>JACCDG010308090.1_pt1 | contig 12797 bp, 14 predicted proteins | sample 7442471 | NCBI WGS metagenome assembly JACCDG01 (sample SAMN15323444, study PRJNA562643) | freshwater metagenome | isolation source: river surface water | place: USA:Blue River Watershed | collected 2017-08-17 | reverse complement strand
CAGGCCGCCGCGCTGATCGCCCTGGGCGCGAACCCCGCGCCCGTGCCCTGGAAGACCATGGACGGCTCGATCACGATGATGACGAGCCAGACGCTGCTGGCCGTGCTGGGCGCCCTGGCGGTCAGCGACACCACGCACCACGCACTGGCCGAGCAGGCCCGCGCCCAGCTCGCCGCCGGCTCGCTCGCAGACGTGCACGCCATCACCTGGCCCGCGGGCTACGGGGAGTCCTGATGCACTCGTCGCTGCTTTTGACCCGGGCTCGCGTCCCTCTGTTGGATGCACCGATCCGCGCTGTCACCGGTGGCGCCGCGGGGCACATCGGCATCGGCGTGGGTGGCTTGGTCTACGACGTGACGCTGTGGCACGGCGTGCGCCCGCAGCCGCGCGCGGAGTTCCTGTCCCATCGCGAGCTGGTGGCGGAAGTCGAGGTCGTGCCGGCGAGTGAGGCCGCAGGGCACGCGGCACTGCTGTGGCTGATCGACATGGCCGATCGTCGTGTGCGCTACGACTGGCTCGAGATCGTTGGCTGGGTGCTGATGCGTGAGCTGGGCGACCCCGGGCGCCCCGTGTGCAGCGGCCTGGCGGGTCAATATTTCGAGCGGGCCACCGGCCAGCGCATCCCGGACCGCCGCGCGCGGCTGGACCCGCGCCATGTGCACATCGCCGCGGGCATGTACCTGGCGGGTCTGCGGCGCGTGTCCGTGGCCTGACCGGCGCCGCGCACAATCGCGTCGATGTGCTCCATCGGCCGCAACTCTGAATCGGCGATCGCCTCGAGCTCCGGCGCGACGCTCGGCGGTTCGCTGCTCACCGGTGCGGGCAACGTCGCGAACGGTCGCGCGGGCAGCACGCTGCTGGTGCCGTCGGTGAGCGGCGGTGCAGGGGGCACGGCCCCCAAGAGCGGTGGCGGTGGTGTCGTTGCACCTCTGCCGACCAAGAGGCCGTTGGGCCCCCAGATCCCACAGTGAGGCACCACCATGTGCATGTCCCCCGACGTACCCCCGCCGCCCCCGCCCCCGCAAGAGGCCAAGGCCGCGGACCCGATGCAGGCCCGGCGCACGAAGCGGCCCGCCACGCCGATGGGCGGCGGGTCCGTGCTCACCGGCCCGTCCGGTGTCGCGCAGGGCGCCAGCAACCTCGGCGGCGCCACGCTGCTGGGCGGGTGAGCCCGTGACGTCGTCGAACCCCGTGGGCACCCCGTCGGGCTACCAGCGCAAGCAGCGCCGCAAGACAGCGCTGTGGACCGAGCGCTCGTCCTGGGATTCGCACTGGCGTGACATCGCGAAGTACCTGACCCCGAGGTCCGGCCGCTTCCAGACGTCCGATGTAAATCGCGGCGAGAAGAAGCACGGGGCGGTGATCGATTCCACCGGCGCCCGCGCGCTGCGCACGCTGGCCGCGGGCATGATGTCGGGCATGACGAGCCCGGCGCGCCCGTGGTTCCGCCTGGCGCTGCAAGACCGCGACCTGATGGAATCGGCGCCGGTCAAGCAATGGCTGTTCGAGACCGGCGCACTGATGCGCGCGGTGTTCGGCGCCAGCAACACATACCAGGCGCTGCACCAGTGCTACACCGAGCTCGGCGCCTTCGGCACCTGGGCCGACTTCGTGCAGCCCGACTTCGACAACGTGATCCACCACTACCCGATGACCGTCGGGGAGTACGCGCTCGCCGCCAATGACAAGGGCGTGGTCGACACGCTGGCCCGTGAGTTCAAGATGACCGTGGGCCAGATGGTGCGCCAGTTCGGCCGCGAGGCGTGCAGCACGGCGGTGCGCAACCTCCACGACCGCGGGATCCTCGACGCCTGGGTCGATGTCGTGCACATGGTCGAGCCCCGCGCGTCCTACGACCGCACCAAGCGCGACAACCTCAACATGCCCTTCGCTTCGTGCTACTTCGAGCCGGCGCAGGCCAACTGGGACCGCTACTTGAGCGAGTCGGGCTACAAGCGCTTCCCCGCGTTGTGCCCGCGGTGGGAGATCACGGGCAATGACGTGTACGGCGGCAGCCCCGCGATGGAATGCCTCGGCGACGTCAAGGCCCTGCAGCACGCGCAGACCCGCAAGGCCCAGGCGATCGACCTGCAAGTCGACCCGCCGCTGCAGGTGCCCACGGCCTACAAGGGCCAGGCGATGAAGCGCATGCCCGGCGGCGTCATGTACGTGGACGCGACCACGCCGAACGGCGGCATCCGCAGCGCCTACGAGGTCAATCTCCGACTGGACTTCCTGCTGGCGGACATCCAGGACCAGCGCGAGCGCATCCGCGGGTCGTTCTACGCCGACCTGTTCATGATGCTGGCGTCGCAGCCGGCCAACGGCGCGATGACCGCCACCGAGGTGGCCGAGCGCCACGAGGAGAAGCTCCTCATGCTCGGCCCGGTGCTGGAGCGCCTGCACAACGAGCTGTTGTCCCCGTTCATCGACATCACGTTCGAGCGCCTGGCCACCGCCGGCGTGCTGCCCCCGCCGCCGCCCGAGCTCGAAGGCGTGGACCTGGAGATCGAATTCATCAGCACGCTGGCGCAGGCCCAGCGGGCGGTGGCCGCCGCCGGCAGCGACCGGCTGCTCGGGACGATCAGCACGCTGGCCGGCCTCTGGCCAGAGGTGCGCCACAAGGTCAACCCGATGCAGGTGGTGGACAGCTACGCCGAGATGTTCGGCGTGGACCCGAAGATGATCGTCAGCGACGACGCGGCGCAGGCTGCCGCCGCTGCCGAAGCGCAGGCCGCGCAGGCCGCGCAGCAGGGCGCCGCGATGGCCCAGGCGGTGGACTCGGCCAAGACGGCGAGCGAGGTCAGCCCCGACGGTCTGCGCGACGTGATGGGCATGTTCCAGGGCTACAACAGCCCGACCCCGATCGAGGCCGCGTGACCCGTGCCCGTACCTCGTTGCGCAGGCCGTAAAGTCCCACGTCATCAGCTATGCGAGAGAACCCCACCGACCTCGAAGCCCAACAGCGCGAGACCGAGACCCTAGAGTCACGCGACCGCGCCCGGCGCAAAGAGCAGGAGGACGATCTCAAGTGGTTGATGGCCCATCCGTCAGGTCGACGCATCGTCGCCCGACTGCTGGAAGAAACTGGTGTGTATCGCACGTCGTTCCACTCGAGTGGGTCGACGATGGCCTTCAACGAAGGCCGCAAAACCATCGGCTACTTCCTGACAGGCGAGCTGCTGGAGATCGCTCCCGATGCGTACCTGAAGATGCTGAAGGAATACCGCAATGAGTGACGAGACGCAGGACGCCGGCACAGCACCCAACGACGCCGGGGGAACGCAGGACGACGCTGGCCAGAAGCCAGCAGGCGAAGGGCAAGTCGACGCGAGCAAGACGGCGGACGCCGGCAAGCCCGCAGCCGAAGCGCAGGCGACCGAAATCGTCTACGACTTCAAGGTGCCCGAAGGTGTGGAGCTCGACACGGCGATGGCCGACGAGTTCAAGGCGCTCGCCAAGGACGCGAAGCTGCCCGCAGACACCGCGCAGAAGGTGGTGGATCTCGCAATCAAGCGGGAACAGCACCGCGCGCAGGCGTTTGCGAAGCAGGTCGAGGACTGGAGGAAGCAGGTCGAGGCCGACCCCGAACTGGGGAAGGAAGAGAACCTGGCAGCCGCGCGCAACTTCGTGAACACCTTCGGCGACGACGAGCTCAAGGGCCTGTTTAACAGCACGGGCATGGGCAACCACCCAGCCGTCGTGCGCGCGATGCTGAAGGCCAGCAAGGCAATGAGCGAAGACCGATTCGTCGCAGGCAAGAGCGACGCCGAGCCGGCCAAGAAGGATCCGGCCGCCGTGCTCTATGGCTAACCCCCGACTTTACGAGGACTGAACTATGGCTACCCTTCCCTCTCGCGCCGGCGCTGTCACGCTGCTGGATTTCGCCAAGTCGCTCGATCCCGATGGCAAGACCGCCACCGTCGTCGAGCTGCTCACGCAGACCAACGCCATGTTGCCCGACATGCCGTGGATCGAGGGCAACCTGCCCACCGGCCACCGCACGACCGTGCGCACCGGCCTGCCCACCGTGGTGTGGCGCCAGCTCTACGGCGGCGTGCCCCCGAGCAAGAGCACCCGCGCGCAGGTCGATGACGCCTGCGGCATGCTCGAAGCCCGCTCGGAGGTGGACGTCGACCTGCTGGCCCTGAACGGCAACGGCGCCGCGTTCCGTCTGTCGGAGGCCAGCGGTTTCCTCGAGGCCATGAACCAGGCCATGATTTCCGCGATGCTCTACAACGACACCGCGGTCAACCCCGAGCGTCCGTTCGGTCTGGCCCCGCGCTACTCCAGCCTGTCGGCCAGCAATGGCCGCAACATCCTGGACGCCGGCGGTTCGAGCACCGACAACACGTCCGTCTGGCTGGTGTGCTGGGGCGCCGACACCGTTCACGGTATCTTCCCCAGGGGGTCGAAGGCCGGCGTCGAGCACAAGGACCTGGGCGAGATCGACGCGTTCGACGGCTCCAACAACCGCTACCGCGCGATGGCCGACGTGTGGAAGTGGAAGTGTGGCCTGTCGCTGCGCGATTGGCGCTACGCCGTCCGCATCGCCAACGTCGACATCTCCGACCTGGTGGGCGTGACCGGCACGCAGGCCCTGACCGCCCGCACCAACATCATCTACCAGATGATGCTGGCCATGAACCAGATCCCGTTCATGGGCAAGGGCACGCCGGTGTTCTACGCCAACCGCAAGGTGAAGGCGTACCTGCAGATGATGGCTCTCGACAAGTCGTCCAACGTCATGGGCATCCAGCAGGCCGCCGGCCAGTTCGGCAAGCCGGGCGTGGCGTCTGTCGACGGTGACCTGACATTCTTCGGCGTCCCCGTTCGCACGGTCGACGGTCTCCTGGAGACCGAGGCCCGCGTGGTCTAACGCGCAAACTCAGGAGTACGAAACCATGATTCTCGATTCGCAACTGTCCCTGAGCGCCGCGCAGTCCATCGCCGCGTCCGCCGGCGACGTGGTGTCCACCAACATCTACGACACGGGCGCCACGGCGGACGTCGGCATCGGCCAGGACCTGTACCTGGTGATCCAGACGGTGGCCGCGGTCACCTCGGGCGGCTCGGCCACGGTGCAATTCGTGCTGCAGACGGACGACAACTCGTCGTTCTCGTCGGCGCGCGAATTCCTGCTGACCGGTGCCGTCGCGCTGGCCTCGCTGACGGCGAACACGGTCCAGTACCGTGGCCGCCTGCCGATCGGCCTCGAGCGCTACATCCGCGTGGTGTACCGCATCGCCACGGCCACGACCACGGCCGGCACCGCGACCGCGTTCCTGGTCCACGACCTGCAGCACGCGCCGCCGGCCGCGACGACCGTCCCGTCGGTCAAGTAACGGGAGGGTCTGACCTATGAGCAAAATCGTCGGTCGGGCCCGCGCGCAGGCGCAGGGTTACTACCCCGTCAACGACGCCGGTGTCTGCCGGCTGATCGAGGAGGGCGAGACCTTCACCCTCTACGAGGGGCAGGACAAGGGCAAGTGGTTCGAGCGCATCGACGAGCCCAAGCCCGCGAAGGCTGCCAAGACGAAGGACGAGCCCCTGGCCTGACCGGCCGGGCCGCAACCAGAAGGGCCCCCACGCGGGGCCCTTTTTCCAGGAGCCAACCGATGGCGAGCCCCGTCGAGATCAGCAACATGGCGTTGGCCAACCTCGGCGCCGAGAACCTGGTGTCAAGCATCGACCCGCCCGACGGCAGCGTCGAGGCCGGCTACTGCGCGACCTTCTACCCGCTCGCGCGCACCGTCGCGCTGGAGGCGGCCAAGCCCGCGTTTGCGATCACCCGCGCCACGCTGGCGCAGACCACCAACCCGACCACGCGCTGGGCCTACGCCTACACGCGCCCGTCCGATTGCTTGAAGCCCTTGCGGATCCCGCCGCCGACCTCGGCGCTGTTCAACGAGGACGAGACGCCGGTGCAGGGGCTGGACCTGGAGACCGCGCCCTTCGAACTGGAGGGCCAGCTCATCCTCACGGACCAGGCCGACGCCGTGCTGGTCTACGTCTTCGACCAAGATGACACGACGCGGTGGACGCCGCTGTTCACCGACGCCGTGGCCGCCACGCTGGCGGGCTACCTCGCCGGGCCGCTGATCAAGGGCCGTGAGGGCGCGGGCCTCGGCCAGCAGTGGCGGCAGCAGGGCTACCAGCTCGGCGCCGCCGCAGCAGCGTCGATCGCCAATGCGACCGACGAGCCGGCCCGATTCACGACCCCCGCACTGCTGGCGCGCCGATGAAAACCCTACACCGCAGCTTCGCGGCCGGCGAGATCAGCCCCGAGCTGTACGGCCGCATCGATCTCGTCAAGTACCAGACGGGCCTCGCGCGGTGCGAGAACTTCATGATCCTGCCGCACGGCCCGGCCGCGCGACGCCCTGGGTTCAAGTACATCGCCGAGGCGCGCGACAGCACGCGGGCGGTGCGCCTGCTGCCCTTCGCCTTCAGCGTGGACCAGACCGTCGTGTTGGAGTTCGGCCACCAGTACCTGCGCTTCCACGTGGGTGGCTCGGCCGTGCTGGAAACCGCGGTCGGCATCTCGTCGATCGTCGGGAACCTGGTCACCACCAGCAGCGCGCACGGGTTCTCGACGGGTGACGACGTGTTCATCGGGACCCGGTTCCACCGCATCACGGTGACGGGTGGATCCGCGTTCACGACGGCCGATCGCTGGGGCCTCGCCACCACGGCGGCAGGGGTCACGGCCTCGCGCGTCTACACGCTGGCCACGCCCTACATCGACAGCGACCTCTTCGCCCTGCACATCGCCCAGGACAACGACATCCTGACGATCGTGAACCCCAACTATCAGGCGCGCGAGCTGCGCCGCCTGGCCGCCGCCAACTGGACGTTGACGGTGATCAGCTTCGCCGCGCCGGCCGGGCCCGTCAGCGTCCCGACGGTGGTGGCCACGACGGCGACCGGGGGCACGGGCGTGGACAACGCCTACGCCTACACCGTCACCGGTGCGGACGGCGTGGAATCGCTGCCGTCCCCCACGACGTCCGGGGTCACCAACCCGCTGCAGCTCGCCGGCAACTACAACACGATTTCGTGGTCCGCCGTGACCGGCGCGCAGCGGTACACCGTCTACAAGCTGCGCGGCGGCGTGCTGGGGTACATGGGCAGCACCACGGGCACCAGCCTGCGCGACGACAACATCGTGCCCGACACGACGCAGGCCCCGCCTGAGTCCGTCTACACGCTCAACGCCACGGGCGCGGAGTACCCCGCCGCGGTCACCTACCATGAGCAGCGCCGGTGGTTCGCGGGCATGGCCGGCGACCCGCAGAGCATCACCGCCACCCGCACGGGCACGCAGTCCAACCTGACCAGCAGCGTGCCGGTGCGCGACGACGACGCGATGGAATTCCGCCTGGCCAGCCGCCAGCAGAACGCCATCCGCCACCTGCTGCCGCTGTCGGACCTCATCGCCATGACCGTGGCCAGCGAGTTCCGCATCTACAGCGACGGCGCGCCGGCGGTCACGCCCACCAGCCTGACGGTAAAACCGCAGGGCTACAGCGGCGCGAGCAACGTTCAACCCGCGCTGACCAACGGGTCGATCCTCTACGTGCAGAGCCAGGGGTCGCGCGTGCGGGAGATGGCCTACAACTGGCAGAGCAACGCCTACGCGTCGATCGACCTGTCGATCATGGCGCCCCAGCTTTTCGCGGGCTACACGGTCGTGGACATGACCTATAGCCGCGCGCCGGTGCCGACGCTGTGGTGCGTGCGCTCCGACGGCGTGCTGCTGGGCATGACCTACGTCCCCGAGCAACAGGTCTACGCCTGGCACCGGCACACCACGCCGAACGGCGCGGTGGAATCGGTGACCGTGGTCAGCGAAGACCTCGAGGACGCGCTCTATGCTCTGGTGCGTCGGACCATCAGCGGGCGCACCGTGCGCTACATCGAACGGCTCCAGACGTCCTACTTTGCGGACCAGGCCGACGCGTTCTTCGTCGACAGCGGGTTGACCTACAGCGGGTTGCCTGCGACCACGATCACCGGGTTGCAGCACCTCAACGGCCAGACCGTGCAGATCCTGGCCGACGGCGCCGAGGTGCCTGACCGGGTCGTGACGAACGGCACCGTCACGCTGACAGAGGCCGCGTCCGTCGTGCACATCGGGCTCGGCTACGCGTCCGACCTGATGACGCTGCCCCTCGCGCTGGAAGGCGTGGCCGCAGCGGGGCAGGGCCGGTTCAAGAACGTGAACAGCGTGGCCATGCGCGTGACGCAGTCGAGCCTGGTGTCGGCCGGCCCTAGCTTCGACCGGCTCACCGACTACCCCGCGCGCCAGGTGAGCGACCCCTACGGCTCGCCGCCGGCGCTGCGCACCGGTGAGTTCCGTTTCGCCATCGGCCCGAGCTGGAACAGCGACGGCAGCGTGTGCGTGCGCCAGGCGCGGCCGGTGCCTCTCACCGTGCTGTCGATGGCGCTCGATGTCGCAACGGGCGGTTGAGATCCGCCCCGTCGCCCCGGGCGACGTCGAGCACATCGCCGCGCACATGCGCGCGGCCGACGTCGCCGAGGTGCGGGCCGCGGGCCACGAGCCAGCCGATGCGCTGCGCGGGTCGCTCGCACGTAGCGCGATGGCCTGGACCGCCACGGTGGGCGGCGTGCCGGCGGCGCTGTTCGGCGTGGCGCCCCTCGGCTCGGTGCTCGACCCGCGCGCCGCGCCGTGGCTGCTGGGCACCGACGCGGTCCCGCGCTCGCGGCGTGCCCTTGCCGCCCTGACGCCCCGCTACATTCGGGAGATGCTGGGCGCGTTCCCGCACCTGATCAACCTCGTGCACGCCCCGAACACCGTGGCGGTGGCGTGGCTGCAGCGCGTTGGTTTTTCGCTGGGCCCCACCATCGCGCACCCCGCGACCGGAGAGCCGTTTATCCTTTTCGAGATGCGCCGCAATGTGTGAGCCCACCACGATCGCCCTCGCAGCCACGGCCATCTCGGGCGGTATCGGCGCGGTCGGCGCCTACCAGCAAGGCCAAGCGGCCAAGGCCATGGGCCGGAACAACCAGATCATGGCCGAGTACGCCGCGCAGGACGCGCTGCGCCGCGGTGACGCCGAGGCCGCCGCCGTGCAGCGTCGCGCATCGCAGGTGCAAGGCGCCCAGCGCGCCGCGCTCGCGGCCAAGGGCCTGGACATCAACGCCGGCACGGCCGGCGAGTTGCAGGACCAGACCGACTTCTTCAGCCAGGTCGACCAGAGCACCGCGCGCACGAACGCCGCTCGCGACGCGTGGAGCGCACGGGTGCAGGGCGCGAACGCCCGGGCGCAGGGCGACGCCGCTGCGCGCCAGGGCACCACGGGCGCGTTCGCAACGCTGCTGGGCACCGGCGCACAGGTGGCCGACAAGTGGGCCACCTGGTCGAAGCCGCAGGGCTTCCAGGGCTACGGCGGGCGCTACTGATGCCACGCGTGCCGGTCCTCGAAGGCCCGTCGGTACAGACGCGGCAACTGTCGGCCCCGATGCAGGGGCAGATTGACGCGAGCAGCGGGCTGCAGGCCGCGAGCCGCGCGCTCGGCCAGGTCGCGCAGATCGCGGACCAGCGCGTCGAGCGCGAGATCCAGACCGAAGCGTGGGGCGCGCAGGCCGAGATCAACAACGCCTTCGTGCAGTGGAACGCCGAGCGCCGCAAGAACGCGCAGGGCGCCAACGCCCGGGGCTACGCGGCCGACGTCACGGCGTGGTGGGACAAGGCGAAAGAAGACCACTTCTCCAAGCTGTCGCCGATGGCCCAGCAGCAGGTGGCCCGCAGCCTGAGCACCGCGCGCCTGGCCGCGCTGGAATCGGCCAGCGGCTACGAGAACCAGCAGCTCGACATCGGCGAACGCTCGGCGCTGCAGGCCACGGTCTCGTCGCTGTCGAACCAGGCCATCGCCGCCGGCCCCGACAAGGCCGCGCCAGTGTTGGCCCAGGCCGCCACGACGCTGCGCGAGTGGGGCGCGAAGAAGGGCGTTGACGTCGAGCCCGAGGTGATGAAGATCACCACCGGCGCGCACCTGACCATCATCAACACGCTGATGCAGCAGGATCCGAAGAAGGCCGAAGCCTACTTCGCCACGCACAAGAAGGAGATCGACGGGACGCGGTGGGACGAGATCGGTGCGCGCATCAACCAAGTCAGCGCGATCACCGACGGCGAGACCAAGGCCAACGAGGTCTGGGCGAAGTACGTCAAGCCGGGCGACTACAAGAACCCGGTCGATCAGTTCGCGCTCGAGAAGGAGATGCGCGCGGCGTTCCCGAACGACCCCACGCGCCAGAAGGCCGGGATCCAGGCGCTGCGCGAGATGTCGGCAGCGTGGAACAAGAGCCAGACCGAGGCCATTGCCGCGGGCACCAACCAGGTCTACAAGATGCTGGACAGCGGCACGCCGATGTCCAAGGTCATGAAGTCCGACGCGTGGGCCTCGCTGTCGGGCGACCAGCAGCACCGCATCCGCCTGCAGCTCGAGCAGGAGGCCGCGGCCCGCGCGTCGCGCGCAGCGTCGGAAGAGGCCCGCCAGCTCGCAGCGCTGCAGCGCGCGGACAAGCTGGCGGTGCTCACGAAGCCCGACGCGTACCTGCGCTACAGCGACCCCGGTGTGCTGGCCGGTATGAGCCGCCAGCAGGTCGAGGCGCTGCGCGTCGACTTCGGGCTGGAAGGCACGCAGCACCTGCTGTCGCGGTGGGACACCCTGCAGAAGCCCGGCAAGGTTGCCGAGGCGCGCATGGACACCGAGGACTTCAACCACATCGCCACCCAGTTGGGCATGGACCCCTACAACGCCCGCGGCACCGGCCGCGCGCAGCTCGGCGAGCTGAAATATCGCGTCGAGCAGATGATCGACATGGCGCAGAAGGCCAAGGGCAAGGAACTCACGCGCGAGGAGAAGGGCGAGCTGATGCGCGGCGAGATGTCGCGCACCGTGACGGTGAACCCCGGGTTCTTCTCGCCCAACCGTGAGACGCCGGTCATTCAGTTGGCGCCCGAGGACGCGCGGCGCGTGGTCATCCCCGCGGCCGAGAAGGCCCAGATCGCCGACGCCCTGCGCGTCATGTACGCCCGCAACCCGGCCAACCCGCTGTTCGCCCCGACCGAGGAGAACATGCGCAGGCTGTTCCTCGCGAACAAGTCGCGCGCCGCGACGCTCATCCCCGAGCCGAAGAAGTGACGAACCCCTACCTCGACATGCTGCAGGCCGCGCCCGCCGCGGCGCCGGGCGGTGAGCCGCCGGCCAACCCCTATCTCGACATGCTGCAGTCGGCGGACGAGCAGCGCCGCCAGCAGATGGCCGGCCAGTTGACGCAGGCCGTGGGCGTCAACCCCGAGCAGTACACCGCCCAGCGTCGCGTGGCGCAGTACCTGGGATACCCCACGCCCGTGGTCGAGGCGCAGCCGCACCTGATGGGCCAGGCCAAGGTGCGCCAGATCCAGCAGGACACGGCCAACGCGCCGGTGCTGCAGCGCAAGTACACCGACGCCGACTTCGCCAAGCTCGCCCACGACGACGCGCCGATCCTGTCGAAGATCGAGACCGCGGTGTCCAGCGCCGTGCGCTACGCGATGGGGGCCGACCAGTACGGCGGCATGTGGGGCGACCTGAAGCGCGGCGCGTGGGACAACTCCGTCACCGGCACGGCCGGCGCGTTCCGCATGGTGTCCGAAATCGGTGCCAGCGCCGCAGAGCTCGTGCCGGCCGTCCGGTCGCTCGAAGCCTCGGGGCAGTACGGCGGGAACCCGCTGCGCCGCCTGGCCGAGGGCTTCGCGATGATCGGCGCGAACCAGCAGGCACTGAAGGACGCCAGCTCGCCGCCCGCCGAGGGCAACATCGCCGGCGGCGTGTCGTCGGGCTTCCAGTCCGCGGGCCAGAACCTGAAGTACCTGCCCCTCGCGTTCCTGGGCCCGGCAGGCTGGGCCGCCGGCCTCACCGGCATGGTGGTTGAATCAGGAGGCACGACCTACCAGAAGGACCGCGAGGAGGGCGTGCCGATGGGCACGGCCACGATCCACGCGGCGGCCGACGGCCTGGCCGAGTACGTGGGCGAACGCTACTTCGGCGAAGTCGGGTTCTTGAAGCGACTGGCCGCGGGCGCGCCCGCCACCAAGCTGCTGATGTGGGAGATCACGCGCGACGTGCCCGGCGAGATCGGCACGACGCTGTGGCAGAACTTCAACGACTGGGCGCTGACGAACCCGAGCAAGACGGCCGACCAGTTCCTGCGCGAGCAGCCCGACGCGATCGTCCAGACGGCGATCGGCGCACTGGTGGGCGGCGGCGTGCAGGTGGGCGTCGGCAAGCTGGCGATGCGCACCGCCGAGACCGTGCTCAACCGTCAGATGGAGGTCACCGAGACCCTGCAGCGTGAGGAGTCGCTCAAGGCGCTGATGCAGCTCGCCGGCCAGGCCAAGCTCGCCGAGCGCAGCCCCGAGCAGCTCCAGGCGTTCGTGGCCGAGGCCAGCGGCGACGCCACGGTGCGGTTCGACGCGGCCACGCTGGTGGACGTCTTCAAGCAGGACGCCAACGCGCTGGCCCAAGCGCTGCCGAGCGTCGACCTGCAGGCCCTGCAAGAGGCCGCCGCCACCGGCGGCGAGGTCACGGTGCCCTTGGCCGAGCTGGTCGTCGGGGTCAAGGCCGCGGGCGTCGATCAGACGGTTCTGGAGCACGCGCGGCTGGGCGATAGCACGCTGTCCGCCGCCGAGGCGCGCGACGTGCAGAGCCGGATGGACGGCGAGCTAGGCGCGCAGGTCGCGCAGGCCATCGCCCAGGCCCAGGATCAAGACGCCGCGCGCCAGT
>JACCDG011981791.1_pt1 | contig 12805 bp, 10 predicted proteins | sample 7442471 | NCBI WGS metagenome assembly JACCDG01 (sample SAMN15323444, study PRJNA562643) | freshwater metagenome | isolation source: river surface water | place: USA:Blue River Watershed | collected 2017-08-17 | reverse complement strand
CTGCGGTGCTGCCCGCCGCATCCAGCAAATCGTCTGTGATTTGAAACGCCAAACCCAAATCATGCGCGTAAGAGGATAGCGATTGCCTTGCCTTGCCAGGGACTTTAGCCAAGATAGCCGCCGATTCACAGGAAAAGGCGAACAACTCCCCGGTCTTCAAGCGCTGCATGCGAACGATCTCGTTCATATCCAATTCCTGTCCCGAAGACATCATGTCCAGCATTTGCCCGCCGACCATGCCGCGAGGCCCAGCCGCTTTGGCCAATTCCAACACCAGCGCGGCGCGCACAGCCGGATCCGGGTGGGTGTCGTAATCCGAAAGCACCTCGAACGCCATGGTCAAAAGCGCATCGCCGGCCAAAACCGCCGTCGCCTCGTTGAATTGAATATGCGTCGTGGGTTTTCCACGGCGCAAATAGCTGTTGTCCATACAAGGCAAATCGTCATGCACCAAGGAATAGGCATGGGTGAATTCTACCGCCGCAGCGACCCGCAACGCCGATTGCTGCGTCAATCCGAATAAAGCGGACGAACGCAACACCAAAAAAGGGCGCATGCGCTTGCCGCCGCTTAAGGTGGCATAGCGCAATGCCTCGAACAATTTTCCTTGTTCGCCCTCGGCTTTGGACAAAAGACGCTCTATGACCGCATTGACTTCGTTTGCGGACTCTTCCAGCTCTTGCTTTAGTTTTTGCATCGGATTGTCTTGAACTAATTGCATATGCGCCATTGTTGCACCTTGTAAAACTATTCAAAGGATTCTGTTTTTACGGTGCCGTCTTTTTGCACCATGATTTTCTGCACACGGCTTTCGGCCTCGGACAAAAGATCTTGACAGCGCTTTTGCAATGCCGCGCCGCGCTCGTAATCGCCGATAGCGTCGTCAAGCTTGCTTTTGCCGCTTTCCAGCTTGGAAATGATTTTTTCAAGCTCTTCCAAGGACTGCTCGAACCCCATCGCCGCGATATCGCTAGGGTAAGAATCTTTTGTTTTCGCCGTGGCCATGCTTTCTCCGCTTGATACTATATTGCCATAAGAGCCCGCACATGCGCTGCGGCATCCTTGGCCAGATTTTCCGGATTATAGCCGCCTTCAAGGCAAGAAACAATTCTTCCCTCGCATTGCTCCGTTGCAATAAGGGCCAGCTGTTGTGAAAGCCAGGAAAAATCACGGGTTTCAAAGCGGCATTGGGCATAAGGATCGCCGTCATGCCCGTCAAAACCTGCCGAAATAAACAGCATTTCCGGGTCAAAATCCCGTAAAACGGGAAAGATGTGATTTTGATAGGCCTTGCGCAGAACTTCTCCTCCGCTCTGCGGCGCGATGGCAACATTCAGAATATTGCCCGCCCCCTGGAACGCGGGATCCCCAGTACCAGGGAAAAGCGGCATTTGATGCGAGGAAACATATAAAACGCGTGGATCGTCCTGAAAAATATCTTCGCTGCCATTGCCGTGATGGATGTCGAAATCAACGATGGCAACGCGCTTTAGTCCGCCCTTTTCCAGCGCCCATCGCGCCGCTATGGCTATGTTATTGAACAAACAAAACCCCATGGGCCTGCCATATTCGGCATGATGGCCCGGCGGGCGTATCGCGCAAAAGGCGGCTTTAAATTCACCGGCCAGAACTTTTTGCGTCGCCAGAAGCGCGGCCCCGGCCGCTTTGCGCGCCGCCAGCATGGAATCTTTTGACAAAATAGTATCGCCGCCGTCAAGCGCGATCGGATAACGCGCGGGATTCAAATCTAGCATGGCTTTAACATAGGCCGGATCATGCGCCAGCGATAAATCTTCGGCCTCAGCCGGTGAGACGCTTTCTATCCAGGATAGCGAAGAAAAATCTTGTCCGCGCAGTTCTTGCAAGACCGCGCGCAGCCTTGCCGCGTTTTCCAAGTGATGCGGCCCCGTGTCATGCAGCAAGCAAACAGGGTCGGTTATAATCAGCATATTATTCCGCCGCAACCGGCACATATTGCATTTTCGGCTTTGGCTTCGCCCACAGGCTATAGGCAGTCGGCACGACGAAAAGTGTGAATATCGTGCCGAAAACCATGCCGCCGACAATGACCCAGCCAATGGCTTGGCGGCTTTCCGCCCCTGCCCCGCTGGACAAAGCCAAAGGGATCGCGCCCAGAACCATCGCCCCTGTCGTCATTAATATTGGGCGCAGGCGCAAAACTGCGGATTCTATAACGGAATCCAGCGCGCTTTTGCCTTCGGTCTGCAAATGATTGGCGAATTCAACGATCAAAATGCCGTGTTTAGTAATCAGCCCGATCAACGTAACAAGTCCGATTTGGGTGTACACATTAATGGTGTTTCCCGTCAGCCAGATCGTTGCCAAAGCACCGGTGATGGACAAAGGCACGGTCAGCATAATGATCAGCGGATCGCGAAAGCTTTCAAACTGCGCCGCCATTACCAAATAAATAAATCCCAGTGCCAGCAGGAAGGTAAGATATAGGCCGGACGAAGACTGCTTGAATTCACGGCTTTGGCCGTCAACATCGAATTGTGCGCTTTCGGGAAGAATCTTGCGCGATGTGGTTTCCAAATACTCCAGCGCTTCGCCCATGGTGGCCCCCGGCGCAAGCGTCGCCGTAATCTTGGCCGCGCGGAGCTTGTTAAAGCGGTTGAGTTCGCGCGGCGCGACGTCTTCTGTGATTTGAACCAGATTCGACAGAGGAATCATCTGCCCATCAGCAGAGCGTACATAAATGGAATCTAAATCCTGCGGATTGCGGCGGTCGGCGTCGGCCACCTGGATCATCACTTCGTATTGCTTACCGTTCTGCTTGAAACGCGTCACCTGGCTTCCACCCAGCATAGTTTCCAGTGTGCGGGCGACGGCCTCGACTGGGATACCCATCAAAGCCGCTTTTTCGCGGTTGATGTCAAGGCGCAGCTCCGGCTTGCTTAACTTAAGGTTGGTGTCGAGATTTTGCAGGCCAGGATATTTTTCCGCTTCCTTTAAGACGGTTTCGACATATTCGCCTAGAACGTCATAGGATTGTCCTGTTTGAATCACAAATTCAATCGGCTGCGAACGCGCACCCCCGCCCAAAGAAGGCGGGTTGATTGGAAAAGCCCTGATACCGGCAACCGCGAACATCGGCCCCGCCAACTGCCGGGCGATTTGCTGCTGCTTAACGTCGCGCACGTCCCAATCATAAAGCCGTATAAACGAAATCAACTGGCTTACCGTCGGCGAACCTACAATCATAAAATATTTTTCAACTTCAGGGATAGTTTCGTAAATCGCCTCAAGCTGTTTGGCGTATTGGTCGGTATAGTCTATCGTCGCGCCTTCGGGGCCGCTGCCGCTCCCGATCACAAAACCACGGTCTTCCAGCGGCGCCAACTCCGATGGAATGACTTTTAATAAAACAGCCGCCGCTCCGAATATGACCGCAACGATTACCAAGACAAACGGCCTGATACGCAATACCGCTACCAGAGTTTTATGGTAAAACTGCGTCATACTTTCTAACCACAAGCCTATACGGCGCGAGACAGGGCCTTCCGACCGTTCATGGCGCAGAATTCGGCTGCACATCATCGGCGACAGCGTCAGGGCGATGAATCCAGAAACCAAAACTGCCCCAGCCAATGTCCATGCGAATTCGGTGAATAAACGCCCTGTTCGCCCCGTCATTAAGCCCAAAGGGATGTATACGGCAGCAAGAGTAATAGTCATGGCAAGCACCGCAAATCCGATTTCGCGGGCGCCTTTGATCGCCGCCTGAACCGGCTCCATGCCCTTTTCGATATAACGATAGATATTTTCCAGCATTACGATAGCGTCGTCCACCACAAGTCCGATCGCCAGAACAAAAGCCAAAAGCGTCAAGGTATTGATGCTGAAACCAAATGCCCACATAAGGCCGAACGCACCGGCCAAGGATACGGGGATAGTAACCAAAGGCACGAAAGAAGACCGGAAAGACCGCAAGAAAAACAAAATCACGAGCGCGACCAAGGCAACGGCCTCTAAGATAGTCTTAAACACCTCTTTGATCGAACGATTGATAAAAATTGTAGTGTCGTTGGCGACTTCAACGCTCATGCCTTCGGGAAGGGATTGGATGATCTCGGGCAGAACCGCATAGACTTGTTTTGCAATATCCAGCGGATTTGCGGTCGACTGCCGGACGACGCCCAACGCAACGGCGCTTTTACCGTTAAAGCGCGCGATGACGCGGGTGGACTCGGCGTCCAGCTCGGCTCTGCCAACATCTTTCAGGCGCACCAAATAATTATTCTGCTGCGATATAATCAGATTGTCGAATTCTTCTGGGGTGCGCAGATCGCTGGCCGCCTGGACGGTAAATTCGCGCGACTGGCTTTCGATGCGCCCTGCAGGCAGTTCCACATTTTGATCGCGCAAAGCCTGCGCCACATCCTGGGGTGTCAATTGATAAGCGGCAAGCCGCAAGCGGTCGAGCCAAAGACGCATAGCGTAACGCCTTTCGCCGAAAATCCGGACATCGGAAACGCCGTCGAGGTTTTGCAGCCGGTCTTTGACGAAACGATCGGCGATGTCGGTGACTTCCAGCGGGCTGTGACGGTCGGAAGAAAAAGCCAAATGCATGATTGGCTGCGCGTCGGCTTCCACTTTTGCAACGCTCACCTCATTTACTTCGTCGGGCAAACGGCTGCGCACCCGCGACGCGCGGTCGCGAACGTCGTTAGCCGCATCGTCGATATCGCGGTCAACCCCGAAACGAATGGTGATTTGGCTTTCTTCCGCCCGGCTGATCGAGGACATGACCTCGATACCCTCGATGCCGGATACGGAATCTTCGAGCGTTTGGGTTACGCGGCTTTCCATGATGTCGGCGCTAGCGCCAGGGTAATTGGCGCGCACCGTCACAATCGGCTCTTCGATGCGGGGATATTCGCGGATGCTAAGCCGGCTGTAAGCGGTCAACCCAACCAAAACCACCAGCAAATTGATAACGGTGGTAAAGACAGGCCGCTTGATCATGACTTCGGTAAATTGCATTTATCAAGCCTTATCTTAATTTTGTTCAGCAGACACTGCGCCTTGCCGACCAACGCTTTGAACTGCAACGCCGTCACGCAGTTTCAATTGCCCTGCTATAACGACTCTATCACCTGCCATCACCCCGTCAAGAATTTGCACCTTTCCTTGACGGCGCAGCCCGGTTTTCACATTCGTCAAAACCGCCTTGCCGTCCACCACCTTAAACATGCTTTGGCTGCCGCCACCGGTGATGATCGCTTGTTCAGGCACCACAAGAGAAACCGCATCCTCGCTTATCAAATCGACTTCCGCGAATATGCCGGGGCGCAGCTTGCCTTCTGGATTGGGTATATAGGCGCGCACCGTGATGCTGCGTGTTGCGACATCGATTTGCGGATCGATCGCGTAAATCTCACCCGTGAATCCCTGTCCTGGGAAAGCGGCGCTGAGCGCGGTGACGCTTTGTCCCGGCTTGATATAAGCCAGCCAGGTTTCAGGAACGCGGAAATCAAGCTTAAGCGGGTCTATTTTGACGAGCCCTACAAGATCCTGTCCTGGCGCTACATAGTCGCCGACACTGACATGGCGGATACCGATGACGCCGGAAAAAGGCGCAACAAGCCGTGTTTTGGCAAGTTTGGCCTCGGCCAGGCTAACCCTCGCTTCGTCTGCGCTTAATTTCAGCTTGTTGTCATCCCTCGCATTGGCCGTACCAGTGCCTCTTTCAAACAGAACTTCGGCGCGCTGATATAACCCACGGCTTAAATCCCGTGCCGCAGCCGCCTCCCGCAACTCTGCCCGCGCCAAGCTATCATCCAGCGCGATTAAAAGTTGGCCTTTTTCAACGACACTCCCTTCTTGGAATCCGATGGACATAACCCGGCCGGAAATTTCAGGACGCAACATCACCGATTCGTCCGCCAGTAAAGTCCCAACAGCTTTTAAATTCGCGCCGAAAGGGATTTGTTCGACCAAAGCGGTTTCAACCGGCATCGCTTGACCGGAAGCAGCAGTATTAGAAAACTTTGAGGAAGATGGACTCATCGCAATGCTGGCATTCCCGACCGAAGCACCCGCAAAGAGCCGCATCAAAGGAACACGAAAAGAGTAAACCGCGACGATCACCGCTAAAAGCAGCACCACAGCGATTAAACGGTTCTTATAATGCATCTGCTTTTCCTTCAATGATACGCTTTGGTTTTTTACAATTCGCCTTCAACCCGAGCAATATAGCCTGTTCGCCGCAAGTTTAAAGTGTGCTTTTTCAGTCATAATCAACAAGGGAAGTGGCGAAAATAGGGCAATTCGAATCGGTGCAATATACTTTGACACACAGCTGTAATAAACTTACATCCCACAGGATAAGTTTAAAACTCATGCGATTATCCATTATCGAAATCAAAGAAATTCTTGAAAAGCACGCCAAATGGCTCGCCAAGATGCCAGGTGGGGAACGTGCGGATTTATCTAAGCATGATTTGTCCGGTATGGATTTCAGTAACGCGCTTATGCAGTCGGTGCGCCTGACTGGGGCTAATCTAACCAACACTAAGTTGGCATCGGCTAATTTAAGCTATGCGGATTTATTCGTCGCAAATCTGGATAACGCCAATTTATCGAACGCCAATTTATCCCGCTCGGACATGCGTGGGGCTTCGCTGCAAAGCGCCAATCTGAACTTTGCCGATTTGCGCGAGGCCGATTTGCGCGCCGGATCGTTTTTTAACGCCGAGGACGAAGCGCCCGAAGGAAAAAGGCGCGCAACCGTCGCCGACATGATCGAAATTCAGGCCAAAACCCCCGTCAATACCGGCGCCAACCTTTTCGGCGCGACCTTGTTCAGCGCAAACCTAGCGGACGCCCAGCTTTCCGGCGCAAATCTAATGTCCGCCAATCTTGCCAGGGCCAATTTGGACGGCGCGAATTTAAACCGCACCAATTTGCAAAAGGCCAATTTGGCGCTGGCGTCATTAAGGGGCGCAGACCTGACATCCGCCGACATAGCCAGCGCAGATTTGCAGCACGCCGACTTGGACGGCGCTATGTTGCACGAAATAGATTTTAACGGCGCACATACAACCGGGATGCTTTATGACGAGGTTGGAACCCACCTGCCGTCCAAAGTAAGGCAATCGCTGTCCGAGCATCTGACTTGGATTCGAAGCAAGGGCACAATAGGAAGCCCCGCGAATCTAAGCGGAGCGCAACTGCCCGACACAGATTTAAGCGGCTTCAATCTTTTCGGCGCAATCTTATCTAACGTAAACTTGCGCGGCGCCAACCTTGCGGGGTGCATTCTGTCTTTGGCGGATCTTAGCTGGTCTAATCTGGACGCTGCCAACTTGCAGAAAACGATCATGAATGGTGTCAACCTGCATCAAGCGTCATTACGCGGCGCGGATTTATCCAGCGCTGATCTGGATAGACTGTACCCGTCGGCAGAACTGGACAAGCACGATCCTATCGCATCGGATTTGCGCAAAGCGGTTTTCGAAGATGCCAATTTGGAGGGCGCTAACCTGCGCTATGCCATATTGGACAATACCAACTTTTCCAAAGCGCGGCTGCGCAACGCAAACCTTATCCATAGCAATTTTCAGGACGCCGTGTTCGAAGGCGCAAATCTTTCGGACGCCATTTTACCTGACAAGGATGACTAGTCATGACCCCAGATTTACTTTTAAAAATACTCAAAGTGCATGAAAACTGGCTTAAAGGAGCGAACAAAGGCAAACGCGCCAATTTTTCCCATCAAAACCTCGCCGGCATGTCTTTTAAGAAAATGAACCTGAAGCTGGCGCAATTTACCGGTGCGGATCTGCGCTTTTGCGACTTTAGCGAATCCGATCTTAGCGAAGCCGATCTTTACGGGGCCAATCTGCGCGGTACGAATTTCCAAAAAGCCATTTTAACCCGCGCCGATTTGCGCGGATCCTGCCTCGAATCCGCGAACATGTCCGGCGCCAATTTAACTGGCGTCGACATGCGCTCGGGTAGGTTGATAATTTCTAAAGGCCAGCCGGGTAAAGACCCCGTATCCACCGCCGACTTGTACCAAAGCTCCAAAGAAAGCAATATGTCCAAAGTCTCGCTCACCGGCGCTCGGTTAGCTAGAACCATCTTGATCGGAGCGCAACTGACCGATGCCGATTTTTCTGACGCCGATCTGCAAGAAGCGGTACTGGAAAAAGCAGATATGACCGGCGCCAATCTGACCGGCGCGAATTTGACCAGCGCATCCCTGGTGAAAGCCAACATGAAAGGGGCCATCATCAAGAATACTTGTTTTCGCCACGCCGACATGAACGATGCCGATTTGGCGGGGTTGGATCTCGCGGACGCCGATATAACGGGCGCAAATCTGCCGCGCCCCACGCTTGTGGCCAAACCGTCTATTCAACAAGTTCTAAATGATCATTTCTTATGGATAAGGGAATCCGGCTCGCAAGGCGCGCGCGCCAATCTTCCCGGAGAAGATCTGGCGGGGCTGGATTTGTCCGGCTGCAATCTAAGCGGGGCGGATTTAAACAGGTGCGCCATGCAAAACATCAATCTGGAAAACGCCATTATGGTAATGACCAACCTTGCCAATAGTCTTTTACGCCAAGGCAATCTGCAAAATGCCATATTAGAGGGCATAAACCTCAGCGGCGCGGACATGGTCCAAGCCAATTTATCCGGCGCAAAAATCAATGCCGTAGACCTTAAAGGCCCGGATGGCATCCATACCGGCCGCCAATGGCCGGCCAATCTTGTCGGGGCGAATCTGTTTAAAGCGAACTTAACCAATACCTGCCTGACCGGGGCAAATCTTTCCGGCGCGAATTTCGAATCGGCGGATTTAACCGGCGCCGATCTGCGAGGGGCCAATTTGTCCGATACCTGCTTTACCAATGCAAAGCTAACAGACGCCCACTTGCCGGAAGGCTTTAAAATAAGCTAAAAGCCTTTATGGTCATCGAAGCCGGTCATTTCTGCGCCATATTGGCGTTGTGCCTTTACGCTGTTGCCGCGATACCCGGTAAATCCTCAGCGCCACTTTCGCCCGTCCTGACGGCGGGACTGCAGCTTGTTTTTTTGACCGCCGCAATGGCGAGCCTGACATCGGCTTATGTGCTGTCCGATTTTAGTGTGCTGAATGTTTTTCAGAATTCGCACAGTTTAAAGCCCCTGCTGTATAAGTGGAGCGGGGTTTGGGGAAATCACGAAGGTTCGATCCTATTCTGGTTATGGATATTCTCCGTCTATAATTTTCTCTTTGTGCTTTCTTGCAACCGCAACCCCGCCTTGCAGAAAGCCGTTTTCGCCATTCAATCGGCCATCGGGTTCGGTTTCTGCGCCTATTTGCTTTTGACATCGAATCCTTTTTTGCGGCTTGATCCCGCGCCGATAGATGGGCTGGATCTTAATCCCGTGCTGCAAGATCCAGGCCTGACATTTCATCCGCCATTGCTTTATGCGGGCTATGTCGGGCTGTCTTTGCCTTTCAGTATTGCCTTGGCTTTGCTAAGACGCCCGGCTCTCGCCGACCAAGCGACACAGCAAATGCGCGCTTGGACCGCCTTGGCTTGGGGATTTCTGACTTGCGGCATCACGCTTGGAAGTTATTGGGCCTATTACGAACTGGGTTGGGGCGGGTTTTGGTTTTGGGACCCGGTTGAAAACGCATCGCTATTGCCGTGGCTTTCCGCGACTGCCCTGCTGCATGGGCTTATGGTTTATGCCAAACGTAAAACACTTTTGGCATCCAGCGTTTTTTTGGCGCTGTTATCGTTTAGTCTTTGCCTGCTGGGAGTATTCTTGGTGCGTTCCGGTGTTTTGACATCGGTGCACGCCTTTGCCAACGACCCGTCACGCGGAATGTTTTTGCTTTTAATCAGCGCGGCTTGCTGGGGAATCGGCTTTGCCTATATGGCAATGCGGATCGGGCCTTTAAGGCGCGATTTTGCGGCTATGCCGCTATCGCGGGAATCGGCGATATTGTGGAACAATCTTTTACTGCTGGTGCTATGTGCGACGGTAATACTCGGCACGCTATACCCCCTTATCCTAGAAGCTCTGGGATTGGGCCGCATGTCGGTCGGGGCACCTTATTATGAACGGGTTTTCATTCCTATCGCTCTGATGATGTTTGCCGCAATGGGCATGGCTGGATCTTTATCCTGGGGACAAAGCGCGAGCAAAAGACTGGTCCGGGATTTTATAAAATTATGTTGCGCTACGATTTTTCTCTGCACGTTGATTTATGTTTTTGCGCAAAATCGGCCCTGGCAAGGGTTGACCGGCATTGGCGCGGGTATTTGGATTTTATTGGGCAGCCTTTTTCCTGTCCTTCGTACATTAAAGGCGCAGCCCGCGGCTCAGGGACTTATCGAAAAAATGCGCCGTATTTCGTCTGGACAATACAACATGCTGCTAGCCCATGCCGGTATCGGCATTCTTACGATCGGGATTTCGGCAAGCGTGTTTTGGCAAAGCGAAATTACGGCGCGCGTTACCGTTAAGAATGGCTTTAACATTGCAGGATACAGCATTACCTTGCAGAACCTGCATCAAAGTGCGCGGGAAAATTATGGTTTTGTCCGGGCAGAAATATTGCTGCAAAATGAAAAAGGCGACAGCTTTTTATTGTTCCCGGAAAAGCGCTATTACCCAATCGCGGATGCCGCAACAACCGAAACTGGCCGGAATACCGATTTATGGCGCGACGTTTATTCTTCTATCCACGATATAGACAAAGAAGGAAAAAGCGCCGTTATCTATCTTTCGATAAGACCGCTTGCTGTATGGATATGGATCGGTGGGATCGTCATCGGCCTTTCTGGGTTTTTGGTCTCGGCAAGAGTATTTTATGATATTCGCAAAACCGACGGCCCCGCCCCCGCGTCTTACACCGATATAAGGCTAGATATGGTTTCTGTTATAGGCTTTATTGTCGCGGCAGGTTTGATATACGCAGCCCTGGGGTCGCCCGGTTATTTACTATATTGATAGATGGCCTTAAGTGCTGTAGCATAATGCCAGACGTTCACATTCCGGGATATCCCTATGAACAAAAATTACATAGATCAATGCATTGAAGAAGCCTTGGCCGAAGCCAAAGGCAACAAGCAGCAAGCCACGCGTATTTTGATGGCACGCTCGGTACAGGACAAACTGCTGGAAGACGGGCTTTTCGCCCATTTCCGCGAAGCCGCAACGTTTTATCACGTTCAGCGTTTCGTGCATAAAGAAGACCATAAATCGACAGTCCAAGGCGGTGGAGCGGACAACGCAATCGACGATTCCGCCTTTTGCGCCATGGTGGCGCAATTACAAACCAAAATGGGCCGGAACGCCAACCCATTTACGCCGCAAGCAACCCCGCAAGCCGCAAGTATGGCGATCAACAAAAAGGACGCCGACCCGGATCATGGCAATAACTTGCGCGTGATCGCAGGCGCCTTCAAAAAAACGACAAACTAATTCCTAATTTTAAATAAACCGTTCATTTCCTTTACCATTCGGAGGTATCCTAAAATGCGTTTTTTCCTAGCTTTGATGTTCGTTTTATCTCTCACAACCAAAGGACATGCCATGGATCTTGAAAATACCTTATATCTTGAATTGAAATCCGGCAGGGTTGTGATCGAACTTCGCTCGGACCTTGCCCCAAAGCACACCGCACGTATCAAAGAGCTGGTCCGCGAGGGGTTTTATGATGGCCTTGCTTTTCATAGGGTATTAGAAGGTTTCATGGCCCAAGCAGGCGATCCCCGTGGCGATGGCAGCGGCGGATCGGGTAAAAAACTGCCGGCGGAATTCAGCAGCGAAAAACATGTTCGCGGAACGGTTTCCATGGCCCGCCGGTCGGACGACGTCAACAGCGGCGACAGCCAGTTCTTTATCTGTTACGCCCCGGCCTCTTATTTGGATGGGCAATATACGATTTGGGGCCGTGTCGTCGAAGGCATGGAATTCGTTGATCAAATCAAGAAGGGCGACCGCAACAAAAATGGCATGGTGGAAAACCCTGACCGCATCATAGAAATGCACGTGGCGGCGGACACTGTTGCCAAGCCGGCCAAAAAAAGTCACTGATTTTTAAGCAAATTTTATTAAAGCAAAATTTACCCAGTCGCGTTATAGTGTAGGATATGCGGGCTCTGCTCCCTAAGGGCAATTTCGCATATTTGGCTATGCTGCAAAGAGGCTAGATCGATTAATGCTTTATGCTTATATGCAGCAATTTTTACTAACTTTCTGCATGGGTTTTTGGCTATGAATAATTCGCATGGTGATTACGGTTCTTCTCATTCCTCAATCAAAACAACGATAAAATGGTTTAATCCGCAAAAAGGTTTCGGCTTTGTGGTCGATCCTCAGGGCGGGCGGGATATTTTCTTGCACAATTCCGTTGTCATGCAGTCCGGCCATGACCGGCTGCCCGATGGCACCACCATTACCTGTGTTTTGGGCCAAGGCCCGAAGGGCGCCGAGGTAAAACAAATCCTGTCCGTCGATACCAGCACTGCACAGCCATCCCGGGATTTCGGCGGCAGCCCACGCATGGGAAAACGCCGCTTTGAAGACGACGGCGGAGCAAGGCATCAATCTGCAGGCGCGGGCGAAGAAGCCAGCGGCATCGTGAAATGGTATAACAGCCAAAAAGGATTTGGATTTATCATCCCAGACGGCGGCGGCCGGGACGTATTCGTCCATATGTCCGCGCTGCGCCGTTCCGGTTTGCATACCCTTGACGAGGGCCAGGCCGTACGCATGCGCGTTGTGCAGGGCAACAAAGGGGCCGAAGCCGACACGCTGGAAATAGTCTAGT
>JACCDG011630623.1_pt1 | contig 12805 bp, 14 predicted proteins | sample 7442471 | NCBI WGS metagenome assembly JACCDG01 (sample SAMN15323444, study PRJNA562643) | freshwater metagenome | isolation source: river surface water | place: USA:Blue River Watershed | collected 2017-08-17 | reverse complement strand
TCGAGTCGTCGGTTCACCTCGTCGAGGTAGCGCTGGACGACCGTGAAGCGGGCGATCTGCTCGAGTTCTCCCGAAGAGGGGAGGTTGCGGTCGTCGGACTCGCGATAGGCGCGGCGGATCTTGAGGAATTCCGTGCGGAACTCGCCGCGGAGCTCGTCGAGGTTGAGCGTGACCGCGAAGCGCGGGCGGTTGCCGACGAGCAGGCGGCCGTCGCGGTCGTAGATATTGCCCCGGGGACCTGGAGTGAGAACGCGCCGCTGATTCTGCACCCGCTCCAAGTCATGGTAGACGTTGGTCTTGATCAGCTGCTGGTAAGCCAGTCCGGAAGTGACCGCGAGGCAGGCGAGGGCCAGCAGACCGTGGAACACGAGGAGCCGCGGATTATACCCGCGGTGAGTCTCCACCAGACTGCCGGATCGATCTGCGGACGACGTAGGCATGTCCTCAGGTCACGGGTAGCTGCGCGGCCCCGGTTCGGCGGGAGCGGCGACGCCCGCGATTTCCAACGCTTTCGCTTGGAGGGCGAGAAACCACGGTGCGACGAGCGCGAGCGACAGCTGGGAGGCGATCAAGTCGCTGAAGACCCTGGAGGTGAGGCCACCGGCGTCGGGAAGCAGGCGCACGGCGACGGCGCTCACCGCCAGAAAAAGGCCGAGGTTCGCGATGAGGATCACCATGACGGTGATCAGGCCTTCGTGCCGGTTCAGACGGTGACGCACGTGCTGGATGAAGATCACTGCCGTTGCGAACACCACGGCATGGGTTCCGAAGGGCAGCGGGGTGCCGACATCGTGCAGGAAGCCGGCGGCGAACGCGCCGATCAGGGCCTCCCGTCGCTCAAAGTGCAGCGCGGAAAAACCAACGAAGAGACCGCCCATGAAGAGGGCGATGCCCCATGGGGTGAGTTCGTGGTTCACCTGCGAGACCAGACCCCAGAGCAGGAACTGGGTGAAGAAGAAGACGATCGTGCGCCGCATGGGTGGCCTCGAATCAATCTGCCCGCTCGGGCACGAGCACGGTCACCTCGGCGAGTTCGGCCAGGCGGCTGTCGAGTCGCACCTCTCCTGTTTTGAAGAGGCCGTCGGTGCTGGTTTCGAGGCGGGTGATTTCCCCGATGAACAAGCCGGCAGGAAAGACTCCTCCCAATCCCGACGTAACGATCCGGCGGGGCGTCACCTCGCTGGCGGAGGCGTCGGTGGGAACGTAGTCGACGATTCCGCGGGCGGGCCCGAACGCGGGATTGTTCCCGCCCTGAAAGCTGAGCGGCCGAGAGTCTCCCTCCAACGTGGCGGCGATGCGCAGGGTCGGGCTGCTGATCAGGTCGACCACGGCGGTGTAGGCATGGACCTCGGCCACCTTGCCCACGACGCCGCCGCTGAAGATGACCGGCGATCCGACCGTGATGCCGTAGTTGCGCCCCTTGCGGATCGTCAGGCGCTGCCACCAGGCGTTGAAGTCGCGCCGCGCGACCCGCGCCGGCTCGCTGCGATAGCCCGGCAGCGTCGGAATGCGGAGCAACGCCTCCAGTCGCGCCACCTCGCGCCGCAGCGTCTCGGTTTGCTGGAGCGTGACCTCGTAGCTTGCGTTCAGCCGAGCCAAGTCGCGTCCGGCAGCAATGAGGTCGTGCCTCGTCCGCGTGCGCAGCGACCAAAAATCCTGGAGGTCGCGCACGTGCGACGCGGCCACGCTGACGGGCGCCTGCAGCTCGAAAAAACTGATGCCGAGCACCCGCTTCACCAGCGTTGGGACCAGCAACCATCCGGCGAGGAGGAGGCCCAGAAGCAGGAAGGGCCGGCTGGCGTGGAAGCTGCGGTGCGGCACGGGACGCGGGACCGGTAGGGAAGCAGCCGCGGGGGGCGCGCGGGATGACCCGGCGGTCCGCCGCCCACGGGCTGGTTCAGACGTTCTGGATTACCCAGTTCAGGTCGTTGAGCACGGCGCCGGTACCGTTGGCGACGGCGGAGAGGGGATCCTCGGCGACCGTCACCGGGAGGCCGGTCTTCTCGCTGAGGAGGCGATCGATCCCTCGGATCAGCGAGCCGCCGCCGGCCAGGACGAAGCCGCGGTCCACCAAGTCGGCGGAAAGTTCCGGCGGGCAGCGCTCAAGCGCCGTGCGCACCGCATCGACGATCGCGCCGATCGTGTCGCTCAGCGCCTCGCGGATCTCCTGCGACGTAATGTGGATCGTCTTGGGCAGGCCCGCGACCGAATCACGGCCCTTGACCTCCATGGTCAGTTCCTCGTCAAGCGGGTACGCCGAGCCCACGCGGAGCTTGATCTCCTCGGCGGTGCGCTCACCGATGAGGAGATTGTAGGCCCGCTTCATGTAATTGATGATCGCCGCGTCGAGTTCGTCGCCGGCGATGCGGATCGACTTCGAAAAGACGATGCCGGAGAGGGAAATGATCGCGATCTCCGTGGTGCCGCCGCCGATGTCGACGATCATGTTGGCCGCTGGCTCGTCGATCGGCAGGCCGACGCCGATGGCTGCGGCCATCGGCTCAGGAATGGTGATCACGTCCCGCGCGCCCGCGCGCGTGGCCGAGTCCTTGACGGCACGCTTCTCGACCTCGGTGATGCCCGAGGGAATCGCGATGACCACGCGCGGCGCGACTCGCAGCGCGTTGCTGTGGACCTTGCGGATGAAGTAACGCAGCATCGCCTCCGTCACGTCGAAGTCGGCGATCACGCCGTCCTTCATCGGTCGGATGGCGGTGATGTTGCCCGGCGTGCGGCCCAGCATGCGCTTGGCCTCGTCTCCCACCGCGCGGACGTGACGCGTGTGCGTGTCGATCGCGACCACGGAGGGCTCGCGCAGGACGATGCCCTTGTCGCGGACGTACACCAACGTATTGGCGGTGCCGAGATCGATGCCGATGTCGTTGGAAAAGTAGCCGAGCAGGTTGGACATGGGGCGTTGCGGGGCTTGGCGCCGCCGGAGGTCAAGTGTCCGACAGCCTCCGCGGGTGTCAACGGGCGAAAGGGCCTTGGCAGGTGTTTTGCAGTAATTGGTGAGGGTCGTTTCCTGGACGTTTCCGAGGCGCTCGGGTCGTGGCTCGACAGCCTTCGGTCGGATGTGTTGGCTGCGCGCATGCGGTTTGTCCTTCCTGCTTTCTCCTCCTCTCGGAGATCGCTGCGGGTCGCGGTTTCCGGATCTGCGGGCCGCCGTGCCTTCACGTTGCTTGAGGTCTTGGTCGTCTTAGCGATCATCGGCCTGCTGGTGGGCTTGGCGGTGAGCAACGTCACCGGCATCCTTGGCGGCAATCAGGTCAAGGTGACGCAGATGTTCGTGCAGACGACGATGAAGACGCCCCTCACGGCGTTCCGGCTCGACATGGGCGACTTCCCGTCGACGGCGGATGGGTTGGCTGCGCTCGTGACTGCACCGCCGAACAAGTCGGACCGCTGGGGCGGTCCCTACCTGGAGGTCAAGGGTGGCAAGTTGCCGCTCGATCCGTGGCAGGAGCCCTACCAGTACCGCTATCCGGCCGTGAAGAACAAGACGGGTTACGACCTGTGGTCGAAGGGTCCGGACAAGACGGACGGCACGGCGGACGACATTGGGAATTGGTGAGCGCATGGAGTGGGGCGCGCGACACTCTCGGTCGCACTCGCGCCTGGCGCGCGCGTTCACGATCCTCGAAGTCCTGCTCGCGCTCGCGCTGCTCGGCTTGCTTGCCACCCTGCTGATCGGGGGGGCGGGAAGACTGCTGGAAGGCCGAGGGCGCTCAGCGGAGGAGGTTTTCTGGAAGGCGGCCACGGAGGCGCGCCGCTACGCGCTGCTCCGCGGCGAGGATGTCCGTCTCGCCTACGACAGTGAAACCAAGGTGTTTTCCGCCTCAACGCGCGAGGGCACGCAGCGTTTTCCCGTGCCGGTCGCGGGAGAGTTGCTGATTGAGTTCTTGGGCGCAGGCACGTCGGGCGGCCCAACCGTGCTGATCGGTGGCTCGCTGGTGGAGACGCAGCCCCTCCCGTTCGTCACCTTCTACGCCGATGGCACCTGCTCGTCCTTCCGGGTGCAACTGCGCAACCGCCGCGCGGCCGAGCCGCGTTACCTGCAGATTGATCCGTGGACGTGTGCACCGGTACTGAGCGCTGCGCCCCCGGGTGGCGTTCGTCGAGGATCGTGAAGGATGCTGGCATGAGGCTGCGCCGACCTGAGTCCCGACTGCCGCAAACCGCGCGTGGCTTCACGCTGCTGGAGGTGCTCGCTGCGCTGGTAATCTTCGCGCTTGCGGCCGTGGTGCTGGGCGGGGCGTACCTCAACGTGCTCAACGCCTACCAGTCGATGGCGCGCAGCGTACGCCAGCAGGACGATCTGCGCTTTGCGCGCGAGTTGCTGCTGGCCGAGCCCGACCGTCGCAAGGCCGAGGAGGGGGGGGACTTCCGCGCGGGTGACGGCCGGCGCGTGGAATGGCGGGCGGAGATCGAGCCCACGGAGCTGCCGGATCTCTTCACGGTCCGTTTTCGTTGTCGCGTGGAGGAGGCACCCCCGGCCAAGACCGGCGAGGTGGAGGAAGTCTTTCGGGTGCTCCGACCCACGTGGTCGGAGGCGGCGGAGCGGGATGAACTGCGGGCGGAGATGCGCCAGCGCATCGAACGCATCGCGGAGGAACTGGCGCGATGAAGCGGTTGCGGAACAGGCCGGATCACGGTCGTGCGCGGTGCGGATTCACGCTCCTGGAGATCCTCGTCGCGCTCGCGCTGGTGGGTCTGGTGTTGGTCGCTTTGAATACGTTCATCTTCTCGATGAGCGAGCTCTGGGGGCGCCGCAGTGAGTCGCGCCTCTTTGACCAACACGTGCGGGCGGTCTCGCGGTTTCTCGAGCGGGAGTTGCGGCGGGCGGTTTGGCCGCCCGAGGGATCCTTGGAGCAGGCGGCGATCAGTGTGCGCGACGTTCGATCGAGGAGTGGATCCAGCGGGCCGCTGGTTCGATTCGAACTGCGCGAAGGCAGCCGCCTAATCGGGTGGTCGGACAAACCGCTTCCGGAAGTCGTGTGTGCACTCGCCGTGCGCGATGGCGTGGGGTTGGTGCTGCTGTGGCAGAGCCGCCTCGAAACGCGCTTCGGTGACGATCCGCCTCGCGAGACCGTGATCTCCCCCTTGGTGGCCGCGATCCAGTACGATTACTATGACGCGGAGACGCGGTCGTGGCGCACGGAATCGTCGCCCCGCCGGAATCGCGAGAATGCCGAGCTTTACGATGCCCCGCGGCGGTTGCGCCTGACCTTCCGACACGGTGCGTATGCGGAGGAAACCCTGATCACCGTGCCGGCGCCAGTGGAGGCGCTCCCGACCTACTGACCCGTGCGACGCCCGATGCATCCTCTTGAGCCTTCGGCGACGTCCCGCCCCGGTCGCGGGTCCGCGCACGCGCGTGGTTCCGTGGTCGTCGTGGTCCTGGTGGCGCTGATGTTTGCCGCGACCGCGTTGGTGGTGTTCATCGAGAAGGCCGGGAACGACCTGCTGATGGAGACGCGCGAGGCGGATGCGGCGCGGTTACGCCGGGAAGCGCAGTCGGCGTTGGAAACGACCCTCGCCGTGCTGGAGGAATTTCGGCAAGTGCAGGGTGCGCTGCGCAGCCCCGCGGAAGGATGGGGTGATCCGTTGGAGTTTGCGGGCTATGAATCCCTTTCGGGTGCGGCGGTGCGGGTTCGTTTCGAAGATGAGAGCGGCAAACTGTCCTTGCCGACGATGGACGGGCCGGCCCTGGTCGAGCTCTTCAAGAGCTGGGAGGTGCGGGAGGCGGACGCGGAGCGACTCGCGGATGCGCTGCTCGGCTGGATGCAGCCGGATTACGTGCCGAAGACGGCGGGGGCGCCGGCGCCCGAGGACTACGACCGCGGCGACACACCCTACCAGCCGCCCGGCCGTCCTTTGCGATCGTTCTCGGAGCTCGCCGCGATCGGCGTGGCGAACGAGTTCTTCTATGACGCGGCGGGGCGGCCCAACGCGAACTGGCACCGGTTTCGGGACACGGTTTCGCTCTATCGGTACCCGGCCCCCAACCTCAACGCTGCGGCGCCCGGCGCCTTGGCAGCCCTGAGTCGATTTGATGACGGACAACAGCGTCGCTTCGCGGAGTACCTGCGCGGGAGTGGCCCCTACGCGCGTCGCGGCCCCGGGTTTTTTCGCACGGCGGACGAGGCGTTGGCGGTCGCGGGTGGACAGACTTCGCTCGCGGGTTGGGGTGTGGAAGTCCGGGCTCTGCGCATCCGAGTGTTCGTGGAGCGCGGCGGCTCCCGTTACGAACTGGCGGCGCTGGTGTCGCCGCCGAACGGAGCCGAGCCGGTACGCCCGGTCGAGATCCGTAAGCGCGACGGCAAGCCCACGGACGGCGCCGCGTCGGCTCCTCCTCCTCCGGCGGCTTCGCGGGAGAGCCGGAAAACGCTGAACTATCCGTTTACGCTGTTGGAAATGACCGAGAACGTGGTTTTGTCAGCCGAACACGCACCGGACACCACGCTGTGAGCCTTGCCCCTGAACTGACCTCCGCGCCTGCCCCCACCGCGCCTGCCCCGGCCGCTGCGGGTGCGAGCGTCGTGCTGCTGCCGGATGCGCGCTTCTTCGTGAGGGCGGTGCCGGTGAACGCCGCTGCCGGTGCGGAGGCCGTGTCGCGCGAGGTGGAACTTGCACTGGAGGTCGTTTCTCCCTTTCCGGTGAGTCAGCTTTTTTACGGATACCTCTGGCACCCGGAGTCGGTGCACGCGTTGGTGTTCGCGGCGTTTCGCCGCCGCTTTACGGACGACGAGCAAGCGTCGTGGGTGGAGGCGGAACGCGTGGTGCCGCAGTTCGTGCTGGCGGCCAGCCTCAACCCTGGGGCGGGGAGAACGGTGGTGCTGGGCGATGGGGCGAGCTTGACCGCGGTGTATTGGGGCGAGCCCGGCCCGGTGCCCTCGCGCGTGGTGACGGCTCCTTTGGCACCGGATGCGAGCGATGCAGAACGCTCGGCCGTACGTTCGGCCCTGCTCCGGGCCGTCGGCTCGGTGGGCGCGGGAGTGGTCGATCTTCCCACGCCGGTGCGGACACCCGACGAAGGAAACGAGCAGCGAGTGCTCTGGTCGGCCGGCGAGTATACCCTGAGCCTGCCGCTGGCGAATGGTTCGCACCTCGACGTGCGGGATAAGGGGGAGTTGGCCGCGCGGCGGGCCTCGCACCGCCGGGCGCGTCTGCTGTGGCGTGGATTTCTTGCGGGCTTGGGTGCGCTCGTTCTGCTCACGCTGGGCGAGGTGGCCTTGATCGGTCTCCGGGCGTGGGAGGCGGGCCGTCTCGCGCGGGTGGAGGCGCAACAACCGGCGGTCGACCGCATCATGTCGCAGCAAGCGTTGGCGACCCGCATCGAGGAGCTTTCGACGAAGCAACTCCGGCCGTTCGAGATGATTTCGCTGGTCACGGTCGCGGGCAATCCCGGCACCCAGAAACCGGTGTCGGTCCAGTTCATCCGCACGGTGACGAACGGCCTCTACACGCTTGAGGTCGAGGCGCAGACGAAGGTCGGGGGCGACCTCGCCCTGTATCAGGCGGCGCTGCGGCAAAACCCGGCGGTCGCGTCGGTCGAGGTGGCGAAGCACGATGTGCGCGATGCCACGACGACCTTCGTGTTGGTGATCACCTTCAAGCCTGAAGCGTTGGCGATGCCGGGGAGGTCGTCATGATGCGACGATTCAAACAGGCCTTCATGGGGCGATTGCTGCGCGAGAAGCTGCTGCTCGCGACGCTGGTGATGCTGGCGGTGGCGATCTGGGGTTCCGGTTTTCTCCGGCGCTTGGGGGCGGCGGTAGAGGAGTCGCGACGCGTGTCCACGGACCTGTCCGTCCAGGCGCAGTGGCTGGAGCGCAGGGAGCGAATCGAGGCACTGGCGAAGACGGCGATCCAAAATCTGGATCCCGCGAAGTCACTCGATGCCGTCAAGTTGACGGCAGAGGTTTCTGAACTCGCCTCGGCCGCCGGCATCACGAGCAACCGCCAGATCGATGCCGCCCGGTCCGAGCGCACCAATGAGTTCGCGCTCCACTCAATCGAGTTCCGGGCCCGGCGGGCGGACTACGCGAACCTGCAGGCCTTTTACTTCAAGTTGGCGGAGCGCGCCCCCTACATCGGGCTGGAGCAGTTCTCCCTCGCGACGGTCCCGAGTCGCCCGCAGGAGCTGGAGGCCGTTTTCCGGATCACCTCGGTCGAGGCGCTGCGGTGAGGAGTATCCGCCTGACGCCTTGGGTTGTTTGCCTCCGACCCATGGCTTGAGATTTTCCCAGCGGCGCGTTAATTCGATCCGCCAAACCCCATGGCTTCCCTGAAGACCTTCCTGCCTGAACGGTTCCCCGGCCTTGTTTGGTCGCGCGGCCAGAACCGATGGCGCGCCGCTCTGGCGGCCGCACTGCTGCTCTGGCTCTGCCCGCGGGACACGCGCGCCCAAGGCCAGCTGGGCTACAAGTTTCAGACGTGGCAGGAGGAGAGCGGCCGCATTCGCGTCGACTCCCACTATGCCCTCGCCGAGCGCGATCTAGGGGTGGCGACCAAGCTCAAGGTCACCGGATTGGTCGACACAATTTCGGGCGCATCCCCGACGGGTCAGCCTGCTTCCAAGCCCGGAGCACCGCTTCCAGTGGCCAGCCTGACCGACCGACGCAAAGCCTGGTCGCTCGATCTCTCGCACGTCTTTTCCGTCACGACGGTCGCGCTGGGTTACGCCAATAGCCGCGAGAGCGACTACATCTCGGACGGTTGGTCGGTGAACAGCCGGACTGAGTTCAACGAGAAGAACACGACCTTGCTGGTGGGCTATGCGCGGGTGGATGACGACATCACCGCCCGCTTCCTGCCGGCACCCCAGACGAAGACGGGTGACGACGTGGTCGTTGGCGTCACGCAGCTGCTCAACCCCCGGACGTCGCTCTCGTTGAACGTCACGCGCGGCGTGGCTCGTGGGTATCTTTCAGACCCCTACAAGATCATCCAGAAAAGCACCGAGCTTCTCCCGGGCCTTTCGCTGCCCCTGACGTTCCCGGAGAATCGTCCCAACCGCCGCGAGAAGTGGATCGTCTTCAGCGGACTCAACCTTGCGCTTCCCGAGATGAACGGGGCACTCGATGGCAGTTATCGTTTCTATCGCGACGACTACGGCATTCGCAGCCATACCTTTGAACTGGCATGGTTCCAGTCGCTCGGCGAGCGGTTGATCGTGCGTCCGGCGGCGCGGTACTACCGTCAGGGCGCAGCGGACTTCTACCGTCTCTCCCTGGACGGATCCGCGATCGTCCCGGGACCTTTCACGACTGGGCGGGCGCCGTTCTTCTCGGCGGATTATCGTCTTTCGGAGATGGATACGGCGACGGTCGGCGTGAAGGTCATCTGGACCGTGCGTCCGGAGCGGCTGACCATTGATGCAGCGCTGGAGCGCTACACGATGCGCGGGCGTGACGGCAAGACACCGGTCGACGCGTACGCGGATGCGAACGTGCTCACGGTGGGGGCGAACTTCAGCTGGTAGCTTGGCGGAGCCTGCACCGTGATCCTGAGTCCTGCACAAACGCGCGCAGTGGCCGCTCCGGTGGCGACGGGGACGGAGCAGCCCCTGCGCAAGGTTGTGTGGTGGGCGCTCGGCACGGACTGTTCGTTGCAGTTCGCATGTGCGGACGACGCCCGGGCGGACTCGTTTGTGTCGGCCGCGAAGGCGTGGGTGGAGCGGTTTGAGGCCCGTTATTCGCGCTTTCGTCCGGACAGCTTGGTTAGCCGCATCAATGCGGCGGCGGGCGGTGACTGGGTGGAAGTGGATGCGGAGATGGACCAAATGCTCACGCTCTGCGGCTCGGTGCATTTCATGACGCAGGGCATCCTGGACGTGACCGCGTTGCCCTTGTTGCGACTTTGGCGTTTCTCGGATCCGGCGCCGCGTCTGCCGACGCGGGAGGAGGTGGCGGCGGCGCAGCGGTTGGTGGGCTGGGGCAAAGTTCGTCGTGAGCCGGGCCGGGTCCAGTTGCCGCTGGCCGGCATGGCGTTGGATTTTGGCGGGTGGGGCAAGGAGTTTGCGGTGGATGCGGTGGCGCAACTCGGCGTGGAGCACGGCCTGAGCTCCCTCCTCGTGGACTTTGGCCATGACATTCGTGCGGTGGGTCAGCCTCCTGGGCGCCCCGCGTGGCACGTGGGTCTGGAAGATCCGACGGCGCCCGGAACGGCGCGCGGCAGCGTGGCGGCGGTCAACGTGGGCATCGCTTCATCCGGTGACTACCAGCGTGGCGTTACGATCGATGGACGGCGTTACGGCCACATCATCGACCCGCGCACGGGGTGGCCCGTGGCCAACGGGTGCGTGCAGGTCACCGTGATCGCGCCTAGTTGCGTCCAGGCGGGGCTGCTGTCGACCTCCGCGTTCGTGCTCGGTCCTGAGGCGGGGCTGCGCTTGATCGGTGAAACCTATGGGACCGAGGGCCGGATCCTGACCTCCCGTGCGCGTCACCAAAGCCGCGGTTTCTATCGTTATGAAGCCACCTAAAGCCCAATCGCAGACCTTGTGGAGCGAGCACGCGTGGCGCCGCGCGGGCGGCGTGTGCCGGCGCGGAGCGGTGCTGGCCGTGCTGGCGTGGGTGGCTGGGCTTATCGCCTTGGCCGGAGACCTGCGCGCCCAGTTGCGCGTGGGTGACCCGATGCCGGCGTTGGGAGAGTTCAGCCTGGAGGGAGAGCTGGCCGCGGCGCCGACCCAAGGCCGAGTGGTGGTGCTGGACTTTTGGGCCTCGTGGTGCGCGCCCTGCAAGGCCTCGTTTCCTCTGCTGGGTGCGTTGCAGCGCGAGTGGGGACCGGAGGGGGTGACGGTGATCGGCGTCAGCGTGGACGAGAAAAAATCCGCGTACGAGGCCTTCCTCTCGCGCCAGCAGCCGCCCTTCGTGACCGTGCGTGACGCGCAGCAACGACTGGTCAAGCGCGTCCGCGTGCCGAAGATGCCGACCACGTACCTGATCGACCGGAAAGGCGTGGTCCGATTTGTGCATGAAGGATTTCAGGGAGACGCGACCGAGCGCTCCCTGCGGGCACACGTGCGCCAGCTGCTTGACGAAGCGCCCTGACGTCTCTGTTCGACGCATCACTCCATTCCCCACCCATCCCACTTTCCCCCCATGAAACGCTCCTCCTCCCTCGTTGCCCTGCTGCTGGTGTTCGTGGCCATCGGTGCCACCGGATGCACGACGGTGCAGCCATGGGAGCGGGCGACGCTCAGCAGCTACTCGATGCGCCCCGATCGTGACCCACTCGCGCAGGCGATGGCGGAGCACATTTACTTCTCTCGCGAGTCCGCGGCGGGAGGACGTTCGGTCGGCGGCAGCGGCTGCGGCTGCAACTGAGGCATCACGTTCCGTCCCCACTTTCTTTACCTAACCCTCCCCAAATTAATTTCATGAACACCATCGCCCTCTGGCAGCGCTTCCGCTGGATGTACGTGCCGGCGTCGCTGCTGACGTTCCTGCTGCAGCGCTCGCCCGTTCTTCGCTTGCTGGGCACCGCCGAGTTCTCCGCTGGAAGTCCCGCCGGCGCGCTCCTGCGGTCGGCGGTCACGGTGGCGGCCCTAGGCGGTTACCACACGCTGGCCGGGGCGACTCAGCTATCGACAAATCCCTCCTCGCCGGCCACGGCGACGGTGGGACAGCCGTTCTCGATGGTCTTTGCGTTCGTGGGATCGCCGACCTCCGCGGCATCCTACGAGGTCCGTGGCACGCTTCCGCCGGGGCTCTCGGTTCCTGGTCTTTCGGGTGATGTACTCAACGATTCCAGCGGGACGATCACCGGCACACCGACGGTCGCCGGATCCTACTCGCTGTCGGTTCGCGGCTGGAACAATACCAACAAGCGCGGCAGCGGAGGCGATCGGACGTACACCATCAACATCAACGTCCAAGCCGGGGCCGTCGCGGCGCCGACCATCACGACGCAACCGGCAGGGCTTTCGGTCAATGCCGGTGGATCCGCGACCTTCAGTGTCGTCGCGACGGGAGGTGGTACTCTTTCGTATCAGTGGACGAAGGATGGTGTGAACGTGAGTGGAGCGACTGCCTCGACGCTCACTCTACCAAGCGTGAGCGCTTCTTCGGCCGGTGACTACCGCGTGGTGGTGACGGGATCGGGGGGCACGGTCACGAGCCAGCCGGCCACGTTGACGGTGGTGACGGCGCAGGCGCCGACGATTGTGACTCGGCCGTTGACGCAAACGGTCGTGGTGGGGGCGCGCCTGACGCTGTCGGTGGATGCAGCGGGCACCGCCCCACTGAGCTACCAGTGGCGGAAGGCGGGCAATCCAATCGTGGGTGCAACGAATCCGAGCTTCACGCTCCCCTCGGTTCAGGTGGCCGACGCGGCCGCGTACGCGGTGGCAGTGACGAATGCGGCGGGAACCGTGGTGAGCGATGCCGCGACGATTTCGGTGATTCCGGCGGTCGCCAGTGCCATTTCAAATGTGTCGGTGCGCACCAGCCTCGCGGCGAGCCAGACTCTGATTGTCGGGTTCACGATGGCGGGTGGCGCGAAACCCATCCTTGTGCGGGCGGTGGGGCCCGGTTTGGCAGCGTTTGGCGTGCCCGCGACCATGGATGATCCGCGCTTGGCGCTGTTCGACGGCGCCACCTCGGTGGCCAGCAACGAGGACTGGGGTGGAGGCTCCGGCCTGGCGGGGTCTTTTGCATCGGTCGGCGCTTTCCCTCTGCCGGCGGCGAGTCGTGATGCCGCGTTGGTCAACTCGGTCTCCGGTGGCCGGACGGCGCAGATCAACGGTCCCGGCGCTGGCGCGGTGTTGGTGGAAGCTTACGATGCCGGAAGCGGCGTG
>JACCDG011062158.1_pt1 | contig 12805 bp, 10 predicted proteins | sample 7442471 | NCBI WGS metagenome assembly JACCDG01 (sample SAMN15323444, study PRJNA562643) | freshwater metagenome | isolation source: river surface water | place: USA:Blue River Watershed | collected 2017-08-17 | reverse complement strand
CTGGTGGCTTCGTCCAGCAACAACACCGGCGGATTCTTGAGAATGGCGCGGGCAATGGCAATGCGCTGGCGCTGGCCGCCGGAAAGGCGCACGCCGCGTTCGCCGAGAAAGGTATCGTAACCCTGCGGCAGGGCCTCGATAAAATCGGCGGCTGCAGCCATTGCCGCAGCCGCGCGCACCTCGGCATCAGTCGCATCGGGGCGGCCGTAGCGGATATTGTCGGCTACGCTGCCGGCGAAAATTACCGTCTCCTGCAGCACAATGCCGATCTGCCGCCGCAAATCGTTCAGCGCCAGCTGGCGGATATCCGCGCCGTTGAAGCGAATCGTGCCGCTGCTCGCGTCGTAAAACCGCAGCAATAGCTGGAACAGTGTGGTTTTGCCGGCGCCGGACGGCCCCACCAGCGCCACGTGTTCGCCGGGGCGGATCAGCAGATTGAAGCCTTGCAGCGCCGCAGTCTCCGGCCGCGATGGATAATGGAACCCGACCTGCTCAAAGCGGATACCCTCGCCCTGCGCCGGCAACACCTGCGGCGCAGCCACTTCGCTCACTGGCGATTGCAGCGCCAGCAATTGCATCAGCCGTTCGGTGGCGCCTGCCGCACGCTGCAGATCGCCCCAGGTTTCGGCAATCGCGCCAATCGCGCCGGCCGTCACCACCGCGTACAGAATAAACTGCGACAACTGCCCGCCACTCATCTGCCCCGCCAGCACCGCCTGCGCCCCCAGCCACAACACAAACGCAATCGCCGCAAACACCAGCACAATCACCACCACCGTCAGCCAGGCACGGGCGCGGATGCGCGCCAGCGCGGTGACAAAAGCGGTTTGCACCGAGCCATCAAAGCGCCGCGTTTCAAACTGCTGCTGCGTGTACGCCTGCACCGTCGGCATCGCGTTCAGCACCTCGCCGGCCATGGCGCTGGCATCGGCCACCCGGTCCTGACTATCGCGCGACAGCTTGCGCACGCGCCGGCCAAACAGCAGGATCGGCACCACCACGCCAATCAGCGTCAGCAGGATATAACTGGTCAACACCGGGCTGGTCACCGCCAGCATGGCAATGCCGCCCAGCAGCAAAAACAGGTTGCGCAGCCCCATCGACAGGCTGGTGCCCACCACCGTCTGGATCAGCGTGGTATCGGTGGTCAGCCGCGACAACACCTCGCCGGTCTGGGTGGTTTCAAAAAACTGCGGGCTCATCTGCAACACATGCCGATACACCGCCTGACGGATATCCGCCGTCACCCGCTCGCCCAGCCAGGAGACAAAATAGAAGCGCAACGCCGTCGCCACCGCCAGCAACAAAGACACGCCGAACAAGGCGAGGAAATAGCGATCGATATTGCCATGCTGCCCGGCGCTGAAACCCTGATCGATCAGATAACGAAATGCCACCGGCAAGACCAGCGTCGCCCCGGCGGCAAAACTCAGAGCCACAAACGCCGCAATCCAGCGCCGCCAGTAAGGCCGCAGAAACGGCAACAGGCCGAATAAGGGAGTCACGGATTTGGCAGTGGCGGGCTGGCTCATGGCGGGCAGACGGTAAGGGGATAAGGGTATATTGCCCTGAAAGCCTGTGCTTCAAGACACCGCCGCGAAAATTAGGGCCTTTGCAGGTCGGGTTTCAACCCGACGCAGCGCCAAAAGCTAGCGACTGCGCCGGATCAAAATCTTGGTCGGGTGGGCAAACATTGCCCACCGAAAACTTATCAACTATCGCGTGGGCAACAAGTTACCCACCCTACTTGGCTCATGAGAATACTCACTTATCGTTGATCTGTTTAGGCTTCAGGACGCTGCTAATAAACGCCTTATCTGACTTGCCAGGTTTTTGGCAGGCACCACCGCGGATATAGGAGCTACTGTTCGTCATGAACATGCGGCGTACGCCAAGAACTTCGTTGGTTTTCAAATCGAGAACGATCAACTCACCGCCAACGATGCCGTATTCACGCATCTGCGGGCGCTCGATTTCGCGCCAGGTAAAACCGTAACGGGCAGTAACTTGCGGGATGGATTGGCGGTCGACGATATAGGGAACCTCTCCAATCTGCCCAATTTGGCCTACCCCCTGCTGCGCAAATATCGGTTCCGTTAGCCCGGAATTACGGTTCGGATTGCGAAAGAAACGATAATAATCAGGGCTGTCCGGGCGTCCTTTACCGTACCCCAGGCTTTCCGGCCGAATGTCATATCTACGTTTTGTTTCCACAAACTGGTAGAAGCCATAAGGGGGCTGTATTAATTCACTGGGTGCATCGTCTCCTGCACCCACCCACCCCCGAATCGTCATCGCCCACGGATCTTCCACCACGTAAGGATCGGCAAGGTGATAGTCAGCATCTTCACTGCCCCGCGGCCGAACGATATAAAGCCCCTCGACATCGTCAACCGTGCGATAAATAAACCAGCCACCTTCGCGCTCGCACAGTGCCTGGAAATACTCCTTGCCACTCATCCCCGACTGCCAGGTGGGTGGATTCGGCGCTGCCGGCCATTTCACCGGTGGCACATTGGGGTAGGGCCAGTATTCGGGGTGAGGGTTACGTACCAGGCGGTAGCGCTCACAGTCGGTCTGCGCTCTGCCTGCCTTTTTACGGCATTCCCAGTATTTTTTCGGACTGTATTCCTTGCCGAACCATTGCCGGCGCTTCGGATCGATCGGCGGCATGCGCGCCGCCAGTATCTGGTGGCATAAGGCCCATTGCTGGTCGTTCAGGCTGTAGTTCCGGCCAGGGCCATCACAATCGTTTGCCAGGAAATAGGGGTCGATCTGATCCGCATTCGGCGGCATGGGCACCACATCTGGTCCGGAAATCATCGCCCTCAGATCACCCAGCAAACTGGCTTGGGCAAGCTGGCTGCCGCCCAGCAGCAACAGGCAGGCGAAAACGACACTGGCAAGCACGTGGCGCTTGGGTGGCAAGCAGCGAATTCTGTCGATCAAACGGTTATCTCCCTTGATGAGTGCCTGAATCATAAGTGTACTTCGCTCCCTGTTCATTAAGGCAATGGGCCCGCATCACCACAAGCCGCTCCCCTATTGCCCTGCAGCCCGGCCTGCAGACCGCTCTGCTATTGCCTTGCAGGGCAGCGCCTATTTGAAGAAATCGATAAAGACCCGCAACGCGGCCGGCTGGTTGCGGCCACGCGGGTAATACAGGTACAAGCGCTCTGCCGCTGGCAGCCAGTCCGGCAGCAGCAGTTGCAACTGGCCGCTGGCGCGATACGGCTCGATGCGCGCCAGGTAGTGATAAGCGATGCCGACACCGGCCACGGCGGCCTGCAGGATCAGGTCCAGGTCGTCGAGAATCAGCCGGCCGCGGGTGCTCAGGCTGATCTGCTTGCCGTCATCAACAAACTGCCACGGGAACACCACGCCGCTGGGGAAACGGAACTGCAGGCATTGGTGTTGCAGCAGCTCGTCCGGCGTTTGCGGCACGCCGTGTTGCTGCAGATAAGCCGGCGCGGCGCACACGCCAAAGCCCACCGGCGGGCCGAGCGGCACCGCCACCATGTCTTGCTGCAGGGTTTCGTCGAAACGGATGCCGGCGTCGAAACCTTCGGCAACGATGTCCACCAGCGCATCATTGCCGACCACCTCTAGCGTGATATCCGGGTAAGCCTGCGACCACGCCGCCAGCTTCGGTGCCAGCAGCAGTTGCAGCGCCGCGCGCGGCACGTTCAGCCGCAGCCGCCCGGCCGGTTGGCTGCGTTTCTGATTCAGTTGCTCCAGCGCCAGATCGATCTGCCCCAGCGCCGGCAGCAATTGCTGCAGCAACAATTCGCCGGCTTCAGTGGCGCTGACGCTGCGGGTGGTGCGGTGTAGCAGGCGCATGCCCAGTTGCTGCTCCAGTCGGCTCATGCTGTGGCTCAGCGCCGATGGTGTCAGTTGCAGCTCCTGCGCGGCTTTGCGGAAACTGCGGTGGCGCGCAACGCAGGCAAAGGCCTGCAAATCATCGAGAGGGGGATTCATTGGTGAATTTTTCTCATCAAAGCAATGAGCATTATATGGATTGTTTCAGCTAATCGCACAATGGATACTGGCGCTATTAATACGACCAGATTTTGTTTGAATTTACCACCTGTCTGCTCCCTCCCTTTCAAGGGGAGGGCTGGGGTGGGGATGGGGTAAGCAATTCGGCAACTACCGCAATGTTGACGATACCCCATCCCCCTCCCAACCTCCCCCTTGAAGGGGGAGGAGCAATCTTTGCCAGTTCAAACTTCACTTGGCCGTATCAATCAGGATTTTTGCCATCACCTCAGGAGCCCATCATGTCGCAGACCGCCCCCTTCCTTAATCAAACCGTACTCGTCACCGGCGCTTCGTCCGGCATCGGCCTCGCCACCGCCAAGGCTTTTCTGGCGCAAGGCGCGGCGCAGGTTTACATCACCGGCCGCAATGCCGAACGCCTGCAACAAACCGCACGCCAGTTGGGCGACCGTGTCACCGCCATCGTTGCCGATGCTGCCGATCTGGCGCAACTGACGGCGCTGAAGCAGCAGATCGAAAACGACGGTCGCACGCTGGATGCGCTGTTCGTCAATGCCGGCGTCGCGCATTACAACGTCACCGGCGGCACCAGCGAGGCGGAATACCTGCGGATTTTCGATACCAACGTCAAAGGTCTGTTTTTCACCGTGCAAACCCTGCTGCCGCTGCTGAAAAACGGCGGCAACATTGTGCTGAATGCCTCGGTGGCGGCCAACAAGGGCATGGACAATATGAGCCTGTACAGCGCATCCAAAGCGGCGGTACGCTCGTTTGCCCGCACTTGGGCCAGCGAGCTGCGGTCGCAGAAAATCCGCGTCAACACCATCAGCCCCGGCGTAACGCTGACCAACATCCAGAAAAATGGCCTGGGCCTGAACGACGAACAAATCGCCGGCTTCGACGGCTTTCTGCAACAAGCCTGCCCCGCCGGCCGCATGGCCAACCCGGACGAAATCGCAGCTGCGGTGTTGTTCCTCGCCTCACCGGCAGCGAGCTATGTGAATGGCGTAGAACTGGCGGTGGATGGCGGGTTTACGCAGATTTAAGCTGCGGTATTGACGCCCTACCCTGCAAGCCGCATCCAGCCTGGCTTACAGGCCGGGCTGCGAGGCAATGGCAGAACGGGCTGCAGGGCGATGAAAAGGGGCGCCGAGCGCCCCGATCTGCGTAACAGCAAAACAGGGCCTTACATGGCCCTGGTCCGGCAATAGCAATATACAAATTTCTGTGTCGAGCCAAACGGCGTGTGGTGGGTTTCCTGCTCGTGCCGCAGCAGTTCAAAAGGGGCGCCGAACTCGGCATGCAGCTGGTCGGCGCTATAACGCATCACCGGCAAGCCGCTGCATTGCAAGGGGCCGTCTTCGGCAAAGGTCGAAACAATGACATGCCCGCCGGGCTTGACCGCATGCAGCACGGCGCGCACGTAGGCCTGGCGCTGTTCGGCATCGGTGAGAAAATGAAACACCGCGCGATCGTGCCAGACGTCGTAGGCGTGAAATGGCAGCTCAATCTCGGTAATGTCGCCTTCGAGCCAGCGCACGCGGCTGGCGGCGTCGCCCAGGCGCGCCTGCGCCGCTTGCAATGCTGCGCGCGAAAGATCCAGCACGCTGATGTCGCTGTAACCTTTCATGAGCAGATCATCCACCAGGGTCGAGGCACCGCCGCCCACGTCAATCATCGCCGCTGTTGGCGCTACACCGGTATCGAGGATCAGCCGCAGCGATTGTTCGGCGTGCTGCTGAAACCAGCTGACGGCGGTGGTGGATTTGCTTGAATACACCTGTTCCCAATGATCTTTCTGTGGCATGTCTGGCTCCGTAACTGGTGATGTCTGAGCTGGCATTATTTCCGCATCGCGTATTTTGGGCAATCCGGCACGTTCGTCGCCCTGCCGGTGCTGCTGTGCAGCAGGGAGAGGCGTAGCGTGGCCGGCCCTGCAAGCCGCATCCAGACTGGCTTGCAGACCGGGCTGCAAGGCAATGGCAGAGCGGGCCGCAGGGTGGGCGGTGGCGGTATTGATGTGGCAGGAGGGCAGATTGCCGGCGATGCTGACTGGCGACTGGGGTTTAGCCGGTTTTATCGGTAGAATGGCGCGGTTTTGCGTATTTAAAGCAATCGCTCTCTTTTTTACCCGAACACGCCGGAGTACGCGGTTTTGGATATTTTTCTGCAACAAATCATCAACGGCCTGGTGATCGGCTCGATCTACGCACTGATCGCGCTCGGCTACACCATGGTTTACGGCATTCTCAACCTGATCAACTTCGCCCATGGCGAGGTGTTGATGTTCGGGGCGATGATCACCTTCTCGGCGGTGAATGTCCTGGCCGGCATGCAGTTGCCGTTGCCCGGCTACGCGCTGCTGCTATTGGGGTTGCTGCTGGCGCTGCCGCCGACCATGCTGCTCGGCTACACCATTGAACGGGTGGCCTACCGGCGCTTGCGCAAGGCACCACGGCTGGCGCCGCTGATCACCGCCATCGGCATGTCGATTGTGCTGCAGCAAACCGCCGTGATCATCTGGGGCCGCGATCACCGGCCGTTTCCGGATGTGATCCAGCGCACCAGCATCGACATTGCCGGCGCCACCATCACCGATCTGGAAATCGGCATGATCCTGATTTCGCTGGCGCTGATGATCGGCCTCTTGATTGTGGTGGAAAAATCCCGGCTTGGCCGTGCGATGCGCGCCACGGCGCAGAATCCGGAAGTGGCCGGGCTGATGGGCGTCAACATCAACACGGTGGTATCGCTGACCTTCATCATCGGCTCGGCACTCGCCGCAGTGGCCGGCATCATGGTGGCGGCCAACGATCACAAGGCGCAGGCGTACATGGGCACGCTGGTAGGGCTGAAAGCATTTACCGCCGCCGTGCTGGGCGGCATCGGCAATCTCGGCGGCGCAGTGGCCGGCGGCTTTTTGCTGGGTGTGATCGAAAGCATCGGCGCCGGTTATCTCGGCCCGCTGACCAACAACGTGCTCGGCAGCCAGTATCAGGACATTTTTGCGTTTCTGGTGCTGATTCTGGTGCTGGTGTTCCGGCCTTCCGGCTTGCTGGGTGAAAAAATGGCGGAGCGCGCCTGATGAACCACAAGATCAAGAATCTCGCTGCCATTCTGCTGATTGGCGTGGTGCTGGCGGTATTGCCGTTTGTGGTTGGCAGCCAGTTTGGCAATGCCTGGGTGCGCACGCTGGATTTTGCGCTGCTGTACGTGATGCTGGCGCTGGGGCTGAATATCGTCGTCGGCTATGCCGGCCTGCTGGATCTGGGCTACATCGCCTTTTACGCCGTTGGCGCCTATTTCTTCGCCCTGCTCAATTCGCCGCATCTGGCAGCGGTGCTGCCGGCGTGGGCACTGCACCTGCCAATCTGGGTGGTGTTGCCATTGGGCGCCCTGCTCGCCTGCCTGTTCGGCGTGATCCTCGGCGCACCCACGCTGAAACTGCGCGGCGATTATCTGGCGATTGTCACGCTCGGTTTCGGCGAAATCATCCGCCTGTTTCTCAACAACCTCGACAGCCCGGTGAATATCACCAACGGCCCAAAGGGCATCAGCATGATCGACCCGGTGACGCTGTTTGGCCATCCGCTGTCGCGCAGCATCAACCTGTTCGGCATCGATATCCCCGGTCTGTATCTGTATTACTACTTCTTCCTGGCACTGGCACTGCTGATCATGCTGGTGTCGGTACGGCTGCAGGATTCGCGCATCGGCCGTGCCTGGGTGGCGATCCGCGAAGATGAAATCGCTGCCGCCGCCATGGGCATCAACACCCGCAACATCAAGCTGCTGGCGTTTGCCATGGGCGCCAGCTTTGGCGGCGTGGCCGGTGGCCTGTTTGCCGGTTTCCAGGGCTTTGTCAGCCCGGAGAGCTTCATCCTGATGGAATCGGTGATGGTGCTGTGCATGGTGGTGCTGGGCGGCATGGGGCATATCCCCGGCATCATCCTCGGCGTGGTGCTGCTGACGCTGACGCCGGAGCTGCTGCGCGATGTGGTGGTGCCGCTGCAGAACAATCTGTGGGGCAAGCAGCTGGTTGATCCGGAAACCCTGCGCATGTTGCTGTTCGGCCTGGCGCTGATCCTGGTGATGCTGTTGCGGCCGGAAGGCCTGTGGCCGTCGTCGCGCCGCAAGCAGGAGCTGCACGCAGCGGAGGACGCAGCATGAACGCGCTGCTGGAAATCAATCACATCCACAAACGTTTTGGCGGCCTGCAGGCGCTGAATGATGTATCGCTGCAGATTCAGCGTGGCGAAATCTACGGCCTGATTGGCCCCAACGGTGCCGGCAAGACCACGCTGTTTAACGTACTCACCGGCCTGTATGTGCCGGACGAAGGTGAGTTCCGCTTCAATGAGCGCGACCTGTTCCGCGCCAAGCCTCACGCTGTGGTTGAAGCCGGCATTGCCCGCACCTTCCAGAACATCCGCCTGTTCGGCAATATGAGCACCCTGGAAAACGTCAAGGTGGGCCGCCACAGCCGCACCCGTGCCGGCGTATTCGGCGCCATGCTGCGTGATCCGGCCACGCGCCGCGAAGAAGCAGAAATCCACCAGCGCGCACTGCAGCTGCTGGATTACGTCGGCATCAGCGGCCATGCGCAGGCACAGGCACGCAACCTGTCATATGGCGATCAGCGCCGCCTGGAAATCGCCCGCGCGCTGGCCACCGAGCCAAAACTGCTGGCGCTGGATGAACCCGCTGCCGGCATGAACGCCACCGAAACCGCAGGCCTGCGCGCGCTGATGGAAAAAATCCGCCGCGATGGCGTCACCATCCTGCTGATCGAGCATGATGTCAAACTGGTGATGGGCCTGTGTGACCGGATAGCAGTGCTGGATTACGGCAAAAAAATCGCCGAAGGCGTGCCGCAGGATGTGAAAAACAATCCGAAAGTGATTGAAGCCTATCTGGGAGTGACGCCGGTATGAGTCTCTTGGAAATTTCCAATCTGCAGGTGGCCTACGGCGGCATTCAGGCAGTGCGCGGTATCAATCTGCACATCGACCTGGGTGAAACCGTGGCATTGATTGGCGCCAATGGTGCCGGCAAAACCACTACGCTGAAAACCATTGCCGGCCTGCTCAAGCCGAGCGGCGGCCAGCTCAACTACGCCGGGCTGGATCTGCAGCAACTGGCGAGCCATCAGCTGATCGGCAAAGGGCTGGCGCTGGTACCGGAAGGCCGCGGCATTTTTCCGCGCCTGACTGTGACCGAAAACCTGTTGATGGGCGCCTATCACCGCAACGACAAAGCCGATATCGCCGCCGATCTGGACAAAATGTTTGGCCTGTTCCCGCGCCTGAAGGAACGCCACTTGCAGCTGGCCGGCACACTCTCTGGTGGCGAGCAGCAAATGGTGGCGATTGCCCGCGCGCTGATGGGCCGGCCAAAACTGCTGCTGCTGGATGAGCCATCGATGGGGCTGGCACCGCTGATCGTGCAGAAAATTTTCGACACCATCAAACAGGTGGCCAGCGAAGGTGTCACCATTCTGCTGGTGGAACAAAACGCCCGCGCGGCGCTGCAGATCAGCCAGCGTGGTTATGTAATGGAAAGTGGCCAGATTACCCTCAGCAACAGCGCCAGCGAATTGCTCAACAGCGATAACGTGCGCAAAGCCTATCTGGGCGAGTGATGGACTGGCTGCTGTCGGCACTGCTCGGCACGCTGTTGCTGCCCCCGCTCAACCTGACGCTGCTGGCGCTGGCCGGCTGGCTGCTGCAACGGCTTTATCCCAAGGCGGGCAAACTGATGATCACCACCAGCCTGTTGTTGCTGCTTCTGCTATCGCTGCCGCTGGTCGGCAACACGCTGCTGCGCACGCTGCAAACCTACCCGGCGCTGACACCGGGACACATCCCCGCTGCGGATGCAATCGTGGTACTCGGCGGCGGAGCGCATTTTGGTGCCGACGAATACGGCGGTGACACGCTCAAATATTTCACGCTGGAACGTATTCGCTATGCAGCCCGCCTGCAACGCGCTACCCACCTGCCCTTGCTCACCACCGGCGGCCGTCCGGAAAAAGGCAGCGCCGAAGCCCAGTTGATGGCCGAGGCGCTGCAACAAGACTTTAACGTGCCCACCACCTGGCAAGAGGGCAACTCCAACACCACCGCGCAAAATGCCACACTCTCGGCACGCATCCTGCTGCCGGCCGGCAAACGCCGCATCCTGCTTGTCACCCACGCCTGGCACATGGCGCGGGCAGTGCCCACTTTCCGCAAAGCCGGCTTCGAGGTCATCCCCGCCCCCACCATGGGCCTGAGCAACAAGCCGCACAATGTATTCGACCTGATCCCCAGCGTGGCCGGCCTGTTGCGCAGCTATTACGCCATGCACGAATGGCTGGGGCTGGCCTGGTACAAGCTCGGCGGCAAGGCATAAGCCAGCCGCTTGGCGGCAGGCAAGCGGATGCAGGCCTGCTGAACCGGCGTTAAGCCTGCAAAAAACATCCGGCGTGGCTTTGCAAGCTGGCCTATATTGATGCCATATGGTCAAACGCTTGGCCCCTTCCTCTTCCCCCCCTTTTCGAAGTATCAGGAGACACCGTTATGGCGTGGTTTGACAACATCCGTCTGCGCTACAAGCTTTATATCAACTTCCTGCTCACCGGCGGCATCCTGCTGCTGGCGCTGCTGTTCTGCCTGGCGCAGATACGCTCGGTGGGCGAAAAAACCGAGCTGATTGCCAGCAACGCCCTGCCGTCGATGCAGCTTGTGGGTGAAATCAGCCAGCTTCGCCTGCGTTATCTTGTACGCAGCCTGGAGTATCTGCTGCCCGGCAGCGCCGAAGAAAAAGCCAAGCTGGAAAAATCGCTCAACAAGCTGGCCGGTGAAGTGGAAGAAAGCTTTCGCAAATACGAGCCGATGATTGTCAGCGTCAAGGAACGCGAAGTGTTCACCGCAGCATTAACCGCCTCGCAGCGCTACCGCGATGTGGTAAACGAAGCGATTTTTCTGGCCAAGGCGGGCAATGAAGACGCGGCTCAGGCACTGCGCAAGGGCAAATGGGTAGACACCGCCAACCATCTGCGCGACCAGACCGACATGCTGGCAAAAATCAATCGGGAGATCGCCGATCAGGCCAGCGCCGAGGCGCGAAGCGGGGTCAACCATGCCATCAACGCTGGCTGGACAGCGCTGGCATCCGGGCTGATTGCCGCCTTGCTGCTGGCCGGATTGCTGGCACAGCGCATCGAGCGGCGCCTGAATGGTGTGGTGACGGCTTCGCGCCGCATTGCCCAGGGCGACCTGCGTGCATCGCTGCCGGTGGCCAGCAAGGATGAAGTGGGCGAACTGATCGTCTCGGTGGATGAAATGCAGCGCGCGCTGAAAAGCGCAATCGGCGACACGCTGGAAAATGCCGACGCGGTGCTGGATTCCTCATCCATTCTCAACCAGACAGCACAGCAGATCACCACGGCATCACATGCACAAAGCTCGGCGGCACAGGCCATTGCCGCCAATGTCGAGCAGCTGGTGGTATCGATCAATCATATTTCCGACACCACGCGCGATGCGGCCAAGCTGGCTATGGCATCGGATGACCAGGCTCGCGAAGGCGACATGGCAATTCGCGACCTGATCGGCCAGATTGGCCAGGTGGCGGAAGTGGTGCGCACTGCCGCCACGCAGATCGGCCAACTGAAAAATGAATCGGAGAAAATCTCCCACATTGTGGCGGTGATCAAGGAGATTGCCGACCAGACCAATCTGCTGGCACTGAATGCAGCAATCGAAGCGGCACGTGCCGGCGAAACCGGGCGCGGCTTTGCCGTGGTGGCGGATGAAGTGCGCAAGCTGGCAGAACGCACCGCGCATTCAACCGGCGAAATATCGCAAATGGTTGCCGCCATCCAGCAATCCACCACCCAGGTTGTTGCGGGTGTCGACCAGGGCGTTAAACTGGTGGATAGCAGCGTGAATCTGGCACACAAGGCCGGCGAAGCCATCACCAGCCTGCGCGACATGGCACAGAACGTGTCTACCTTTGTGCGCGAACTGGACCCGACCCTGAGCGAACAGTCGATGGCATCCAGCGATGTGGCGGTGAAAATCGAACAGATTTCCGGCCAGGCAGAACAGACCAGCCACACCGCCAGCGAAACCTCGGCTGCAGCCGCAGCGCTCAACGAAACGGCACAACGCATGCAACAGATTGTGGCGCGTTTTCAGATCTGATCACAATCACCGTGCCCAGCCCTGAAACAGGTTGACACCTGATTCTTGTAAAACGCCCGATGTACCACGTCGGGCGTTTTTTTATTGGTGCGCCCGGATGCAGATGCTCAAGATGACCGATGAGTGATGGAACAGTCGCTTGGATTTCATTGAATGGGTTTGCGTCAAGCCACCCGGCCGCTGCACTGTCGGCCGCCAATACGCACGATACCAAGCAGGCCCGGCGTCAGGCCTTGGACAAACTCGCCGCCCAAGCCCAAGAACTCAAGATGGGATACGATTTACAGCCCATATCCAGCAAAGGGTAGTGGCGCAGTGCGGGCATGTACGTGGTCGCTTCCCACGACTGCAACCTATCAGCATCGCAGGACAAAGAACCATGTGTTGAAGTCGTGATCGGAAAACGCGTTGACAAGCCTGGTAGCGATTCATTCGGCAAAACTGCCCCCGACCGTTTCCGAAAAGTCGCCATGACGCAATTTTGACGCGCAGATTTTGGATTACATGGGGTTATTTGCGGGGTTTTGTTGCGTCAACATAAACAAAAAACGCCCGTTTTTAACAACAAAAACAGGAGTTTAATGTAACTCTACGCAGCAGGATAAAACTAGCAGTGG
>JACCDG010382827.1_pt1 | contig 12805 bp, 11 predicted proteins | sample 7442471 | NCBI WGS metagenome assembly JACCDG01 (sample SAMN15323444, study PRJNA562643) | freshwater metagenome | isolation source: river surface water | place: USA:Blue River Watershed | collected 2017-08-17 | reverse complement strand
TTTTGCGAATATCATTTGCTTTTACGGTTGCCTCAATTAGGCTTTGAGGGATATTTTGATAGTTTGCTAATAATTGTTTTGTGTCTTTTGGTAAACAATAACCACCATAGCCAAATGATGGGTTATTGTAATAGTTTCCTATTCTTGAATCAAGGCAAACGCCATCAATTACTTGCTTTGTATCGAGGCCTTTGATTATACAATAGCTATCCAGCTCATTAAAAAAGGATACTCGCATGGCTAGATAAGTATTTGCAAATAGCTTGATTGCTTCAGCTTCAGTAGAGCTAGTAAACAATGTTGGTATATTTTTACTAATAGCGCCTTGTTGTAATAACTCCGCAAATTGTAACGCCGCTTTTGAATTGTCGCCAATAATAATTCTAGAGGGGCGTAAGTTATCATATAATGCAGAGCCTTCACGCAAAAATTCTGGCGAGAAAATAATATTTTTTATATCAAATTTATGCTGAATTGACTGTGTATAGCCTACCGGTACAGTTGATTTTATGATAATAGTAGTCTCTGGCGATATGGCTAGTATATCACTGATTACAGCCTCAATTGATGAGGTATCAAAGTAGTTTGTCTCAGTATTATAGTCTGTTGGCGTCGCGATTACTATAAAATCCCTATCTTGATATGCTTGTTTTTTATCTAGCGTAGCTATAAGATTCAAATTTTTGTTAGCCAAAAAATCTTGAATTTCATGATCCTGAATAGGTGAGGTTTTGCTGTTAATTAAGTCAATTTTTTCTTGATTAATGTCTAGGGCAATTACTTCATGATTTTGCGATAGTAATACGGCTAGTGATAACCCGACATATCCAGTTCCTACTACTGTAATTTTCATATGATTAACAATCAAATTTTTAAAAAAATAAAACTGAGCATGTTTTTGGTAATTAATTTGTATCCGAGCGAGGTTAGATGTAAGTAAATCTTATTAGTCAACAATTCATCTATGTTACATTTAATCTCTGCTACGATTATTTTAGGTTTGTATTTTATCCAATTGTTAGACATTAAAATCTCAAGATCATGCCCCTCACAATCAATTGTCATGAAGTCTATTTCCTGATTTTTTGGTAAATAATCATCTAAAATATCTCTAAGAGATTTTGATTTTATTTGAATAACTTCCTTAAGTTGATATTTATCTGAGTGCTCACGTAGAATTCTTTCTGCGACATCTTTTTCTGCCATATTAAGTGCTTGCTCGTTAAATATATAAAATGACAACTCTTGATTTTGGTTTGATACTAGATAATTCAGATTAATGTCACGACTCCTAAATCTATTAAAATTTTCTAGTAGTGTTGGCGATGCCTCGACGTTTATACTGTTCCAACCTTTATGATAAAACTTATAAGTGTTAGAAAATCTAAATGGATGGTGGGCACCAATATCTACATAAAAACCACTCGTATTATCTGCTAGAAGTTGCTCTAAAATTAGATATTCCCCATCTTGAGAGAAAGATATTTTTTTGTTACACCTCAACAATTTAAATTTGTCGGGTATAAACCACCATGTAATTTTTTTCAATAATCTTATGAGATGCAACATTATACTTTAGTGCCTTTGTGTTTGTTGAATAAATCCAAGAGTTTTATGAGTGAACAACTATTATCTGGATCTAATTTACGTAATTCCAATGCTCTTGCATTAGAAACAATGGCATCATTATGATTTAGTGCGTGCATATAACAAAACATCTTCACTTGTTCCTTTGCATCCTTCTCTAATTTTAAATTCAATGCATTAAGTATTAATTGTTTATATTCATCTTTACTCTGCGCAGTATAGACAAAGTCAAAAGAGATATGCGGATTATCACCAGCTGCTATTGCGACAATATTATGATACGCCAGCTCATGAAGCACTGTTCCATAGATTGAGATGCCATATTTAATTCCACTTGCAAAGATTTGTGAGTTAGAAATACTTTGATCAATCCAAATAATATTGGGAAACATTTGTTTTAAAGTTTGTACAACTTCTAAACTTTCCACGCGTTGATTAGGGTGAGGCTTTACCGCAATATTTAGGTTATACTCACTAATTAATTGTAGCGTAAAAAGAGCCCATTCCCAAAAATCTAAAAAAATCATCCAGCTGTAACAATGTGGACTGTCAAAGAAATCATGCAAGAATATCACTCCCTCAGCACCATTCATCTCAAGTGGGCTAACTTTAGCGCCATAAGCGCTATTTTTCATATATGATGTAACGCTATCAATATTACCAGAAAACCTTTTTTTTAACATATCATCTGCTTGCGCTAATTTATCTGCTTGTTGTGTCAGTAATGCAAAATCATTTCGATAATTGCGGTAGTTTGCAGTATGGTAGTAATCATCGAGAGTTAATTGTTTGCCATATTGAGATAAATTACCATCAGTAAAAACTTTGATATGGTTTTTTAGCATTAAACGAACTGGTATTCCATGGTGAATATAGCTCGAGTAGCTACTATAAAATCTTTCTATTGAATGCGTAGCACAATATTTTGAAACCATAATATTGGCAACCAGCGATTTGTATATCAGATGCTGCAAGAAATCATCCTGGATATCTAAGGTAGGTTGTGCTCGATACCTTAAATACGTGTCGTAGATCAGATCACCACAATCTAAGCCACCAATATTTAACTTAAATAATGAGTCTTTATCCTTTAACTGAGCAAAAACTAGCTGAGATTCTTTGTAGCATTTGACTTTGTTAAATAATGATACTTGATCTAAATCTATAAAGTGTTCCATTCCGATACTTCGATATAATTTTATCCACTTATGTTTAAGTGTTGTATATTGTAACAAGTTTAGTATATCGATTCTAATATTTTTTAGATAGCTATGATTATTTTTACTCTTGGGAAAAATATTCATCGGCCAGAGCCCAACTAGTTTGTAGCCTTCTGATTTATACCGCTTAGCAATTAATGCAAAATGAGCTAAATAATAATAATCGATTGGCATTTGAAAAACTATAGTTTTATCAGTTTTTGGAGCAGTATTTTGTGATTTAGGTGAAAAATCTCTAATAAATTGTTGTTCATTTTCATCTAATTTATACAGAGAAAAAAGAAATCTGATAATGCTAAGTTTGTTTTTTATAAATTTGCTCATACTGTATGACTTGAAAGTAAAATTATGCATATCAACGCTAATCGACATGGCGCAAATTAATGATTTGCCCATTATCAAGTGTAACTACTTTGTTGCAACCATTTATAGTACTCAAACGATGAGCAATAACTAGGAGTGTTTTATTTTTACTAATCCGGTAAATTTCATCCATAATTATACTCTCTGTTTGACTATCTAAAGCTGAAGTAGCTTCATCTAAAACGATTATTTCAGGGTTAGAATATAATGCACGAGCTATTCCAACGCGTTGTTTTTGTCCACCACTAATATTAATACCAGACTCACCGATTTGCGTATTTATCCCGTCAAGCTTTTCAAAAAAATCGTAGATATTAGCTAGCTTTAAACATTCAATGACGCGGTCATTATCTAAATCATATCCAAAAGAAATATTATCGGCAACACTACCATTAAATAGATAAATGTGTTGGGGGATGTAGCCGATTTTAGATTTCCAACCTTTTAGATTTGAATAATTTAATTCAATGCCATCAATGTAGATATTACCAGAGCTTGGCAAATATATTCCCATGATCACATCGACTAGCGTAGTTTTACCACCTCCGCTTTCACCGATAAATGCAACCTTATCTCCTCTCGATATTTGTAAATTTATATCCTTCAGTATTTGTGATTTTGATGTTTTATATTCAAAACAGATGTTTTTTAATTCTAGATTGCGATTAAAATTTATGGTAATGTTATTAAAGTTTTCATTAAATTGTTGTAGGTCATCATGCACTGCTTCAATAACAGAGAAATTAGAAAATATTTGATTATAGCAAGAAGTTATATTGTTTATAGATGGCAAAAACTTGTAAAATGCAACTGTGAACATGGCCAGTAACGGTATTACTGAGTTTATTTCATTGGTAACATAAATATAGCTTATTGAAAGCCCAATCAAAATTGAAAACCCTGATAATTCCATTATTGTTCGAGGTAATTGCTGCAAAATACTGACAAGAACCGTTGAGATTGAAAATATCGTTAATCTTTTTTCAAGTTGCTGGGATAGAGCAATTTCATTTGAAATTAATTTAACTAATTTAAAGTTTCCAAAAGACCTAAAGATGATATCATAAAAATTCTGCCTTAAATCTAATTGATGAATACTCTCTAATTTTAATTTTCTTATACATAATCTAATCAATAAATAAACGACACTCATCATTATCAAGATGATCAAGAGTGTAATAATTGGGTGAAAGATCAATAAAATAGCACTTATTGTCAAGCAGGTAAAAATTTCAACGATTATAGTCAATAAATTGCTAACTGACTGAATCACTCCAAATGATTTCCAGATTACCGTATCATAAATATTTGAGACCTTTTTTTCAATAAATTCAATGTAGGGCATATTAATATTTTTTTGAAATAGCCTATTGGATAAATCATTTGATATATCCGCCAAAAATCTATTTTTAATATACTGAAATACAATGGTATATAGAGCCCTAATTAAATAAAAAGCAATAACCAAAATACCTAAAAAGATAATAAATTTAATACTAGACTTAAACGCAAATAACTTATAAACATAATCAAAATAATAATTTTTGTTAATGTTTGACGTGTCGGAGATTACTGCAATAAATGGAATTACTGCCGTAATCCCGATTACCTCAATCATTGACATTAAAATTGAAAGCAAAATTACAATAGCAAAGTATTTTCTTTTAAAGGGAATTGATATTTTTAATAAATTGTACATCAAATATTGACGGTTCACCGCTATCAACCTTTTCGGATTAATATGTTATTTATGATTGCTGTTCCTACGGTAACGTCACCAGCTAAAGTTTGACCGACTACATGATCCCATTCTTTGACTGGTAACCCGAATCCCGGGCGAATCGCTCGGATGCAGTCTTCCGTGATTACTTCTCCTGCTTTCATATCTTTTACAAAATATAATGATCGGCGAAATTGTTTAGATTTTTCCTCGATTGCCGTTGCTTGATAGTTAACTTTACCTAGTGCCAGCCACGCTTTCTCAGTTTCTTCAACTAGTGCTTTTAATTCATGTGGCTCTAGTGAGAATGCAGAGTCAACACCACCTTCGGCACGTGATAGGCAAAAATGTTTTTCGATAACTGTTGCACCTAACGCTACCGCCGCAATTGGTACGCCAATGCCCATGGTATGATCGGATAATCCTACTGGACAATCAAACATTTGTGCCATATGAGGGATTGTCAGTAAATTTGCATCAGTGGGGCTTGCTGGATAAGCACTAGTACATTTTAATAAGACAAAATTATTACAACCATTTTCGCGCAAGGTACTTACCATGAGCTGCAAATCCTCTAATGATGCCATCCCCGTTGAAATAATTATTGGTTTACCAGTTTGAGCTATTTTTTTAATTAATCTGGTGTCAGTATTTTCAAAAGAAGCTATCTTATATAATGGTGCATCCAAACTCTCTAAAAAATCAACTGCAGTTTCATCAAATGGAGTGCTAAATAAAGTTACACCGAGTTCTTCGGCTTTAGCAAACATTGCAGCATGCCATTCCCATGGAGTATGTGCTTTTTTATATAGATCGTACAAATGGCTACCGTTCCACAAGCTTTTGGAGTCATTGATAATAAAGTCTGAGCTGTCGACGTTTAAGGTCATTGTATCAGCTGTGTAGGTTTGTATTTTTACTGCATCTACACCACATCTTGCAGCTTCTTCAATAATCTGCAGCGCTCTGTCCAATGAGTTATTATGGTTACCAGACATCTCAGCAATAATAAATGGTTTTTTTCCATGTCCGATTAAATCATTAATATTCATAAAACTCCTATTTTAAAATATTTCTTGCCAATACAAATGATTCTGCATAATTAACGCCAACATTTGCACCTCGCCATTTTGCCAATAATTTAATATTTTCTATTGATCGCGCATGTGGAAAATCTCGCATTTCAGATCCATACTCTTCTAATGCTAAAATTTTTTTTTGAAGTTGATTTTTGGTTAATTCAATATACCAATTGGGCGAAAATGGAAATCTTCCACAAGATGGTTGCCATTCAGTGCTAGAGACTATTTCAAAGCATAATATTGTTGTTACAACTTGTCCTGGCACAGGTCTGGTAGCCGTTATAACTGCATCATAAACTAGTTGGTGATCAATATTCACATCGGAAGAATAATGAGTATAAATTATATCAGGACGATATTCATCAATGAATAGCTCAATATCTTTAATTATATCTAGTAAATCAATGCTGTCCATCCTGTTATCCGGCAAATTCAATAATTTTAAACTACTACTACCTATATGCTCATTTGCTTTTTTTGCCGTCATATGCAAGTTTTCAAGTAAATCTTCGCAATTAGTTACATCTCTTTTTTCATTTCGTGAAGTTATTCCTTCTGCCATTATCAATACATGTACTAGATCACCATTTTCCACGTGCTTTGCAATAGTACCTCCGCACCCGAGAACCTCATCATCAGGGTGAGCCACAATAACAGCTACCGTATTTTTCAATCTTTTCTCCTAATGGTGACATCAGCCTTCACAAAGTCACCTCTAAATGATGCTCTTTCAAACTCAAAAATTATCCCATTATGTTCTAAAAATGCTTTAGGATAACCGTCCGCATCTAACATTCTAATATAATCATAGATATTTTCTAGATTAGTTAATTGTTCTATATTGCTATCGGTTGGTTTTCGTCTTTCAAATTTTACAATTTCCCCTACTTGTGGCATAGGTGTAATTTCATTTGTAATAATAAATTTAATCATTTCAGCGATAATGTTATTTGCTCTAATATAAATTTCTTGAGCACTACCACACAAAGATAAAGTTCTTTTAATATAAATATCTCCGGCATCAATTTCTTTAACACATTTTATTGCGCTTATTTTTGTTTCATTTATCCCGCGAGTGATAAGGTTTTGTAATGGGCTACCACCTCTTCCAAAAGGAAGATCCGTCATATGAAAAACAATACATTCAAAATTTTCATAAATATTACTTGGTACTAAATAAGACCAATGAATAAAAAAAACAAATTTTGGCGATAGTTTCTTTAAACATTCGTGAGTTAATTCATTTTTATCTGAAATGAATATAACATTAACGCTTTCAATTTGATTAAATATTTTTTCTATACTACTATGAAAATATTTTGCGGAGTTAGCTACTATAATCGTCATAAATAGCTCCATTTTCTTTATAAATTTTTACAACGTATTTATCTTCTCTAAAATGAAAAAATGCTGGATATTTATCATTGTCGACAATTCTTAATAAATTAAATTGTTCTTTTAATGATTTGGTGATATCCAACTCGCTATTTTCTGGTGTGCGTTTTGTATAAAAACTTTCCTCACCGCTTTGAGTATATGCGTTTTTAATTACATGCTCATAGTTAGTGATAAATTCTAATATTAGCTCAAAGGTTGTTTTCGCTTGAAGAAAACGAAGTTCATCAACTAATTCATTTCCATTAAAACTAATTTTCTTTTGTAGATAGATTTTTCCATCATCGATTTTCTCATTTGCTTCAAAAAGCGTGAAGGGGATATCGTTTATACCTTCGAGAATTTGCCAAGACAAAGGAGACCACCCTTTCCCTTTAGGTAGTGCACTTTCATGTACTACCAAATTATGTCTATTTTTATTGAGAAAGCATTTGGATACAATTTTCGAATAGCTTAAATAACAGACTATTTTATTGAATCTGATGTTTTCATGAGTATGAGAGTGCTCAACTTCATACCCCATAGCCATTAATTTTTTTATAAAATCTGTAATATATAAATTAATCCAACTATTTTCATCTGAAATTAATGAAATTTGACCTATACTACTTTCTAATGTTAGATTTAATATATCAAATAAGTCCACCTCTAAAGCTCTCAAATTATTTAGACCATTTAAACCACATTTAAAAAAATCAACAGCAAGTTTATCATTAATTAGATTATTAAATATTTCCAGTTGATTCTCGGCGATACATACAATGCTTGATGGAATCTGTAAATATAATCTTTCTAATTGCGCCACACCACTTGCACCTATTGAATAATCGCATCTCATCAGAAGTTCGAAGTAGTAATCAGGTTGTATGTGAAAGACCAAATTCTCGAATTTACTATATTTTAATTTAATTTCTAGACTAAATAGATTCAATTTTCCTAACACTATATCAAAATTATATTTATCAAAATTTTCCAGCTTGATTAAATTTTCTAAAATTTCTTCAGTATAGTTATTTTTATCTGCACCGCCAAGAAAAATTAAAACTCTTTTCTTTCTGTCAACGTTTAAATGATTATTTAGCCATAATGTACGTTCTTGTTTAACTATTTCTAGCTGTTTATTTAAAAGCGCGTATTTTACGCCTAAAAATAATTTACAGCCAGATGGAACTTTCTCTAAATATCTGTCACTCGCATTGGCATAATAATTCTGATCTAACAGATAATCACACTCATGGTGCCGTGCAATATCGTCAATCACCAGAATTTTGCAAGTGAGCAAGCGTAAACATTTTTCCCATTCTAGACCTAATCCATAATGGTCGACAATTAGCAAATCTGGATTAATCTTATTTTTAGTTAAAATAGCTAAGCTCTCATCAGCATCTTGTTGTTGACTAACCCATAACCATTTAGCATAATTATCACTGATATCCTGATTGGCATATTGCTCCGGACTAGAAAACTCTAGCTGCAAACATTCAAAGCCACGATCATTGATCAGTTGGATCATATTTTGAGGATAATTGCGAGAAATAAATACTACTCTCGTTCCGGATGATCTAAATCTGTCTGCGAGATTTAAACAGCGCATCACATGTCCACTGCCTATAATAGCAGATGAGTCAACTCGTATCACAACATTATTAATTGCCATAGATTACCCGATACATAACTTCAGCTCGTTGCCAATCATCGAGGGTGTCAATATCTTGTATCCGATAATGAGGTAGTAGCATAGGTTTAGAGCTATTTCCAAATATTGGCTGATTTGTTAAAAAAGCTTCTGGTTTACCGAAGTAAAACATCCCCGCGTCATGATAAACTTTTTCAAAATCCTGAGAGCGCTTAGCAAAATTTTCTGGCCAGACCATATCAGCAAATCCTGATCGGTTAATTGTAAAGCCACGCCAAATTGGAAATGAAAATTCGGTTGCACTAAACACATAGTCAATATTTTTTTCTGAGTTCATTAGATTATGTGCCTGAATTAAATCACTGCTGGTCGTAAAAGGTGCTGTGGCATAGATGCAACAAACAATATCCAGCGCTGTACCAATTTTATGATAATAGCTAATTGTATGGTTAATGACATCAATAGTCGTGGCATAATCATCCGCAAGATTAGCTGGTCGAGTGAATGGGATTTCTGCACCATATTGTTGAGCAACTTCGGCTATTTCCAAATCATCTGTTGATACAATTATCTTATCAAATAAATTGCTCCGTATTGCTGCCTCAATAGAGTAAGCAATTATTGGTTTGCCTAAAAAATCTTTAATATTTTTACGCAGGATACGTTTGCTGCCACCGCGAGCAGGTATGATACAAAGTTTCATTCTTATCTATTCTATATTTCTAAACTCAGTTATCCGTTCAATTATTTTATCGACATCATTATCAGCCAAAGTAGGAAATATCGGGATTGATAAGCAACGGCTATAATAATCTTCAGCCACAGGGCAAAGCCCATCTTTAAAACCTAAGTCTCTATAATATGGCTGTAAATAAACCGGATAATAATGTACTTGACTTGAGTAGCCATTCTCAAATAAAAACTTATCAATCTCATATCGCTCTTGTTTTGAATCGAGTAAAATGACAAATAAATGATACGAATTTAGCTTGTCTATATCGTTGTAAAGCTGATAACCAATATCTAATTCTTGGAATGCTGACCGATATTTATCTGCTATTTGATTCCGTCGTTGAACAAAATCACTCAAGCGGCGTACCTGACTAAATCCTAAAATTGCATTGATATCTGGCATTCGATAATTAAAACCAATTTCAATTTGTTCATAATTCCATCGACCGTCTATTGGATTTTTATATTCTTTTTTATCTCGAGTGATACCATGGCTACGCAATTTTTTTACTTTTTCTGCAAGCCTCTTATCATTAGTCATCACCATTCCACCTTCACCGGTGGTGATTATTTTAACTGGGTGAAAACTAAAAATAGCAAATTCAGAGTATTCACAAGACCCTACGTAACTTTTTTGATATCTAGCACCAACCGCGTGAGAAGCATCTTCAACAATATAAAATCCATATTCACTTGATAACTCACGCAAGCGCTTCATATTACATGGCAAACCTGCAAAATGGACGGGCGTAACTATTTTTGGTAATTTATTTTCATTTTTCGCCGTGATTAATTTTTGTTCTAATTTATCCATGTCCATATTATAATCGTCAAGACTAATATCAACAAAATCAACTTGAGCACCACAGTACAATGCCGCATTTGCTGTAGCTACAAATGTATTTGGTGTTGTCCATAGATAATCCCCAGCACTAAGCCCCAAGGCTAAATAAGCAATGTGTAATCCCGATGTTGCACTGTTTACAGCAACTCCATACTCTGCACCTACATATTCGCACAGAGCATTTTCAAATTTAGCAACATTGGGACCCTGCGTTAGCCAATCAGATTTTAAAACCTCGACAACCGCGTCTAAGTCCTGTTGTTCAATTGTCTGTCGACCATAACTAATCATTTAATCAATCCCTGCAATCATATCTCTAATTTCGTTAATATTTAGAAAGTGGTTATTTATATTTGAAATATACTCAAAATCTTCGTTAACCAATTTACCTTGTTCTCCATGTTTATTTACAGAATAATCAGGATTAAATGAAAACATAATTGAAGGAGATAATGAGAAATAACTCGCAAACTCATAAGTCAAGTGTGCATCATTTTTTGTTAGCATCGCTTCGTGGAGTTTTTCTCCAGGTCTGATACCAATTATTTTTGTCGCTAATTCTGGCGCTAGTGCTTGTGCTAAATCGGTAATTTTTATTGAGGGAATTTTAGGCACAAAGGTCTCACCGCCATGCATTCTTCCAAAACTTTTTTCTACAAAATCACAGCCTTCTGGTAGCGTAATAATAAAACGAGTCATCGCAGTATCTGTAATAGGCAGATGGTCGCTTTCTTGAATAATCAATTTTCTAAAAAAAGGTAATATTGAGCCTTTAGAGCCGATTACATTTCCATAACGTACTACCGCAAATCTAGTACGACCTCCACCAACTAAATTATTGGCAGCAATAAATAATTTATCTGAGACAAGTTTTGTTGCACCATAGAGGTTAGTAGGTGCAGCGGCTTTGTCTGTTGATAAAGCAATAACTTTTTCAACATTATTTTTAATGCATGCGGCAATAACATTATTTGCGCCTTCTACATTAGTTTTAATGCATTCCATGGGGTTGTATTCTGCAATATGTACATGTTTCATTGCTGCGGCATGGATGACGTAATTAACGCCTTGCATTGCCATATCTAACCTTGACTGGTCCCTAACATCCCCAACAAAATAGCGCAATCTAGCGTCTTGGAAATCATTGCTCATATCAAAATGTTTTTGTTCATCACGAGAGAAAATGATGATTTTTTTGGGGTTATGATTTTTTAATAATAATGTTGTAAATGCACGCCCAAAAGATCCAGTGCCTCCTGTAATCAGAATTGATTTGTTTTCAAACATATTTTGCGCCTTTATTTGGTTTCGTCGGTAGAGTTTATTAAATTAATTTTATGTTTAATGATTGTTTCAGAATACCACTCTATTGTACTCCTCAATCTGCTCACTAAATCAATCTTTGGTTGCCAGCCTAAGCTAGCTAATTTACTTACATCCTGAAGCTTTTTCATTGCTCCATCTGGTTTGCTCGTATCAAACTTTATTATACCTTGATAGTCAATATCCTCTTTGATTAAATACGCCAAATCTTTGATCGTTAAGTCTGTGCCTGTGCTGATATTAATACTTTTATTCATCGTTTGATACTTTTTTCGTGTTGACCAACCAAGTGCCGTATTTTTTAGAACCTTGGCGGATAATTATGTTATCTTGTTTTAATCGAGCTAATTGCTTTTCTACGCTTCTGGAGGAAATATTTAATATAGCCGCGATTTTTGCTGCACTGAGGCTGTTGTTTTGTAATAGCAATTCAATAATTTGACTACTTCTTATATCCGAACTTATATCCGAACTTATATCCGAACTTATATCCGAACTTATATCCGAACTTATATCCGAACTTATATTGTTCAATTTATTACGATAAAAAATAGTACTAAACCAATGCTCATCAATCTTAAACTCAACACTGCAGTTAGAGGTTTCAGCAATCGCATCTTTAATCCGCTTGATTCCAGTACCAATTTTTTCGATATAGCCGATACGGTGCAGTAAATCTGCAATTAACGGATTACGGGTGACACTCTTATGTCCAAATGATTCTTTGGATAGACCAGAGGGAAGTCCACCTGGATTACTAATTTCAACACGATCAGAAAAAATCGCAATAACTATGTTCGCACCTTTTTCAAAGTAGTTGCGGTGACAAACTGCGTTAATGACCGCTTCACGGAGTGCCACTTCGGGTATTTCAAGGATTTCCTCGCGTTGTAAATGCTCAAT
>JACCDG010574248.1_pt1 | contig 12807 bp, 12 predicted proteins | sample 7442471 | NCBI WGS metagenome assembly JACCDG01 (sample SAMN15323444, study PRJNA562643) | freshwater metagenome | isolation source: river surface water | place: USA:Blue River Watershed | collected 2017-08-17 | reverse complement strand
GGATGACGCCCGGCAGTTCGGCGATAGCGCCTCCCGGTGTGCGGCTGCCGACCGCCACCACCTGGTGGCCAAGGGATTGCATGGCGGGCAGCAGCTGGGTGCGGGCGATCTTGCCCCAGCCGAGCACACCCCAACGAAAAGCCTCAGCGCTCATGGCTTGAGCCCGCCTGCGGCCATCACGTCCCAGCAGGCGCCCATGGTGTGGTAATCGGTTTTGCCGGCGGGCGATTTGGTGTCTTCGAGCTTGGCGCCGTTGGCCGCGACGATGCGAAACCACGCGCCGTACTGGTGGTCGACCATGTGCTGCCAACTCCAAGCCCAGGTGTCGCGGTACTGCTGCACAAACAGTTCGTCGCCGGTGGCGCGCCACAGCCGCCAAGCGCTGGCGAACGATTCGGCCTGCACCCAGAAATACTTGTCGCTGTCGCAGGGCTTGTGCTCGGGGTCAAAGCCATAGATCAAGCCACCGTGGGTGCTGTCCCAACCGTACTGGTAAGCGCTGCGGTGCAGCTGCGCCGCACGCTGCACGTAACGCGTGTCGGGCGCAAAGCCGTGGGCGATCAGCAACAGCTTGGCCCATTCGGTCTGGTGACCGGTCTGAAAGCCCCAGGGCTTGAAGATGTTGCCTGGGTTGTCCTTGTTGTAGTCCCAGTCAATGGACCAGTCGGGGCGGTAGTGTTCCCACACCAAACCACCGGCTTGGTCGGCGAGCTGAAAGGCAAAACGCTCGATCAAGGTCTGCGCGCGCTGCAGGTAGCGCGCCTCGCCGGTGAATTCAAACGCCACCAAACACGCCTCGCACATGTGCATGTTGGCGTTCTGGCCGCGGTAGTCGATCAGCGTGCCAGCTGGGGTGATCTCGTCGGCGTAGGCACCATCGGCCTCACGCCAGAAGGCATCGCCCATGGCGTCGAAGGCGCGCGCCACGTCGGCCGCGCTGCACAGGCCCACCCGGTGCGCGTGGGCGCGCGCCAGCAGCACAAAGGCCTGACCGTAGGCAAATGCGGTGGCATCTTCGATCTGGCCGTCCTGCAGCGTCCAGGCGTGCAGGCCTTGGGCCGGGCCTTGCGCGATCACAAAACGCTGCAGATGCTCAAGAGCGTGTGCCGCCCAGTCGCGGTACGGCGCACGGGCCGTGTGGTGGTGCGCCTGCGCCCAGTTGAAGACAAATCGGGTGGCGCTCACCAAATGGCGGTGGCTGCGGTTGTAGACGCTGCCGTCGTCCTTGAAATAGTGAAAAAAACCGCCGTTGGCGTCGAAGGCGGTGGGCTCATAAAAGCGCAGCGTGTCGTCCACATGGGACTGCAGAAACGCCAGGCTGTCAAAAGTGGGGGGGCTCATGGTGGAGGGGTAGTTGAGGAGAAGGTTTATTCAGCGGAGACAGCCACGCTGCGGCCCAGGCGGGCGCTCTCCAGCACCGCCAACGCCACCGCCAGCGAACGCAGGCCAGATTCGCCGGTGGCCATGTCGTGTGGCTCGCCGCGCACCGCCTTGTGGAATTCGTGCAAGCAGCGTTCGTACAGGTTGTGGCTGTCGAGCGGCAATTCGCGTTCGCCGTCGGCGGTCTTGAGCGACAGGCTGCCACCCGGTGCTTGGTGCACCACCCCCACGCCGTGCAGCGAACCGTCGGTGCCGTGGATTTCCAGTCCGGTGCGCGCGTGGGGGGTGGAGAAGCCTTGGTGGGTGGTGGCGATCAAGCCACTGGCAAAGCGCCAGAGCGACAGCGCGTGGTCTTCCATGCCTTGCGCCATGCCGGTGTTGCTGACCATGGCGGTGACTTCGGTCGGGTATTCGCCCAACACAAAAGCCAGCGAGTCGGCGTTGTGCACCGCTATGTCGAGCACCACCCCACCGCCGGCGGCTTGGTTGGTGAGCCGCCAACCCTGCAGGTGCATGGGCAGATACACCGCGTGGTGCACCCGCGCCGCCACCAAGCGGCCCAGCGTGCCGGCGCGCACGGCATCGCGCATCTGGCGGTGGGCGCTGTTGTGGCGCAGGTGGTGGTTGGTGCCCAGCACCACGCCGGCGCTGCGGCAAGCGGCCACCATGCGCCGGGCGGCGTCCAGGCTGGTGGCCAGGGGTTTCTCGCAGAGCACATGCCAGCCTTGCGCAGCGGCGTGCAGGGTTTGCGCTTCGTGCTTCTCGTTGGTCGACGAGATGTAGACCGCGTCCACGCCCAAGCCACTGAGGCCGGCTTCGGCGTCCAGCGCATGGGCAATGCCGTGCTGGCGGGCAAAGTCGCGGGCACGGGCCAGGTCGCCCGAGACCACCGCCACCACCTCGTCGCCCACCGCCCGGATGGCGCCCACCATCCACTGGCCAGCGATGGTGCTGGCCCCGATCAGTGCCCAACGCAAAGGGCGGTGACTTGTTGGCATGCTGGCTCCTAAAAGGTTAGAAATGGCCACAAAAGGCGGGCATGTTAACGTTTACATGCGCACCCGTCAAAACCGGTTTTACCCGGCTTGACGCGCCATGTAAACGTTTACATAATCCGCTTCTACACCGTCCAGACACCGCCATGAGCCAAGAAAAAGCCACCATCCACACCATCGCCAAAGCCACTGGGCTGTCGCTGGCCACGGTGTCGCGCGCGCTGGCGGGATCGCCCAGCGTGTTGCCGCAGACCCGCGACAAGGTGCTGGAGGCGGCGCGCCAGTGCAACTATGTGCGCGACCGCGCTGCCGTGCGCCTGAAAACCGGCAAAACCCATGTGCTGGCTTTTGTGATGGACCGTTTTGACGCCAGCCAACCCGGTTTCAAAGACCTGCTGCTGGGCCTGGGCGATGCGATTGCGGGCACCGATTACCACCTGATCGTGTTGCCCGATGCGGCGGGCGAGCCCGACGCCCACGGCGGCGACAGCGATGCGCTGCACACGGTGCGTTATGTGGTCGAGCGCGGCTTGGCCGACGGACTGGTGCTGACCCACACCACCCCCGACGACGAGCGGGTGCGCTACCTGCAGGACAAAGGTTTTGCCTTCATCACCCACGGCCGCACGCGCTTGAGCCAGCCCCACGGCTTTGTCGACTTTGCCAACGAGCAATACGCAGCCATGGGTGTGCAGGCGCTGGCCGCGCGCGGCCGCAGCCGCCTGGCCATGTTGCTGCCCACCGAGGGCAGCGTGTTCCGCTCGCACCTGAGCCAAGGTTTTGAGCAAGCCTGCAGCGAACACGGCGTGCAAGGCGAATGTGTGCAGGCGGTGTCGCTCGACGACGGCCCCGAGGCGATTTACCAATGGGCGGTGGCGCAGGCCAGCCGCTTTGACGGTCTGGTGATTTCGCGCGAGGCGCCGGTGCTGCCGCTCATCAGCGCGCTGAGCGACGCCGGCCTGCGCGTGGGACACGACATCGAGCTGGTCATCAAGTACAGCAGCCCTCTGCCCCACTATGTGCGCCATCCTTTTATGGCGTGTTTTGAAGACCTGCACCTCGCCGGCCTGACCATGGGCCAAAGCATGCTGGCGCATTTTTCGCACGCCGGGCTGGCATCGGCCCAGGTGCTGTTTCCCCCGCCCAACCTGGAGTCCTTTCACCAGCCCGGTTGATTGTTGCCACCCAAGTCACGTCCACAGCCATGCAAACCGCCACGCCCACCGCCGCCCTAAGCGCCTCAGAAAAAGCCCGCGCCGCCAACGCCCCACACCGCGAACGCATCATCGCCACCAAACGCGCTTTGCGCGCGCGCATCACCGACATGCCGCAGCGCTTTGCCACCATCACCGAACGGGTGCAGCGCCAGCTCGACGCGATTGAGCGCGAGCGCGCCGCCGGCATCGAACCCGTGCCACAAATCGAATTCAGCGCGCTCAACCGCATCAGCGACGCCGACAAAGCCCGCATCCGCCAGCGCGGCTGTGTGGTGATCCGCAATGTCTTCGACGACGCGCGCGTGGCCGACTGGAACGCCGAACTCGCCAGCTACTTGGAGCGCAACGACTACCTGGCCAAGCTGCAAAAGGGCGGCGCGGTCGACAACTACTTCAACACCCTGGCCAGCGCCAAGCCGCAGATCTACGGTGTGTTCTGGTCGCGCCCACAAATGGAGGCGCGCACCGACCCCGCGATGGCGCAGGCGCACAGCTTTCTCAACCGGCTATGGCGTTTTGAACACGCCGACGCGCCCGGTGGCCAAGTGTTCAACCCCGACAGCAACCTGCTCTACGCCGACCGGGTGCGCTTCCGCCAACCGGGCGATGCGTCGCTGGGCCTTTCGGCCCATGTGGACGCGGGCTCGATCGAACGCTGGATCGACCCGGCCTACAACACCAAGGTCTGCCGCCATGTGTTTGGCGGCGACATCAACCGGTACGACCCGTTTGACGCCTGGGGCCGCACCGAGACCGAGGAGATCCCCTCCCCCGCGGTGTGCCGCATGTTCCGCTCTTTCCAGGCCTGGACCGCGCTCACCCCCCAAGGCCCGGGCGACGGCACGCTGCAACTGCTGCCGGTGGCCGACGCCATGGCCTGGATGCTGCTGCGCGCGCTGCAGGACGATGTGCCCGAGGACGAACTGTGTGGCGCCGCCGCCTGCCGCGCCATGCTGGCCGACAAGGACTACCACGGCATGCTGATGCGCGGCTACGGCTCTATTCCGCAGATGCAAGCAGGCGACACCATCTGGTGGCACCCCGACGTGCTGCACGGCGTGGAAGACGTGCACCGCGGCAGCGGCTATTCGAGTGTGATGTACATCGCCCCCGCGCCCGACTGCGCCAAGAACCGCGGCTATTCGGACCTGCAGCGTCCGGCCTTTGAAGCCGGGCTCTCAGCCCCCGACTTTGCGCCCGACAACTTTGAGGTGGACTTTGCTGGGCGCTTCACACCAGCGGATTTGAGCCCGCTGGGGCGGCGGGTGATGGGGTATTGAGGCGGCAGCGGCGGGTTCGGTATGCACTGCGCCTCAGAGGTAATCCCGCCGTTGCAGCCGCAGCGCGTCGCGGTCGATGCTGGCTTTGAGCAGCTCTCGGTCCGCCGCGCTCACCCCCAGCGCCGCGAAGTGTGCCTCCCAACCGTCGACCACCCGCGCCACCTCTTGCACCAGCTCAATCGCCCGCGCCCGCTTGAGGCCAAACTCGCTCAACTCGGTCAAGGCGTTCTCTAGGCTGGATGCCGGTCCATCCCTCCCGACGTCCATGGACTGGTATCCGAGGTTCTGCAACACCGGCACTACGTCGTAGGCCGGCGTGAGCGCGTGGTAACCGTCGAACATCAGGCGCACGCTGTGGTTGCGTTGGTGGTCGTCGGTGTTATCCATCAAGATGTTGAACACCATGCGCCGAAACAGTTCTTCGCGCATCGCGGCCTGCCGGTCGGGGTGTGCCAAGCGCAGCAACACCGTGGCCAACGCGCCGTAGCTCTCGGGCAAGCGCGCGGCGCGCAGCAGTGTGTGGGCCGACTGGCAATGCAAGCGCAAGCCGTCCACCCGGTCAAAGCGCTCAACCGTCAGCGCGTGGCGGGCCCTGCCGTGGCGTGGCGGCAGGGGCAACACAGCGGTGTTCGCCACGTCCATGCCCGCCTGCGCCGCCAACGTCATGGTGGCGTGCTCCACCAGCGGTGTGTCCACCGCGTCGTCCAGCTCGGCAAACTTCACCACACAGGGACCAGCGTCGGTCTGCAGCAAGGCCTTGGGCCGCGCGCCGCCCAAGCTGATGCCGGGCTGGATCAGGCGCTGCAGATCCGGCGCGATGGGGGCCAGCGTCTGCACGTCCTCCACCGCTGCGCTCAGGCGCTCCAAATCGCTCAACACGGGATAGGGGCCGGTGCGGCGCGGCGTGTAGCGCTGCGCCGACACCGACACGCCGAGCGCACCAAAGCGGTCGTCGCCCGCGAACAGCAGCATCTCCAGCACCGACAGGCGCGCCGGCCGCTCGATCTGCCGGATGATGCGCTCGCCCCAGCGGTCGGGTCGCGCGTCGTCAATCGCGCCTGGCACGCTGCTTTTTGCGTGGGCTGAAAACACCTGGCCCGCCACCAGCGGCAAGTCCTCGCTCAGCGGCAGCTGCCACCATGCGGCTTCGTAAGCAAAGGTTGCGCAGTCCGGCACCAACGCCGACAAACCCAGCTCGCCCACTAGGGTGGGACTGGACGGGTTCACCAGCGCCCACAGAAACAAGCTGTCTTGGGGAACGTAGCTGGCCGCTGTGATGGATCGCTGGCTCATCCGGTCTTCTTTCCAGATACCGCCAGCAAGGCCGCCAAGCCAGCGGCTGCAGCATTGCCGTGAGCACGGGACACCCTATTGGGCGCCGGCTGGCTCAGCTTGGGGAGCGCTGTTTCAGCAACGGTCTGCACGGGCGCGAACGCATTGGCTTGGCGAGGACGCCGCTGCTGGCGCACCTTGGCCACCTCGCGCTCCAGCGCCGCATGGTCTTTGGCGGGAGCGACCAGATCCGCGAGACCCAGCGAGGGGTTGATCAGCCACAGGCACATCACATACGACGCCATGGCCACCGAAGGGTCGCCCCGCTCGATGCGCGCCATGGTCGGCTGCGACACCCCGAGCTTGCGCGCCCACTGCGCCTGCGTCTCACCCCGTCGCTTGCGGGCCACCACGATGTGCTGCGCCAGCCGCTCGATCTCTTGCAACACGGCCTGTGGGTGCTCAAGCGGGCTAACGTTTTGTTTTGGCATTCATAGACCTTTTATAAATCTTTTTAAAAATTTATCTATGAATAATTTTTCCATTTTTTGCCAAAAGTAGCAAGCACACGGAAATGGTTTTCAGGAATTTAAATTCATAGATATTTTCTTATAAGAGAAAAATTAACATCTATTTTTTGTGCGAGCAACAAGATTGACCGACTCAGCGCCCGATGAGCGTGCATCGGACCACACCAGACGCTTCACGCCAGCGGACTTGAGCCCGCTGGGGCAAAGGGTCATGGGGTAATGACCGGAGACAAAGAGCCAGCTATGGCCTGCATGGCAGCACAAGAGGGCACGCGTACACTGCGCCCCTCGCTCTTTTGCCTTGAGGCGCTTTGCATGCACACCACCCTTCGCACAGCGCAGGCCACAGACCTGCCGGCACTCGCCACGCTGCTTGACCGCTACCGCCAGTTCTACGAGCAGACGCCCGATCTCGCAGTGGCCAGCCGCTTTCTGGGCGAGCGCATGGCGCGGCAAGAGTCGGTGCTGCTGGTGGCCGAATCGGACACGGGTGAGTTGCTGGGCTTCTGCCAGCTCTACCCGAGCTTTTGTTCGGTGGAGGCGGCCCCGATCTATGTGCTCTACGACCTGTTTGTGGACCTGTCGGCTCGCCGCTTGGGCATCGGCCGCCAGCTGCTGCAGGCGGCCCACGCGCGGGCACTGGAGGACGGCAAATTGCGCATGGACCTCACCACCGCACACAGCAATACCAAAGCGCAAGCGCTGTACGAATCCATGGGCTGGAGACACGACACGGTGTTTCGAACCTACACCTTGCGGGTCGGCGCGGTCTGAAAGCAGAACGCCTCAGCTTGGCGTGAACCGAAGTTCCATTCGGTGCCGGTACGCCCGGCCCGGCCCGTACCAAACATCGGCGCCCATGGCCGGTCCATTGGCCAAGTCTTCGGTCTCCAAGCACAAGCCCGCGCCGCGCGCGTGCGGCACCCCAAGCTTTGGCTCGGTGGGGCTGAGGCCACTCGCGGCATAGATATGCAGCAGCGGCCGGTCGGTGCGCACCTGCAGCGCCAAGTCGGCCACGCGCAGGGTGCCGGCGTCGCGCAAGCCGTCTGCGCCAAGCGCGGTGTCCAGGCACAAGGCGGCGTCGAGTGCGCCTATCTGCGCCAGCGGCAAGGGTCGCTCAACGCGAAGGTCGAACAGCGTGCCGTCCACGTCGGTGGCGGGCAATGGCAGCTCGCGCGCGTCGCTCGGGTGGTAGCGGCTGGCGTTGACCTGCAGGCGGTGGCCGGACAAGTCGGGACGTGCGTCCAAGTTCCAGTAGCTGTGCTGCAGCAGGTTCATCGGGCACAGCGCCGACAGCTCGGCGCTGGCCTGCCAGCGCAGGGTGTGGCCGTCCAAGGTGTACGTCACTTCAGCGTGGCACTCTCCCGGAAAACCCATGTGCCCGTCGGGCGACAACAAGCCCAAACGCATCTCGCGCTCGCTGTGCGCGAGAACGGCCCAGTCTTGCTGCCCAAATCCGTCGTGCCCGCCATGGATGCAGTAGCCCAGCGGGTGGTTGGCGTCGAGCGACCAAGCTTGACCTCCGCGCTCAATGCGCGCGTCGGCCAAGCGGTTGGCGTAGCGGCCGCAAACGGCGCCGATAGACATGCGGTCGCGCCGGTAGCTCGGCGGGTCGGCAAAGCCCAGGCTCAAGGGGCGCGGGCCGTGGGTGGCGGCTTCGGGCGCTTGTTGCCACCACAGCTGCATCAGCCGCGCGCCAAAGGGAATCACCCAAGCTTCGAGTGCGGCGCTCTTGAGCACCCACACACCCGGCGGCGGTGCGATGCGCCTCAAGGCACCACCAAATCGAACACCAGCAGGCCTTGTAAGCCGCCTTGGGCGGCAGCGACCAGCTTGGCGCCGGTGGCTTGGTGCGCCGGGTGGGCTTGGTAAGCGGCGAGCGCGGCCGCGTCGTCGAAGCCGGCGATGAAGCCGTCGGCAAAGCCGTGGTCCAAGTCTTCGTAGCGCGCGTTGCTGCCGCTGCGCACCGAGCTCAAGCCGGGAATCACCCCCACCAGATCGGCAATCTCCTGAAACAGGGCACGGCGCTCGGCCGCCGACACCTCGGGCCGAAAGCGCAGCCACACACAGTGCTCAATCATCTGACACCCTCAGTTGAGCCGCTGGCCGCTGGCCGCGTCGAACACATGCACCTTGTCGGCGGCGAAGCCCAGGTGCAGCGGCGCGCCGGGCGCATAAGTGGCTTCGCCGGCCGAACGCAAGGTGAACTCACCAAAAGCGCCCCCCACCAGCACATAGCTCTCGGCCCCGGTGGGCTCCACCAGCGTGACCTTGGCGGCTAGGCTGTTGGCCGATGCCTCGGGCTGCACCAGCATGTCCTCGGGGCGCACCCCCACTTTCACCGCTTGGCCCGCGTGCTGCGGCAGGCGCACACCGGTGTCGACACCGGCCATGCGCACGACACCCTGGGCGTCCACCGCACCATCGGCCAGGTTGATGGCCGGCGAGCCGATAAAGCCGGCCACAAACAAATTGGCGGGGCGGTTGTACAGCTCCATCGGTGTGGCGAGTTGCTGGATCAGGCCGTCTTTGAGCACCGCAATGCGGGTGCCCAGCGTCATGGCTTCCACCTGGTCGTGAGTCACATAGATGGTGGTGACGCCGGTGCTCATGTGCAGCTTTTTCAGCTCGGCGCGCATGTCGACCCGCAGCTTGGCGTCGAGGTTGGACAGCGGTTCGTCGAACAAAAACAGCGAGGGGCTGCGCGCCAGTGCGCGACCAATCGCCACCCGCTGGCGCTGCCCGCCCGAGAGCTGGCGCGGCTTGCGGTCCAGCAAGTGGCCGATCTGCAGCATCTGCGCCACATCGGCCACCGCCTTCTCGCGCTCGGCCTTGGGCACTTTGCGCATTTCCAGCGGGAAGGCGATGTTTTGCGCCACCGTCATGTTCGGGTACAGCGCGTAGCTCTGGAACACCATGGCCACATCGCGCTCGTCGGGCTCCAAGTGGGTGATGTCGCGGCCCGCGAGTTCGAGCTTGCCGGTGGTTGGCTCTTCGAGCCCAGCCACGATGTTCATCAGCGTGCTTTTGCCGCAACCAGACGGGCCGACGAGCACCAAGAACTCGCCGTCGGCGAGGTCGAGGTTGATTTCGTGCAGCACCTGGGTGTTGCCAAAACGTTTGGAGATTTTTTCAATCGACAGCGTGGCCATGCCTCACCCTTTGACGGAGCCGGCCATGAGGCCGCGCACAAAATACTTGCCCGAAAGCACATAAACGATCAACGTGGGCAGGGCTGCAATGAAGGCGCCCGCGAAGTGCACGTTGTATTCCTTCACACCCGTGGAGCTGCTCACCAGGTTGTTGAGCGCCACCGTGAGCGGGAAGGAGTCGAAGTCGGAGAACGACGCGCCAAACAAAAAGTCGTTCCAGATGTTGGTGAACTGCCAGATGATGTTGACCACCACAATCGGCAGGCTGTTGGGCAGCATCAGGCGCCAGAACAGCACAAAGAATCCCGCGCCGTCCATGCGCGCCGACTTCACCAGCTCTTGCGGAAACGCCGCATAGAAGTTGCGAAAAAACAGCGTGCCAAAACCAATGCCATACACCGTGTGCACCAGCACCAATCCGCCCACGGTGCCGGCCAAGCCCAGCTCGCCCAGCAGCCGCGCCATCGGAATCAGCACGATCTGAAACGGGATGAACACCGAGAACAGCAGGGCACCAAAAATCAGCGTGGCGCCACGCACCTTGAACTGCGTGAGCACATAGCCGTTGAGCGCACCGATCACCGTCGAGATCAGCACCGCCGGGATCACCATCAAGAACGAGTTCAGAAAGTACGGCGCCAAACCCGTGGGCTGCACGCCAATTTGGGCTCTGCTCCAGGCTTGCAGCCAAGGCTCAATGGTGGGCTGCAACGGCAGGCTCACCAGATTGCCGGCGCGGATTTCATCAAGCGGCTTGATCGAGTTCACCACCATCACATAAATGGGGGTGAGAAAGACCAGCGCCAGAAACGCCAGCACCAGATACAGCAACACGCGCTGCGGGGTGAGGGCGCGCTTCATGACGACCTCCGCGCCTGGCGAATTTCAGAGCGGATGTACGGCACCACCACAATCGCCACCGCGATCAGCATGATCACTGCGCTGGCCGCGCCCACGCCCATTTCGTTGCGGGTGAAGGTGTATTGGTACATGAACACCGAAGGCAGCCAGGTGTCGCGGCCCGGCCCACCACCGGTCAGCGCGATCACCAGGTCGTAGCTCTTGATGGCCATGTGCGCCAAGATCACAAACGACGAGATGAAGCTCGGTCCCAGCTGCGGAATGATGATGCGCCAGTAGATGCGCCAGCTCTTGGCGCCATCCACCCGCGCCGCGTTAATGACCTCGGTGTCGATGCCGCGCAGGCCGGCCAAGAACAAGGCCATCACAAAGCCGGACGACTGCCACACCGCCGCGATCACCACGGTGTAGATGGCCATCTCGCCGTCCTTGATCCAGTCGAACACAAAACCTTCCCAACCCGCCAGACGCACCGTGCGCTCCAGGCCGATGCTGGGGTCGAGCAGCCATTTCCAGGCGGTGCCGGTGACGATGAAAGACAGCGCCATGGGGTAAAGAAAAATCGACCGCAGCGCACTCTCGGCGCGGATTTTTTGGTCGATCAAAATGGCCAGCACCATGCCCAGCAGCAGACACACGCCGATGTACAGCGCGGCAAACACGCCGAGATTGCGGGCCGACAAACCAAAGGTCGACAAGCCCAGCAAGCGGTCGTAGTTGCGGCCGCCCACCAACTCGTTGACCGGCAGCAAAGTGGACGCGGTGAACGACAGGTAGACGGTGAAGGCGATGAAGCCATACACACAGGCCCCCACCAGCACAACGCTGGGCGTGAGAACCAGAGAAGGGAGCCAACGGTGTTTCATGGATAAAAAAAGGGAGAGGCTGTTCGCCCCTCCCTGATGGTGTGGACCAGGTTTATTCCGCTGCGGCCTTGACCATGGCCTTCACCGCATCGGCCGATTTCATCTTGCCGTTGAAGTGCTGGGTGATCACGTCGTAGAAGGCGTTCTTGGTCGATGCTGGCACCGCGTGGCCGTGGGCCATAGAGCCCACCAAGGTGCCAGCGGTGTTGGCCTCGGCCAAGTCCTTCATGCCTTTTTTGCCGCAGTCGTCAAACGCGGTGTCGGGCACATCGGTGCGGGCAGGCACCGAACCCTTGACCACGTTGAACGCGCTCTGGAAGGTCGGGTTCATGATGGCGCTGGCCAGCAGGGTCTGGGCTTCTTTGGCGCTGTCACCCACCTTGAACATGGCGAACTGGTCGGAGTTGAACGACACCATGCCTTGTGTGCCCGGCACACGGAAGCACAGGAAGTCTTGGCCTGGCACCTTCTTGGCGTTCAAGAACTCGCCCTTGGCCCAGTCGCCCATGATCTGGAATCCGGCCTTGCCCTCAATCACCATGGCCGACGCCAAGTTCCAGTCGCGGTTGGAGAAGTCTTTGTCGACGTATTTCTTGAGCTGGGCCATGCGGTCAAAGGCCTTCTTCATGGTGTCCGACCCCAACGCGGCCGGGTCTTTGTCGACCAGCGCCTTCTTGTAGAAATCGACACCGCCGGTGGCCAGCACCACACCGTCAAAAATGGTCGCTTCCTGCCACGGCTGCCCCCCATGGGCCAGACCAATCGCGCCCGACTTTTGCACCTTGTCCAAGGCCTTGATGAAGTCGTCCCAGTTGGCCGGCGGCTCGGTCACGCCGGCTTTTTCCAGCACCGCCTTGTTGGCCCAGACCCAGTTGGTCGAGTGCACGTTCACCGGCGCGGCAATCCACTTGCCGTCGTGTTTAGAGAAAGCTTGCAGCGCGGCCGGCACCGAGTTGTCCCAGCCCTCTTTCGCGGCCAGTTCGTTCAAGTCGCCCAAGGCACCTTGCTTGGCCCAGTCGAGGATGTCAAAACCCAGCATCTGCACAGCGGTGGGCGGGTTGTTGGCGGTGACACGGGCGCGCAGCGCGGTCATGGCGGCTTCGCCACCGCCACCGGCCACGGGCATGTCGTTCCAGCTCACGCCTTGCTTTTCCAAATCCTGCTTGAGCACACCCAGCGCGGCGGCTTCACCACCCGATGTCCACCAGTGAAGCACTTCCACCGCTTTGGGGGCGGGTGCAGGTGCCGCAGCGG
>JACCDG011077567.1_pt1 | contig 12808 bp, 8 predicted proteins | sample 7442471 | NCBI WGS metagenome assembly JACCDG01 (sample SAMN15323444, study PRJNA562643) | freshwater metagenome | isolation source: river surface water | place: USA:Blue River Watershed | collected 2017-08-17 | reverse complement strand
TGAATACGAGCATTGTGAAGGATTTGACCTGTATTCCATGAGAATGCGGTTTGACAGGCTGTACACCACATCTGATCGCAACCGTCAATCTTAGAAATGCGAATGCCGCATTTAGGACAAGGACGTGTTTCTTTTGTGATCAATGCTGCAGTGGCTTTGGCATCTTCATTACAAGTGTGCGGAACATCGCTGCGTTCACCGAGTAGAGCATGACAGTCTTTGCAGTAATATTTCTGACAAGTACCACATTTCCACTGAGTGCTCAAGAATCCACGACAGGGCTCTCCATTTTCTGTACTGGCACCAGGGCACTTCATGATAAACTGGCGTGCCGTTTGTCTTCCAGGATCACGTCCTTCCAAAAATGCCACTTGGCGTGTATATTGATTGTAGAAAATACGGGAACGTAAGTTTTCTTCCGCATGTTCTTGCCAGATTTTTCCTGATTCTGAAATCAACTTCTCTATATCTTCTGTGATTTTGGAATCTACGATTTGATTTTCTGTTCTGTTGATTTTGAGCTCAAGTTTTGAGCGTTCAATCACCAGACTATCTGCTTTGTTTTGACATTCCCTGTAGTTTTTCCATGCACGATCACGCGAAACGGTGGCTTCTACATAGACTTGCATAGAGGGAAGCATAGCCATTTCACGTTCTACAAGGACTTTACGACGCTGTTGGCGAAGAGCACCTTTCCGAAAGGTTGCAGGAAGATGAATGTCCAGGAACTCACGATTCCATTCGCGTTTACAAGACATACAATGAGGATCTTCCATGAGGTTGAGTAAATATTGTTGAAGACATGATTTACATGTAGAGGACGGGCAATAAGGGCATTTCACCTTTGCACGTACAACGCCAGTAAACTTTTCAAGACAAATATTACAAGTTGTTTGTTCAACTGCTTCAGTCATTGGATTAAGCTGTAAATGAAAGCGAGGCGCAGCCTTTTGTCAATTTTATTGATTTGATGTGGATTCATCTTTACGCACAGCTACCTTGAGTTTACTGGCTTTTATAGGTATCTGTCCTATTTGTTTTACCTCTAAATCACGCGTTTTCGGTTCAAGTTGAACTTCGTAAGTTAAGAAACTGGGCATCATCATCATCATACGTTGTGCACAAGAGCGCATATTCAGAAGGTCACAAAAATACAAACCAGCATTCAACGCTAACATGCTCATGGAAGTTGAGCATTGGACAACATGGGCAGCTCCTTCTTCTAATGTTTTTGCCCCATTGTCTGTTGGTACAGTTCGTGTTACCCATAGACGAAATAGAGTTCCTTGAAACTCTGGCATTCGTCCACGAATACGTGCGCAACAATCCAAAAACTGACTGGCTTCCCGTTGATTGGTGATTAACTTCCATTTCTCTTGGAAAAATCCACAATATTTTTCAGTTCCTCTTGAAAGTTCAATCATATGATCCACGCCATTTAAGGATTGCTCATTAAAATGATCTCGTATTTGCTGTTCTGAACGAATCGTGACAAGAAATCCCTCAGATTCAAATGAATGTTTAAGAGTACCTAACATTTGCCCCATGACTTCTTCAAAGACAAATCCTTTTGCTCCTGTGCCCTGCCCCTCCATGTCTATTTTAAGTTTTTTTCCTCTTTTCTTAAAGTATGAGTTTAACAGTCTTCATTTTAGATCATAAACGATTTCCAAATATCCTTCACCATATTTTACCAAGTCTTGATACTGTAGCTTCTATCAATCAGATTATTATTGCTCATTCCAATACGGACTATGAAAAAGAAAAGAATGAAGACTTTCCTCTTCTCAAACCAAATACCATAGACATCACAAATAGGAATGGGAAACAACTCATTCGTATTCAGGATTCTGAACTCAATGATGTATATCAATGTTATCGTCGCTGGATTTGGATTGAACGACTTGCTCAACAAGATTTAATAGCCAATCCCTGTATTTTAACTCATGATGATGATTTTGTCTTTGCTCAAGGAGAGATTCAGAGACTCTTAGAAACTTGGCAGCAACGGAAGGGACTGATTATTTGCGGCGACGGTGGTCGTTCCTTTAGTGGTTCTACCTACAGTTTTCGTCAAGTAAATGGACCCTGTAATATAGCTGTTGGACAAAGTATGATCATAAGTATTTCTCAAGTACTTCAAGTGACAGAGATTGTACGAAAATGTGGAATCCCTCCTGAAATCCTCCATGAAGATGATATTGTTGTCAGCCTAATATTGGGAGAAGGAGATCCTGTTCACTATGGGATCGGCATGAGAAAAAAACATTTTCCTTCTCGTGATGCACGTTTTCATCGCCCCAATCATATTGCTCTTCGTATCCAATCCGCACGATATATACTTTCTATTCTAAAAGTTTCTTCGTCAAAGCCCAGCTGCCCTCCACACTCGCATTCTCTCTCCACCATTGACGACAAGCTTGCGACATCTGATCCCATTGATCTTTAGACATGGTCTCACTGATTGTCTTTGCTTCGTCAGGAGTCTGGACGCGAATATAATGAACACCCTCTTGAGGTGCATTGGCATAGTTTGTCATATCCACATCAAGTGCTACAATCGGCACTGTACCCATCGCCATACATTCCACTTCACGATGACATTTCTTTCCATACCCTGCTAAACAGAGTCCAAACTTCGCATTGGTTAGACGTTCAAGATATTCTTTTTGAGAAAAGACATAAGGTTTATCATCACCTTTTGGCATAACAAACTCTGAACATGCTGTAGACCAATCAGATCCTGTACGACGACGTTCTTGTACACTATTTTCTATTTTTCCATAAAAAACCAATCGTTCTTGACGATTTTCGTAGGATTTTTCTGGAAGTTTAGCAGCCACAACTTCTTCTACATAACGGGGACGACGAGCCCAGAACATCCAAGGAGAACTATTGGTTCCAAATGGAGGAGGATTTCCAAATAACGCTTTCTTCCAGAGTTGTTCTTGAGGAGGAGAGGCTTGAAGCCATTGAAGAGTTGGACGATCATATAAGAGATATTCACCAACTTCGTTCAACCAAATAGAAACGGCAGTAGGGTGTTCAGCAAGTTTCACATAACCGCGTTCCGCCCAAAGTTGAGCAAGCTCACGGAAAGAATCACCAGGATGAGCAAAGAATCCTGATAGAGATTTGCGAGGCATCCAAAGAGTTGGTAGGTCAGAAGAACAAATATTCTGTTCTTTTGTTGAAGATGTTTTTGTGAGAGCTAAGACTACTTGACGTACTGATTCTTCTTTCTGAAAAGCGGGTTTTCCGCGAGGGATTGTAAGGATCAGGTGCTCCAATCCTGCTGCTCCTGAAAAATGTACAGCGTTTCCATCAGGATCCATCTCATTCTGGATTTCCATCACTTTTGCTCCTTTAGGGAGAATCCAGTTCCACCCCCATTTTTCTTCTGCTTTTGGTCCTCCAAAAAAGACAACACCTGCTGCACCTTCAAGACGTTCCACGATGCGAGATGCTGAAGTTCGTCCAGCATAAATACACTGAAAGGTATGCTCAGGAAGTTGTTTTTCAAGAATACTCATCCATTCTGAATCACAAAAGTCGTCTACAACAACAATGTAACGTTTTTCTTCATCCATATCTTGTTTCCAGCGAGGTTGAAGATGTTCACGCAGAGAATCTACATCTTCTTTATGTAACAAAGTATCAGGGGCTGCATATTCATACACTTCATCAGACCAAACTTGTGCAGAGGATTTCATAGGAAGGACTGGAACATCACGTATTTGACCCCAGTTAAAAATCTGTAAGGAATCTGTGATACGTTCTGAGTTAGGTGCCCAAAACTCTCCTAATCCTACTTCTTTTTTCAGTTGCAAAATGCGAGAAATATAAAATAAAATAAAACTTTCTGCTGTTTTCATTGTATTGGACGGTACAAAGACATTTAATGTTTTCTGAGAGTGAAATGATGGTATGAGAGGACTGATTTTGGCTTGCCCCCATGCTTTTTGTTTCTCCTCTGTATTTCCTACCATGATTTGATGAGTATTATAGATTAAACCATCACTTGTATGAAAAACATTGGAATATTTTTGAATGGTAATGGGATTGGAGGGATACACATTGGCTTCATCTTTGGCGTATGTAAACTTCTCACCCTTTGTTACCATCGCACAATAGGTGCTAACCGTTTTATCATTTACACCGCTTACTTTACGATCAAATGCGGTTGAATCTATTTTCTTATGAGTAAACTCAGTGAGACTATGTATAGGTTTCATATCATTGATACCTGAAGGTTCAACGTAAAAATACATAGGTTTATCCACAATATCTGTTGGGTCATAGGTACGAATCGCACTGGTGTGCAAATGATGAGTACGCACTGTATAGGCAGGGTTAATGATCAAAAACTTTTTACGAAGCATCTCTACGTTAATGGCATTATCACAACCTGCTTTACCAAAGGGGAACTCCAAATCTGCCCAGTTAAACTGACGTTGTTGAATGGAATCCGATAAAAAGACCCATGTATCTTGTGAATCAGGACGAGGACCAAAGAGCTTGGATTGTGATCCATCCTCTTGAACATCATAACGTAAAAGACTCAAAAACTTATCCGAAAGATCTACTGTCCAAAGTGTTTTCCAGCTATCATCTACAAAAATATCAGAGTTTGCAAAGACACAGATTGTATTCTTAGGAGCATGGGTTTGAAACCATTGAATGACCATAGCATAGGTTAAACGCTTACCCACCACATGTTGTTCAATCTTTCCTTGAGGATCTGCAGGAAATGAGGAGGAAAAATCCTTTTCGTTTAACAAGACTACTTTATCAATGACCGATGATGCAATATTCATCTCAAGACATTTCTTGATTTCACGCTCGCGGCGTGTTTTGTCAGGACGGTAGAACTGAGTAAGAAACCAAAGTTCAGGAATCTCAGCTTGTAAAGAAACAGAGAGTTTAATCCCAGTTTCTTTGGTATGGGTCACACGTTCTTGAGAAAGCGTTTCAGGATCAACACCAAATAATCTTGTTGCACGAAGCACAAGGCTTACCAAATGAAGAGCATCTGCTTTGGTTTCATTCCAAGGTAAACTAAATCCTACAAAAGGATACACTTGATGGATTTCTTCCAAACAAATTACATTGGCTAATCCAAGAGCAAGAAACTCTTTTTCACCAATAGTATTTGCGATTTTTCGTGTAATGAAAAGGATTTTGCTTTGATGAAGTTGCTTTGTACGGACAAACTCTATTTCTTCTGGGTCGCCCTGCATTAAGACAAGAATATCAATATCGCTTGATTTTTTTAGAATTGCTCTATAATCAGAAAGACCTACGCCGATTCTTTCATAGCGATCATTATGTTTTGGTAAATAAGAAGGTGTTAAAACAATAGCACTTTTTTGATCTCTCCATATCGCGGCTTCTGACTTAAGAATACGGATAGGTTTTCCAGTCTTTGGGTTTGTTCCATACATTTCTATGGAATGTTTGAGAGTAGCGTTTAGACCAACGAAGATCCAAACAGCAATAAGCAAGTTTTTTTGCTTAAATATTGTTTCGTGATGTTCGTTGGTCGCCGACTGCTGAAACATATATATGTTCAGCGGTCTAAACGGCTTTTCCAAGGAGAAACTAGGAATGGATCGTCAAGATGTATGTATTTTGATTAACAGTACTCCGCGATATTTTCCAATGCTCTTTCTACAACTCTTGATGCTTAGACGATATGCCCCAAGCCTTCATTGGAAAGTTTTTCTTGCTACTGAAGATACTGCAAATGAACAGATTGTAACCTTATCAAAACAATATGATGTTGAGATTCTTGCTTTAGAAGATGAAGAAAAAGGATTTTTAGAAAGTCGCGAAGCCGCTTTGCGCAAACTTCCTCGTCAATATACTTATGTATTGTCTCTTCAAGAAGACTTTTTATTAGACCGCGAACCTATGTATGATGCTTTAGCCGATGCTTGTAACATTTTAGATATGGATAGAAATGTTGCCAGTTTACGTTTGATGCCTTGTCCTGGACCCATGGAAAAAGATCCTTATTATCATCCTTCAAAGAAATGGAAAGTTTTAACGGAAGATGACACTATGCTTTTTACCTACCAAGCAACCTTATGGAGAGTGTATGATCTTCATGCCTATTATAAAACTCTTTTGGACAGTATAGCGCGCGATTTTCCATCCGCCGTTACTGCAGAACAAAAGAAAAATATTGCTCTCAAAATGAACTGTGCTGAAACTCAATATGGACAATCCAAGTTACGCGCAAACCCTAATGTCTTACATTTGGCGTGGGAGCGTACTGGTTCTTGGTCCAATGCCGTGTATCTCTGCCCTTTTCCGTATCGTCCAACAGCGATTGTGCAAGGAAAGATTGAGCCGTTTGCCATTGAACTCAGCAAGCGCGAAGGCTGGTCTCATAACTTCAAGTTGGGTGAATAAAATTGAAATATAGGCTGTTGACGATGGACTGTACCAATGAATCTCTTTGTACTTCATCTGAATCCCAAACTTGCTGCACAATACCATGCTGATAAACATGTTGTAAAGATGCTGCTTGAAGCTTGCCAACTACTCTATGGTGTCCATTGGGTAGTTGCTTATCCAGAACTCTTAAACTATCGCTATAGCGTTCAGTTGTCTCAAGAACAAAAAAAACTCGCTGTACCTGAAAGTATGAAAGATGCTCCAGCCAGCCATATGCGTCCAGATGAACCTGGGTACCGCCCTGTTCATCTTCATCATCCCTGTGCACAATGGGTACGTGAAAGTGTTGGAAACTACTACTGGGCATGCCAACTTGCCCTTGCCCTCGCTGATGAATACATCTATCGCTTTGGGGAAAAGAACTCTAAAATCCATAGCTGTCAAGCTCACGCGAAATGGTTGCTGGAGAATATTCCAGATCTTTCATTGCTTGATCAGACTGAGTTTGTTCAAGCTATGTATGATGAGTTTCGCTGTGAAGATGCCGTAGAAGCCTATCGCGCATATTATCGGGGAAGTAAGGGCGAACGTGGACTTCTCCAGTACACTCGTCGGGAAGTACCAGAGTGGATTTAGAGATCACCAAATGTCACACAATACGTTGCTCCATCTCCACCACTATGATAGTTCCCAGAAGGACCATTATTGACTACAATACCACCATTTGCTTGAACATTGTCGCCCAGAGATACAGCATCATTATTGACTACAATGACAATACCCCCACCAGATCCACCACCGAATGGCCAAATACTGGGATAGCTACCTGATGCTGATGTTGTTTGACTTCCTGGAGTACCATTGGCTGTAAAATGTTTTACTGTAGTTCCTGCGGTAGTAATTGTGCCTTCTACAAAGACGATTAACACGCCACCTGTACCATTCCCTGCTACTGCTCCTCCAGAAAGATCAATAATAGCACCACTAAGATCACCACCAGGATTTCCTGCTCCTCCTGCTGAATCAAAGGCTGAGAAAAGAGCATTCAAAAATCCTGGAGTACCCTTGCCACCATTGATTCCAGCATTCTCTGTAGTAATAGAAAAGTTTGAAACTATGCCTGTTCCACCTGAACCAGCACCACCACTAAAACATGTTCCTGCTGATCCACTACCGATTGTAACTCCGCTGCCGCCGCCACCGCCACCGCCGCCGCCGCCGCTGCCGCCAACGCCACCTTTGCCCATTTTTTCTTAGAAGGTTTATTTTTTTTATGTAATTGTTTTATAATCATTCCAACCACCTCCACCTCCTCCTGTGCCTAAGGATGTTGCAGTAGTAGAGCCATTAGTTCCAGCCACGGCTGTTCCTTCTGAGCTATTTGCAGCAGCACCTGCTCCTCCGTTTGCAGCGATTGTAGTATTTGTTCCTACCCTAATGGCTACAGGTGCTACATATCCACCTGATTGTCCTACACCACTATGGTTTGCTCCTCGCTGAGACATACTTATTGATGCTGTACTATCATTAAAAGTAAGATCTCCTGAAACATAGACTACCGTAAACAACTTTCGGGCAGGAGGAGTAAGAGTCATTCCAGTATCAATCGTTAAGTTTCCTTTTACAAATACCCAAGCTGAAGTAGTATCTTTATTTGTTGTAAAAAAAGCACCAGAGTTATCAGTTGTTACTACCTGATCCGTTAGCACTTTGAATTCAATCCCAGCCAAGTTTTGACCACTAATATCCAATGTACCAGAAATATCTTGTGTTGTAAAGTTATTTTTTGGAAACCAATCATACATGATCTTTTGTGCAAAATCATAAATAGAGGAAGCAGTGTAATGCTGACCTTGTTGGAAGGGTAATCCATATGTCAAAGGTCCGTGACTCGGGACATTTGGATCTTCTTTGGCTTTTATTCCTGGAGTTGTTTGAATATTTACATCTCTGCGAACAGAAATATCCTTTCTCTTAGGAACAAGTTGGAGGGACATACTATAATAGTTTTAGAAATCGTAATATAAAAATGAACCATCTGTTATGAATTTTTTACTGGTAGTTGAAGAAATACTAACTGATTTTAAATTAGTTGGAGGATCTGTATATACAACAATACTATTATCACTTGCTGCATCATTTTTAATCACTACATTCCAGCCAGTTAATGTTGTATTAGGAAGGTTTGGAAGATAAATATAAGGAGGAGGATTGCAAGCACCTCCAGTTGTTGTTATATTAAAGTTATACCCTACATTTTCAGATAAAAGATACATATCATATGGTGAAATAGTACCGATGGAACTAACCACAAGTTTTTGATAAAGAGTACTTACATAACCGATTGTCCCAAGCCCAACGGAAGTAGATGTAATGGCTGTTTGGGATGCTCCACCACCTCCTCCTACAGCAGTACCGTCCACATATAAAGTCTGATTGGACAGTGTAATAGAACCATACGTTAAGAGTTGCTGATCATGTATTTTAATGCCATCAGTCTGAATAGAAGATGTGATGACCTGCAATGAACTTAAAATATTTGTTTGTACATCACCCAAACTCAAAAACCCATATTGCGTACCAAAGGAAATACTACTCACTGTAAGAGATGATGTAGTAAAGTTATAGGATAAACCGTCTAATGTACTTAAAAATGTTGGAGAAGAAATGTAAAATGAAGTACCCAATCCTTCTATAGTGGATTGTAGATTAGAAGCCAAGAATGGTGTAGAGACTATGTTAATCAAAGAAGAAAGATAACCTGTAGTTCCAAGACCCCTTACAGTAGATTGAAGAGAGGATGTTAAAAGAGGAGTTGAGACAATGTTAATCAAAGAAGAAAGATAACCAGACGTTCCAAGACCTGTCACAGTAGATTGAAGAGAAGATGTTAATAATGGTGTAGAGACTATGTTAATCAGAGAAGAAAGATATCCTGTAGTTCCAAGACCTGTCACAGTAGATTGAAGAGAGGATGTTAAGAGAGGAGTTGAGACAATGTTAATCAAAGAAGAAAGGTAACCAGATGTTCCAAGTCCCGTCACAGTAGATTGAAGAGAGGATGTTAACAAGGGCGTTGAGACAATGTTAATCAAAGAAGAAAGATAACCAGAAGTTCCAAGACCTGTCACAGTAGATTGAAGAGAGGATGTTAAAAGAGGAGTTGAGATAATATTAATGAGTGAAGAAAGATATCCAGATGTTCCCAATCCAACAATAGTGGATTGGATACCTGTGCTTAAGTTTGTTAACAAACCACCATTTCCTTCTAATGAAGAAAAGACAAGTTGTGAACCACTAATATATTTATTTATAACTGCATAGTCTGTCTGTGTTGAAAAGGAACTGATATAGTTTGCTTTGATAAAAGGAAAGGTAATAAACCCTGTTCCTAAACCGAAGGTAATAGTGCTTGCATTTAACAAGGCTATTGTAGCAGTGGATACTGTTAAGTTGCTGGTAAAAAAGGAGGTAGCCATACTTGTAGAAAAAGAAGATAAGTTTGAACCTAATCCAGTTGTGCTGACGTAAAATCGTGAAAGACCAAGTACAGTGGATGGTAATGCAGTGGATGAAACATAGGAGACTGTTCCTAACCCTCTTACAGTAGACTGTAAACTAGATTCTAATAATGGTGTTGAGACAATATTAATCAAAGAAGAAAGGTAACCAGCTGTCCCTAAGCCCCTCACTGTAGATTGTAAAGATGAGGTCAAGAGAGGAGTGGAAACTATATTGATTAAGGAAGAAAGATAACCAGCTGTTCCTAATCCTGTTACAGTGGATTGTAAAGAAGATGTCAAAAGGGGAGTGGAAACTATATTTATTAAGGAAGAAAGATAACCAGATGTTCCTAACCCTGCCACAGTGGATTGGAGGGAAGATGCCAAGAGAGGAGTTGAGACTAAGTTATTGAGATTTACACCTCCTACGCTTGAAAGATATCCAATAGTTCCAAGACCAGCCACTGTAGATTGGAGAGACGATGCCAAAAGGGGAGTGGAAACGATATTGATTAAGGAAGAAAGATATCCAGTAGTTCCAATTCCTCGCACGGTGGATGCGAGTGAAGAAGCCAGTGTTTGTGATGAGATGTAACCACTTGTTCCAAGCCCAGTTACTGTACTCACAAGATCAGCAGCAACAAGGGCGCCTCCAGATCCAGTGTAGGTAACGGTGACTATACCTATTCCAGTGGGAGGAGTTACAGTGATTCCTGTACCACCAAGAACTTGCGTGACTGCAACATTACTTAATCCAATGACAGTAGACTGAAGGGAAGAAGTAAGAAGTGGTGTTGAAACAATGTTGATCAAAGAGGAAAGATAGCCAGCTGTTCCAAGACCTCTTACTGTTGACTGTAAGGAAGATGTTAACAAAGGTGTAGAAACTACATTGATTAAGGAAGAAAGATATCCTGCTGTTCCTAAGCCTGTCACTGTGGATTGCAGAGAGGATGTCAAAAGGGGAGTTGACACAATATTGATTAAGGAGGAAAGATAGCCTATTGTTCCCAATCCTCGTGCTGTGGATTGTGATGAAGAATCAACAAGACTTTGAGCATAGATACCCAGGGCTGTTCCAAGTCCTGTTACTGTAGACTGCAAGGAAGATTCAAGGAGTGAAGTCGATACAATATTGATCAAAGAAGAAAGATATCCAGTAGTTCCAAGACCTCTCACTGTGGATTGTAAGGAAGAAGCCAAGAGAGGAGTAGAAACTACATTGATTAAGGAAGAAAGATAGCCTGTAGTTCCAAGACCACGTACAGTAGAGGCTAAATCTGCGTCAGCGATTCCACCTCCTCCACCACCACCAGAAGCATTAATCGTCACTTCACCTAATCCATTAGTCGGTAAAATCGTCACATTCGTACCTGCAATGATTCTGGTTACTGCCACATTCGCCAACCCCGCCATGGTAGATTCAAGACCAGTACTCAAGTAAGTTAACTGAGATCCATTTCCTTGAAGAGAAGAAAAGACAAGTTGTGAACCACTAATGTATTTATTGATAACCGCATAATCAGTTTGTGTAGATAAACTGCTTAAATAAATGGGTTGTATGTAAGGGAACGTTATAAATCCATTTCCAGTACCGAATGAAATAGTACTTACATTGAGTAAACTAACTGTTGCGGTTGAAACCGTCAAGTTGCTAGTTAAAAAGGATGTAGCAAGACTTGTTGAAAAAGAAGAAAGATTGCTTCCTAATCCTGTTGTACTCACATAAAATCTTGAAAGACCAAGTACAGTGGATGGTAATGCAGTGGATGAAACATAGGAAGCCGTTCCAAGTCCACGTACAGTTGATTGAAGTGAGGATGCCAATGTAAGGGAAGAAATATAACCAACTGTTGCTAATCCTTGTACTGTAGATGCCATTTCTGATGCTACAATCCCTCCGCCACCGCCTCCTCCTGTATTTGTAATCGTAACTTGTCCTACGTTGACATCCAAACTAATACCTGCACCAGCAAGAAGTCTTGTCACAGCAACATTGCTCAATCCAGTAATAGTTGATTGAAGAGAAGAAGTAAGGAGAGGTGTTGATACGATATTGATTAATGACGATAAATATCCAGTAGTACCAAGCCCACGTGTAGTGGATTGAAGAGATAGAGAAGAAATATATCCATAAGTAGCTAATCCTTGTACTGTAGATGCCATTTCTGATGCCACGATCCCTCCACCACCTCCTCCTCCTGTATTTGTAATCGTAACTTGTCCTACGTTAGCATCCAAACTAATACCAGCACCAGCAAGAAGTCTTGTCACAGCAACATTGCTTAATCCGACTACAGTACTTGTCAAAGATATACTTGAAAGATAGCCAAGAGTACCTAATCCAAGAGTAGTAGATGTAAGATTTGCTCTGGTTACATCTCCTGTTCCACCTCCAGCTGTACTTATATAAATACTTCCCAATCCTTCTACAGTAGAAACCAATTGACTTTTTGTCACATCACCAGCAACACCTGTGCTCAAATAACCAGCAGTTCCAAGACCTGCCACTGTACTTTGATAAGAGGCTGATGTCGGGGCACCTATTGTACTTAAATAAGCAGAGCCATCCTGAAAAATAACTCTACCGTTAGATGACGTAGCAAACAAGTAGTTTGTGCTTATTTGTTGATTTGTATCAGGGTCATTAGCAAATACTCTCCGTATCACTAATGAGTCTGTATCATAAGTTTTGCGAACTATCGCTGACATAGTTACTAGTTATAAATAGAAATAAAAAGAGAATTAGAACGAGGAGTTAATAATGAAACAACAGACCCCATATCAAACGAACCAAAACTATAAAAGTTTTCAAACAAATGTACAATAGAGAACCCATTGCTTTCCGCAGTCAAAAAATCATTGGCTGGAAGGGTAAAAAGTATTTTTCTTGAATATTCATT
>JACCDG010407172.1_pt1 | contig 12809 bp, 15 predicted proteins | sample 7442471 | NCBI WGS metagenome assembly JACCDG01 (sample SAMN15323444, study PRJNA562643) | freshwater metagenome | isolation source: river surface water | place: USA:Blue River Watershed | collected 2017-08-17 | reverse complement strand
TTAGCCTTGGGATTTCCCGAACAACTGCTTGAGCCAGTAGATCATATCCATTTATTTCTAAAACTTTCTTATAAGAACTCTCATCATATTTCAGGTTTGAATAATTATCGATTGTATCTGTAGAAACAAAAGGAATTGATCGGTCTGTCAAAAGTGCATCCACGGTAGACAAAAGCTCTTCAGCATCTTTTCTGTTTGTAGCATATACAAACTCGAAACCTGCGATGGTAGAGAAGAAGGCTTTAGCTGCATCAAGATTTACTTGGGTGTCTTCGACAATTAAGATTTTTTTCATATTTTTTTTTATTTAATTAATGAACAATTTATTTCAAGATTAATATAACATTATTTCTTAAATTCGTCAATATATATTTCTTTTATATTTTGAAAGTAACTATATAAATAAAGCTTATTTTGTTTTTAATATGAAATAGTGTCAAAATAATTGACGAAATAGAGGGATTTTTGGTATACTTTACTTATGGAAAAAACTATAAAAATCCTTTCAAAAATAGGCTTAACGGAAAAACAAGCAATCGTGTACTGTACACTACTTGAACTTGGTGAAGTATCGATGACAGATATAGCAAATAGGGCAAAATTGAAACGCCCGACAGTGTACCTCATTATGGATGAACTCGATATGCTCGGACTGGTATCTATTGTCACGAAAAACAAGAAAAAAATGTACAGTGCCATACACCCAAAACGTATTAGTGAATTACTCGATTTTAATAAAAACCAGTACCAGGAACTATTGCCCGAACTCCTCGCTCGATATGGTAATCAAAGTAATAAACCAAAAGTCACAATGCAGGAAGGTATCGAAGGTGTACGGCATGCATACCGTGAAGCATTTACTGAATTACAAAACCAGAAGGAAGGGTTGTGGATCGGAAATATAGAACTCCTCGAGACATATTTTCCCGAAGTTCTCCGAGAATACACGCGTATGCTCGCTTCTATCAAACGCTATACTATCCGTGAAATTATATTTGGTGGTGAAAAGGGAAAACAATTTGTACAAAAAATGAATAATAATAAAAATCACCAGCTTAAATATTGGGATGATGGTGATTTGGCCGGTGGAACAGATGAACTGATCATAGGCAACAAAATTATGACATTTTGTTTTAGTGAAAAAGAAGTATTTACTCTTATCACAGAAAGTACAGAGATAGCTAAAACAAAGAAAGCATTGTTCGAAACAATCTGGGCAAAATTACCTTAGTAGCCAGATAACAGCACTCTATGAGAGTGCTGTTATTCAACTTCAGTAATAGTGTATGCCTGGGCTTGGGTTGTGGTATCTTCAGGTGTTGTTGGTGATAATTCTGGATCATTTTTTGCTGGTTGAAAAAAGATATAGAGAGCAATGCATGTCAGGACAAGGAGAATAATAAAAAGTAGTGTCCATTCATTGTGGAACAGTGTCTGGCGGGCACCAAATGCATTGGCAGCTATGGTAGTCGTATCCTGTGGATCAAATGTAGGTGAGGTTAGTGGTGTTGTGGATTCAAAAATAGCAGGTGGTAGTGTGACTGTCCCAGGAGATAGCGTTGTATTGGGTTGATTTGTAGGGAGAGTGCCCAAAGCTGATTTGGCCACCATCCGGACTGATGATGGATACGTTGCAACGATATGCCCAGTTGGAGTCGATAATTGCAAACGATTCCCAGAAAAGGTATGTACTACAGGACTGAGTGTTACTTCTGATTTACCAGGAATAAATGTATGGAGAGGAAAGGTGAATGTCGAATACCCATCACTGAGTGTCCATGATGATATATCTACTTCTTTGGGGTGAAGGTTGGAAAGAGTAATTTTATATCCTGTCTGTGTATCGAGATTGATAAGGATAGGTGGATCCTCTACTGATACCAACAGGTGTTCGGTCACTGTTGGTTTTTTGTCACGGATATTTTCATAAAAGTCAAAATAGAGTGTATACGCCCCGGGGTCACTGTATTCTACATCAACTGGGTCATTGTTTTTTCTTTCGAAAACTCGGCCATCACCCAATGTGTAGACAAAACGGCCAGTAGCGATAGTTGATCCTTTGGGATTGATGACTTTGGGAGTAATGATAAATGGTGTATTGGTAAAAAGTGACGGTACAGAGAGTGCAATACTCGCCGACCATACAGGGTCCTTTTTGGTATCGAGGAAGACTGGTTTGGTCGGTGTCGAGACAGTCGTTGTACCGCCAGAACTACTACCACCTCCGCCACCAGAAGTCGTGCCTGTTGCATCAGTACCGGGTGTCGGGGTATTGGCTATCCAGCCTCCATTGTATAGTTGTAGACTGTTGCCATCATCGGCACCACCAATCGTCGATGTATAGGTAACTTCGCTCACTACAGTATCGGCGCCACATGCAGCGGAACATATTTATACTGTATCTGTTTCATTGGTCAATGCAAATGACGAATCTATGACAGTACCTGCATACCCTGCATGTTCAGAAAGAAAAGTAGGAGCATTTTCTGCAATGATTATAAAGCCTCCGGATGAGATAGATAATACCCCCTGGCCACCATTACTCGTTGCCCCAGCTGGGTCATTGAGCACGTGATTGGATCCATCATTGATGCGCCAGCCAGTGATATCGACAGTGGTACTACCAGTATTTTTGACTTCAATCCATTCATGATCATTGTCATTCCCAGCGGGGTTGTACATGATCTCGCTGATTATGATACTTTCTGTCGCATATGCGATACGAGGAGTTACATTTGTATAAAAAACCATTAACGATAGCACCGCTATCAAAAACACTTTTCTCATAGACTGATTATTCGAAGATTTTACTAAACTCTTCTTGTGGGATAGATGGTTGGGCATCCTTTTCCACAGTATTACGGATAATAGGTTCTGGATTTGATTGTGGTGGTGTTGATACCGGTATAGGGTCGGCTGGTATTGGGGTCGGAGTATCGTCATGTATGTTTGGCAGAGGAGTTGGCTGTACTGGTGGCATTTTTGGTGGAGTTGTTTTGTGTATTGCCGAAGCGATCGCGTCTTTGAGTGAATTCATAGATTCTGGACGAGCGATTTTGGTATCTGTTTTCACTGTATCAGTAACACCAGTCTGTTTTTGGACCAAACTTTTGAGCGATACTGTCGGCTGTGAAAGTGTCGTTGGGTGTTGTGTGTATGGTTTCTGTGGAGTAAAGGTCTTTTTTACTTCAGAGACGGCACTTTCTATGATGTCTTTGAGGTGATTTTTCTCTGGGCGAAAAGCTTCAGGTTCACGCTTGATAAATTTTTTCATCGGAAGGTCTTTTCTGGATTCAGGCTGTACTGGACGAGGATTTTCTGGTAATGACTGCCTCGGTGCTGTATCACGAACAACAGGGGTAGGGATAGATGGAGTCTGGGTCCTTGCTGGAAGTGGTGCAGAAGGTGTTGCCGGTCGTGGGGCATCGGTACGAATTTTGTTGAAAGGTGGTTTTTTGTTGGCATCAGGACTGTATTCGATACCGAGCCCTGCCAATGCATCATATGATACAACAACTTCGTTTTTATTTTTTGGCAAACGAAAACCTTCAGCTGGTTTGAGTTCACCCATTTTTATTTTGAACATACAATCTTTACAATAAATAGGCCGCCCTGGTTCTGGAGCGAATGGGACATAAATCTGCTTTTTACAACCGATACAGTCGGCTTTGAATTTACCGACAGATGATTCATCGTCCTGGGCACCAGGGACGCTACTACTCCACCTGTCGATATCAGTCTCGATCTGGGCCCGAGGTTTGGCATAGAGTCGGCGTGATGTATCGACAATAAGGTGTTTCATTTCTTCGGATTCTTGGACAGGGATCGGGGGTAGTGTCCGTGCAGAAAATGGTCGAGAAGTAACCCCATCAACCATCAATTTTAAATAGACGTGATAGTTAGGCAAATTAACAAAATCTTCGGTGGTAAATTCTGGTTCGAATTCGCCTTCGAGGGCTCCCCCATCATCGGCACCAACACGGAAAACAATCATTGTCCCGACGTTCCCAAATACAGCGTCTTTGACTGCACTTCCGCTCCCGGTTTCGAGCTGGGCGATGTACTGATGCGCAATACAGAGGTTGAGCCGGTATTTACGCGCTTCGGATAGGATTGACGCAAATGAATCGGTCACAAAATTCTGGAACTCGTCGACATAGAGGTAGAAGTCTTTACGATCGGCTTCGAGGATACGAACACGTTCCATAGCAGCAAGCTGAATCTTGGTAATAAGCATCGCACCTAAAAGCGCTGAGTTATCTTCACCCATTCGCCCTTTGGATAAGTTTACCAAAAATATTTTTTGTTTATTCATTATGTCAAAAATATCAATCGTTGATTTTTGTTGTCCAACGATATTTCTAACGATATTGGATGAAAGGAATTGCCCGACTTTGTTCTGGATAGGCTGAATCGCTTCATTACGGAACTGGTCGCGCCATGCTTCAAATTCATGAATCCAAAAAGCTTTGACCACAGGGTCTTTCAAATTACCGATCACATACTGACGATAGTCTTTGTCGACAAGGAGACGTGGTATACCCATAAGCGTTGATCCAGGCGTATCGAGGAGCGCCAGGATGCAGTTGTTCATGATGTATTCCATACGGGAAGACCAGGTATTAGCCCAGATTTTGGTAAAAATACCCATCAATCCTGAAGCGATCAAATGTTTGTATTTGGGATCATCCACCTGGAGCACATTAAAGCCAATAGCAAAGTCAGTGTCGGAGGGGTTGAAATAGATGACGTCTTCGGCGCGTTCTTTGGGGACAACGGTCACCATTTTTTCTACCAATTCGCCGTGGGGATCAATGACGCATAATCCTTCACCATTTTGCATATTCTGGATGATCATGTTTTCGAGAAGGGTTGATTTACCAGTACCAGACTTCCCCAATACATACATGTGCTGTCGGCGATCTTTGCGTTTAATACCAAAAATCTGATCAGTTCCCCTGAAATTAGTTTTCGCCAAATACGTTATATCTGGGTTTGATTGCATCTTGGCTGTATTATAGCACAAACAAAATATGGTACACTATAGTTATTATGAAAGTACATCGATTTATGTGTGAATTGGAACGCATGGGCACCATGATGGCTATTACCAAACCCGAACTCGTATTCCAAATACAGACGGTACTACGGCTCGAGCCAGGTGAACAGATTATTGTCACTGATGGTAAAGGTAAAGTAACTGTATGTAAAATCATGTCTGTAAACAAAGACATTATTGAAGTTTTGGAATTATCGATCCATCATGAGACATATGCAAATAAGCCAAAAGTCCATGCATTTTTAGCATTGATAAAGAAAGATAATTTTGAATTGGCTGTCCAGAAAATGACCGAGATCGGGATAACTGACATCACTCCGATTATTACCGATCGAACAATTAAAAAAGGATTGGATGTCGAACGGCTTGAACGAATCATAAAGGAGGCGATCGAGCAATCGGGGCAGAGTGTATTACCAACTGTGCATGATGAACTCGATTTTGATCAGGCAATATACGAAGCAGTACGTAACTATCCACATATTGTCTGTTTTGAAGAAGAAAATACAGACCCCACCCCAAAAGGGGAAGGGGCAAAAACCCAAAACTACAAAAACACCTCACTCGCATTTTTCATCGGGCCGGAAGGAGGATGGACAGAGCGTGAACTCGAACTTTTTGAAAGAGAAAAAGCCATTCACATTTCGCTCGGCGACACCACGCTCCGTGCCGAAACCGCCGCAATCCTCGGTACGTATGTGGTAAAACAGATGCAGAAATTTGACAGATAAATAAAAGTATGATAATATAGGTTTAAATTTAAAAAACCAATATTTTATGCAATTTACAGAAAAATTCCTCGATGCATTTAATGCAAAAGTTTTACTAGCATTAAAAAATTTACCGAACAACCCAAAACCTCAATGTGAAGGATTCATCGTTCATGATATTGTAAAGTACAAAAACAGTATCAATTTGATCGAGAATACATTTCAAGTTGGTATTGTACCCAACGAAAAAAGAACAAAGTATCAATACTTTGCAAACAAAAAAGCGATGGAGACAAGATACCGTAGGACGCCATTAAGCCGTAATTTTGCGGAAGCTGATGTTGAGAAAGAAAGATATCCAGGTGGTATTTTTCGTGACATGGATGACATTGAAAAAGCAATCGGAGTTTCTGGTCACGACAGCATGGTTGATGAAGCACTCGCTTTAATCTATCACTATGCGGAAAATGCTTTTTGCCATGTTACGCAAAAAGAATGGAATGTTAGTTTCTCGCAGAACTTTCTGGCTCGGATCGAACAATTAGAACGTGCGACAGATAACCCGTACACCCTGCCTCTGGCTCGGTTAATTGCGGCGTAAGTCTGTAAAAAAAACAGAGTAAAAGTCCATCACAAGATGGACTTTTTTCGTACACAAAAAACCCCGCGTCTCTTCGGGGTTTTTTATTGTGACGAGGTCACGAGATTCTTTTATTTCAAATTATTTCTTGAAAGGAATACCGAGATGGTTGAAAAATGCAGTTGCTTCCTTCTTATCTTTGGCAGTAGTGACTATAGTGATACCCATACCAAATACATCTCTCAATTCTTCATCGGCTGTTTCTGGGAAAATAGTGTGTTCACGGACAGGAATAGTAACGTTCCCAATACTATCTACCATTTTCGCATCGAGACCACGGAAGTCTTTGGTACGAGGAAGTGCAATGTTGAGCAATTTTTCTAGGAAATTGTACATTGTTTTACCACGGAGTGTTACCATGACACCGATTGGGTCACCAGTACGGATTTTGAAACTTGCGACAGATTTCTTTGCAGCTTTGACTGAAGGTTTCTGTCCAGTGATTTTACCCAAACGGTCGACGATAAAGTCATTTTTATTACGATCTTTTTTCATCAATCCTCCTGTCCCTGTTGATACGACAACTTTGAGGATTTTAGGTGCAGCCATTTTATTGGTGTAGCCGAATTCTCCTTTGAGAGTAGTAAAAGCACTATCAATTTTTTCTTTTACGGTCATTGTGTGTGTAGACATAGTTAACTCTTTTTCTCTTTAACTACTTTGGTAGTTTTTGCTTTAGCGACCTTTTTTACTTTTGGTGCTTTTACTGCCCCAGTTGCAAGTGCTACATTTGATACAGCGATCGGTGCACTAATAGTGATAGTAGTACCCTTTTCTGTACGAGATCGTGGTTTAACGTGCTTTTTTATCTGATTGATACCTTCGACGATCACCTTTGCTTGTTTTGGTAATGATTTGACGATAGTACCTTTTTTACCTTTATCTTTACCAGCAAGGACAACAACAGTGTCGCCTTTTTTTACATGTAGTTTTACTGTATTCATACTAAATAACTTCAGGTGCTAGAGAAATAATTTTTTGATAGCCACGTTCTGCAAGTTCGCGTGGTATCGGGCCAAAGACACGACCTGCTTTTGGTTCCATTTTTCCTTTTTCTAAAATTACAACGGCATTGTCATCAAAACGAATGTATGATCCATCTTTACGACGAAACGCTTTACGTTGACGGACGATCACTGCGCGATGAATGTCTTTTTTCTTGATATTTTTGCGTGGTTCAGCGACTTTGACAGAGATGACGACTTGGTCGCCTATTTCTGCATAGCGTTTTTTTGAACCACCGAGGATTTTAAAGACTTTTCCTATTTTACCTCCCCCGTTATCGGTAATTTTTACTACGGTTTCTGTTTGTATCATATTACATAACTCTAAAGGTTTTATCTTTTGAAATTGGACGTGTCTCGACGATCTCCACAGTGTCTCCTATTTTGTATTTTTTATCTTCATCATGAGCTTTATACTTTTTAGAAATAGTATAGAACTTTTGGTATTTTGGGTGTTTGACATAGCGACTCACTTTGACAACGACAGTTTTATCCATCTTGTCAGAAATCACAACACCACGGAGGATTTTTGATCCTGATCTTTTATTTTGTGTTTCTGTCATATTATTTGTCACTCATAGCAGATGCGCTATTTTTAGCGAGTAATTGTGCAACAGTTTTTTTGGCACTGCGATACCCTTTGAGGTTCTTTTCTGGTGTGCCAGGAAGTGCGAATTTGAATTTGCGAATGATTTCCCCTGCTTCAAAGAGCGCTTTGCTGTCGTCTGTATTTGTGTAAACTTTTTTTGCTCTTTTCATATTAGACTCGTTCGATTATTCTAGTTTTAAGAGGAAGTTTCGTACCTGCTTTTCGGAGTGCTTCGCGTGCGACTTTTTCGTCGACACCATCAACTTCGAAAATAATTCTTCCTGGGTGCACTTCAAAACAGTACCCTTCGAGGTCTCCTTTACCCTTTCCCATCGGTACCTGTGCGGCTTTCTGTGTAAATGGTCTATCTGGGAAAATACGGATCCATACTTTACCAACTTTGGTAAGGTGACGTTGCATTGCTTTACGTGCTGATTCGATTTGGTTTGATGTAACACGTGCAGCAGTTTCTGATTTGAGTCCATGTGACCCAAATGCGAGTGTGATACCACGTGTGTCTGGGCGGATATTTTTGGCAATACCTTTACGGCCAACTTGCCATTTTCTATGTTTTACTTTTTTAGGAACTAACATTGTATAACTCGTTATTAGGCTTTATTGGTATCGTTAAAAACTTCACCACGATTAATCCATACTTTGATACCGAGTACCCCATATGGGAGATTCGCGCGTTCACGTGCATAATCAATATCTGCACGGAATGTCTGGAGTGACAATGAACCCTTTTTGAGTTCTTCACTTCGTGAAATTTCTGCTCCACCGAGTCGACCACCGATGTAAATTTTAACTCCTTTAACACCACGAACTGCCATGACTTTATCGATGAATTGTTTCATCACACGGCGATAAGGCATTTTCTTTTCGATTGCTTCAGCGATACCGAGTGCAACGATTTTTGCATCAGCATCTGGGTTTTGGATTTCGAGAACGTCTATTTTGACATCATCAGCAAATGCTAATTTGTTTTTGTGAGCAAATTTAAGGATATCAGCTTTGAGTTTGATAGAGCCTTCACCATTGCGGCCAATGAGCATTCCTGGGCGTGATGTCTTGATGATGATTTTGGTTGATTTTTGATTTCTTTCGAATTCGATTCCAGAGATATAGTATGCTTTGAGTTTTTTCTCGAGGTACTGACGGAGCATAACATCTGATTTTAACAGATCAGCATATTTTTTTGTATCAGTGATCCAACGTGATCTCCAGTCTCGAAGTACGACAAGACGATGTGCATACGGATGAACAACTTTTGACATATATTATTTTTTCTTTGTTTTCACAGCTGCGGCTTTTTGTTCGAGTGTGAGAACAACATTACTAGTACGTTTATTGATGCGTGATGCACGACCAAAAGCTCGAGGCATTGAACGCTTCATAACGATACCTTTATCGACTGTTACATTTTTTACAATAAGGTTTTCTTTTGTGGCACCTGTCTGTGATACAGCATTCGCTACGGCAGAATTGAGCAATTTTTTTATCGGAAGTGAAGCTCTTTTGACCAAATAGGTTAATTGAGTATCAGCATCAGCGATAGACTTGCCTTTGATGAGTGTCGCAACGAGGCGTACCTTGCGAGGTGATTGTTTATAATTTGAGAGTATTGCTTTCATATGTTATTTCTTTTTAGCTGGTGCTTTACTATCAGATGAAGCTTTGGCGGCTTTTGCTGCTGCGATTTCTGCTTCTTTCTTCTTGGTATCCAATTCTTTTTGCATTTTACCTCCGTGTCTGATGAATTTACGTGTCGGAGAGAATTCACCGAGTCTGTGGCCTACCATGTCTTCGGTAACAAGTACTTCTATATGAGTCTTGCCATTGTGAACACCGAATACGAAACCAATCATTTCTGGAGAAATCTGTGATGCGCGAGACCATGTTTTGATCATGCCTGTTTTGATGGCTTCTTTGCCTTCAATTTTTTTCAACAGACGTTCATCAACATATGGTCCTTTTTTGAGTGATCGTGTCATTAAATGTTTATATATTACTACTAAATCGCACTAAAAACACTCTACGAGAGTGCGTATTTATTTTAAATCTCACATACCACAAAGATGTCGTAATGGTACAGCTTTGCAAGAGACGAATGTATGTTGTTTAGGGTAATGGCCCAAAAACGTGGGAAATATATGAGGTTGAAATAAAAGAGCTCATCACTGAGCTACTCTTCATAACATACCAGAAAAATTCAAAAATTGCAAGAAATAGAAAGAAAAAACCCGCATTTCTGCAGGTTTATAGGTTAAAAAATTATTTTAGAGGAAATTACGGTTTTTGTACTGTAATGCCTGCATTCACATGCGAATCTAAAATTAAATAGTCAAATGCATCAACTGTTCCATCGCCATTTAAGTCAGTGGCTAGATTCCCGTTGTTACCAGCTACTATATCTGCATCAAGCAAAATATAGTCTGCTGCATCAATAGCACCATCTTGGTTGATATCTCCGGAATAAATTCCATACAAACCAAGATTTACAGAAGCTTGGTTATTTCCATAGGCATTATTTTCAATAGTACTAGTATTTGTATTATTGTTATAAGTATACCAAAAACTATAGAACCCAGGGGAACCTGGAATTGGTATAATATTAAAGTTATACATAAAAACAGGTTTTTTGCTCCAAGTTTCAATTGTGTTTCTACTTTTCACGACAACATAATAACTATCAATATATGGAACTTGCATGTATTGAAGCGAATATGAAGTATAGCCAGATTTTATTAATGCAATTTTTTTTGATGAAACAAAACCATACGGAGAATTCTTCCTATGTAATTCTACGGTCAATGAATCAACCAATGTAGAGTCAGGGCTTACACCTTGATTATACAAAGCAGGTCTCATGATGCCATTAGTATAGTAGCCCTCAATAAAACAATAAAGAAATATGGGTACATCTAACCAGTCATTAAAATCAATTGTATCATGGTTATTAATGTATCCATTTACATCATGAGCTAGTGGTGTTTGATCAAAAGCACCATCAAGCCAAGTAATAGTAAGATTGTTTACATCATTTATATCGTCATTTTGTAATGCATTACCCAAGAGAGTTAATTTTGCTCCGTTATAATATTGCTTATTCATAATTGGGGTTAACCCAACGGGTAAATTATCAATAGTATAATGAACACCGTAAGTAAAATCAGCAGACAATGGGACGTTATTGGTAAAATTATCACCTATTAAAACTGCATATCTTGCACCAGTAATTGAGCCGTCGTTATAAAACGATTCGGAAAATTTATTACCATTCCAAGTTATACTTGGATTAACAAAAGTGATTATTCCGGTTGTATCAAGTATGTTTAAGACTGCAGCTGGGTTATTAATAAATGCATTATTATTAAAGCTAATACCTAAATTATAAACATTGTTGATAACATTATGATTCGCTGCCCCTCCAGACAAAGCAAGCAAAAGAGTACTCTTTGCTATTGCGGGAGATTTAACCAAACTACTTGCCCCACTTAGACCTGTTGCAATAAAAAAGCTATTATTGATACAGTTAATTTTAGGAGAAATTGAAGAAGTTGATCCAAATCCTTGAATTGTCCATGTTGATCCATTAACAGTTTTCAGTAGTAATCCACCTGTTCCACTAAATGAATTGACACCAGAAATTATGCACATATTACTAGATCCATCAATATCAGTCCAATATCCTGATGGAATATTGTAAATACTCCAATTAATGAGATCATTTGATTTCATTATAATTGAATAACTTGAATACTGATTAGTCGGACCACCAACAGCTATATACTGACCATTCCAATACGTTACAGCATTCCATATAAATGGATTTGGAACTGAAATTTGTTGTAAGGTCCAATTCACTCCACTATCTACTGAAATAGATACTGCTAAACCACTACCATTAAAATTTCCTATAGCCAACAAAGTATCATTATGGCTTGTTATATCAGAAAAACTAATACCAACTGGGGTTGATCTAAGTGTCCAATTGATCCCATCAGGTGAAGTCATAACACAATCACCTGTTCCATTACAAACAGCAATAAAAATTCCATTACAGAAAATTATAGATTGCCATGCCTTAATAGGACAGAGACGTAAAGTCCAATTGATCCCATCAGTAGAAGTTAGTACTCTTCCGTTTACACCAGTACGTGCTACGATTACAAACATACCATTCGCAAAAATAATATCGCTTGGAACTACACTTGCAGGTATAGATCTATTTATCCAAATGGTGCCGCTATCAGAAGAAGTAGCTAGACGATTATTAATCGTACCATTCGTAGATATGGCAACCAGTAAACCATTTCCAGAGGCAATTTTTGTAAATGTATTAGTAGACGGTGTTGTAAGTGGGGTCCAAGTATTACCAGCAAACACATTTTGTGTATTTTGTATTATAGGACTTAATCCTAAAGGTAAATTAATCATACTAAATTTATTACTATCCAAGGGAGCAAAATTAGCACCAATTAATTCAATAGTACGATGGCCTAAAATACCTCCACCATTATACAGAGAATCTTCCATAAAATTACCAGAATAGGTAATTGATGGGCTTTGGGCTTTAGAAAACTTCGGTATTAGTGAATAGAAAAGAGTGACAAGAAGAACCATAATGATGAAAAGAATTTTTTGCATAAATTTTTTGCCACATACTTTACTTTGTGGGCTTGGGGTTTGATTTTTTAATAATTTTTTTGTTAAGGAATAAGAAATCTCAAACACCACTTGTTTTAGCAAGTTTTTTCTATTTGAGAGGGTTAAGAAATTCATACATAATTTAACATAATTTACT
>JACCDG012027871.1_pt1 | contig 12814 bp, 20 predicted proteins | sample 7442471 | NCBI WGS metagenome assembly JACCDG01 (sample SAMN15323444, study PRJNA562643) | freshwater metagenome | isolation source: river surface water | place: USA:Blue River Watershed | collected 2017-08-17 | reverse complement strand
CGGCTCGGGGATCGTCGGCGGTTCGACTGGCGGTAGCTCGGGCGGCGTGACCGCCGGACCATCGAGCTGCGGTGTGCCGACAATCGGACCCTCGCCTGGTGCGTTCACGGGTGCTAGTCGCCCGATGTTGTAGACCATCGCCGAGAACTCGCCGCCCGCCGTGTTCGCGCGGGTGATCTCCGTCGCGGCGAAGTTTCCCCAGGTGTTGCCCGTGACCAGCTTATCCACGGTATCGCGGACCAAGTTTGTCGTGCCCGTCAAGTCTTTCGCGCGGGCCTTCTGCACTCGCTTGCGTACCGCATCGACCACGCCTCTAGCCAGCATCGTGCTGTAGCTGTTCGCCCATGTTCTAGACGCACCGTCTGCCACCAGAGCGATTCCTAGCTCGCCTGCCGCTGTGCCAGCCCCTAGCGTGAATATCAGGGCGAGTAGCGACAACAGCTTCTCACGCAAGCTCCGTTCGGTCTGGGGGGCGTCTAAGCCGGTTTCCCATTCGGAGCGGTGTTGCGCAAGGATAGCCGCGATCTCTTTCGAGAGCTTGGCTTCGTGCTCAAGACGGTTGGGAAGGTCAGCCATTTAAGGGCACCAAGAATCCTCGGCGGTTGCCGTTTGGTGAGTAGCACAACAGCTTGATAGCCTTCTGGCTGTTCACTTCTTCAATCGCTATGTCCGTGAACAGCGGGCCAATCTTGATTGGTTTGGCGGTATCGACGCCTACCGACTCGGCCAGTTCGCGGATGCTCATGTCGAACGGCGATTTCTTGCCGGTGATCGCATCCATCACGACTTCCTCGCGCCGGCGTGCCCATTCCTGAAGGGCATTCACTCCCCACCTCCCACGTAATGGTCAATCGACTCTTGCACACCAGCCATCACCGCTTCCATCCGGGCGGCCTTAGATTTCTTCCAGGATCGCACCGATTCCTCCGTGCTTTGTAGGCAGCATCTTCGCCACCCTGAACTTCGTGCCCCTCGGGAATAACACTTCTTCCTCCCCTGGATTCAACGACAGCGACGAGATGTCAACTCCCGTCTTGCTGCGGATTTGTAGGCCGATCTGCTGCTTGTGCGGCAGAACATCTGGAACCGACTTGCTCGTGCTCATGTATGCCGGATCTGAGAACGTTCCTGACTTGAGCTGATCGACAACGCTAGGCTCGATCTCGATCACACGAAACACCGTCCCCTTATGCTTAGGCATCTTCTCTAGCCCGGAGTCCATGTTCTTGATGATGCCTGCGATATGCCCTGTCGGCTCCTCTCCCTTGCGGAGCGTGTCGTTGATCTCTTGGAAGTAATCGGTCGTGTAATCCTCAATCGCATCTCGTTCTCGTTTGGAGAGCTTTGTGCTCTCGTCCTGCGTCGCAGGTCCACCATCGCCGTCGTCCAAATCCTCCGGCCTCTTTCCGGCCATCCCTTTCGGGCCTTTGGCGATCTTCCCTGACTTGTCGATGTAGACGTGGACGCCGTTAATTGTCACCCACTTGCCGCCCTCTTTTTTTTTAAGTGTGGCGACAGCTTCCATCGCAGAGCCGGTCCCCGCAAAGCTATCGATGGCCTGCTCAATTGCTTCGCCGACTGTCGCGCGTCTCGCCAACAAGTCAGCAGATGACGGTCCATCCCCTTGCGCCTTGGCTTTTAACACGTCGATCTCGGCTTGCTGCATCTGGTCGGGGTGGTCTTTCTGGTGCTGCTCGATGTTGGCTTGCTCTTGCTCGTACTCCAAACCCGACTTTGCCGCCCACGTCTGCGGGGAAAGAATCTTCGCGTCCGCCAAGAGCTTGTTCGTCTCCGCTTCCGCCTTCTCATCGCGGACGTTGACCGTTGGGGGCTCGGTCTGAATCTCGACTAGCTCAAGTAAGCTGGCGTCAATCAAGCCGACTTCCGCCTTGTACTCAAGCACCTTCCACAGCACAGCCAAGTCAGCGTCCTTTTGCACCTTCTGCCGGCGCTGGAACATCCGCACCGCAGGGCCTTCAGCAACCATCGTGGACGCATAATTGGAGTTACTGGCGTCTGAGGTGAACATGAACTCGGGGAAGCATACGCGGGCCGCTGCGCCTCGCAGGATGGCTTGTACGCCTGCCCCGTACTTCTCCACGTCCAAGCCGCTGGCCGGGAAGTCGTATTCCGTATTCGCGGGCGCGTCGATGATCGCTCCCGGCTTGCGTTTCTGGTGATAGGTAGTCTGGCCCGTCCGTGAATCCGTCTGCGTCCAAGTCGCCGCACTGGCACGCATCGCTTGAGCGCCCGAGGAGGTCCCGCCCATGTGCCGACGAATCAAGGCAATCGAGGTCTGAATCTGGCTCGTGACCGCGATGTTCTTCAGCAGACCAGCCGCGTCCAAGAGCTGCTGGCGCATGGCCCACGTCGTAGGTAGTCCGCGCTTGACGTTCTTGTCCACGTTCCCCTTGACGTGCTGCATTTCTTCGGCCGGGATGCGCTCGAATGGTGCTTCCGGGCTCGTCCGCACCCAGTAGCCTTGCACCGTCAGTACGTCGTCCGGGTCCGTCTCAATTCCGAACGAGCAATGCGGCTCGGGGTGGCTGGCCGGCTGCGCGACGTGGTTGGGCTCGACGAATCGAACCGCCAGATTCCCGTCCCCCGTCTTGAAGAATCGCCGAAAGAACTCCCCGTCCCGGTCGTAGCGCCTGACCGCCTCTTGCTGGTCCGTCACCCAATCGTTGTCGTAAATCCATTCGTCCAGCACGTCCTGAATCGGCTTGAGCGTTTCGCTGTCGATTTCCTCGCCCTTCTTGGCCACGATGGTCGGCTTGTCGCCGTCGCCGATGACGTAGTTCACCATGTTCTCATGGAAGCCGATGGCGAACGGATTTTCTGTAGCCAAGTTGCGGCACTCGTCGCGAACGTTCGTCAGTTCGGTTTCGTCTGTGATCCGCGAATAGTCGGTTGGGCTTTGGTCCTTGCCGCCCATGCCGATAATCGAGGTCCAGCGCGTGCCGTCCGGGTCCACGTCACTGTCGCGCATGACGTACCGCAGGGACAGGTCGAACGATTCGAGGAGCTTGGCGGCTTGTGCGTCTGTGAGCCGTTCAGCCACCTGCTCTTGAATCGTGGGAGTCCGCCAGAATGCTAGTTTCATATCAGTGAATCCCCCAGCCCGTCGTCAATGCGTGGTTCGCGTAATAGCTTCATGCCCTTCATGCCCTCGGCTAGACCCATCGCCAGAGCGATACCTCGGTCTGCGTGCCCCAGGTCATCGCGCTTCGCCGTCACCTTGTAGCCAATGCCCTTATCCTCAATCTGGATTCGCATCAGGTCGTCGATGAGGTCTTTGTGGTCGTACAAGTCAATCTGCCGATTGCGGAACACCTGCAAGAGAGCTTCCGCCATCTCAAGCTGCCCCTGCGATTGAAAGCGGAACTCGCACAGATTGAGCGGCGGGCACTGCTTCACGGCGGACATATGCGCGGCTTGCTTCGATAGTTCCTGAACGATGTCCACTGCGTTCCAGGCGTCATAGACCAGCATCCGAAACTTGTATTCGCGGTGCAGTTCCAGAACGTCCTGCTTGACTTCTGCAATCTGCACTTGTCCGCCGTAGTCTTTCGGCTTCCAACTGCGGACGTTGACCACCTTGAAGCGTTCGTTCGGCACGTCCAGCCCCAGCACCACGAAGGCGCTGTGGTCGTTGCGAATGCCGATGTCCAAACAGCCGATGTAAATCAGGTCGCTGTTGCACGGCTGCGGGCCGGGTAGCGTCATCGCGGCGGCAATGTCCGCCCACTCCAATCCCTCGCCCGTCTCACGGACCCACTGATTGAGCCAGAGACGCTGATAGACCAATGGCGAGCTGCAATGCTTCTTTTGGGCTTCGAGCGATTCTGGCGTGATCCAGGACGCCTGCGGGCCATCCAAGCGGCTGAAGTACCAGCCGTTCCCATCAGTGCGGCACGACTCGCGCAACTGCCATTGCCACGAGATGCCTTGCCCCATGCCGGCGTTCGTGATGATGACCAACATGCACTTAGGCCGCTTGGCCGACGATGAGAACAACGAGTCCCACAGGTCCGGCTTTTTCCAGTGCGTGAGTTCGTCGACGATGATGAAGTCGGGCGTGATCCCGTAGCTAGAGCCTGCATCGTTGGAGATAACATCCAGCACAGAACCAGTCGCGCGATTGCGAACTCGGTAGTTCTGTACGTCGATCGTTTCATGCAGCCACGGGTTGAGCGATAAGCAGCGTTCGGTGGCGTCTCGAATCAACCGAGCCTGCTGCTGGTCTGCGGCTGCTGCCACGCCAGAGATCATGGTCGCGCTCGACGACAGCGCAAACAGCACCATGCACGCCATGTCCGTGGTCTTGGAATGCCCACGGGCACGCTCCAAATACGCACGTTGGAACGGGGCGTTGTCTCGCAGTCCGGCAACCATTTCCCATCCTGGGTCTAAGGCTTCAAAGTCTTTCGCTTGCCACGGCTCTAGTACGCTTTGGAACGGCACGTCTTTACCGCCGGCGCTAATCAGCAGGCGGCTGCGGAACTGCTGGCTCGGGGTCGGCTTCGGCTTCAATAACTCCGCTAGCCTCTGCTTCTCTTGCGCGCTCAAGTGCGGCTGCAAGGATTGAAGCAAACTCAGTTGCTCCGTCGTTGGAGTGAATGTTGCATTCATTGTTCTGGATGTTCACCGTCACTCCGGCCGCTCCCTTTTCGTCGGCCACGTTCTGCGCTTCCATCGCTACCAGGCACTTGGCGGCGCTGGTTGCCTCTCGGTTTTCCGCCTCATCGCTGGTTGCAATCGCAATCTGGCGAGCGATGATTGCAGCTTTCATTTCCTCGGGGATCGGCCAGCGTTTGCGAACCGCCTTTTCAATGAGTCGCGTATCGCGTGGCTGTCCAGGTAGTGGTGTTAGGTCGATGCTCACGCACCGCCCCCCAAGCCCCCCGTGGGTTCAGGCTTATTTCGCTGTGGCTGGCTACTTGCCATCTAGATTCCCATTCCCATCCGGCAGCCGATGCCGCCAACTGGCCTACGTGCGTTCACGATCTTCAACATCTCACTAGCCGCCAATGCTTCCCAACTGCCGCTGTCCGTCTCGTAGAATTTCGTGGTGGATGCCATCTCGAACTGCGTGCCTTCGGTGTCGCTAACGTTCGATTGATAGTCCTCGATCTCTTGATAGATTCGCTTGTTCTGTGCTACGTCGAGGATGATGTGCTGGAAGCCGGGGATGTCGTAACCCTTGGTCATCACAATGAGTGCCATCACGCCGAGAGAACTTGAGAACTGGGCGACTGCCCGTGCGCCTACCAGCGTTACCTGCCCTGATCCCATCACGCCGGATGCTAGTTCCTCGCCGTCGCTGTCGAGTGCAAGGTAGGCCGTAAAGCTGGGCGCGCGGGTGTTGCGAATCGGGTACATCGAGCGAATGCCAGGCTCGCCACCGCTGCCGGCCGTTCCGTTCCGCGTCATTCGGATGTAGTCGGTCTTCGCGTTGCCAGCCAGGGTCACGGTGTGTAGTTGCTCGCTGAAGGCGACTGTGGAGGTGCGGCGAGTGAAACTCACGTGCGTTCCGTCGTAGTAGCCGCCGTCCTCAAACGTCTCTGCCACGCCATCGACGGAAACGCTGGTACTGAGCACAGTCTCGCCGCCTTCTGGTGGTGCGCCTGCCCCGTGCCCTGAACCTTGCCATCCGCTGGAATGATCCCACGCATAGACAGCGCCATCCGTGTCGGTTGGGTCGGCAATCAGCTTGCCGTTGAACCAGATAAATCGTGGGCAGTAGTAGTACGTTTTGTTGAGGCTGCAATGGATCTCCTCGCCACGCAGTTCCGGGTCGCCCGTCAGTGTGCCGAGAGGGCTGTCCAGTTCCCAATTCGCCAGTGAGTCTGACCCCCAGGCCGTGCCAATGCGGACGTTCTTAAGCTGCCCTTCGAAGGTGACGCTTGCGCCAATCGTGGCGCGAGTGCCGAGATAGACGTTGGTGGCTGCATTCCCGGTAACAATCGAAGCGGCATTCAGGGAACCATACATCCGCGTACTTTTGTCCACCTGAATCCACGACAAGCCATCACCGGGCTCGATGTGAATGCGTGCCCGATGCCAACTGTTGTCCTCCACCCACTCCGCGCTAGTGAGATCGATTAGATTGGCCGAACCGTTGTTCATGTAGAAGCGGAACTTGGCGTGCGAGGTGTCTGCTGCTACCGTGCCCGCAAAGATGCCGCGCGCTGTCGAATTGATGTTCGTGTTGTCGATCATCGGGCGGCTTTTGAAGCCATAGCCCGAATTGCACTTAAACATCAGGCCGATGTCGGCATAGCCCGTGTTGTGCAGGGCATTCAGGACCGCAGTGCTAGTGGCGATGTCTAAGCCGGTCGGGTTCCCGCCGTTGCCAGCTAGTGCGCCGCTGAACTGAACGCCACCATCTGAACCAAGCTCCGGTCGGTTGGTTGTGGTGTCGCCATAGGAACGCCAGTTAGTTCCGCCACCGACGAAACCGTTATCGACACGCCGGATGAGATCGCCGGCCGTAGTTACCGGGTCGGTTTTTAATGTGTCTTTCCAGAAGAGAGCTGGATACTGATCCTGTCCGGGAAGGTACAGGAGAACAGTGTTGTCGTCGGCTGGGCTGTAGTTCGCCATTTTACTTGCTCGCCTCCAGGCGTTGTGTTTCGAGGCGCTCTAGTCGCCGTGCCAGTTCCTTCAGTTGTTCCGTCTGCACGGCGGAGACTTCCCGCGCGTTGTCCAGTCGCTGCAAGATGGCCGTCTGATGGGCGATGGTCGTCTCCAAGAGCAACATCCGGTCAGAGAGATTCCAGAGCCAGCCGCCTGCGCCGATGGCTGGCCCCAAACACAACGAGACGATTGTCACCCACTCGCCGCCCGATAGCCGTAGCTTGTTCCGCTGTGCGTCGACGATCATCTCGCATAAAGCCCTTCTCGGTGGTGTGTATTAAAATCCCGGCTGGCGGTTATCCCGGCACAATGTTGGGAGCCGCCAGACCGGGGTTGGCTTCCGTGCCGATACAATTGTTCCTAGGTGTTTTGCGTCATCCACTTCCGCAGGACGTTCGCGCCAATCGAGCACAGGCCCGCGATGACGATGCCCGTCGTGGTCCCCATGTCCTGTCCTGCGGCGTACTGCGTTAGCTGGTCAATCGCTACGCCGCCGAACATGCCGACCAGTGCGATGCCTGCTCCGATGCCGATCTTGCGCCAGTTCATTTCCGCTCATGCCCTCCCGCGCGAAGCGCATCCACCGCGCTCTTGCCGTCCACGTACACCGCACAACTACGCCTGCCGTATGGGTCGCGTTCGCCGCTCTCCACCACCTCAACACGCTTGGCGCTGTGCAGCATGGCCGCGAGTGCCTGCTTGGCCTTCTCGCCCTTCTCTAGTTCCGCGTTGTCGATCGTCACTGTTCGGCGCTTGCGTGAGACTTCCCAGGCGTCGAAGTTGTGGATGCGTACCGTTTGGTCGTGCAGTACCACGTCGAACCCTAAGTGCAGGTCGCTGCGGAACGTGTCACCGTCCAACACGATGATGCTGCGTGCCTCGGCGCTGTAGCACGCCTTCACCACGCAGGCGACGTACACCAGGGCGACGATGATGGCGATGAGGTACTTCACTTCTTTTCTTTCCAGTCCTGCCCGATTTCAATCAGGATTGCCTTACGCCAGTTCTTGTCGCACCAGTAGTTGCAGCACTGAATGACCGCATGGCCTATCGTGTCAAAGCCCGCCACCCTCGCCGCTTCAAATTCGTCCGCAATCCCCAACGTCTGAATGCTCTTCCCCTTGTACAGCCGCCCCGCGTCCGTCAGTGCCGACCAGGCCACCGCCTGTATCGGGCTCAAGTGATCTCGCAATTGCGGGCTGAAGCCCACGATGCGTCCGGTCTTGCTGCATACGATCCAGCGGAACTGGTCCGCCACGTTGCCCAACTCTCTCAAGAATGGTGGAAACAAGTCGGACATCCATGTTCATTCCTTGACGTGTCCCCTGCGCCGCTTCCCACCTCAGAGAAACGACGCAGGGGCGTAGGAGGTTTCACAGTTCGTTCGCGGCTTTCACTAACGCTTCCTTGCTCACAGCCCACTCCGCAGCCGCAGCATCAAGAGCCGTTTTCGCAGCTTCCAATGCAGCACGGCATTCGTCGCACTTGGTCATCGTTGCGCGGCACTTTGCCAACGCCGCTTCAACAGCTTCCAGCGTCATTGCTTGGCTCCCTGCAACTGGCTGATATGCTCGACCGGAATCAGGTTTCCGTTGGCATCGTAGAACCGCACGTCGTACTCGGAATCGCTCACACTTGCGGCTGGTGATGGTTGCGGGGCAGGTGCTTCCGAAGTACCGCCAGCCATGGAGTAAGCCAGAGCCGCAGCCGCGAGCGCCGAAGGCACTCCTGCCGCTGCCGCAATCCCAATTGCTCCCGCTGTGCCGATGCCCGACTTGTTCTGCACGATGTTCATGTCATCGCTCGGAATATCCAGGGCCTTGCGCACAGCTTGCTCGTGCAGCTTGTTTTGCCACTCCTGCTGACTGGCCCAGTTCGGCCAAATACTGCGTCCGTTCACGTCTTTGGGTACATCCGCAGCGGTGTCGATTGGTCCTGTGCTCATGGCGATACCCCCGCTGCGTTCTCCAACGCTTCCGTCGCCGCTTCGTCGCGTGCGATTGCTTCCTCGACGAACTTCCGACCAGCCCGAACTAGGTCCAGGGCTTGCAAGTCGGCCAGCTTGCGCCAGTCAACTTGCTCGCCCCGTTCCATGGCGGAAATTGCGTCACCGATGCGATCAGGGACCGTAATCATCGCGTGACCCTTTCAGGCTTAAGCGCCGTTGTTCATCTTGTTCATCAAGATGTCCGCGATCTTGTTGCGACGGTCGGCATTGGCTTCAAAGTTCTTGCCAGCCAAGTCGAACGTGAGCGTTTGCGAACGAGCCACAACCGCGTTGACGTTCACGTCGGTCGGCGCGTCGTTCGAGTTGCTGTGCTGCGCCTGCCGAGTCTCGTCGGCATTCGCGTTCGGGCCATACGGGTCGTACCCGTTGACGTTTACAGAATCAGCCATGGTCACTACCTCTTACGCGGCTTGATGTCGAAATAGACAGGCTGACCGGGCCGCGTAGCCGCGTCTTCCTGGCTGTTACACTCACATGGTTTGGTTTGCGGAACCTGCTTGACCACTTCCGCCACGATGGCTTCGATCTTCGGTGATTCGCCGTCTTTGCCGTCCACGCCGTCCTTTGGCTTGACGCTCTTAACTGCCAGCAGTTCCGCTTCCAGCTTCGTGATGCGGGCGATCAATGCCGCGTTGTCGCAGTTGCAGGGCTTCGCGGGGACGGGCGCGAGAGGCTGCGGGCGGGCGATGGGTTGGGCGGGTCGCACTTGCGGCTGGTACTGGTAACACGCGCCACCTTGGCAGGCTGGCACACGGCTCTGCGTCAAAAACTCCTGAATCTTGCCGCACGATGAGCCCATCGAGTGCGTGCCGTTGTGGCCCCACTGCACGGCCACCAACTTGCCTTGATAGAGCACCGGTCCGCCTGAGTCACCGCTGATGCTCACAAAGTCCATCAGGATCGGTGCGCCCGGTCGCGCCGGGTCATAGCCCACCGTGTTCGCGGTGAAGTGCCGAAAGTTCCCGCCGCCGTAGCCGATGAACTCGACCTGCGAGCCGCCGGGAGCGAACTCACTCTGAGCGGCTACTGGAATTACGGGCACGTCATCGGGCACGCCTTGCGCTTGCAGTACGGCGAGGTCTTGCGCTGCGTCTCGGCCGATGAGCCGGGCATAGCTGCGGCGTCCGTTTCCCCAGTCAATCCAGCACTGGCCTTGCCCTTCGAAGATATGCGCCACGGAAAGCACGATGCCGCCGTTCTCTCGGCAGACTACGGTGCCTGTGCCGCTGTATGAGTGACCGCCGCCAACTTCCTGACCACACTTGATAACCGCGCGGTGATAGTCCGCTGGTTCGGTAGTCGCCCCCATCGCCACAGCGGCAAGGCAGCCGAGCAGAAGCGTAAGCGCGATAGTGGCGAGCGTGCGGGGGCGCATCAGATTTCCACCCCCTCTAGTTCATGCCCATACTCGGCGCGGCGCATCGCTGTCTCTAGGTCGTTGATTAGCGCCCGGGCTTCCTCCACTGTGAGTTTGAGCGTGCAATCTGTCCGCCCGTTTCCGAGGTCGTGCCAGACGCGAACCTGCTTGGATTCGCCCGCTCCGATTTGCAGCCGCTTTCCGCTCACGTCGATGTCAAGCGTGGCATCGAACACGTCGCACGCACTTGAGCCAATCAGCTTCGCTTCGCTGGCTGGACGAACCATGATTCCGCGCGGTGCTTCACTGCACCCCAGGACGAGGCAGCCGAGATAGAACGCGATGATGGCGGCGAGGTACTTCATGCGGTGCCATCCCCGTAGAGATGGGCGTAGGCCACTGGCTCGCGGGCCTTGAATCGTTCGTAGGCGCGCTTTACTAGCGCCGTGCCGCTGTCGTTCGGCCAGCGGTAGAAGAACGGCAGGCTGATGCGTGCGGGTCGACGCATGACGGATAGAACAACTCGTTGCAGGTATTCCGTGCGATTCACTTCAGCCTCACCAACGGTTTGTAAATTCCCATCCGCACCAGCCACCGCGCCAACCAGGCCGGCGTCTTTTCGCTCGGGTTGTATAGCCCCTCGGTGATCTTCTCAGCGTCCATCAAAACGAAGCTCATAAACTCATCGCAGAATGCGTACGTTCTGTCCGCGTCGAAGTGCCGCTTGAGCCAGTGCGTTCCTGCCAGCAAGGCTCCTGGCATGTCGTATGGTGTTCCCAAAAACGCCTGACACGAAGCGGTTAGCAACTGGCTCTGTTCCACTGAGAGCGGCTTGCGCGGGCGAGCCAGATACACCCGCCCCGAGTAGCCCATGATTCGCTTGTGCGGGTCGTTCACCTGCACCCCGCGAACCAGCCGCCGCGCTTCGTCGCACGCCATGTCGTTGAGCGTCGTGCTTTCGAAGTGCTTGATGCTGCCACGATGCTGGGCGATGACCCCGCAGTGCGAGATTAGCTGGCCGTGCCACAACTGCTTGAGTGAGGCGGTCCACAGCCCAACTAAGCGCGACTCGAACCCACGCCCACAGAACCAGAGCGTGTCGCCGGGGGTGAAGTAGGTAAGGGACATTCATGTCAGCTCAACACGACCATTGCGACGGTTGCGACAACAGCACCAAGACAAAACGCGGCGCACAGTAAGGAAAACAACATGGCTCTTTCCGCTCGATCAAGGGCGTCGTCGATCATGCTCATCGCACGAACCTCGGGGGCGCACCGACCGACCACCGGCCAGCAGCGCCCATCCACCGGAACGGACCTTGAAACGGCCAGCCGCCCTTGGTATCCACCGGACCCGGCACGAACACCGCTTTCGTCCCGTCCTGGAACGTCACCAGCTTGGGACAACGGCAGGCCAGCGGGGCACAGCCGCACGATACGCCGCACACACACGGCTTCGCTTCACCGGGCTGGGCTTGAGTCGCCAGCGCCGGGGAAGCACAGAGACAGAGCACAATTGCAATCAGGAACCGCATCGCTGGAACTCCTCAATCTTCCACTGAATCAAGGCTCGGAACCGTTCGTCCTCAATCGCGTTCCGCAGAATCGACAGGTCGATAAACCGATGGCCGTGCCGACCGGGCTCGAAAGCCATCTGCTGCTCAACCAAGTGGACGCCTTGCCGCGCCATGTCTTGAATCGCGTAAGGCTCCACCATGAGATTCGACCACCCCCTTCCGTCTGGGCTAAGGGTTCGGTATCAGCTCCCACTTCAGCACGTACGTCGCTTTCGGCTTCCCCTCTCGCACCTCGCGAACCACCGACAACGCCAACTGGTCGAGCTTCGCTGCGTTCCTGTCCGCGTTCGTCGTGATGCTTGTCTCGCCGTACGCCACCGGCTTGCCATTCGCGGCACAGCCCAACAGCAGCACGGCAGCAATCAGCATCAGGGACGTTTCACGGAGTCGGGTCACGTCAGCGCCTCACGTTTCTTGGCCAGCTTGGCTTCCATCGCCGCTATCGCGTCTCGACGAATGCGGGCGTACTCGGCTTCCGTTCGGGGGACTGGCTGGTATCTCTTGTAAGGCTGCTCGCGGGGCGGTTTCTTGTTCGGCAGTCCGTCATTGATTCGCTGGACAGTCGTGCGCCCGACACCCACTTGCTCGGCCACTTGGCGGCAGTTCAGCCCTTCGTTCAAGAGCGCCTTTACCGCGTCAACCTGGGCTTTGGTGAGCATGGTTTGGTCGCATGTACCAACGAAAAAAGCCGCGTGTCCCCAGCCTTCTGAGCTGAGAAAACGCGGCTTGTAGCCGTTCGGGCTTCTGGCCCGGCATGTTGTACTTAAAGCCCCTTTTTTTGATTCGCCCGAATAAGGCCTCGGGTTGGCCGTGGGTGGCTGCTGGACAAACTAGGGGCAAGAACTAACACCAGCGCCTTAATTCAACCCCACCAGCCCCCAATTGTCAAGCTACATCCCACCCGAAGTCCTGCTGGACAAAGTTGGGGCAGTGCTGGTCCGCGTGCCCGATGGCTAGCTGCACCATCCCGCGACTGTAGCCGGCAATGCTCACTTCGCCGCTGAAGTTCTCAAACCGAACCGTTTTCAGCACGGCAACTGCCAGCACTCGTTTCGCTTTCCTCGCTCCGTCTAGTGGCGGCGCTCCGGCCGCGTGGCGTTTCATCCCTGGGGGTACTCCGTTGGGGTCGTGTCGATATGTTCGCGCGAACACTTTATGTTTTCTTTTGCCGTGTTTTATCGGTGTTCGCACCTGTTCGCGCGAACAAGCACCTTGACTCCTCTCCGCCCTACGG
>JACCDG011992133.1_pt1 | contig 12817 bp, 14 predicted proteins | sample 7442471 | NCBI WGS metagenome assembly JACCDG01 (sample SAMN15323444, study PRJNA562643) | freshwater metagenome | isolation source: river surface water | place: USA:Blue River Watershed | collected 2017-08-17 | reverse complement strand
GCCGGATCGTAGAGACCGAAGGTCAGCGTGTCGTTGAAGTTGCGCAGCGTGGCCTCGCCGGACCCCACCTCCTGCGGCTTGTTGCTCGCGACAAGCCCGCGCCGCCGCGCTTCCTCGAGAAGTGGAGCCTTATCGGAAGGTAGAATGCCGCGGCGCTCGGCCTCGAGCAGTAGGTCGAGCTTGCTCATTTGTTCAGCTCTTTCAGCAACTCGTCATCCGAGAGCCCCTTGGCCGGGTTGTTCGGTGCCGGCGTGGTCTGTGTCGTCTTTGTCGCCATGTCCCAGGCTGCGCGGTCGTCGACTCCTGATTTCTTCGCGTCTATCAGCGCCTGATAGAACTGCTTCATTCGGCCGACCTTGTGATTGATCGTGTAGTTGCTATCCATCGGCTTTGGCGCGTAGCGATTCATGAACTCTTGCCGCTCAGCGTTCGACACGGATTTGCCGGACAGCGTGAACGCGATCTGCGTGGCAGCGCCTTCGAGATCAGACAATGCGCGCGCCGTCTCGCCGTAGCCGATTGTTCCAGCAACGGCCTGGACCGGGAGCGACGTGTTGAGCAGAATCTTCGACGCTTCGTCGATGACCTGCATGTTATGCTTCATCAGCCCTGCGTTTTCGGCGTCGCCCTTATAGACGCGATCGGACTTCGCCAATTCCTCGCCGCGCGGACCGTAGTAGTAGCCAGCGCGCGGTGGAGATCCGAATGCAGACGTCCAAAGCTGCTGTTCTTGGCGGAATTTGCGGTAACGGTCCTGCTGGTCGAGGGTTGCGCCTTCATATGCGCGCTGTCCAGCGGCTTCGCGTGTAGCCGGAACGTCAGTCACGCCTTTAGGTGTCGTCACCACGCCCGGCACTTCCGGAGACTGCATGCCAGGAGGGCCGAACGTCTGGCCGCGGTAGCGCTCCACCAGCTTGCGCAGGCCATCAGGCGCCATTGAAGCGCCGGCCTGCGCAAGCTGAACGCCTTGCGGCGGGCCAAACCTTCTGCCTTCATCGAGACGCATCGACGCGTCTATATCGTCGCGTGGCCCGCCTAGACGCATCATGCCGGGCGGGCGCTGCTGCGGCTGCTGCCCTTGGATCACGACGCCGCTTGCAGATGCCGGCGGCGGAAGGCTGGGAACATTTCCGCCCTGCGGCAGCGAAAAGCCGCGCGGCTGCGCCTGCTGCTGTGACGGCAGAATGATCTCCCCTTCCTCTGTCATGCCGTAGGCATCGTCAAGCGTCGTCGCCTGAGGCTGCGGCTGTGCAGTTGCTTTTGAATTCAACGCTTTCGCGCTGGCTCTATAATACTCAGCATGCGCATTGTTAGCTGCAGCCGTCGCCAATTGCGCTGCAATTTTTGCTTTGCTCTCTTCTGGGTTATGTCCCATCCGATGCTTGATGATAGCTAGGCTCAGGTCTTTTCCGGTGTCCGCCGTCCACGGGTTAGCCATCATCGGCCCGACAGACGATTGCAGGTTTCCGCCGTTCAGCGCCTGCGCGATCAGCGCATTGCCGCTGGCGCGCCCCTCTACCTCGCCCTTGTTGGCGCTGCCGACCTCGTAGCCGCCAACGCCGCCTTGCAGCACGCGCGCCAGGGCCTGCGTCCAGTGCCCAACTGGGGAGGCGTCTGTCCCCTGCTGCATAAGGCCGGTGCCGTACTTGCGGGCCGATGCAACGTCCTGCGGTGTCATGCCGGTGAAGGGAGGGTAAGGCTGGGCCATGTCACTTCCCGAAGTATGATTTAGCGCCGGCGCCCGCGATGGTGCCGCCGATGCTAGCGAGACCTCCGAGCATCGCGTTGCGCTGCTGCATCTGCTGGTTGTAGTTGTTCTGTTGCTGGCTATACGCTGCGTTGTTCAGGCCGGCATAGTCGACGGCACCAACGCCGACCTGCGGCGTGTTCACGTAACTCGGGCTGATCGCGCTCTGGGCGAACTGAACGCCGGGCTGAAGCTCCTGCATACCCTGCTGCCGCTGCTGCAGGCCCTGGCTGAACATCTGTCCTTGCAGGCCGGTCACGAGGTTGTTGCGCGCCTCGTTCTGCTGCAAGGCGAGGTCGTTCGTTGCGCTCTTGTAGGCTTCCGAGGTTGGGTCAAGACCCTGGTTGCGGAGCTTGTTTTCCATTTCATTTGCCGAGCGCTGGAAGCGCGGCTCGAGGTTGGCGCTGGCGTAGCCGTAGGCGCGATCAAACGCCTGATCGCTGCCCAGGTCTCCGACGTTGCCAGCCTGGCTGAAATACTGCCCACCGAGCGCCGACAGACCGCCCGCCGCCTGCTGCCCGTATTGGCCTAGCTGCTGCTGCGCCGTGAACGTCGGGTTGCCCTGTGCGTCGGTGCCGGACTGCACATAGTTGAGCGAGTTGCCGAGCGCGTCTTGCTGGTTCACCCGGTTGAACGCCGCTTGCTGGAATGCCGAGCGCGTGTTCTCGCCCTGCTGTTGGCCGCCGACGTTGGCCGCGCTCATCGGCTGCGGCGCTTTAGGACTTTTGAATAGCGATCCCATCGGGCTCCCTCAGCCATCTGCATTCATGAGGACGCATCGAAAACAGCAACGCATCCTCGCCGGGTCCGTAGAAGTCGCGGGCCGATCCTTCGAAGCGGAAGCCGAACTTTGGCGCCGCGCGCTTGGTGATCTTGTTGCGCTTCGACACGCGGACCTCGAGGCGATAGACGCCGAGATATCCAAACACAGCGTGGAACATGTCGCGCACGGTATCGTTCGAGATCCGGCCGTAGACGTGAATCTCGGCCGTGGTCTCTGTACTCATCGTGATCACGAACGCGCCGCGCAGAACTCCGGAATCGTCAATGGTGCCGAGCGTCACGCACGGAAAACGCGCATGGGCTTGGTACTTCCGGGCCAGCCAGTCGAGAATGGCATTGTCCTGTCCCGCAAGCAGCCTCACAGGTTGCCCCCGACCTCGGCCATGACGAGAAAACCGTTCACCCGCATGGTTTCATCAGACGTGCCGCTCGAGCCCCAGAGGTCCGTTCCCCACAGCGACACGCCCCACGCCGATCCGCCGGCCGAGACGCCGGTCTGTGCGCGGAACTTGATGCTACCAAACGTGCCAATGCCGACGACGCCAACCCAATCCGAGATATTCTGCTCGGCACCGCCCCACGATCCGACATCCCAGCGAGCCGAGTCCCACGTAGCGCCACCACTCGCGACGGCGGCCGGCGGCTGCGATAGGGTGTCCGTCTCGGTGAAATCCGTGCTCACTCCGATCGCCGGCCGATTGGCGCTTGCCGTGGTGATCAACGGCTTGATCAGCTTCCACTGCTTGACGTTCGCCGATCCCATTGCCGAATAGGCGCACTGCCCGACAGCTGTAATCGGCGTGTCGATATCGGCCGATCCCGTGTCCGCCTTGTAGACGCTGCCGTCGTTGCCGCCGAAGTACAGATTGTCGTCGTAGACAATCCATGTGTTGGCGTTCATCCCCTCGAACTCGCACCACGCGCCCGTAAGCGTGTTCATCGTGTACTGGACGGCGGTTGCGGTCTCCGACGTCGGGACGTTGAGCATCAATCGCGTCCCCTTCGGGTAGACGACGATTTCCCACCCGAAATTATCCCGGTACGCGCTTGCTGCTATCGTCATCGCCGCGCTGATGCGCTCGGTGATGGCGACGCGCTTGGCCTGGGAGGTGTCGACGCTGACCACCTCGCTCAGAGGAAACACCCCTTGGATGGTGATCAGCAGGACGTCGGCGCCGTACCTTGTGAAGCATCGACGCCCGATCGGCGGCGGCACGTCGAACACGCCGACCAGCGACCACGTGTCGGCGCTCGCCGGGTCGGTTCCAGAGTAGACCGCGCATTGTCCTTCGCTCGAGATGAAGACGGCGTAGTCATCCGAGCCAGACCCACCGTCGCGGGTCCATGTCGCCATTGCCATCAGATGGCCGCCGCGGGTGAAGTTCGAGCCGAGCTCGAAACTCGTCGCGGATCCCGCGATGGCATCCGTTGCCAGATAGTACGCCTTCGTTGAATCCTTCAGCACCATCCATAGGCGCTTTTTGTGGATGTTGACGTTGATAACGTCGCTCGAGGTAACGCCCGTGAGCGACGGCGCTGCCCATGTCGATCCGTTGTAGTGGCGGCAGCTGTCGGTCCCGTTGCAGATCCAGAGGTATGCGCCGCCGGACGTGGTCATGTTGACCCACTGCCAGCGGTCCTCGCTCAGGCTCGTGACGGCTGACGATGCCGCCGCGTTGCTGGTGACGTCGTAGATCGCGCCGCCGCCGGCTGCGAACATCTTGGACGACGCCGGGCCGCGCCAGGCCATCAGCGTCTCTATTGACGTGTCGTCGGCGACAATATCCCAGGCGTGATAGCGATACCCGCGGCGGACCTCGCCGTAAGCACCGAGCGGAAACCAGTTCTTGAGCTGGACAGCGCGATCCGCCGGCATGGACGCCAGCGGCGACGACGCATCCCAGCCGCCGACCGGGAACGGGACAGCCTTCTGCTTGACGATAGCGACCTTGCGCGCGTTGGCGCGCAGCGGCTCTAGCATCATTCCATGAGTGCTTTCAGCAGGTCTTCGTTGGCGTCATGCCGCGGCGGCTTGCGGCCTTTGAGTTGAGCAGCGCGCTGCTCAAGATCCTTCGCCGCCCGCTCGCCTGGATAGCGCGCCTCGGATGCCTCGGAATCCTGTTCGCCGGCCAGCATGGCGGCAATGCGCTTGGCTGCGCTCATGACAGGTTCCAGCTTCCATCGGGGATTGTCGGCTTGGGCGCGGGATAACGATCGGACGGGCCGGTCATGTTGAGCGTCGGCGCACCTGCATCGCGGCCGAGCAGGCGCTTCAGGCGTAGCTCGTAGCTGCGGAATGGCTCGGTGTAGTCAAGCCCCTTGCGGCTCAGGAACCGCCAGATGGCGCCGAGCGCGATCAACTCCGCATCCAGCAACGGAACGTCGGTGTCATTCTGGAACTCTTCCCGCGCGCCTGTCGTTGTGTCCGAAGCGCTGGCCACCCAATACGTCGAGACGTACTCGTAGGCGTAGGTGTTGCCGGCTCCTGGCGTCGGCAGCAACATCAGATCCGAGCCGCGGTGCCTGAAGATGTCATGCACGGCCTGGATGCGGTCGCTTTTCAGCGCCTGCCACTCGCCGGCCGATGCCGGGCCAAGCACGAGGCGGTTCTCGGTCCTGTTCCAGAATGTGCCATCGACGAAGCGGTCGAAGTCGTCTGGAACGGCACCCGTCTGGATCTCGGTTGCCGTCGCCGTGAAGGTCTTTTCCTTCGTCAGAAAGCGCCACATATGCCGTGACGCGAGGTCCTTGCCGTCCTGCTGGATCAGCGACAGCATCAGACGTGCGTTGCTCTCACTGGCTCCGATCAGCGACGTCGGACGCGGAATACCGATCCGATCCGCTGCGCTCTCGCCAATCTGCAGGAGGTTCATGTGTTAGAGCCCCGTCGCTTCCGCGGTCGGGATGACCTTCGGAGGCCGGCCGCGGCGCTTGGGCGGCTCGTCGTCGTCCTCGTCGGGCGCGGCCTTCGCCAGCACGATCTGGCGAAGCTCCTCGAGCTGGTCCTGCAGCGAGGAAATTTCCTGATCCTTCTTCGCCAGCGCCTCAGCGGTCTTGACACCATCCTGCGCTTCGAGGAACCGCTTGGCGTTGCCCTGGAGCTCACGAATGCCCGGCAGGCTGATCCGGTTCACGATGCCGTCGCTTGCGGTCGCGATGTCCTCGACGGAGCGCAGCCCGGCGGTGCGCAGCACGTCGGCCTGCTCTGGCGTGATGCCAGGCCATGCGGCGAGCGGAATGCCGTGCTCGGGCGTCTCCTGGCCGGCCTTCCACGCGGAATAGTGCTTCTCGATATACTCCCATCGCTGCTTGGCGATGTTCGATGCCACGTCATCCGGGTCCGGCGCCTCGCGGATGCGGCGCAGATCTGAAATGCGGGCGACGGTCGTCGAGCGCGAGGCCATGCCAACCGCGCAGTATTCCACCTTATCGATCGGCACGAGGCCCTTGGCCGTGCGCTTGTACTCGGTCCAAAACTTGATGATGCGGAACGGCGCTGTTGCAGCAGACATGCGTGGTCCTTTCAAAGGAGGGCGGCAGCGCGAACGCCACCGCCCCTTGCCTCAAGGTCAGAACGGGAAGTCGCACATGATGATCTTGGCCGACGCGTCGATAGCGTAGGCCACGATTGGATCGGTTGATGCGGTGCTGACGTCGAGGGTGCCATCCGTGGCGCCCGTCGCCGTCAGAGTATCGCCATCGGCACCGGCCGTAAGCGCCGGAGTGATGGTCGCCGGACCCTTGATCTGAATCCAGCAGTACTCGCCGTCACCCGGTGCCGACTGCAGCACGCCGGCACCGATCTCGGACGAATCCGATAGGTCCGACGTCACGACGCTGGTCGCACCTGCCGACGCGCCAGACGGCGCGTAGTAGTAGCAGATGTTCCCAGCCACCGCGGCGACGGAGCCCGCCCCGGTGTCGTACTGCACGAACTTGTAGATCTTCCCGCCGGGCGCCGTGAAATGCGCGCCGACGCCAGGGGCGTTGCCCTGGGTCTCGAGCTGGTCAGCCGTCCACGTGCCCGTCAAGAGGGCACCCACAGTCACAGTCATGGTGATGTCCTTTCAGTGATCGGATCAGGTGGCGACGTCGAACAGAACGCCCTGGCGAGAGCGGTTCGAGGTGATGACCTGGCCCATCCAATAGATCGGGATGACAACCGCGTCCTGATTGACGGGGGTCTTCTCGTCGTCCTCGGTCCAGCGCGCGTCGGGGTGCTCCATCAGATAAAGGTACTTCGTGTTCAGGAAGTACATCTTCTCTGCGGTCGTCCCGAAGTTGGTGTTGTCGTCGAAGATCACCGAGGCCGACTTGTACTTCAGGGCCTCGAAGCCGGCCGCCGCCATCTTGGCGTCAGCGTAGCGCTGGAGATCCTGCAGCCCGCTCTCGTAGAGCGAGTACATGTCGTGCGAGGCGACGATGATGTTCGGCTTGTCGTTGCCGACGTTGGTGGCGAGCCACAGCGTATTCATGCCTGCGCGGAGGTTGGCGTAGGTGAGCGCCGTTCCGGTGTACGCACCGTCCACCGCCACGTCGCCGCCAGCCACCTCTTGGAACTTGTTCTTCCAGAAGGTGTACGTGCCTGCAACGATGCCGCCGACCGTGCCGGTGCCGTCGTTGGTGACGAGATGCGCGAGGCCGCCGATCTGGTTGGACAGAGCACCGTCCGAATAGAGATCGATGCTCATGTTGTTGGCCGCCGTGGCGAACGCGACGTCTGTGCGCGCCTTGACGAGGTTGATCATGCGCTCTTCGGAGTTGTTCATCCGAAGCTCGCGGCCGGACGCCGTGACGTGCAAGGCGACCTGCGACCAGTCGTATTTGGCAGACGACAGCACGTCGGAGGCGCCGATGTTGAGCGTGTCGTAGCCGCTGTAGCGCTGATACGTCGAGTTCTCGGCGTAGCTCAGCGGAATGGCGATCTCATAGCCGCCGCTGGCGTCCGTCTTGATGTGGCCCTGCTCCTTCAGAACGGTTAGCAGGCCGTTGTGGTCGGTGACGTTGTCGACAACCTTGCGGTAGTGCTTCCGCATGGTCGTCGTCACCATTTCGGTGAACGTTGAGTTGGGGCTTGCCATGTGTCTCTAGCCTCTTAGGCGTTGGCCCGGCGCCAGATTGCACGAAGGTCGTCATCGTATGACGCCTGCGCTTTCATCGGGACGGAGCCGTTGACGTTGATTGCGGACGCTCGCCGCGCGAGTTCCGCATCGCGCTTGCCCGCCTCCAGCCGCTTTTTGTCCGCCTCGGCCTGCTGTTCGGCGAGGAGCTTGGCGCGAGTGGCGGGGTTGGCCCACCTGGCTCGGTCGTAAGCCTCTTGCAGAACATCCTTGGCAGCGAGGGTAGGATTCGCGTCGCGGATGCGTTTGACCTCAGGAACGATGTCGTTGATGAGGTCTTGAAAATCGACCTTGTCAGCCGAGAACTTGGTTACTTCCGCCTCATAGCTCGACTGGCGCGCCTGGTACTCCTGGGCCTCTCGGCCTTCGACCTTATAGCGCGTGTCTGCTAGTTGACGCTCTAGGTGCTCCACCCGTGACATCGCCGCGTTGAGTTGAGCAGTGATCTGCTGTGACTGCGCGTCGGTGGACGGGATGGAGAACGGGTCGGACAGGGCGGCAAGGTCGATGCCTTTGGCCTCTGCAACCATCTTGATGAAGCCGACAGGATCGCGCTCGAGCGCGGCGTCGGCCTTGAATAGGTGGTCCGTATAGGTGCCGACGTCCTTGCCGCTGGCGCGAATGCGCTCGTAGTTCTCGCGGATCGTGTTGTGGACCGGCTCGTATGCCTTTGCGAACTGGCCAAGCTCGCTGATTGCCTTGTGGCTCTGCGCCTCGCGCTGCGCGATGTGCTCTTGCACCTGCGGCGGCAGCTTGTCCCAATCGGCCTTGGCTTCCTTGCTCCAGCTATTCGGGGGCGGGACGACAGGCTTGGCGGGCTCTGCCGGCTTCTCGGCTTCGGGTGCCTTGGCCTCGATCGGCTTGGCTTCAGCCGGCGGCTTAGCGGTGTCGAGCTTGTCGGCCGGGGCAGGCTTTCCGTCCTTCGGCGCGAACTTCCCGTCTTCCTGCCGCTCGCGGTTGGCGTTGCGGAACGCCTTGCGGAGATCGTCATTCAGCGCCTTTTCTTGCGCCTCTGCCTTCGATGCGGTGTCCTCTACTGGCGGCTCTGCCTTCGCAGGCTCGGGCGCTGGCGTATCGGCAACAGGCGTCGGCGTCTCGACTTCAGTCGAGGTTAGCTCGTCCATATGATGACCTCAGATCGGCAGGTTGTGCTTTTTGGCAAAGCGCTTGTTCTTGAATCCGCGCGGCTTGGGCGGGTCCAACTCGATGCAGCCGTTGCGGGCGAGATCCTCGCGGCGATGCGAGCGAGACGTGATCAGAGAGCCGTCGATCGGGCTGCGGTACTCTGGGATATCGCGCATCACCATCGGCATGCAAATGGCGTTGGCTACCTGCATCGGCTCTCGGGTCTTGCGCTCCACGAACCGGCTGGCGTCCTTGTCCCAGACGTAGCGGGTCATTGAGCCCTCCCGTTCATCGGCTGCATCGATGCCTTCTGCTGCGCCATCTGTGCGCCGAGCACGGCCTTCTGTGCGTCGATTTCAGCGCCCTGCTGCTTGGCCTGGAGGTCGAGCGCGAGACCTTGCTGTTTGAATTGCAAATCCTGCTGCTTGGCCTGCATATCCATCTGATGGCCTTCGCGCTTCATCGCCATCTCGTCTTGCTTCGCCTTGGCCTCCATCTCGGCCTTCTGCTGCTCAGGGTTCGGCTGCTGCTGCTGGGCCTGCATGAACTGCTGCATCTGCACTGTCATCTGATCGAGCGCGTCCTCGGCCTGCTTGCCGAGATCGAACTGGCGGGCGAACGCGGCATAGACCTCCGTGAACATCGGCAACAGCGGCGGGGCCTGTTGCACGATGCCGCCGACCGCCTGGGCAAACGAGGCCGTGCCCTGGATAAATTGGCTCATCTGCTCGAGCTTGCGTCCGACGTCGCCGCGGATGGTCGAGTCCGTCTCGATGTCGATGCGATAGGAGCGCAGCGCGTCAGAGCGCAGCAGCTGCTCAGCTTCCGGCGTGATCTGCAGGCCCGTCATGATCTGAAGGTTCTGCGTCGAGAAGCGCTTGCAGATGATTGCCGCCTTCATGCGGAACAGATCACGGGCGCAGCGCTGCACCTCCTTCTGGAAGTGCTGAATTCGGAGGCCGGCGTACTGACTCTTAATATGCTGCGCCGTGGCGGTCTCACTAGCCTGCGTTGACCCGCGCACAATGTCTGAAAGGCCCGTGACCTCGTAGATCGTCTGAATGATGCGGTCGCGATGCTCGTATAGCTTCTCGGCAACCGCCGCGATGATATCGATCGGCCAGTTGAAGATCCCCTTCTCGATGCCGCCCTGGCCGGAGAACTTCGTGGCATCCTCGACAGGCTCATAGATTCCGTCGTCGGCGTTCTGCAGCTTGACGAAGTCGGCCTTCATTGCGGAATCATACAGGCCCTTAGCACGCAGCTGCTTGACGAGCTTGCTGATGCGCTTGGTGACCGTGTCCAATTCCTCGATCAGCGTGCGATAGATCTCGAACGGGCAGATCGGTGTCAGGCTGGAGAGGCGATAGACCGGCTGCACCGGGCGCGGCACCGGGAAGAACCCCGGCAGCTCGAGCGGGTCTTGCTCCATCCGCAGAGGCTCTGACGCCTTCTCATCGCGGATGAACAGGACTACCGCCCTGCGCTTGTCCCAGATCTCATAGACCTTCGTCGTCTTGAAAATGCCCGCGTCCGGCTTCGCCTTCATCTCCCGCGAGCCGTTCTTGTCCTGGTCGGACAACGGCACGTCTTGCGATGTGTCGGAACCTGCCAGCTTGTCTAGCTCGTCGCGGGTCAGATCGTGCTCGAACGCGATCCACGGCACTTCATCCCATGTGCGGCCGGGGCCACGAATGAAGCGATCCCACGGGACCAGTTCGCAGATAACTTCCTCGTATCCCTTGACCTCGACAGGCTCTCCGGTGGTCGGGTCGGGCTCTTGCTTGAGGTGCGGCTTGTAGCGGACGCGCGCCACGCCACGGCCGGCGGTCAGCGCTGCCCTCACAACGCCCACCATCGTCTCATTAAACTCGTACTGATCCACCGAGTAGCTTAGCGCCCGCTCGATGATGTCGGCGACCAGCTTGGACGTTGGGTCGGGGTCGTCGTAACGGCGGCGGATGTCAGGTGTCGGCGTGGAATTGTACGACGCCGGGACCATCACCTCGATATTGCTGTGATAGATGTTGAAGGCCGTGCGCCCGCCCGAGCCTTGCGTGTTGGTGCCGGGGTCGCCCGCCTCATAGATCTCGATTGCGCGCTCTGCCTGCTCGCGCCAGTCCTTTTCGTCTTCCTTGGCTTTGGCGATGTGCTTCAGCCACACGTCTCCAGGTGACATACCACCGGAGACGGCCTTGGCCTCGGTCTCGATCTGCTGTCCGTCGCGTGCGTCAGTCATTGAGCGCGCGCTTCCTGCGATTCAATTCGATGATCTCCCTGACGCTCATGTTGGAGCGGAGCACGCCGTCCTTGACCTCGAAGACGTGCTGTGACGGCTTTTGCACTTCCACCTTTGGTACGATCTCTTTCCAGGCCATCGACGCGTACCGGAAAGCGTCGGCCGCGTGCGATGTCCAGTCGTGCTTCGGCGCGTTCTTGAAGACTTTGGCCTTTTCGTCAAACTCTGTGCGGTACTGGCGGAGCGCCTCGATGCCGTACTTGCAGCGCGAGGCGTCGAACCACATGCGCTGAAAGCTGACACGCGCGCCGTTGATGCCGTCTTCGATCTTGTGGTCAGGAACGAGACGCGGCTTGCGCTGCAGGGCTTGCAATGTTTCGACGCGTGTTCGCCCTGTGCTCAACTCACGGACCTTGGCGTCATGCGGGACCCAATCGTCGCCGTGATATCCGCGCGCCTTCAATTCGGCTGCGTAGTGGGCCAGTGGCTGGCCGTGAGACTCGTAGAAATCGACAAACCTGATCTCGCCCGATATCACCTGAAAGCACCAGATCGCCGTACTGTCTCCAATGCCGAGGTCCCACGCCGTATGCACTGGTATGTTTGGATCAACAGCAACCTCTGTGAGACGTCCGGCGCGCTCGGCATCTGCGATCAGCGCTCCGTAGTAGGCACCCATGATCGCCGCATCAAAGCTACACTCGTACTCTTGGGCGAACTGCTCCGGCGTCATGCTGAGGCGGGCGTCAACAAGCTCTTCATCGGCAATGATCTTGGTCTCGGATGCTTTCAGGCTGGCGGCAAACCAGCGCTCATCATCGAGCTTAGCTGCCTCGTAGATCTCCCAAAAGCTGTTGCGACCTTTCGGTGTTCCGATGAATACAGCCCACCCCCGACGATCTGACAGAGCTGGACGGATGACCTCAGTCCATGCTCGCGGGTCCATGTCGGCGTATTCGTCGAGCACGATGCCGTCGAGGTAGACGCCGCGCATGCGGTCGTAGTTGTCTGCGCCGTAGAGCCGAATTCGCCTTCCACCGGGAAGATCAACCCGAAGCTCGCTTTCATTGTGCTGCACGCCTGGAATGGGAGCCGTGTACTTCTTCAGGTAGGTCCACGCGACATCCTTGGCCTGTGCGTAGAACGGGGCCACGTAGGCGTGCCGAGGATCGGGCTTGGCGCAGCGAAGGCTATCGTCAATCAGGTCCATGATGCAGGCGACAGTCTTGCCCGCGCGTCTGTGGGCAACAAGGCAACCCCAGCGCTGTTTGCGGGCGTGAAACGGTCTGAACTGCCGGCGTGCTCTGTATCCGAGGTCAATGACTTGCGTGGCCGTTGGACGTTTCAGTGTCGTGGTCGTCATCTTCGCGCGTGACGCCGCTCATAACGTTGATGGCGAGAGGCTTCTCTTGATTGCCTGAGTGCTCGATAGCAGCCAGCTTGGGATGAACGTAGCTGGCTGCAGCCTTTGCGGCGTCCACTCTCATGTTGAGTTCGTTGTCTGGATCGCGCATAACGGAGATTAGAAAGTCGAGAGGCGTTTGACCGCCTTCGAGAGCGGTGACAGCGATCTCCCTGGTCTTTGTCGTGAGAGCGCCGACCCTGCGACCTGCACCCTCTCTCTTCCCGCCTCTAGCCATGTTTGAATTCTTTGATTGTTTTGATTGTTTTCAAAGAATCAAACACGTGAAACGTTTGACGTGCAACCGCCACTCACGCGGCCACCTTAGAGTTGATGGTGTGGCAGAAGGCGGCCATCTGAGCACGCAGCTTGTCGTTGTGATTCTCGACGATGATGGTGTG
>JACCDG011746353.1_pt1 | contig 12820 bp, 12 predicted proteins | sample 7442471 | NCBI WGS metagenome assembly JACCDG01 (sample SAMN15323444, study PRJNA562643) | freshwater metagenome | isolation source: river surface water | place: USA:Blue River Watershed | collected 2017-08-17 | reverse complement strand
TGTTGGCTGAAAAACCAATCTTCTGTCCCCTTGGTCACGATCAAAGCTTGAGATTGACTTGGTTTGGAGTGAAAAAATTTTTTGACAAAGTCCGATGAGACTAGGACCATTTTATCTTGAATTTCAGGGTGTTGTTGAAAAAAAGATGAAAGGCCTTCTTGAAGACCTACTTTCAGTAACGAGGATCGATGAAAAACCTGACGTAAGCAACTTTGGTTTTCGATCTCCAGGGCTGAAATTTCAAAAAAGGAAGGACTGATATTGATTCCAATGCACCACATGCAATCCATTACAGCATCAAGTTGATTGCAAGACAATGACCTTCGTGTTTAGATTCTATGCAGTTACCGGGGGGGTTGATGAGAGTTTCCAAAGAAATCTTAACTTTAATTCCTTATAAGCCAGGAAAACCAATTTCAGAGGCTCAGCGTGAGTATGGTCTTGAGCATGTCACGAAGTTAGCTTCCAATGAAAATCCATTGGGTGTCAGTCCTCATGTGATAGAGTCTCTTCAAAAGCATCTTGAAGATATTCACCGTTATCCAGATCCTTCTTGTTATGATCTGTCGAAAAAAATTTCAGAACTTTGGAATGTACCTAAGGAAAAAATTGCCTTTGGCAATGGATCCAATGAATTGATTGATTTACTGATTCGCATTTTTTGCGAACCCCAGGAAGCAATTTTGACAATGGATAAGGCTTTTGTGGCCTATCAGGTTTGCGCTCAAGCGGGGCGAGTGAAATCTTATTTTTGTGATTTGAATGCAGATTTTGATGTCGACTTGGATCAAATGGCGTCCATGGTTGAATCAGATCCCAAGATACGCTTGGTTTTTTTGCCCAACCCAAATAATCCCACAGGTCGTATTTTGCCGCAAAAAAAAGTGAAAGCCTTTTTAAGTCGGCTTTCATCCAGACCTGATCTCTTGATTGTTTTTGATGAAGCCTACCATGAGTTTGTTCGACATCCTGAATATCAATCGGCCATTCATTATTTAGATCAGTTTCCTCAGGTTGTGGTTCTTCGAACTTTTTCAAAAACCTATGGCCTTGCGGGTTTGAGATTAGGGGTTATGTTTGCTTCAGCCGAAGTGATTGGATTGGTTCATCGTGTGCGAAATCCATTCAATGTGAATAGTCTGGTTCAAGTTGCTGGAATTGCGGCTTTGGAGGATTTTCAACACATTCAGAAATCACAGCAGATTGTTTGGCAAGGTTTGGACTATTTCTATCAACAACTCAAAGCTATGAATATTCCTTACGTGGAATCTCAAGGAAATTTTGTGCTGGTGGACTGCCAACGAAGTGCACTGGAGGTCAATGAATATTGTTTGCGTCACGGAATAATTTTACGACCGGTGACAAACTATGGATTGCCCCATCACCTAAGAATCAGTGTGGGACTTCCTGAAGAGAATGAAAAATCCATGAAAGTATTGGCTCAAGCTTTAGGAAAGTGACTTCGTCATCGCAGATCTTGACAGTGAAACGAAGGGATGGATATCGTGGATTTCGATGTCTTCTTCAAAAAAATCACTTCTGGAATTGCAATCATTATCGATCGAAGAGATTGAGTCCATTTTTTCATTGGCAACTCAGTTGAAGAAAGATTTTTTTCATCCAGAAGCCAAGAAATATTCACCAAGTCTTCTTTCAACAGAACAACCCATCGCCCTGATGTTTTTTGAGCCCTCCACACGAACTCGGATGAGTTTTGAAACAGCTTGTGCGCGACTTCATCTTCCCACATTGCTTTTGGATGGTGCTGCGGGGACCAGTTTGGAAAAAGGGGAAAGTCTTCTTGATACCTTAGAAAATGTGGCGGCAATGTTGCCACAGGCTATGGTTGTACGAGTGGGGCAAGAATTTGACTTAGCATCCTTCCAGCGTCGATGCTCCATTCCCATCATCAATGCAGGGTGGGGAGTTCAGGGACATCCAACTCAGGCTCTGTTGGATTTATTTACCATTTTAGAACGCGGGCTTTCTGTTGATCAGTTAAAAATTTTATTTGTCGGGGATGTTCGTCATAGTCGTGTTGTGGCTTCTCATCTGCAGTTGTTAAAAAAATGGAAGATTCAAATGGGCCTTTGTGCTCCAGCTGCTTTTTTACCCGATGATTTTCCAGGGCAGAACTTTTCTCAACTTGAAGAGGGCTTGTCTTGGTGCAATGTTGTGATGTCGTTGCGAGGTCAAACAGAACGTCATGCTCAGGGGCTGTCATTGAGTCCCCAGGAATATCATCGTGATTATGGGCTGCATGCAAAGTCCATTCAGTCCTTATCGGCATCGGGATGGATAATGCATCCAGGGCCAGTGATGATGGGAGTGGATATGACAGTGGATGTGGCGCGGGATCCAAGATCCTTGATTCTTCAACAGGTTCAGAACGGAACTTTTATTCGTCAAGCCGTATTGATTCACCTTTTGTCGAAGGGAAGAAGATGACTTCAGGTTTTTTAGTTTTAGAAACAGGAGAAATCTTTGAGGGGCGTTGGCTAGGCGGTGAAGACCGTGCGGGGGAAGTTGTTTTTAATACCAGCCCATCTGGTTACGAGGAAATCGCCACAGATCCTTCTTATTTTTCTCAGATTGTTGTGATGACAAGCCCTCAACAGGGAAATTATGGCGTCGATCAGAGCATTTGGGAATCCCATAAGCTTTGGATCGAAGGATTTATTTGTTTGCAAATGCAGGGAACAACAAGAGATCAAAGTTGGTTGGAACGTTTGCGTGAAAAAAAGATTCCATGCCTATCTCAGGTGGATACACGTAGCTTGGTGATGCATTTAAGGCAAAATGGGACCCCTTGGGGAGCCGTTGTCACAGCAAAAAATAAAAATGAGGCCATTGAAAAAGCAAAAAAATTAATTTCGTTGAAACGAAATATGGAATCTGATTGGGTTCATTTGGTCAGTCGACCAACAAAACAATTTCGAGCCGGTCAGAAATCCCAGGGACCGACCTTGGCTGTTTTAGATTTTGGATGCAAAGAAAATATTTTGCGAGAATTGGAAACAAGAAGTGCGGGTCTTTGGGTTTATCCAAGTCGAACTCCGGCGGAAGAAATCCTTTCTCAAAAGGTCGATGGATTGATTTTAACCAATGGTCCCGGAGACCCTTCGTCGGTTCAGGTCGCCACACAGACAGTGAAATACTTTTTAGGCAAGTTGCCTATTTTTGGAATTTGCATGGGCCACCAAATTTTAGGATTGGCATTAGGAGCAAAAACATTTCGTTTGAAATATGGACATCGAGGAGCGAATCATCCCATCCAAGATCATGTTTTAAATCGTATCTATATGTCTTCGCAAAATCATGGTTATGCAGTGGACAACAAAAGTCTTCCAGAGGATGTGCTTGTCTCTCATGTGAATCTGAATGATAAGACCTGTGCTGGAATTTATCATGAAAAATTAAAGTGTCTCAGTGTCCAATTTCATCCTGAAAGTCATCCTGGACCCCATGATGCTGTCGGGCTCTTCGATTATTATATAGATCAAATGATAGGAAGAAAGAATGAATCCCTTTGAAGTTTTAATGGAAAAAATATTGCATCACTTTGCAGGCGAGCAATTTAAAGATGAAGTTCGACAAGCAAAAGCCGAATTTTTTGAAAATGCAGGAATTCTGGATGAAAATTCAGATAGTTTTGAAATGCGCATGTCGCAATTTTTTGATTGGTATTATTACACTCGAGAATTGTCGGGATATGCTCTGACCCCCTTAGAAAGTGCCTTGATGGTCAGAGAACTTCGTTTTTCCGCTGAAGAATTAAATCTCTTAGAAAAAATGAAACAGCACCGTCATTCCATTTTTGAATTTGTGAAACATAAGGATTCTGAAGTTGTGATCAAAGATCTTCTCAAGAATGAAAAGCTGATCATTAAGAAATCTCCTTGGGCTTATGGTTTTGACGGAGATGAATATTTTGAAGCACGTCTGATACCCGATCAAGGATCTTGGATTTTTACGAAGGGTATTTGTTTTCATCCTGAAGAAGCCAAAAAATATATTTTGGCAGAGGTGAAAGAGCATCGAAAGGATCCAGATTTAAATCCAGAAGACATGATGTTAAAGCTTGTCAAAATGCGATACAAATTTGAGCGATACCGTCATGTGAAGCCAGAGATGATTTATACAAACGAGAAAAGATAAACTGAAGGAGTACCTATGGGGCGCAGAAGAGATCTGAAGAAAGTTTTGATCATCGGAAGTGGACCCATCGTGATTGGTCAGGCTTGTGAATTTGATTATTCAGGAACTCAGGCTTGCAAGGCTTTGATGAAAGAAGGCCTTGAAGTGATTCTGGTGAATTCCAATCCAGCGACCATCATGACAGATCCAGAGATTGCCACGAAGGTTTATATTGAACCTTTGAAGGTGGAGTTTTTAGAAAAAATCATTGAACTCGAGCGACCGGATGCTGTGATTCCTACCTTAGGCGGTCAAACGGCTTTGAATTTGGCATTAGAACTTCATGATCAAGGAATTTTAAATCGTTATAAAGTGGAACTCTTAGGTGCCAATCCTTCAGTGATTCGTGCGGCGGAAGATCGGGAAGAGTTCCGTCAAGTTTTAGATCGTGTGGGTGCCAAATATCCCGAAAGTCATTTGGTGCGCACATTTGAAGATGGAAAAAAGGTAGGAGAAATTTTAGGTTATCCTTTGATCTTAAGACCCAACTACACCTTGGGTGGCGGAGGTGGGGGGATCGCTTATTCTCCAGAGGAATATCATTCCATGTTGGTGGCAGCCTTGCATGAAAGTCCCACGTCTGAAGTTTTAGTCGAAGAAAGTATTTTGGGTTGGAAAGAGTTTGAATTGGAAGTGATGCGAGATCATCGCGGAACTTTTGTTGTTGTTTGCACCATCGAAAATTTTGATCCCTGTGGTGTCCACACCGGAGACAGCATCACTGTGGCACCTCAACAAACTTTATCCGATCGAGAATATCAAGCCATGAGAGATGAAGCTTGCCGCATTTTGAATGAAGTGGGAGTGCAAACAGGTGGCGCAAATATTCAGTTCGCAGTTCATCCTGAAACAGGGGAACGCGTTGTGATTGAAATGAACCCCAGAGTTAGTCGTTCTTCCGCTTTGGCCAGCAAAGCAACGGGCTTTCCCATCGCAAAAATTGCGGCTCTTTTATCCATTGGCTATGCCTTGGATGAAATTCAAAACGATATCACCAAAGTGACTCCGACCTGTTATGAGCCTGCGCTGGATTATGTTGTCACAAAAATTCCACGTTTTGCTTTTGAGAAATTTCCAGGATCGAAAGATCTGCTCAGCACTCAAATGAAAAGTGTGGGCGAGGTCATGGGTATCGGAAGAACCTTTCAAGAATCATTGATGAAGGCCATTCTATCCTTAGAAAAAAATCCAGAAGGCTTTCCTGCGATGAGTGCAAGTATGGAAAAAATTTCTTATCCCAATAGTCAAAGGATCTATCATTTGTACCAGGCATTCAGGGATGGGAAGAGTGTTCATCAATTGGCGGAACTGACAGGCATTACTCCTTGGTTTTTAGAGCAAGTGGAGGAAATTGTTCTTTTGGAAAGAGATTTGCGATTTCACAAAGAGCTAACGATGGATTTACTTTTGCAAGCTAAACGCAAAGGCTTTTCAGATACTTTGATCGCGCGGCATCGGCAGGCAACGCCGGACCAGATTCGTAAGCAACGTCATCAATGGAATTTGCGTCCTGCTTTTTTTCAGGTGGATACTTGCGCAGCAGAATTTCAATCTGAAACGCCCTATTTTTATTCCACATATTGGTCTCAGGTTTCTGCAAAAGTTCCATTAAAAAAATCGGCGATTGTGATTGGCAGTGGTCCCAATCGTATTGGTCAAGGTATCGAATTCGATTACAGCTGTGTTCGCGGTGTGCGTGCCTATCAAAAATTGGGGTACCAGGTCGCCATGATCAATTCGAATCCAGAGACAGTTTCGACGGACTATGATACTTCGGATGTTTTATTTTTTGAACCTTTGCATGAAGAGCATGTGACGGAAGTTTTTGACTTTGTGAAAAAAAACTCAGAAGTCTTTGCGGGTTTTGTTGCGCAGTTAGGTGGACAAACCCCTATCCATTTGGCGCACCAACTTGTGGAAAAAGGATTTCCAATTTTGGGTTCAAGTTTGCAGACCATTGACTTGGCCGAGGATCGGGGGCTTTTCTCGAATATCTGTCGTGAATTAAAATTTAAAATTCCAGCTTCTCGTATGGTGGCGACCTTCCAAGAGTCTTTGCAGGCCTCTTCTGAAATTGGTTATCCCGTCATTTGTCGACCGAGTTTTGTTTTAGGTGGGCGACGCATGGAAGTGATTGAGTCGGATGAAGAATTGGCATCTTATTTTGAACGGCACGGAGAATTTTTTTCCTCGCAACGCCCATGTTTGATGGATCAGTTCTTAGCTGGAGCCCTTGAAGTGGATGTGGATCTTGTGCGAGGCAAGGATTGGATCGTTGTTGGTGGAATTGTCGAACATATCGAAGCCGCAGGAGTTCACTCTGGAGATAGTCAGGGAGTTGTTCCTCCTCAGCGATTGAAGACAGAAACATGTCAGCGTATCGAAGAGATGAGTTGTCAGTTGGCCCATGCGATGAATGTGATAGGTCATTTGAATTTGCAACTGGCCATCAAAAACGATGATGTATTTATTTTAGAAGCAAATCCTCGAAGCTCACGTTCTGTGCCCTTTCTTGTGAAAGCAACGGGCATTCCCTTGGTGGATTTAGGAGTGATGGCTTGTTCGGGAATGCAGGCTTCGGAAGTGCATCCCCAGAAGTATCAGTGGAAAAACTTGAAATTTGTCAGCGTCAAGGGAGTTGTTTTTCCTTTCAAGAAGTTTTCAGATGCGGATTCTTTGCTTGGACCAGAGATGAAATCCACAGGTGAAAGTATGGGACGAGGCCGTGATTATGCGGAAGCTTTGATGAAAGCCATGCTTTCCACAAATATGAAATTGCCATCTCATGGAGAAGTCTTTTTATCTTTAAGAGATAAAGACAAAGCTTTTGTTTTAGATCTGGCCAAGCAGCTTGTGACCTTGGGATATACTTTTTCTGGCACAGCAGGGACGGCAAAATATTTTAATGATCATGGAGTTCCATGTGTGCCATTGAAAAAAGTTTTTGAGGGGCGCCCTCATTGCGTGGACCATATTCGTGCAGGGAATGTGGCTTTTGTGATCAATACAACTTCAGGGCGAGCATCTATTGAGGACAGCTTCAGTATTCGTCGTGCGTGCATCGATTATAATATTCCATGTTTGACGGAAAGTGATGCCGCAGAGGCCTTTGTCTTAGCTTTGAAAAAGACAAGACAAAAAGAGTTCCATGTGTCAGCATTGAATTCATGAACGTCATCGAAGTCCGACATTTATATAAGAGTTTCCCTTTTGGATTTTGGGGAAGAAAACGGCAGATTTTGAAAGATATTTCTTTTCAGATTCGCCAGGGTCGTACAACAGGATTTATTGGAGTGAATGGCAGTGGTAAGACGACGACGATGAAATGTCTGTTTCGCTTTATCCATCCAGATCAAGGGGATGTCCTTTTTTGGGGACAACACCTTTCAAAAGCATCCTTGCAAAAAATTGGGTATTTTCCTGAACGACCCTATTTGTACGAGTTTATGACTGGAGAAAGTTTTTTAAAACTGCATTGGCAACTGCAAGGAAGTCATGGAGATTTTGAAACACAATGCACGGATCTTTTGCAGAAAGTGGATTTACTTTCTGCGCGCAAACAAAAAATTCGCAGTTACTCAAAAGGGATGATGCAAAGAATTGGATTGGCTCAGGCTCTGCTGGGAGATCCAGAACTCTTGCTTTTAGATGAACCCATGTCAGGTTTGGATCCCGATGGACGATGGTTGGTGAAGCAAATACTTCACCAGCAAAAACAAAAAGGGACGACCATTTTTTTCAGCAGTCATTTGCTGCAGGATATGGAAGAATTATGTGATGACTTGGTCATGATGGATCAAGGTGAAATTATTTACCAAGGAGAATCCAAAGTCTTTTTATCCAATTCTTCCGATTCTCTTGAAAAATCTTTTCAGGATTTTAGAAATTCTTACCGCCAGTCAAAAAAGAATTCCAAAACCCAGCAAGGCGGAACAAAGGTCATTTTATGAGATCGATGATGATTCTTGCTCAAATGACATTTCAACAATGCTTTTCAACCAAGGTTTTTTGGTTTGTAGTTTTTTTTGCAGGGCTCAGTCTTGTCCTGAGTCCTTTATTGGCCTCTCTGACTTTCACTGAAAAAACAAGATTGATGGCAGATTTTTCATTTCTTTTTTTGCATTTAACTTTGTTGATCCTATCCATTTTTTTTGGATCTTTTACTTTTCCGCAAGAATTAGAAAAGCAAACCTGCCTTTTGATTTTAGCTCGTCCTGTTTCCAGGTGGCAGTTTCTTTTGGGAAAATATTTAGGTATTTTAACTTTACTTGTGTTCTTACAGTTTTTCATTCAACTGGCGATTGCTTTTTTGCTTAGAAATGAATCGAAGGAACTTCATCATTTTCAAGTGGGGCTGGGAATATTTTTTGAGTGCAGTCTTGTTTTGGCTTTGGCCATGACTTTTTCTTTTGTTGTCAGTCCAGCCATTGCAGCCTTTGTTTCCGCTTCTTTATTTTTAACGGGGCAGTGGCTTCCAGATCTGAAATTTTTTGCCATGAAAAGTCAGGATGCAGCCTATGTGCTTTTTTCTGAAGTATTCAATGAGATCATTCCCCATTTTTATGAAATTCAGTGGAGATCTATCGATGAATTGACTCAAGGAGTTCCCACTTTAAAAATTTACTGGGGATTTTTTCATACAATGATGTGGTTAGGTTTTTTAGGTTGCGTATCTTTGATATTATTCAGGAGAAAAGATCTTGTTTGAAGCATCGGAATGGAATCAAATGTTGGGGAGTATTTTTGTTTTTATCTTTGGATCCCTTTGGGGGAGTTTTGCCAATGTGGTCGCTTTACGTTATGGAACAGATAAAGGCGTAGTTTGGAAACGAAGCCATTGTTTGCATTGTGGGAAGACGATTGCTTGGTATGACAATATCCCCGTTCTTTCCTGGTTTCTTCTGCGGGGACGTTGTCGTTCTTGTCAGCAGAAGTTTTCATTTCGTTATGCCTTTGTGGAGTTTTTAATGGGTCTTCTTTTTTGGTTGGCCTTTCAGCATTATGGATTCAGCATCTCTACTTTGGAATTTTTTATTTTTATCTTTGGCTTACTTACTGTCAGTGTCATCGATGTGGATCACTATCTCTTGCCCGATGTTTTTACTCTGTCAGGAATTCTGCTGGGTCTTTGCGGATCCTTGATCAACCCAGAGCGAACATTTTTAGATGCCTTGGCGGGTGTTCTTTTGGGTGGAGGTTTTTTATGGTCCATTGCTTATCTCTACACGCTATTGAGAAAAGAAGAAGGCATGGGTGGTGGAGATATTAAGTTGATTGCTTGGATTGGAGCCGTGCTTGGATGGAAGTCCATTCCCTTTGTTATTTTGGTGGCAAGTTTATTGGGGACAGCAGGAGGACTGCTTGTGATGTCACGCCAAAAGAAGGGACTAAAGTCGGTGATACCCTTTGGTCCGTACTTGGCAGCGGCTGCTGTTTTGTATCTTTTGTGGGGTGAAGACATTGGACTTTGGTATTTAAATTTATTTGTACCTGGCCTTTTATCAGACACTCCTTAATTCAAATTGGCCCTTCGTTTGACAGATGGAAGGCCCTTCGTTCTAATGAAAGATAAGGAAGATCCATGATGGATCATCAGCAGCTCGGAGTGGCACCTTGTTTTTCACAGACAAAAAGGTCATTGGCCTAGATATAGGGACAAGTTCCATCAAAATGGCAGAGATGAATATCTCTCGCAATAATATCCAATTGGTGAACTTTGGATATACTCCCATGCCTTTGGGATGTGTGCAATCAGGAGAGCTCACAAAAACAAATGAAATTTCTGCGGCCATTTCCAATCTCGTGAAAGATTTAAAAACAAAACGAAAAAATGTTTCTGTGGGCCTCTGGGGAACGGCTGTGATTATTAAAAAAATCACAATCCCAAGAATGGACAACAGAATGATCGCAGATCAAATACGATGGGAAGCAGAACAGTATATCCCCTTTGATATCAACGAAATTAGTTTGTCCTATCATATTCTGAAAAACTCAGCAAACCCAGAGACCATGGATATTCTTTTGGTTGCCGCTCAAAATGCATTGGTTCAGCAATATCAATCCATTGTGGAAAATGCAGGTCTTTCAGCTCAGATTATGGATGTGAGTGGGTTGGCTCTGGCAAATTTGTATGAAACAAATTATGGATCTGGGTTAGGTGAATGCGTAGGAATTTTAAATATAGGCGCCGGATTAACAAACTTTGTTGTTGTTTACGATGGCGATGTCGTCTTTTGTCGTGACATCCCTGTGGGTGGTTTGACCTTTACAAATGAAATTCATAAAGAGTTAGGAATTACAGTTCAAGAGGCTGAAGCCATGAAGCTCAGCTCAGTTCATGGAAAAGAAGTTCCAGAAGAAGTTCAGCAAGTCATTTTAACGACATCGGATGCTGTGATTGAAGAAATCAGAAATAGTTTCGATTTTTTTGCAGCCAGCGGATCAGGTGTTCAACTGCAGACCTGCTACTATACCGGTGGAGGTTCCCAGATGCCGGGCCTGACCCAGGGGCTATCCAAAATGGCAGGAGTTTCCTTTGAACAATTCAATCCATTTTCACGTGTTCGTAATGGAGCAAAACATTTAAGTCATGAATATTTATCTGAGATGAGTCCTTACGTTTCTGTGGCCATGGGACTGGCTCTTCGAAAGTCAGGTGATGAATGATTAAAGTCAATCTGGCTAAAAAAAGTGGTCGTCGTTCTTCCCAGGATTCACAAACTCAGACCTTTACATCAGCACAGGTCATGGAGAGCAATTTAGATCTGCAAAAAGCAGGTTTAAAAAAGCTGATCATTCTGATTTTGGTTCCAGGATTGATGTTCGCCTGGGAATATTTTTTCCTTCCTGCAAGACAAGAAGTACTGAATCAAAAAATTTCCTATCGAGATAAAATTCGTTCTGAAAATTTGAAATCCAAAAAAGATGTGGACGAAATTAAAAAATACGAAGAAGAAGAAAAAAAATTAAATGCAGAAATTGCAGCAATCAATCAACTTTCAAAGGAACGCTTTCGAGAAGTGCGTATTCTTGAGACTATCCAGATGTCTAAGACAGAAAAGTTGAATTTAACTCGGTTGGAAATGGCAGAGAATAAATTGATTCTTCGAGGACTGGCGATCAACGATCAAGAAATTACAAGTTTCCATGAAAACTTACAAAAGAGTGTCTATTTCAAAGAGATCACTCCTGGTGTCACCCGTGAAAAAACCACGGAATATGGTGTTTTCAAAGAGTTTGAAATGAATTTAGTTTTGGAGGGGACCTGATGATTGATCGTTTCTTATCATTTTTAGCAGGTCTTGATGGAAAGAAAATGTTTTTAGCATCCTGTGTGATGGGTGTTGTGTATTACTTTTACGGTTTTGATGATGGACAATCCTTATTAGAGCAGACGGAAAAGGTAAGCTCAGAAATTAAAATTGAAGAAAAAGAACAAAAATATGCACAAGCAGCCAAAAAGCGAATGGATGAAATTCGAGTGAAGGTTGCTACCTTAGCAGAAAAGTACAAAGAGGTTTCTCAGAAGTTGCCTTCAGAAATCACTGTGGGTGAAATTTTCAAAAGTATTGATACTCTCGGTCGTGTGGCGAACGTCAATGTGAAAGTGAAAGAACCTGGGAATCGAGAGAAAAAAAATATTTTGGAAGAAGTTCCTGTGAAAGTGAATATCGAAGGAAGCTATTCTGAAATCACTCATTTCATTTATCAAATTGGATCCTTGCAAAGAATTATGAGAGTGGGTCCATTTTCATTATCCTTAAGTTCCGATAGGGCTTACGCAGGAAAAGTGAAAATGGAAGGTAAGTTATTAGCTTTTCGCTTCATCGGAGAATCCAAATGAAGTTGACGAAGAAGACGACCCTTTTGTTGATTTCCATCACGGTTCTGCTGGTCATACTTTCCACATTGTCTTTATCCATGTTTCAAATTCACTTTCTTCATGGAGCACACGCTCAATCATTGGCAGAAAATGCTCCTAACCAAAAAGTTGAAACCTCTGTTCCGGCGAAAAGTCCCCAGCAGGATCCAGAGGGGCCTCATGTTGGAGTTCTTATGGATTTAGATGTTCAGGAAAGTTATCTTTATGATCCAACAAATAAACCTGATCCATTTTATCCTTTTTGGCTGAGTCCAAAGAAGAGTGGTGGTTCTTTATCCACCAAAGATCTTGTGTTGATCGATCCCTTACAACAATTTGAGTTGGATCAATTGAAAGTCGTCGGAGTTTTTTGGGGCATTCAAAAGCCAAAGGCTGTGATTAGGGATCCAACGGGGAAAAATCACTACGTTTATTTAGATACAAAATTAGGAAAAAATAATGGGTATGTGATTGCGATACGTGAAAGTGAAGTGATCGTTGTCGAGGCAACTCGGGACGAAGATAAAGTGACAAAACATACTAAAATTTTGTCCGTCAAACATTGAACGAGGTCTTGAATGAAAAACTGTCAATGGCTTTATGCCTCAACATTAGCAATGAGTTTGTTCTTGGTAAGTTGTGCGACGGAGTTAGCAGATACCGAGTCTTCCCCTGATGCGTTCGCGGCTTCCGCAGAAGCTGTGACATCAGGCTCTTCAGATGGAATGGAATTTTCGGATAAGGACACTTCGTCCAAATCTT
>JACCDG010471620.1_pt1 | contig 12820 bp, 12 predicted proteins | sample 7442471 | NCBI WGS metagenome assembly JACCDG01 (sample SAMN15323444, study PRJNA562643) | freshwater metagenome | isolation source: river surface water | place: USA:Blue River Watershed | collected 2017-08-17 | reverse complement strand
TCCAAAAAGTCGTTGAACTCTAAAAAGTCGCGCAGCATCTGCGGCACGATGAGCAGCGTGGTCTCGCGCTCTTGCGCACTGGCTGCACGCAGGGCTTGCAGCTCTTCAATCAGCTCGTCGCGCAGGCCTTCCAGGCCTTTGGCCTCGCTCACCGCGTAGTGAATTTGCCCTTTGACATGCGGCGCTTTGGCAAACGGGCAGAGGTTGAGGCCAATCACGGCGCGTTCGAGCCAGCGCACGGTGTCGGCGATGGTGATGTCTTTGGCGGTATCAGTCATGCACAGATTGTGCCCATGAACTACCCCAGCAACCGCGCATGCTCACGCGCCGCAAAGCGGTCGGTCATACCCGACAGATAGTCGGCCACGGCGCGAGGCACATCATCGCGCTTTGCGTAGGCGATAGGCATTTCTTGGGGCTTGGCCAAGTAAGCGTCAAACAACGCTTTCACCACAGCACGTGCGCCATCGGTAGTTTGCATCACCTGTGGGTGGCGGTACAAATTGCGGAACAAAAACGACTTGAGCGCTTTGGATTCTTCGTACATCGCTGCGCTGAACTGCACCAACGGCGAACACTGGCGGGCTTCATCCGCACTGGCAGGTGCGTGCTGTTGCAGCGCGGCGCGTGTGGCGCTGATGACGTCGTAGACCTGATCGCTCAGCATGCGGCGAATGGTTTCGTACAACACACGGCGACCTTGCAGCTGAGGGTGCTCAGTCAGGGTTTGTGCGTGGTAGCGAGCAAACAAAGACACGTCTTGCATTTGCTCCAGTGTGAGCAAACCAGAGCGCACACCGTCATCAATGTCGTGCGCGTTGTAGGCAATGGCGTCGGCTAAGTTGCACAGCTGTGCTTCTAGGCTGGGCTGTGTGCCGTTTAAGAAACGGGCGGCAATGCCGCCGGGCTCTTGCTCGTTGATGAGCTCGGCATTACGGCGGGCGCAGTGTTTCAAGATGCCTTCACGTGTTTCAAAGCTCAGGTTCAGACCGTTGAATGCGGGGTAGCGCTCTTCGAGCTCGTCCACCACACGCAGGCTTTGCAGGTTGTGTTCAAAGCCGCCATAAGGGGCCATGCATTCGTTCAAGGCGTCTTGGCCGGCGTGGCCAAACGGTGTGTGGCCGAGGTCGTGCGCCAAGGCAATGGCTTCGACCAAGTCTTCGTTCAAGTTCAACGCACGGGCGATGGAACGGCCCAGCTGCGCCACCTCTAACGAGTGCGTCATGCGCGTGCGGAACAAATCGCCTTCGTGGTTCAAAAACACTTGCGTCTTGTAGACCAAGCGTCTGAAAGCCGTGGAGTGAACGATGCGATCGCGGTCGCGTTGATGCGGGTTGCGCACGCCAGACGCATGGGCGGGCAGTGAGGGCTCTGGGTGGCGGCGGCCGCGGGAGTGTTCAGGCAGGCAGGCGTAGGGCGCGAGTGGCGTCATGGGGCGCAGCAGTCATCGATCACTTGCGCCACCAAAGCATCGGGTGCACCGCGCACGATGGCCGTGCCGGGCTTGTCGATGAGCACGAATTTGATTTCGCCCGCCTCGGCTTTTTTGTCCACACGCATATGGTGCAGGTATTCGTCTGCGCCGAGTTTGGGGCCGACGATAGGCAAGCCTGCGCGCTCAACGATCGCCGTGAAGCGGGAGACAAAGGCCTCGTCCACCAAACCCAAACGCTGCGACAAGTGCGAGGCCATGACCATGCCGCAACCCACAGCTTCGCCGTGCAACCATTCGCCAAAGCCCAAACCCGCCTCGATGGCGTGGCCAAAGGTGTGGCCGAAATTCAGAATGGCACGAATGCCGCCTTCGCGTTCGTCTTGGCCCACCACCCACGCTTTGATTTCGCAGCTGCGCTTGACCGCATGCGCCAAGGCTTTGGGGTCACGCGCCAACAGCGCGTCAAGATTGGTGTCGATCCAATCCAAAAACTGCATGTCGGCGATGGGGCCGTATTTGATGACTTCGGCCAAGCCCGCGCTCATTTCGCGCTGGGGCAAGGTTTGCAAGGTATCGAGGTCGCACACCACACGTTGCGGTTGGTAGAACGCGCCAATCATGTTTTTGCCGATGGGGTGGTTGATGGCGGTTTTGCCACCCACCGATGAATCGACCTGCGCCAGCAAAGTGGTGGGCACTTGCACAAAAGGCACACCGCGCATGTAACACGCAGCAGCAAAACCGGTCATGTCGCCCACCACGCCGCCGCCCAGAGCGAACAGCACGGTTTTGCGATCAGCGCCTTTGCCCAGCAACTCATCAAAAATCAGGTTCAGCGTTTGCCAATCTTTGTGGCTCTCGCCATCGGGCAAGGCGACGGTGTGCACCTGTTTGTAGAGTGGCGCGAGGGCGGCTTGCAAACGCTGGGCATACAGCGGCGCGACGGTGGTGTTGGTGACGATGAGGGCTGCTGCGGCTTTGGGCAAGTCGGCCCATGTGTTAGCGGCGTTGAGCAACTGCTCGCCAATCAAAATTTGATAACTGCGATCGCCCAAGTCAATGGCAACGCGTTCGAGGTGTGGTGTGTTCGACATGGCTCAGATTCTGTGTGGTGGCGCAACGCGGGGGCGGCCTGCAGCCGATGGGGGCGCAGTGGGGGTGATGTGGCCGCCGAGCTCTAGCTGCGACACGATCATATTGACCAAGCCCGCCACATTGGGCCGACCTGTTTCAATGACATAGTGCGCGGCGTCGCGGTACAACGGGTCACGCACTTCAAACAACTCGCGCAAGCGTGCTTGCGGGTCAGCCACTTGCAGCAAGGGGCGGTTTTGGTCGTTGCGCAAACGGCGAAACACCTCTTCAGGGCTGGAGCGCAAATAAAACACTTGGGCTTTTTCGCGCAAGCGTTCGCGGTTGATGGGGCGTAGCACCGAGCCACCACCTGTAGACAAGACGCCTTGGTGGTTTTGGCAGAGATCAGCCAGCACTTCAGATTCGAGGTCGCGAAAGCGGTCTTCCCCTTCGCGTTCGAAATATTCACGGATGGTGCAGCCAAGACGCTGCTCGATCGCGTGATCCGAATCTACAAAAGGGAGGTGTAGTCGTCGAGCGAGTTGACGCCCAACAGTCGTTTTGCCAGAACCCGGCAGACCCACCAAAACCAACAACATATGCTTTCTTAACGTGCAACGGCACTGTGATCGAGCATTTTAGGCGTTATGAAGACCAGCAACTCTTGCTTGGCTTGGGCGGTGCGGCGGTTTTTGAACAAATAGCCCAGCACAGGGATGTCGCCCAAGAGCGGCACTTTGTACTCGTCCTCTTGCTCGCTGGTCTCGTAAATGCCACCGATCATGACCGTGCCGCCGTTTTCCACCAGCACTTGGGTCTTGACGTGCTTGGTGTCGATGGCAAAACCCGCAGGGGTAATTTGCCCTACGTTGTCCTTGGAAATATCAAGATCTAACACGATGCCACCCTCCGGTGTGATTTGTGGCGTCACCTCCAACTTGAGGTTAGCCTTGCGAAACGCCAAGGTGGATGCACCGCTGGCAGCAGCAACTTGGTAGGGAAGCTCTGTGCCCTGCTCAATCACGGCTTTGGCTTGGTCGGCTGTAACCACGCGGGGACTAGAGACCACCTTGCCTTTGCCATCGGCCTCTAATGCCGATAACTCAAGATTCAGAAAACGGTTCTTGGCCGAGTTGAAGATGGACACCGCAAAGCTAGCGGAGGCAAAGCCGTTCAGACTGGCTGCGGGCAAGTTCACAAAACTGCCTGTGGTGTCCAGCGCTTTGTCGGCGATGTTGAAGCTGGTGCCTTGCTGTGCCGTGGGGTTGGCATTGGCGATGACGTTGGTATTGGTCGGCCCCCACACGGTTTGGGGACCTCCCTGACCCATGCCGCCCAAGCGCACACCCAGGGTTTGGCCAAATGTGTCGCTGGCTTGCACGATGCGCGCTTCAATCATCACTTGGCGCAAGGGAACGTCGATCTTGGCGATCATCTGCGCCACTTGGTCAAGGCGCTCGGCAATGTCGGTGACAAAGAGTTGATTGGTACGCGCCTCGGCCATGGCGCTGCCGCGTGTGCTGAGGATGCGTGAGCTGCCGCCCATGGATGACAGGCTGAAAGGTGCTGAGTTGATGGGCGGTGCGTAATTTAGGCCTGCACTACCAAAACCACTCAAACCACCGTAAGCGCCAGCTCCTGCACCATAGCTACCCACCATGGGTATCGCAGGCAACACCGTGCCGCCTTGAATTTGTGTGAGCACATCCACCGCCTTGGCGTAGTTAAGCGCGAAGCCTCGCGTTTGCATGGGCTCTAGGTTTTGCGCAGCGAGTTTGCTTTCATATTCCAGCTTTTCTCGCGCCGCCACTTCGGCACGCGGAGCCACCCAAATGACATTGCCCTGCCTGCGCACGCTCAAGCCCTTGGCTTGCGCCATGATGTCCAGCACTTGATCCCATGGCACTTTGTGTAGTTTGAGAGTCAGCGAACCCGTGACACTGTCAGACGTGATGATGTTGAGCCCAGTGAAATCGGCAACGATTTGCAAGGCGGTGCGCACTTCGATGTTTTGAAAATTCATCGACATGGGCGCACCGGTGTAGGCGGGCTTGATTTCTTGGCTACTTAGTGGCGACATGACCACACTTAACAACCAAAGACAAATGCACACAACACCACGACACGTTGCCGCCATATGCTGAGAACGCATCAACAGCCCACGCACCAACTGACTGCTCATGGCGCAGCCTCATGCAATGGCAAACGCACCTCACGGGTGTGCCATTCACCCGAAGGGTTCAGCGCCAGTTCTTGCACAACCAAGTGATCGGGTTCAATCGCCAGCACTTTGCCAAAGTCCTGACCCAAGTGTTGCCCCACGCGTACACGATGCACGCTCATCATGGGCACCTCTTTTTTAACCCCTGTAGGTGGCAGAACTTTCACCAAGGCCTCCACCTCACCCCTTGATGCAATTTGCCCCACATACTGCAGACGATCGCGTGAAAAGGTTTCCAGTAAGTCACGCGGTCTGAGCAACTCAGGCGCAACCAAACGGGCATAACTGGGGTGCTGCTCGGCGTGGGTGCGTTGGGCATTCGTCCACGTTTGTGCATTGAACGGGTCGTTAGAAGCCAAATCATCTAAATTCACACTCGAGAGTTCAAACGCAGCGTCCGCAGCAGTTGACTGCGGCGCAACTGCCAACACTTGCGCAGAAATGCCACCACGCGGGTCCGCCTTGAGTTCAAGTGAAGACATGGTCACACCAGGCGCCGATATGGGCCACTGGGACAACCAATTGAGCCACCCCTCCCACGAGCCCTGCACATTCAGGTGCAGCGGCAATTGCTGCATGTGTAAGGCCGCCATTGCTGGACTGTGTTGCGGTTTTTCTAAACCGACATGGGAAAACTGCAAGCCCTGCTGTTGCGCCAAGTGACTCAGCGTGGATGGGTCGACAAAAGCGATGTGCGGCTGACTGGACATTTGCAACAGCTGTGCAGTCTGTGCGCGCAACGCTTGTGTAGATGCTTGTTGCGCCACCAACTCAGCCTTGGCCTGGCTCGCGTCGTCCCATGACTGCCAGCTGTGTAGCCACCACGGGGTGAGCAGCAGCGCCCCCAAAACACCCGCACCGACAAACAAAGCGTATTGATAAGCACGAGGCCAAAGCCAAGGATGGCGCATGTCCAGCTGCGGCAGAGCAATGATCAAACCTTTCATCACACCCCCACTTTCAAATCAGCTTCGATGCGAAATTGCCAGACAGGCAGACCCGTGGTCGACACCGCAGGTATGACTTGCAACTGCGGCAACTCTGGGGCTCGCGCCCAAATATCAAGCACTTTGAGTTGCTGCACGAATTGCTGTGCATGCTTAGACGACAAGGCTTCACCTTGCACCGTCCACCGTGTGCCTTGTTGTTTAACGCTGGCCACCCACACGCCATGCGCCGCATGGCTGAGCACACGGCTCCATTGCAAACTTTGAGATTGCAATTCTTGGCGAGCCTTGAGCCAACGCACCTGCTCCGCGTAGCGGTCTTGCTGTGCTTTGGCCTGCATGTTCGCTTTTTGCGCGTCCTCAAAGGCGCGCGCGGAAACCGTCACATCAGTCATCGACGGCTGTTTGTTGTCAGCGGCAGACGTCATGACGATGGCAAAGCCAGCCGCCAAAAATGCACCCCCCATGGCGCACACCGCCACACCCAACAACCAAGCTCGGCGCAACACATGCTGCGTGTCTTCGCGATGAGGCAAAAAATTAGTGCCCTCATCGTGCCAAGCACGCAAGGCCAAGCCAAACGCTTCATCACACTGCAATGCCAATGCGGCACTGGCTTGAGGCAAAGCTCCCAAAGCATGACTTTGTTCCGTCCGTCGTGCGGCATCCTGGCGGGGCTCCACCACTGCCACTTTCAAACCTGCATGGTGAGCGACACGTTGCAAAGCCTCCACACGCAAGCGTGGCGCAGCTTGCACCAAATAGCGCTGCTCTCCAATCGCTGAAGGGGCTATATCCAAGCTGTAATCGATGCACACCTCAGGCGCATAAGCAGGTAACAGCGACTGCACCTCTGCTTGCAACTGAAAAACCACATCATCTGGGGACAAATCGGCAGCCAAACTGACGAGGTGATTGGATATACAAGCACTGTCCAATCCCAAATAGGCCCACTCGGGCTGGTAGTCGCCAGCTTCTAGGAAATGACGTAGCCATAAACCCAACGCCACCGACTGCAACACCTCACCATCTGTGACCAACCCGTCTGGTAGCTCTAAACGCTCCGCACAACACACCCCATCAGGCTGGCTTGGCGAGCCACTGAGCACCACCAAACTACAAGCATCTGGCCCTACATCCAACCCCAACACACTGAAGCGGCGCGGGCGTGAGCGGGGTAGCCATGAAGTCCAACGCATGAGACATATCCTTTTGCAAAGGGTCTAGATGCTTTGAATTTCAACCCGTTGACAGGCGCTTGCGGAGGTGTTTGACTCGAGACTTTTGTGATGAAAGCGTGTTTTTATAATCCTTCTCACTTATGGCGAAAAACCACCCCCCTGAAGGTTCGAAAGAACACACTGCAGCACCCGCTGCGCCCCGCTCTTTGCTGAGCCACGTCTTGTTGTGGACCTTTGGCATTGGTGCTGCACTCGCCTTGGTAGTGGGGCTATTGGTTGCCGTCGCCCTTGCGATGGCCTACCCACAACTGCCCGACATCTCTGACCTGGCCGACTACCGCCCGAAGCTCTCGATGCGGGTTTACTCGGTTGAAGGTACACAGATTGGTGAGTTTGGTGAAGAAAAGCGCAACCTCACACCCTTCAAAGATATCCCTAAGGTGATGAAAGACGCAGTGTTGGCCATTGAGGATGCTCGTTTTTACCAACACGGTGGCGTGGACTACATCGGTTTGGCCCGCGCTGGTCTGGCTAACTTAGGACGTGCTAAAAGCCAAGGCGCGTCGACCATCACCATGCAGGTGGCACGTAACGTGTACCTGTCATCAGAGAAAACATTCACGCGCAAGATTTATGAAATTTTGCTGACCAGCAAGCTCGAGCACATGCTCACCAAAGATCAGATCTTTGAAATTTATCTGAATCAAATTTATTTAGGCAACCGTGCTTACGGCTTTGCTGCAGCGTCTGAAGCCTACTTTGGCAAGCCTTTGAAAAATATCAGCATCGCTGAAGCGGCCATGTTGGCAGGCCTACCCAAGGCGCCATCGGCTTACAACCCCATCGTTAACCCTAAACGCGCTCGCGCACGTCAGCTCTACATCATTGAGCGCATGGAAGAAAATGGATTCATCACAGCTGAACAAGCTGTGGCTGCCAAGCAAGAAGAGCTGAAAATTCGCACCGCTTCAAGCAGCTTCAACACACATGCCGACTATGTTGCTGAGATGGCTCGCCAACTGATGTTTGCACAGTACGGCCCCGAGATCTACACACGTGGATTGAACGTGTACACCACCATTCGCGCCAGCGACCAACAAGCAGCCTATTTTGCGCTGCGTCGCGGCATCATGGACTACGAGCGCCGCCAACACTACCGAGGCCCTGAACGCTTCATCAACTTACCCTCCAAGCCTGCTGAGTTGGAAGACGCGATTGACGATGCTCTGATTGAGCAAGGAGACAAGGGTGACTTGCTGGCTGCTGTGGTGCTCGAAGCCACCCCCAAGAAAGTGCGTGTGATGCGCCAAAACAGCGAAGTACTCGAAATCACGGGCGAAGGTTTGCAGCCCGTGCAATCGGGCTTGTCTGACAAGGCCGCGCCCAACATCAAGCTGCGCCCAGGCGCGCTGGTGCGCATCACCAAGACTGCCAAAGGCGGCTGGGAAATTACCCAACTGCCAGAAGTGGAAGGCGCGTTTGTGTCCATTGATCCACGCGACGGTGCCATTCACGCATTGGTGGGCGGCTTTGATTTCAACAAAAACAAATTCAACCATGTGACCCAAGCGTGGCGTCAACCGGGTTCGAGCTTCAAGCCCTTCATTTATTCAGCCGCATTGGAAAAAGGCTTCACGCCTATGACCGTGGTGAACGATGCGCCCTTGTTCTTTGATGCCAGCGTGACAGGTGGTGCGCCGTGGGAGCCCAAAAACTACGATGGCACGTTTGAAGGCCCCATGACTTTGCGCAAAGGCTTAGCCAAATCGAAAAACATGATTTCGATTCGCGTGCTGCAATCGGTGGGTGCACAAAATGCACAGGACTGGATTGCCCAGTTTGGCTTTGACGCGGAAAAACACCCGCCTTATCTGACCATGGCCTTGGGTGCTGGCTCAGTCACGCCAATGCAAATGGCCGCTGGCTATTCGGTATTTGCCAACGGCGGCTACCGTGTGAACCCCTATCTCATCACCAAGGTGACCGACCAAATGGGCAAGGTGTTGTCTGAATTCACACCGCCCCCCTTGGATGAATCAGCTCGCGCCATCGATGCACGTAACGCCTTTGTAATGACCAGTTTGCTGCAAGAAGTCACACGCTCTGGCACAGCCGCACGCGCACAAGCCACTTTGAAGCGCAATGACATCTACGGCAAAACGGGTACCACCAACGATTCAATGGATGCATGGTTTGCGGGCTACCACCCCACGCTCACTGCCGTCACATGGATTGGCTACGACACCCCACGCAAGCTAGGCGACCGCGAAACTGGTGGCGGCTTGAGCCTGCCTGTGTGGATCAGCTATATGCAACACGCTTTACAAAACGTGCCTGTGGCAGATCCCATTCCACCAGCAGGTCTCAGCCATGAAGGTGGTGACTGGGCTTATGCCGAATTCAGCAAAGGCGCAGGCGTGGGCAGCTTAGGCATGGATGTCAAGCCGGCTGGCAGCAATGAACAACTACCGGCTAACGACGAGAAGAAAAAGATTCTCGATCTGTTTAAGAACTAATAAACAAGGGCGCTAACAGCGCCCTTGTTTATTTACGTCACCACCATCAGACATGAAAGCTTAAAACCTGCCCCGCTTGAGAAGTGGCATCTTGACTCAAGCGCTTAAAGAATTCGCCCTGTCCTTTGGTATCAGCCCATTGATGACCATCAAACTTAAAGTGGTACCCCCCAGAGCGAGCAGCTAACCATACCTCGTGCAAGGGCTTTTGTAGGTTGATGATGATCTGGCTTTTATTCTCAAACGTGAGGGTAATCATGCCGCCCACACGCTGATTATCGATATCGGTATCGCCCTCATCGTTGATGCGGTCGCAGGCCAATTCAATGGCTTTAAGCAGAAGTTCTGCTCGGTCTATGAATTCGAGATCGGTCATTACAATTTGGCTATGGATATTGATAAAAAGATTCTAGTCACAGGCACAAGCCTTGTTGCATGTGTGGCCTCTGCTCTGTCTGCAGTCCTCTTTGTTTCGGGTTGTGGTCAAAAGGGTCCCTTGACCATGCCTAATGATCCGGATTTCAAACAACGCGCGACCTTGCCAGATATCGTGCGTCGCCAGCTACCAAGCATCACAGCCACGCCAGCAGTTGTTCCTGCCTCTAGCGCTGCATCTACCCCTGCGACAACCGCCCACCACATCACAGCACCCACAGCTTCATCCCCAGCCAGCGCAGCCTCTGCAGCTGGTCGTTAATTTTTAAGAGCCGTCAGATGACACACACCACGCTTGCAGGTGCGCCTTTTGTAGCCACCCAATACAACGATTTGTATCTGGAAGGCGTCAAACTCGCCGACCTCGCACACGCACACGGCACGCCCTTGTTTGTGTACTCCAAGGCCGCGATGCTCAGCGCGCTCGCAGCGTACCAACGCGGCTTTGCAGGCCGCAATGCGCGCATTTGCTACGCCATGAAGGCCAACTCATCCCTCGCTGTGTTGCAAGTGTTTGCGCAAGCAGGCTGTGGTTTTGACATCGTTTCTGGTGGTGAGCTTGACCGCGTCATCGCCGCCGGTGGCGACGCCTCCAAAGTGATCTTTTCTGGCGTAGGCAAAACACGCGCCGAAATGCGCAAAGCCTTGGAAGTGGGCATTGCCTGCTTCAATGTGGAGAGCGAAGCCGAGCTCGAAGTGTTGAGCGACGTGGCTCACAGCATGGGCAAACGTGCGCCCGTGAGCATTCGCGTCAACCCCAACGTCGACGCCAAAACCCACCCCTACATTTCCACCGGTCTCAAAGGCAACAAGTTTGGCGTGGCCCACGAACGTGCGTTGGCCACTTACCAACGCGCGGCCAGCTTGCCCGGTTTGCAAGTGACGGGCATCGATTGCCACATCGGCTCGCAAATCACCGAAGCCACGCCCTACCTCGACGCGATGGACCGCGTGTTGGATTTGGTCGATGCCATTGAAGCGGCAGGCATTGCCATTCACCACATCGACTTTGGCGGCGGCCTAGGCATCAACTACAACGGCGACACACCGCCCGCTGCAGATGAACTGTGGGCACAACTGTTGGCCAAACTCGACGCGCGCGGCTACGGCCAGCGTCAGCTGATGATTGAACCCGGGCGCTCACTGGTGGGCAACGCGGGCGTGTGCTTGACAGAAGTGCAATACATCAAGCCCGGCGAGCAAAAGAACTTTTGCATCGTCGATGCTGCGATGAACGATTTGCCTCGCCCCGCGATGTACGAAGCCTTCCACCAAATCGTACCCGTATCGGTGCGTGCGGGCGAAGCGGTGACGTATGACGTGGTCGGCCCTGTGTGTGAAAGTGGCGACTGGTTGGGCCGTGACCGTCAGCTCACCGTGCAGGCGGGTGATTTGTTGGCCGTGTTGTCGACCGGTGCGTATTGCATGGCGATGTCTAGCAACTACAACACGCGTGGTCGTGCAGCCGAGATTCTGGTGGATGGTACGAAGGCGCATGTGATTCGTCGTCGTGAGACGGTGGCGGATCAGATGGCTTGCGAGTCTCTCGTTCGCTAATTTTTTTTCGGTTGCTTTCGTGGCGGCTCTTTCGCTCCGCCACGACGAGCAGCCAGCACCTGCCATGGCTCCCATCGCTGCGCGACGAATGTCGCCAAGTCAGGCGCTGACTGCTCGCCGAGGCTTCGGATTCGGGCTAACCAAAGGTGGAATCGCAACCTGTTTGCGCACTCTCATCCGATGCGGCTACGGGTGTGTGGCCCCTGACGATTTCTGGTACTCCAGCATGAGGAAGGGGCCGCACACCCGTAGCCGCATCAGCGAGTGATGTCAGACACCCGAGAGCCAACAACACCACGCAACCGATACAGCAACAGCACACTCAAGACAGAGGCATAAACAAAGACCTCCGCAAAGTTACTCTTCCCCGCTCGCATCCAAAAAAAATGCAACACAGCCAACACGGCGACGCCGTAGACCAAGCGATGCAAGCTCTGCCAACGCTTGGCACCTAGCCAGCGAATGGCTCGATTGAACGAAGTCAAAGCCAGGGGCGTAAGAAGCACAAACGCACAGAACCCCACCAAGATGAACGGGCGCTTGGTGATGTCGGCCAACACATCGCGCCACTCAAAACCCATATCAAAACCGCTGTAGCTCAACACATGCAGCACCACATAGAAGTAGGTGAACAGCCCCAACATACGCCGAAGCTTGGCAAGTTCGGGCAAACCGAACATCACACGCAGGGGCGTGACCGCCAAGGTGACGCAGAGCAAACGCAGCGTCCAGTCGCCTGTGGCGCGAATCAGGTATTCGGCGGGATTGGCTCCCAACGCATCGTTTGCAGCTGCCCATACCAACCATGCGAAAGGCATAAGGCACAACAACCACAGCACAGGCTTCGTGCTGCGATGTTGCAAGGCTTGGCGAAAGACGAGCTTCACATCAATACAGCTTGCTCAAATCCATGCCCGCATACAGCTGCCCCACTTGCGCCTCGTAGCCGTTGAACATCAAGGTCTTGCGCTTTTTAGCAAACAAGCCGTCTTCGCCAATGCGGCGCTCGGTGGCTTGGCTCCAGCGCGGATGGTTCACGTTCGGGTTCACGTTGGAATAGAACCCATACTCTTGAGGCGCTGAGCGACCCCATGAATTGATGGGTTGTTTTTCAACGAAGCGGATCTTCACCAAACTCTTGGCGCTCTTGAATCCGTATTTCCACGGCACCACCAAGCGCACAGGCGCGCCGTTTTGGTTGGGCAACACTTCGCCGTACATGCCAAAGCTCAACAGTGAGAGTGGGTGCATGGCCTCGTCTATGCGCAGGCCCTCAACGTAAGGCCAATCGAGCACGCGCGAACGCACGCCGGGCATGGTTTTAGGGTCAGCTTGGGTGATGAACTCCACATACTTGGCGCTGCCCAAAGGCTCGACACGTTTGATGAGTTCAGCCAGCGAATACCCCACCCATGGGATGACCATTGACCACCCCTCCACGCAGCGCAAACGGT
>JACCDG011454644.1_pt1 | contig 12821 bp, 10 predicted proteins | sample 7442471 | NCBI WGS metagenome assembly JACCDG01 (sample SAMN15323444, study PRJNA562643) | freshwater metagenome | isolation source: river surface water | place: USA:Blue River Watershed | collected 2017-08-17 | reverse complement strand
CTGCCATGGAAGGAACTCCTTACTTGGTGGCGGTGAGGGGGCGCTTCCAGGCTTCCGCTTGCCGTGCTCGGTAGGAGGCCACCGGGGAAGCGGAACTGCGGCCGGCGCCTTTCAGGGCGTCGCGCAGGGAAGTGGTGCTGTCGGCGCGGTCTTCCTTGGTCTCGGGCTCTTCGCCTTCGTCCTCGGGAGATTCGCCTTCTTCGTCCTCGGTGTCGGAGCGGGCGGCGAGGATGCCGTCGACGACGCCGTGGATGTAGGCGGGCTCAGCGTCTTCGCGGGGAGCGGAGCCGGTGAGGTTCTCGAACGCCTGGGCGTAGAGGGTCTCGTCGTCGACGCCGTCGAACTTGAAGTCCTCGGCGAAGGCGGGAGCCAGACGCTGGAGGGTGGCCAGGCGAGCGGAGACCAGGGCATCGAGCTCGGCGGCGTCGATGCGGGGGGCAGAATCGCCGTTTTCAAGCTCGGTGACGCGCTCTTCGAGGGCGTCAGCACGACCTTCGGCGGCTTCTTTTTCGTAGGCCAGGGCGTCGATCTCTTCCTGTTGAGCGTCGAGCTTGTGGGAAAGCTCATCGCGCTCGGTGGTCACAGATTTCAGCTGGCGCTCCATGTCCCGTGCGAAGGACTGGACCGCGCTAGCTGCTTCTGCGGGCAGATCGATCTCCAGGCCGTCGAGTTTGACGGTTGCCATGACGGGAGATGCAGGTGTACAGGGCTGGAGCGCCGGATCGATGGCGACGGCGTCGGCCGCATCCATGCGATCCATGAGTAGGCGTACCTCCGGGCCAGCCCGGCCGCGGGGGACGATGGCGATGTGGTTCACCCGGATGTTGCGCTGAACGCCGGCGTACTCTTCGCCCTCGGGGGTGATCCCGGGGGTGGGGTCGAAGTCGACCTTGTAGCCGGCTGAGACCTCGGTGGCGTCCTTGCGCTTGATCTTCTCGATGGCGTCCTGGTCAGTGACGACGAGGGCGACTTCCACGAAACCGTCGTTGTACCGGACCTGGCTACCGGAGTAGCCGACCTGGAACTTGTTGGTGTTGGAAGAGTCGAGGAGAACGGGTGGGTGACCCCACGTTGCGGGTTTCATGCCGAACGTGGAGAGGGATTCGGGGTTTGAGACTTCCTCGGGGGGTCTGTATTCCCGAACCTGGGAGCCATCTGCTCGCTTGTAGAGCTGCGTGCCTGTGCGCGCAGCCCGGCACCAGACGCGGAGATAACCCTCGTCGGTGGTTTCGCTGCCGGTAATGGGCGCGAAATCGTAGCGATGAACAGAGGTGTCCATGGCGTCAGCTTAAGGCTTCTGTTTTTCCGCGATAGGCTGATACGCAAGGCGTATGAGCGCTGTGGCTATCTATAGGCAGCTTGCATTGTGCGAGCGTGTTAGATGTTTAAGGGAGAAGGAGCGGTTGACTCAGTCGGAGGTAGCTGAGCGTCTTGCTATTAGCCAAGCTGCTTATTGTCGGTTGGAAAGGGGTGATATTGAGTTCGCAGTTGCCAAGCTCTTTGAGTTGGCAGATATGTATGGGGTTACGGCCTCGAAGCTGATCGAGGGGCTCTAGGCATTCCAGACCTCGGTGTGCCAAACCACCGCGCCTTCGGCGATGAGGCGCTGGCGGATGTCTTGGGCTTCGTGGACGGGGCACAGGAGGGTCTGAGCGCCGGCGTGGTTCCAGAACCAGATGCGGGTGTGGGCGTGCTCGGGGAGCTTGGCCGGTCTCACGTCACTCATCGGCGCGAAGGCGGTTGGAGCTGCGTCGGAGCGTAGTGCTGGATGTAGTTGTCCCGGCGGCCGAAGCCTTGGGCCCGGGGGCGGCGCGGTTGGCCTGTGCGGGGATCTGTCATCCAGGAACGGAGCTCCGCGGTGCTCATCTGCCCGAGTTCCTCGAGGGAGCGGGTCGGTTGTTCCTGGGGTAGTTGTGCCTGGACTCCACCCGGGAGGCGCCGTTGATCGGGGGCGCGGTAGCCGGGTTCGAAGCGACGGCGGGCGGCCTCGGTACGGAGACGCAGCTCGCGCATACCGGTCTTGACGGCCATGCCGGTGGCTTCGCCTGTGGCGGCCATGGTGTTGCCGATCTGAGCTACGCGGCGGATTTCTTCGCGGGCGGTCTGGGCGACGGCGCCCTCGGCTTTGCGCACGGCCGCTGCGGTGTTGGCCCGCATGCGCTGGGTTTTGGACTGGCGCGGGGGCGCTTGACGTAGGGCAGGGCGCGAAGGAGTGCCCGGAAGACGAGGCGGGCCGGAGGGTTTGGGAATGGCACCGCTGTCGGGGGGCGTTGTGTTTACTGGGCGCGTGGCCCCCGGCTTACGGCGCATCACCGCGGTGCCGAGAGCGATGGCACCGGCTGTCAGGCCGACGCCCAGGGCGATCTTCGCCTCGGTCGATGGACCTTTGGTGCACTTCTCCCCTTGGGAGATGGCGCCTTTGCCGCACTTAAGGTCGAAACGAACCGCGCTCGGGGTGAGGGTCACGACGCAATAGCCTCCCAGTCGATGTGGAAGCCGTCGGCGTAGATCGAGTCGAGCTTACCTCGGCGGCGCAGGATCTCCTGATAGGCGGCGTTGATTGTCTGGGCCTTCCTGGGGTCACCTCCGGCATCCGGATGGTTGGCCCGCATGAGTTTGAGCCATTGCTTCTTGACATCTGCGTCGGAAGCGCTCTCGGAGATGTCAAGGTCCTTGAATGGGTTTTCCACAGCCTTGTTGCTTCCTACGTTTCGACTGCCCTGGCTGCCTGAGGCTGCGTTTTGCTTTGCGCGTTGCTGCGCTTGCTCGCGGGCGGAGTTCCACTGGCGCTTGTAATCCTCGGCACCCTTGGTCCACTCAGCCTCTTGGGCTGCAAGGTTGGTGCGCATCGAGCGCCCCGACATATAGGTACCGGTCCCTAAGTACATCAGCGCGCCGCCGGCCATGATGGCTCCAGACTGGCGTTTCCTTGGTTCTTTGGCGTATTCGTTGGCCATCAGACCGGCGCCGGCTATACCCAAGCCAACACCAGCTATTTCAGCTCCAAGGGGCACACCGCTGGCTTGTTTGAACGCTGCTTTACCTTGAGCGATGCCTTGGTCAGGGGTGGCGTTCTTCCCCAGAGGTTTGGAAGCGATACGTTGCATAGCGCGCATCTTTGTAGCGCCCAGCGCAATGCCTCCAAGAGCAGCAGCGCCTCCCACCCCGAGAGCGATATTTCGGATGGTGTTGTTCGGCTTAGCCGGGGTTGCAGTGCCCTTAGTGCATTTTTCGCCCTTGGAGATGGCGCCTTTGCCGCATTTGAGGTCGCGACGGACCGTACTCGGGGTGAGGGTCATGTTCAGAGCCCCAGCTGTGCGTAGTCGAGCTGGAAGCCTTTGGCGTAGGTTCCGCCGTCTCTGTAGCCCACACTTTTACGCCAGGCTTTTTCCTTCTTCTGGTTCTGGGCGTGTTGTTGAAGGTCGGTCGAGCCAAAGGCCCCCAAACGACGGGCTGCGCCGGCGCCTGCAATGGGGTTGAGAAGAAGGGTAGAACCGATAATGGCGCCGGCTTTGGTACCTCCTCCGGCTTTTTCGTTCTTACCTTGTGTTACGCCCGAGGCAATGGTCTTGCCGATGTTGTAACCGGAGACCCACTTACCGGTCTCGAGTACGCCAAGGCCCACAGCTTTTGCAGCTTGTCCAACTTGAACTGCTGCACTGGGCCCTTGCGCCTTGGTTGCGGCGCCTTTGTGGCATTTCTCGCCCTGGCTGATGGAGCCCTTGCCGCACTTCAGGTCGAGGCGCTCTTCAGCGTCGAGCCGAGCTCGGATGTAGGTGCGGGAGCGGCCCTGGATGCCGAGCTCGCAGGCGGCCAGATACTCCTGAGGGGTGAGGGCGTCGTTGCGGTCCATCTTCTTGCCGCCGCAGTTGCCGTCGCACTTGCCTTTGCCCTTGCGACCACCGCAGCCGCAGCCTTCAGCGTCCATGGGCTTTTTGCCGTACATGCCGTCGACGGCGGGCTTGGTGTTCTTGGCGCCTTTGGCGCTGCGCTTACGGGAGTGGGGCTTGGCGCCATCCATCTCCTCGCCCTCCATACCTTCTTCCTCTTCACCCTCGGGCTTGATCTCGGTCTCGATGGAGGGCTTGTTCTTGTCGGCGCGGCCTTCGCGGAGGCCCTTCTCGTAAGCGGCCGACTTCTTGGTGGAGGAGGGCATGGCTATGGGGCGCGTCCGCCCGGTTCCGGATAGAGACAGTTTATGGCTGTGTTCTAACCCGGCTAAATCGGTGCAACGGGAGTAGGGGCGAGTTGCTCAAAAACTGCAGCTCGGTTCAAGTTGACGGGCTCGTTCGACAGGCGTTTATACGCTTTGCGTATATCGTCAGCGTGACGTTGACGCTGGGCGGCATACTCAGGATCGATTGCAGCGAGATCCGCATCCCACGGTGCTAGATAGCAACGGCAACGTGGGTGACAGGGGGCTTTAACCTCAGATCTTTTGTAGATCTGCCCAGCGCGTGGAGCACAAATTGAGCAAGCTCTGTCATCGGCTGTGGCGTACCACATACAGAGGTCAATGCCTTGTGCGGCGTAGTAGGTGTTGGATGCGTCGTTATAGGCGCGTAGCGACTCTGTGCGGATGATCGCTTCAGCGCGGGACTTCACCACGCCCAGGCGAGAGCGCATGTCCTGGATCATCGATGCAGTTGGCCGGCCCTCGGCGACGCCTTGGGCAACGATCTCGGCTGAGGTGGTAGCGAAGCGTTCACCGTGTTTGCGGAGGTAGCCCTTGGCCTGGGCGGCAGCGGCGACGGTGGCTTCGAGGGGGATGGAGACGTCGACACGAGCGCGGTCCGGGGCCATGCGCTGAGTGAGATCGTCGGCGATTGCGACGCCACGGGAACCGGCTTGCCTGACGAGGTCGCGAAGAAGCCGGTCGTAGGCATCGAGGCGATCGGGCCGGAACGACGGGACAAGTTGCCGGAACTCCTGCAACAGGGCGAGGTTGCGTTGCAGCGGGTCGACCCGGCCGATGCGCATGTGGACGCGCGCTCGGTGCACCAGGCGGTTGAAGGCTTGGTCGAGGACGCGGTTCAGCAGACGAAGGATGTCGTCCTCTGTGGCACGCAGGAGTAGGTTGTAACGCTCAACGACGTCCATCGCCTCAGGCTGCGCACAGACGTTGCAGGGTCAGGGCGCGCGCGAGGTCGTAGGCGTCGGTCGTGGTGCGGCGGCGCATCTGCTCTTGCACCCGGCGGCGGGCCGCTTCGCGCGACATGCCGGGGTTCTGCTCCATGAGGCGCTCGATGCGCTGGCTCAAGGATGCCGGCCTCGGGGGGCGTGCTTGTGCTGGGCGCGAGGGCGTGGTGTAGGTGAGAAGCTCCTGGCGGATGGCCTTCTGGGCGTTCTTCACCTGTTTGGGCTTGTAGCCGCCGTACCAGACGTCGAGCATGCGCCCTTCGAGCTCGGCTTTGATCTGTTGCCGGGCCTGGTCGCGGGGCAGGGATTCGAGGAAACCTTTGAAGCGGGACTTGGCAACGGTGCTGTTGCTCCCGAAAAGGGCACCGAGATCGCCCTCGAACTTCATGTCTTCACCGACGCGCCAGATGACCTCGTTCACGAGCTCGGTGGCGCGTTTGTTATCGACTGTGAGGTATTGATAGGCTTCTTGCTGGAGCTGTTCGTCGAGTAAATAGCTCTTTTTGTCTTTCATGTTTTGACGCCAGTCGGCGCCTGTCTCTCTGTTGTTGGGATCGATACCGTCCCGTAGGCCGTGTGGGATGTTTTTGTTCTTCAGCATGCGGGTGTTACCGCCCACGAAAGCCTGGCCGTTGGAATACTTGTAGAACTCGTCACCTTCGCTTACCCAGGTGCGCATATTATCGTCTGAGTGGTTAAAGATACCGAAGGTGGGACCAGCGACGTTGACGACTTTGACGTCGCGATAGCCCATCTCACTGAGGATGGCGAGGGTTTCAGTAGCGACGTTGCCTCCGTTGCTGTAAGACATGATGTCGACGGGCTTACCAGTCAGCCGGCGCTGGGCTACGACAAAGGCCGCAGCGCGCACGGCGTCAGGGTTGAAGCCGCGCTCGTTGACGTTCTTGCGGAGAAATTCGAAGCGCTTGATGGCGTCCTGGGTGGTGAAGGCGCCTTTGGCCAGGCCTTTGCCGAGGGGCCCGGCGACGCGCTCGGCTTGCTTCATGGTGCGCTCTCGGGTGAGCTGCTGCATGTGGTCGAGGTCGTTGCTCGCCTTGGGCTGGGAGATGTTGTTGGCATAGGGGAGGATGTCACGCTCACCCCAGACGGTCTGAAAGGCACCGCCGTTGGCCATCTCGAAGCCGCCTTTGCCCTTGGCATCGGCGTAGGACAGCATGACGACAGCGCCTTTGCTTTGCTTGGTCTGACCGAACCACTTGGCGTCGGACTCGAAAGCGCCGAAGCCACGATCGAAGCCTTTGTCGTTGTAGTTGTAGACCGAAGCTTCAAAGCCGGTGACGTCCTGAGGGCGCTTTTTCAAGCGTTGGGCGGCTTGCTCGCGGAACTGACGTTCGTACTCGATGGCGAGCTTTTCGGCTTCTACCGCGGATTTCGAGACTCTGTTGCGGTAGGCGGAGACTTTTTTCTTGTTAGAAGCGACGGCGACGAGGCCTGCAACAGCGCCTGCTGTAGCAAGAGCGGCGACTCCGATCTTTGCTTTGTCGGATGTCGAAATATCTTCAGTCTTTTTGTTTGACTGTTGGGCGTACTTGGCTGTGGTTGTTTTTGTGCACTTCTGGTTCTTGGGGATGAAGCTTTTGCCACAGGGCTTTCCCTGGCGCTTAGTCGTGCTTGTGAAGTCGATACGAGTGTAATCGACGTCTAAAGCATCTCCCCTGTTGCGGGACTGGAATTTGTTGACGGCAGTCTCGTAGTCGTCACCTTTTAGGAGGTCAGCGTAGAAGTCTTCGTATTCGGGTGCGATCGGGACAACTTTGCCATTGCTCAGTGTTGCGAACATCGCGTTCCCGCGCAGGCCTCCAAGCGACTTGTAGCCAAAGCGCTTGTAAATCGCCTGACGCTTACGCCCCAACCCATCGTCACCGTAAGGGATGTTACGCAGGACAGCGTTTTTGGGCAGAGAGGCAATGCTGTCAGTATTCATTGCTTTAATCATGCTAGTAATTCCACTCTGGCTTTCTTTGGACAGACCTTTCTTTTGCTGAAAGCCAAGGTCGCTGTTGAACTGGATGTCGTAGACCCCTACACCGCGACCGCCCTCGGTGCGTAGATCGATGTTGCTGGAACGGTCCGCGCTAAAGGTCACAAGCGTGTCTCCGACAGATCCGACAGATAAGACCCGGCTGCCGTCATCTTGGCTCCACACGCTGAAGTTAGAGTCGTTGTTTACTTTGCGCAGGTTATAGCCTTGCGCATCCGCAGATATGTAAGCCATTGCGGCTTTAGCTTTCCCCACAAGCTTTTCTGCTTGTGGTCTAAACTGCTTTGGGACAGCATTAAGCCCCCGACGTACGTCTTCCTGTGATAAGCGAGTTATAGCGGCATTCATGGCTTTTGGCGCCACCCGTTTGTAGGCTTCGATGTTGCGCCTGTTCTTGTACAGCTGTTTTCCCTTGCGTGCTGCGGCTACTGTGCCTGCAACTGCTCCTAGGGCTAGAGCTCCCTTGGCGACGTTGCTTGCTACTCCGCCGCCTCCTTTGATGTGGCAAGTCGTGCCTTGCGGGATACAGATCTTTCCGCACTGTTCGGTGCCTGGAGAACACGTCAACCCAGGTTCAGCCAGACCTTTGGCCCGTTGCGCGGCCTCGGGGGATTGGGCTGGTGTCGGCTTTGTGCATTTCTGCCCTTCCGGAATCCCGGACTTGCCACAGCGCTTGTCAAGGCGAGCACGGGTCTCGAGGAAAGCCCGCACTCGGGGTGGGATTTCTTCAGCGTCTTGGCGCTTCATGCGGCGGAGCTCGGCCTCGGCTGCCTCGCGGGTCGCGAAGACGGGGGTGCCGTCAGGGTTCTTGCGCCGCATCATGGCGGCGATGCGCTGAGCGTCGGATGCGCGTCGCGCAGGCCGCCCGCCCTCGGGGGTAGATGGATCTGGTTGGCGAGCTGCGCGTCTCGGAGCAGCAACTCTCTCTAATTGAGCAGTCGAGAAACCGTAGCTGTTGTTGAGCAAGTCGATTGCTTCTGAAGAGCTAGTAATTGCTCTCCCTGATAGTTCAGAAGCTGCACTCGTCGCTAAACGAGCGTTGATGGTGTAGGGCGACTTAGTGTCGCCGACCACCTTGGTGTGGTAGTAATCGAGCATGAACAGCTCGTCGTGCGAAATACCGGCACTTGCTCTGTTGGGTTTGCTGCTCGTTTGAATTAAGAAGTCTATGCGGCGTTTTTGTGCAGCCGCACGCAAGGAGATTGCTCCCTCCCCTCGCATGTCTCGATCAAAGGAAGGAGCACCTGCCACATTCTTTAGATTAGGAATAACACGATCTTTGAAGTACTTGTCATAGAACCTGATGTGACTGGCGTATATTCGATTGGCTTTTGTCTTGTGAGACCCTCCATTCACGGCATTGATCAGAAATGAACCATGAGCAGAAGCGAGCTCATTCGGCATCCCCTTCGTATTTAGCACTACAAACGCATCAATATCATCTGCAGCGACATATTGCGCACCTGGAGTGCCTCGCACCCTAAATCCTTGCTGTTTAGCTAGCTGTATAAATGCATCACTCTCACTTGCTATGCGATCCGCGAGGGCAGCCCGATAAGCAGATGCGCTGGCATTTAAGGGGAGGTTCAACCTCCATTCGTCGTTCATAAAAGCCTTAGCACTTGGCTCAGCAAAGACGCTATAGCCGCTGCTTGCATGTTTTGCACTCCAAAACGCGAGGTTGTGATTTGTGTTCCACTCGTAAAACGTCGATTTCTGCCTACGAGCTTTGGCGAACTCTTCAGCATCCAAGCTTTTAAGGGCATTGTCTACTTCAATTAAGCTGCTATTAAGATCGCTACCTCCAGTGCTCTTCCACGTCGGAGGGATCGGGGTTCCTGGAATTCCCGCCTCAGGGTTGAGAAAAGCGCGATTGCGCCGGCCGCGCATACTCACACGCTGAAGATCAAAGTCCACAGCCTCTCCCGCGCGGCGACGGGTGTAGGCACGGGCTTGACCCACGCCCGGAACCCCATCGAGGACGGCACCGATACCGTTGTGCACCGCGCGGTCGATCTTGGCGCCGGCGCCCTCGCGGTAGCCAAAGGTGTTCCTACTCTTGAGGCCTGCGTGGGCGAAGAGACCGACGCCTGCGATGGTGACTGGAATGGCGATCCGACTCCAGTTCTGTTCGATCCAGGCTTTGAACTCGTCTTTCTCTTTTAAGGTGCCGGGCTTGAGCTTGACAGCACCTCGTACGAGAGAGCGCTTGCTTGACTCGAGCTCGGAGAAGCTGCCCGTTCTGGCAAATTTGCCCAGGCGCTTGATACCGCGCTCGATGTTTGCCAGTCCTCCTACGGGGTCGGTGCGGCGCGCAGCGAGGTGCGGGTCGTTGCCCTGCCCTTTGAGACGGCAGTCCCAGGTCGGGGGGATGCAGCGATTCCCACAGCGGACGTTGGGCGGGTTGCACTGAACTGTGGCGCGTGTCTTGCCGGTGCGGAAGTCCAGTCGCTCTCGGGTGGCGAGGTACGCGGCGGCCCGGGTAGCTTCGCGGGGCGAGGGGCTTGGATTGTTCATCAGTACTGCTCCCAACCTGCACGAAGGGCCTCAGCTTCGCCCTCGGAGACAGGGGATAGCCCTGCCACATTCTGGCGCGTGTAGAACGACGCGACTGCTTGCTTCGCGGCCTTGGCCGTTCGGAAGCCAATGGCATAGGGGCCGTCGACAAGCTCGCCTTGGACATCGAACCGAGCTCGGTAGAGCTTGCGGCCGTGGGCGCGGTGGGGACCGATGACAAAGACGGAAGGACCCCCCTCGGTGTCAACGCGCTGCCCGTCCGGTGCTACGAGACACCCGATGCGTACGTCCTGCTGGGTGTTGGCGACACGGATCTTGTAGCCATGCGCCTGGTAGAAATCCAGGGAGTCGAACGTGAAGTTCTCCTGCTGATCGGGCAGGATCGGGGCCCCTTCACCGTCTCCTCCTTGGGCGGGAGGCTTGCCCTGATCCTGGCCTGGCCCAGCCATCGGGTTCTGCAGCGCCTGAGCCTGGGCTTGCATGCCCATCATCTGCATTTGGAACTCAGAGTCTGCTTTTACATTTAGTTGCTCGGTGAAACGCTCATCGAGGGTTGTTTCGATGCTGTATTCAGTGCCGCCGAATCTTGCTTCGCGTATTTCAATGGGGTTAAGAACACCCATGTTCACATATTGACTGTCGATGCTGGCCTGTTGCTGGCGTAGCTCGACCTTTTCTTTGTCGGTCTCGGTGAAGACGCTGGGGAAGTGGACGCTCCACTTTTCAGGGGGCCGCCCTCGGGTGGGGCCGTCGCGCGAGACGAGGATGTACTGGAACACCTCGGTCACCGCGGTGCGGCAGTAGAGCTCCTGCCACTTCTCGACGATGGAGGCCCAGACGCGCTCCTCGAAGCGACCTTCTTTGCCCAGGCCGCCGGGGGAGTTGCCCATCAGGATCGAGGCCGGCCAGCCGGTGGCAGCTTGGAGGTCCTGGACGAAGGGCTCGGCGGCCGAGGCGATGTTGCTCAGGGCGCGGTTGAGGAACTGCAGCTCCTCCTCGACGTCGACAACCATGCCGCCGTAGACGCTGCGGCTGAGATTGTTGGCTTCGAGGCGCTTGCGGAGGTCGGCCTCGTTTCCGGAAGCGATGCGGTTGAACAGGCCCGGGATCTTGTGGACGAACAGGTCGGAGTCGCTGGTCATGGACTCCAGTCCGGCGAGGGCGCTCTCGTAGCGCTTGAACGCCTCCCAGACGAGCTGGAGCACCGGGAGACCCCAGCCGGTGTTGCGCACGCGGACGTTCCAGGGGAGGTAGAGCCCGTCGAAGCGCGCTACGCGCGTTGAGTGTATGCGCACATTGACATACTGCCCCTGTTGATCGGCGGTCAGGCGCTGTGCCGTGGTGATGCGGTAGTGGGAGGGCTTGGTGTAGTCGGTGATCGAGAAGTCCTCGGGGATCAGCTCGTGCCGGGAAAGGGGCACATAGCCGCGCACCGAACGGATCCGAGCGACGTCGACGGGTTCTTCGGGCGGGAGGCCGTCATCGATCAGCAGCACCAGGCCGGCGCCGCCGTAGAGACGCTGGAGTTTGACGACCTCGGCGAAGGCGTGGTGGAACTGCGTGGCCTTCAGGTATTCCTCGAACGTGGAGATCAGGTCGTTGGCGTCTTCGGCCTCGTCGCCTCCCAGCTTGATCGTGGTCTGGTGGCGCAGGATCTCATCGGAGATGGCATCGACGTAGCGTCTTGGGATGCCGTGAATGTATAGGGCTTCTAGTTCACCTTCAGTTAGTATGGGCTTTGACCCTACGGTTGTGGCAACTGTCTTGTCCTTAGTGGCTACACCCATGCCCGTCAGGACATTTACTAACGCTCCGTCATTCCGGGAAGCTTCGGTAGATGGCGTAGACACAGCGCAGCACCCGACTGATATGCAAAGTTTATCGCTCGTTGTCTGAGGTCTAAGCCAAGTTGAACTGAAGGCGTTTTTCCATTAGGCGAATATATGCGTTGCTAGGTGAAAGGTAAGGCAAACTTGTTCATCGCTCTCGTGGGCGGCGCCGGTAGCCTTGGACAACGGCTTGACCGCGCATGTTGGACCATCACATCGATGGATCCCTCCTCTGCTCGAAGCGCATGGCCAAGTTGAGATTCCGCCAGGGCATCCTCGATTCATGGGGGTGTTCCTGCGCGTACTGCGGGGCTCCGGCGGGGACGCTGGATCACATCCGCGCTCGGCGCCGCGGCGGGTCGACAACGCAGCGGAATCTCGTGGCAGCCTGCGCTTGCTGCAACCGGGCGAAGGGCTCGGAGGAGTGGGTGGCCTGGTTTCGGGCGCAGAGCTTCTGGGAGCACCGCCGCGAAGACGCGATTTGGCAGTGGATGGGGGCTGCGAGGATCGAACTCGCCTGAGGCCGATTATGAGTCGGCTGCTCTCACCAGATAGCTAAGCCCCCTTGCGTGTGGTGTATAGCGCAGGACGTATTTACAATTATATGTGAGCGAAGAACCCAGCAGTATTGGGCGTCTCTGGTATTGCGTGACACGCAAAGGCCAAAGCCATAACGGCGTCGTCGTGAGCGCCTGCAGCAGCTTCGCGCTGGCCGTTTTCCTTTTGCTGGAAGGCGCGTAGCTCGTTGGGGATGACGCCCTCAGGGAAGATCAGCTCGTCGTGCTCCAGCAGGAACAGGATGCGATCTGTAGCAACGATCTTGCTGGGGCGACTGGTGCTGAAAGTCTCGATAGCATAGTTCGGCAGGACGGTCGAGAGCGCTTCTGCAATCACAGCGCCCATCGCCTGCTTCTCCACGATTACCCGCTCCGGTAGGTAATCGTCTATCAAGGCTTTGACATGACGCAGGCTGTAATCGGTGCTCTTGCCGTTCTCGTGGTACATGCCCACGACTTCGTAGGGGCGCTGGGTGATGTCCAGAACGATCGCTGTGAAGTAGTCGTTGCCCCCGGCGTTGGGATCGACGCCGATCACGTAGGTGCGGCCGATCGAACCGCACTCGCGCCAGTGGCCCCGGGTGGCACGGCGGATCAGTTCCGATGGGTAGATCTGGGTGTCCGTGGCTCCGAACGCCAGCTCGTATTCGGAGTCCCATGCGGCCTGGGTCATCCGGCGCGATTCGCGGGTGCGCTGCGCCCAGTTGGAGTCGTGGCCGTAGATCGGGTGCTGTGAGTAGTGGATCGCGACGCGGTTCCAGGAGTCCTTCACCTGGG
>JACCDG011155731.1_pt1 | contig 12821 bp, 7 predicted proteins | sample 7442471 | NCBI WGS metagenome assembly JACCDG01 (sample SAMN15323444, study PRJNA562643) | freshwater metagenome | isolation source: river surface water | place: USA:Blue River Watershed | collected 2017-08-17 | reverse complement strand
GATTTATTAAGAGCTATTGGTATTTGTTGTAATCCTAGTGCGTCATCTACTTTTGTTATATTATTTACGTCCTTGAGTGCCTTTGTTGCATTCACAACTTGTGTTTTTGATATTTTCCCAGTTTCTTTGCCAAAATTATTAACCTTTTTAAGAGCACTAGTAAGTTTACTAAAACCAGGTAGAGATATTGTACCTGTTGTTTTTGGGGCTATTACTGATACCTTACTGCCGATATCTGTCGCTCCAGCTGTCCACGGTAATGGATTTAAAATAGAAGAAGGTGCACCAAACACCTTTGACATACCTGGTACTTTTGACAACACTCTTCCTGTTAAACCAACACCTCTTGCAAATAAACCTATTGGTAGGAATGAACCCAATGCATTACCAGCTATTCGTGCGCTTATTTGCCCAAATGTTTTTTTCTCATCCTCCGGTTTTGCTGATAAAAGCCCAGCTGATGCACCCTCAACAAGCCCTTTACTAAACTCTCCTCCGATAGTATCTTTCCCTTCTTTGTTTTCACCAAATTTTGATAGCGCTTCTGGTATTTCTTTCCAAACTGCCCTTATTGAGTCACCAAAAGAATGACCGAATGTCCCTTTTGGTTTTTGTGTATCAAATTCCCATTGTGCTTTTGTTTTTTCAGCGAGGTCATCCATTCCAAGTAGTTTGTAGTACTCAGCTTTTGCTTTTTGTGTTCCTGCATTAGTTAGTTCTTCTGCTTTATCTTGTTTTAAGTTTGTTATGTACCCAAAATCATCAGGCATTGGAACATCTGAAACATCATAATTTTTCCAATTTAATGTCATGTATTTTGCTTCTTCTGTATTTATTTTTCCTTGAGCGAGAAGTGTCAAAGCAACAGCTTGTGCTTTTGTTTTCTGGGCGTGTTCCCCAGTGCTTATTATCTGTTTGTTTGAAAGTGTGTCAATACCACCCATGTTTAATGGTACAATGTGGTCTATTTGTGCATCATAAGGAGAAAGACCCCCTCTTAGGAGGATTGTTTCTTTTGGTGTATATTCTCTACTAGATTTAACTATCGCTCCTGGTTGTGTTGGGTCAAGTGCATACTGTCCACCACCAAGTGCTTCTGGAAAGTTTCTTATATATGTTTTATCTGATGGAGTTACCCACATATCTTCACCTTGTGGATTTTTTTGCCCAGGTAAAAATGCAGAATAATCTGTAGGAACAGATTCCATTACAGAACTAGATCTTTCCCCTATTGCTTTACCTGAAGGTATTGATCCAAGTCCTTTGTACATATTAGATAGATTTACATCCTTACTAGGTGCTGTATATCTTGAAACACCTTCTGTTTTCATAACAGGAGAAGCAAGACTAGCCTTAACCGTACTTGTTAAGTTTGGAAATTTAGAAGGACCTGTGTCTATATATTCTGAATTTTGTTTTATGTTTGCCATAATTAACTATTTAATACATTTTGGTATTTTAATGGTTCAATTATTCTTGATGTTAAATATAATGCAAGTTGTTGATTTTCAGGTAATCCAACAAGAGAAGCACCCCCTGATGTATTTTGAGGAACAGCAATATTTTTTAATCCATCAATAATATTGTAACTTGAACCAAGTTGGGATTTTGTAAGTTGATCTGAATCATATATCGCACCGAGGATATCTTTATCTATACCTGGGTTATCTTTTATAAACTGATCTCGAGAGGCTGGTGTTTTTTTCTTTGCGGTAAATGTACCCCAAAAATTATCATTTTTTCCACTCAATTGTTTTACTGCATTATTTATATCTTTATAGTTTGATAGAATATACCCAGAGATACCTGTTCCGTTCCCACTCTCTGGATCTATTGTCCCCGATACTGTGTTAAGAAGTGAGTTTTTCATATCAGCAATTTGTGGAGCAAGTTGTTTTTGTGCGGTTGGATTAAGAAGACTAAATGCTTCATCGAGTTGTGTTGAGTAATTATATGCATTTTTTAAAATTGATGGATCAGATGAAGATTGTAATTTACTTAGAGAATTTTTTGCTCCATTTGTGAAGGTATCAAAAACACCGATAGGGTTATACTTCTGATCACCAGATAACTGAACAAGAGCGCCTGGGAGATTTATTTCTCCTAGTAGGTTTCCGTCTTTATCAATAATTCTATCTTTGTACGCATTAACCTCTGGTAGCCAATTTTTTCTACCTATTGCATCGTCTGCATTTTCTTGTAAAAGTTTATTGTATGTTAACTGTTGATTAAGTCTTGTGAGCATCTTCCCAGGTGCATCCTCTAGCGTTTTATACATATCAATAAGAACCTTCTTTGTTTCATCATATCTATCTTCTATATTATCCATTGCACTAGTGTATAATCCTTGTGCTTCAGTGTATTGAGTCTTTACATTATCAAGATCTGATTGGAAATTTTTTATATTATTATCAACATAATCTGCATATCTCTGGTTTTGTCTCCCCTTGAGGGTATACAAATAATTCTTGTAATTTTTATACATAGCGTCAGTAACAGGATTACTTGTGTCTGTATTTGCAACAGTTTCATTAACATCATCAATCATTTTATTAATATCAGAAACATATTGATCTCTTGCTTTAACGTAGTCAATACTTGTATCTACTGCATTTGGAGACATATCCTGTAGTTCTTTTGCTTTATTAAGAAGTTCAGTAACACCATATTTTTTATCCAGTTCTTCTCCTAATTTTCCGATTTGACCTTCTTCCATTAATCCAAGCATTTGTTGTGCGAAATATTCAGATCCTGTATTTTGTCCGATAAAAGAAGGCGCAACACCCATAGCGTCTTCTAATGTTGCGTATCTTGGTGTAGTAGAACTTGGTGTTGGTGTTGTTGTACTACTTCCTGTTGTTTTAGGTACTGTAACATTCCCGACTTTTTGTGTTGTTTGTGATCCGGTTTGTGTTACTGCAGGGGTTGTTTTTGTTGTTGTTGAAACGGTTCCATCAGACTTTTTTACGGTTGTTTGAGTTGTTGCAACTGGGGTGTTGTTTGATTTTAATTGATTGAGTTTTATGTTATCTTGAACACTTTTTTGAAACTCATCAAAAGCTGTTAATTTTGTTTTTGAACCACCAGCCAAGAACGATGTATCTTCCACTTTTTTAAGAGGAGAAAGAGTTAATGGTTCTGTTTTTGTTGGTGTGTTTGTTTTTGTTGTAGTTGGAGTATAAGAATTACCAAACATGCTTTTCATTAAACTATCTATGTTTGTGTCTAGTTTATTTGTGTTTGTTTTAAGAGTAGGTGCACTTGGAAATACCACAACTTTTGTTCCTTTTGTTGTGCTTGCTGGAGGAGTTGTTAGACCACTTGAGCCAGATGATGACCCGCCAAGTGAGAGCCCTGGTATTGGTGTGAAATTAGATGGTATTGATAAACCTTGCGTTAAAGATGTATTTAACGAATTGCCTTGTGCTCCTATATTCAACGGTCCACCTTGCCCATCATACTTACTCATTGATTTTTTTACAATAGAGAGTATAGACTTTGCTTTTGCACGTTTTGTACTACCGAGAGGGGCACTAACCGCGTCATGAATAACCGAAGATAACTTCGGGTGATTCATGATTGAATTTATAATAGCATCTTTTTCTTTACTCATATTATTTTAGGTATTTCTTTGGATTTTTAAATTTACCGAAAGAGTCTACGATTCTATAATCTAAGTGGTCAGAGGGTCCACCTGAATTTGAATAACTAGAGCCACTGTCTCCCATTGATCCAATGATTTTATTTTTAGGTACCATTTCTCCTGGTTTTACCATAATATCCCGAAGGTGACTGTATCTATGGACATTATTTTTTTTATCTTTCACAAGGACAGAATTACCAAATCCCTGATCGCCGTTTTTTTGCCCAGGTTTTACACCTACAACTTGACCTTCCTCCATGTTGGGAATAGGTGTTCCTTTTTTGTTGGCGATATCTACACCAGGGTGAAACTTTTCGTATTTAGTCTTACCCCCATAAGGTGTGGTGATATTCCCTAATGATGATAAGTTTGGATATTTCTTTTTTGGGACATTCTCCATATCAAGCTATTATATCATAAGTTTCTATTTTTTACTTGCTTTTATGGCATTAAGTGTGTTCGGCCCAAGAATACCATCAGGAGTAACTCCCGCCTTTGTTTGATACGCCTTGAGTGCGTTTGCTGTATTTGGTCCAAATATTCCATCTACTGTTCCCGCATTGTAGTTGTTTTCATTTAAGAAGCTTTGTAGTTCACTAACATAATTACTCTTTGCAGATCCTTGTTTTAAGTTACCTCCAGTTAACCATGCATCATAATTGTATTTTGATCCAGTTACCGCAGTTGAAGCTCCATCTGTTGTTCCTGTACCCATATTACCAGCTGCTTTACTTGAATTTTCGAGTCCTTGATTTTGTGTGGTGTAAGTAGATGGATCGTACTGCTTATTTTCTGATCCTGTTGTACTCAAATTTTCCTTATTTGAAGGTGAATCAAAGAGGTTTTCTTTATTACTCATTTCTTTTTCTCTTGCAAGTGAAGCTTCAAGATCTTTGTTTGTTTCTAGCAGTTTGTTATTTTGAAACTCTCTTGCTTTTTCTGAATTTGAAAGCTTATCTTTATAGAAATTAGTATAAAGACTACTTCTATAGTTTCCATTCTCATCAAGAACAGAATCTCTATAAGCCTGTGCTTCTGCGTCTGTTAATGTTGGATCAGCTTTCTTTATGTTTTCAAGACTAAACTTTTCTAGAATATCAGAAGATGGGGTTAATCCGAGTCTTTGTCTTTGTTCCGCAGAAAGAGCAGCTATTTGAGCTGGTGTTCCATATGTTCTAAGGTTATTCATCTCAGTTCTTTCTTCTTCTGTTAGTTTTATATTTCTATTTCTTGAATCAGCCAATCTTGCAGATTTCAGAACTTCATCAACGGCTTCATTTTTAAGTCCACTTTGTTGTATACCTCTTTGGTTGTATGTTTCTTCAAGATTTTGAATCTGCTTCCATGCATTATTTGAATTATCACTAAGTGTTATTCCAAGATCTCTCTCTACATCTTCCCTGAACTGTCTCATTTTTTCATCAGCAAGAGCTTTTTGTTGTTCTGTTTCAGCAGAAGCAACATCTGTTAATGCATCGTAATATTGAGTTTTTATTTCAGATGCTAAGGCTTTCCATTCTGGTGTACCAGGTTTAGGGAGTCTCTCTGAGTATGCAGCAAAGAAGTCATCAGGTAGATCACTTAGTCCGTATTTTAATATCTTAGGATCAAGTGTTCTCATCTTTGAATTAGATGGTAATAGTGTTTCCATTGCTTTAGAAGCTGCTTTTCCACTATCTGTTAATACATAATCTGCTTTCTTTGCTGTTGGGTCTATAAATTTAGCCTCAGGGACTGTTTTCCCAAGTTTCTTTTGTTGCTGTGAATACATATCAGCATAAATATCTCCCATTGTGTATCCACCATAGGCTAGGGCACTTATATAGAACGCCATTTGCTTAGGATCATTCTTTATTTTAGTGACAAAGTCTTGTGTTAATTCACCAAACACCTTACCAATATCTGCTTCGTCTTTAATAAACTTAGAAGCAGACCTTTCTGCTGATTCTGCTCTCTGGTTTCCATATAGATTTAGCGAATTAGATCCTTGTGTTGTTGAGCCTGATTGTGAATTTGTTTGTGACCCTGTTTGTTGGGTACTTTCAACTCCAGGTTGAACTCCGGGTTGAACTCCGGGTTGCACTTCTGTTTGTTGATTACCACTACCGGTGTTATTGGTATTTGTTTTTGGTTTTGAGTTATTTATTGCTTCTACAGTGCGTGGTCCTACAATACCGTCATCAACAAGTCCATTTTCTTTTTGGAATTTTTTAACAGCAGCTTCAGTTAACGGCCCAAATTTACCGTCAACGGCAACACCCAAAAACTCTTGAAGTTTCTTAATATCCTCACTATTAGTAGATCCAGATTTTAAGTTTCCAGATGTAAGTGAGAATGGACTACTTGATGAAATTTGTCCCTGGTTTTGTTGAAATGCTTTTTCAGATGAAACATTAGAATAATCACCCTTTACATCAGATGACATATCTGTAGTTGTTTTATTTACCTGTCCAGTTCGTGGATCATAAGCATCACCGTAAAGATCCTTAACATTAACCTTTGTTATATTTCCTATCGGATTCGGTATTGTGTTTTTAGATGAGTCTGGGTTATATCCATTCCATGGAATACCTAATGCTGTTGTTATTTCTTTTATTGAAGTACCGACACTTCCAGTGATTGATTTTTTTTCTCCATTATTGTTATAGGTCCAATACTCAACAGCAACATTACTTCCACTTATATTTGGATCTATATAATTTGTTTGATATATAACACCGGGAGTATTGTATTTACTGTGATAATCTTTATTTTGATTAATATTTGATGATTTATTTTGTTGGGTGGTTTGTTGCGTACTCTGATTTTGTGTTTGATTCTGTGGCTTAGATTTATTTATCACTTCAACAGTTTTTGGACCGACAATACCATCTGGTGTTAAACCATTTGAGGTTTGGAATTTCTTGACAGCTGCTTCTGTGAGGGGTCCAAATTTACCATCAGCGGTTAATCCAGCATTCTGTGTAGTATTTAAAAAATTCTGAAGTTTCTTAATGTCTTCACTTGACCCTGTGTTTAGCTTAAGATTCCCCGAAAAAGACAATTGTTCTTGTGTTGGAACAACTGTTTGTGAAGATCCTGAAGATCCTTTTGAAATACCTGAGTCAAGTGGATTTCCATTATCATCAACAAGAGTTCCACCCACAGGAATAGATCCTGTTGTTGTATACATCTTTCCATTAAGAACATATTTTTGTTCCTTTTGAACCTTTGGTGATGTTGTATCATATGTTGAAGGATTTGGGCCCATGTCAGGTGCTATAACGGCCTTAATCTGATTTAGGTCACCTTTATAACCAGATTGAGATGCTTTTTGTACAGCAAGATCATTGAGTGACATTAAATTTGTTTTTATAGCGTTATCACTCCCGAAGTCTTTTTTTGCATCACCTTGACTTATATATAAACCAAGTTCCCCCCCTGTCAAGGATGGACTTGCTAGAAATTTTTGTGTTAAATCTTTTGGATTATAAACAATATTCTCGTATGGATTACCTGGAATAGGAGACCATTTCCAATCTCTTGTAACCTGAAAATCACCATATTGATGATACGGTGCACTGTATAATTTTTCGTAATAAGCGCGGGATGCAGCTGACATATATTATTTTCCGTTATAGTAAATCATTCCCTCTTCAGGTCCCGACTGATTAGACCCTCCGACACCCATAGCCTGTTCTGGAGGCATAGGTGGTTGTCCCATTGTTTGTTCACTTGGCATTCCAACCTCAGGTGGTGTTTCTGGTGCCTCATCCATTGGAGCCCCCATAGATGAGAATAATTTATCAAGAGCAGAAACCGCCTTGTTTTCAGCACCATCATCTACTTGTTGTCCATACCTTTGACCTAATTGGTAAGGGCTAAATTCAATTTCCTTCATTGACCCATCTGGACCAATACCGTACTCATTATTAAGCACTTCATAATCTTCTAGTATTCCACCTTCACCAAGTTCATTACTTGATAATTTCACAACGGCCCTTTGTGCTTCTGCTGGATTATCAAAAAGATTGTCAAACTGAGACTCGTCCATAAATGGTCTGAGTGTTTTATTTGTAGAATCTACAAGCCAAAGAGACGTAGAATCTTGGTCTGATTCATTAACTAATCTAATAAGGGCTGATTTTCCTATAAATATAGGGGTACCTTTAGATGGTTGTTTTGGGAGTTCGTTTGGCATATTAGTTTTGTTTTACTTCTTCAGTAATTTCACCTTCTACTTTTTTTTCTGTAATTTCTATGTTTTTTTCAGTACTCTCAACTGGTTTACTTTTCAGCTTACTTTCGTCTTTTTCCTCAACTTTATTGATATATTCAGCTACTATTTTTAGTATAGCATTAAACTCAATTAAACCAACAACGTCAGCTTTTGCTATCCTAACCCTTGAACCGTCTGTTTCTATTACTATTTGTCTCATTTGATTTTCCTTTATTTCCATATATTTTATAGTGTATTATTAATAGTTTATTATAACATTAGTCCATGTAATATAAGAGTATACTGTATTTTATATGAATTTACCTAACAAGAGGTTTGTAGTAGACCTTGCAAGTCCCATACTGTAATTTGTAGCATCTTCATTGTTTGTTATATCACCACCACCATATCTTTCTCTTAGTCTAAAACCAAGGTCTTTCCCTGTGTCTATTACTCCACTTAACCAAAGTGATCCACCTGAATATACACTGGATGTACTATATCCAATATTTAAATCTCCTGGATTTGTTGCCGTAAACTCAAATAAGTATTTTGTTGCCGTTGGGTTTTCCTTGTACATTATAGTTGTAGGGTATTGACTGCTTTGTATTAGATTAAAGGCTAAAAAATTCTCAGATGTCCCTGTGATTGAAACATTTCCGGAGTACTCAGCTGCTACAGCTCTTCCGTATGCAGTTATTGTTCCAGTTGCCGGTGAAGCTGGTGTTGTTGAAATAGAAAAAGTAAATGGTGTTCCAAATGTACCGGCGGTTAACACTCGATGTGTACCATTATATTCTGGTTCATTTGCTCCAGAAATATAAACATACCCACCAGCTTCACATCCTATTGTTGATGCAACAGTACCAGTTACTGTACTACCAGATCTTGTTAACGATGTTACACTAACAGGTGTTCCACCAAACTGATTTCCACCTTCTGATGTAAAAAGTCTAAGTAGTCTTAGTTTGTATGGATATGAACCAGTACCAGCTGGTGCTGTTAAATATAATGAAATTCTTGACATAAAAAGCATTTGAGGTGTAAATGTTTGACCAACACCTAAACTTGCATCATAAACAGCATTTTTTGTACTTTGTTCTATTGTTATAACTTCAGATCCATAGGTCAAACTAGGCTCATAAAAATCACCTGGTATTAAACCAGTTGTTACATATGGACCACTTTTTTGCACTTTAACAGCTGGCATTACTCTGATTGTTGCATTCCCACCACCACCAGATACAGTAACAACATCATCTTTAACATACCCAGACCCAGGAGAACTAAGTTCAACTGCGGTAATAACACCAGCTGTTGCTGTTATGTTAAGGGTTAGTCCAGTACCAGATCCACCAGTTGTTGAAACAACATTTTGTGTACTATACCCCGTACCACCACTTACAATAACAGCTGGTGTTGCAACGTTTTTAGCAATTCCATAATTTCTACCTGACTCAATAACCACACTATTTGTTTTTGCAATAAAACCACCGGCTAGTATTGCAACAAAATCACCCTCACTTATTGTATCAACAGATGTAAGTGTATCAGATATAATAGGATCACTTATTTCTAATCCATTCGATACTGTATATCTTAAACTTTCATCGTCATTTCCAACGAATATCTCATCTGATATAAATTTAGCCAGCTGAGTCCCAGATGTATCATATATAAATAAACCTTTTTCTCCAGTATCTGTACCTAGTCTTATTATTGTATTGTCTGATGCGTCATTAACTAAGTAAGATGCATCATTTTGTATTATCCAGTCACCACTAACATACTCTGCATCTCCATCTATACTTAGCATATCTCCTGCTTTCGCCCAAAATCCATAATTTGATGCACCCCAATTACCAGATCCACCATGTTTTGCTAGGCCATCAAGGTACCCCATAACAACAACTTCATTTGTTGAGTCAAAAATAGAAATTCTACTCTTTGTTGAATTTAATTCAATTCTTGATCCTGTTTCCGCTGAAGAAAGAAGACCTGTTTCAATAATCCAACCACCGATATTTCCAGTTAATGCATTAATATTACCAGAAACATATACATTAACAAACTCAGCATACCCAGTAGGTCCATCAAGCCAAAAACCTTGTTTTTTAGGTTTCCAGTTTGAAGACTTTATAAATGTATTTATCCATAAATCAGAAATAGCACCACTGTCTTTAGTGGGCATATTTTCTGTGTTTCCATTACCCACAGTATTCTCTGTTGTAGCAACTTGGCTTGAACCTAAGTTTGTTGCAGTTTCAACACCTTCACCACTACCTACAGGAACACCCTCTGATCCAGCGGTATTTAGTGAATGCAGGGAATCAGAAGTACCCGAAGCGCCTTGTTCAGCACCACGGTTCATGAAAGAATCATATGGGGAGTCAAGAGTTTCGTAGTTTAATGCCATATTTATTCTTCGTTAGTATCGTTAACTGTACCTGGTAGATATATAACACTTAATCTTATTATCTTTGGCGATTGTAGTGAACTATCTCTTAATGAAAGAGAAAATGTTCTACATGGCACAGCTTGCCCACGTTCTGGGTCTTTGGATGTTATCTTGAGAAGTGAGACACCCTTTGTTGCCGTTCCATCTATTTCATACCAACTTGGATTACCTTCTGCAGTAGAAACAAAGGCCTTCAATGAACTACCTCTTTCTGTTTCTATAATAAGAGAGTTTAATGTATTTGTATTCTCATAATTACCTTGAAGATTCATCTTATTCAAATCAATCCTAAAGAATATTTCACTACCGTCATCTGTACTCCCCTCCAAAAATGATTTAACCGCTTTATTACCTGCTGTATCTATAAACACAAGACGATCAGAATCAAGCTCACTTACAAAAGTGGTAAATTCACTTGCTTTAACATTAGTATGAACAAACCAATTCTCTTGAGTTAAACTATATTCAAGGCAAACATCTCTAAGTGTTTTTTCGATTGATCCATCGGGATAATATAATGTTACATCACCCAATGTGAAGAATACACTTCTACCCTTTTTCCCAGCAGCACAAGTTTCCTTTCCTGCCTTTGTTGCACCATTAATATATCTCTCAACTTTATTAGAAATAAGTTTTGGTATACCACCTGATGTGCTATATATACCCGTATAATGCAAGAAATAAAGACTTCCAAGTAGTTTTACATTACCCTTCTTGGAAACATTCCCTATTCCAAGGTCAAAATTCTCAAGGGTATAATCATTCCAACTTGAAAGACTATTTTTATTAGCGATCATCATAACATTACCGATATTCTCCATCATTGTAATACCATCATTATCACCCCCACTTAGTTTAAATGTATCATACTGTTTTACATCTCTTCCTGTGATTGATCCATTGTTAACCCATCGGAATTTCTTCGGACCTGTGTATGTTCCACTTACCCATATCTCATCTGAGGCAAGGAATGTTGTAAACGAACCTGAGAATGTATACGTACAAGTTACTGTTGTATCTTGAATACTCACAAGTGAAATATCAGCAACCTTATTTGGTCCTCTATATACTTCATATTCCTTAGCACCAGTTGCTGTATATAGATATTTTGTATCTGTAACGCTTAATGTTATTGTTCCAGATGGTGTAAGATTATCTGCGCTTATCAAAGATATGATACCTAATGGGAAAGATGATCGTAGTACTGTTGTTGGATATACTGTTTGGTTTGTACTTATTGTAAATGTAGCATTTGCCCCTCCACCAGAAACTGTTATTGTTTCATTTTCCTTATATCCAGATCCTACTGCATTAATCGCTATCACAGTTATAACACCAGTAGATGTTGTTATATCCACTGTAAGACCAGTCCCTGATCCTCCTGTTGTAGCAACAGCTGTTCCATTAGAATATCCTGTTCCACCAGAAATAATAGTAGCACCATTTACTGTGCCCTTTTCTTGTTTAAAATTGGCGAGATATAATCTATTTTTATAATAGTTTATAAATTGAGCTTTCGGTGAATTATAGAGATGTCCAGCTGCATCGGCAGAATCATAAACAGTAGTACCGTCATCACCACTTATGTAACGGTTATAATCGGCGTAGTTAGAAATATAATAATTTTCCTCTGCTTGTGTTCCATCCATCATGCCCGCAAGTATACCTGCACCTTTCCCAGTTAATGGTGTCCATGCATTTACTGTTGTTATAATAAATGTTGCATTGGCACCCCCGGTTGAAACAGTTAATGTTTCCCCGTTAGCATATCCAGTTCCTCCAGCATTAACTGTTATCGCTGATATAACCCCTCCAGATGCTGTTATATTGACCGTACAGCCACTTCCAGAGCCTCCAGTGGTGGCAACTCCAGTTCCGGTTGTATAACCTGTTCCACCGCCTTTTAAGGTGACTGCCGTGACAACCCCAGCTTCACTTAAATAAAACAATGTTGCCTTGTTTGCCGTAGCGGCCTCACTTAAACGGTAAAGTCCTTGATTTGTAGCAATATCAGGGTTGAAGTAAAAAATACCGTAATTGTTATTTGTTGTAAAGGCTGTCCCACCTACCGCTTTTCCTATAACTGTTTGACCACCTCTTTTTTCAATAGAGCCAATATTCACAGATCTTGCGTTTTCAGAAGCATATAGTTCTGTTTTTTTGGCAACATTAAAACTAACAAGCGAGTTCACGCCTTCAAAATACTCAACGTTTATTCTTTTTTCATTTGATCCAATTTCTTGCGACATTTTGTTTTTTGATTAACATTATTACACGTTAGCCTCAGGAGCAATACCACACCAGTCAAGGGCAGCGTCTCTATCAACAGAAGCAACAACCATATCATTTAAATTTTGAATGAACATTTTATAGTCATTCATGTAATTAGGATTTCCAAACTTACGTCCAGCTCTATACATCATAAAATCCTTAACAACATAACACCCATTATCAGGGAGATCAATAACATCAGAGTTAGATGTAACTCTATCTGTTTTTGTTAAATACATATAGTGGTATGT
>JACCDG010834511.1_pt1 | contig 12825 bp, 10 predicted proteins | sample 7442471 | NCBI WGS metagenome assembly JACCDG01 (sample SAMN15323444, study PRJNA562643) | freshwater metagenome | isolation source: river surface water | place: USA:Blue River Watershed | collected 2017-08-17 | reverse complement strand
TTGAGAAGCTGCAACATACGTTTGTTACAGGCACGGCGCTTGGCTCTATTAACACGATGAGTGTCATGACGGTTGATCATGATTCACTCTTATTTGAAAATACTACTACCGTAAATGTTGAGGCAGCGTTACGCAGTATCCTCACGGAAGCCAGTCTCGCCGGCAATATGGTAATCGTCCTTCCTGATCTAGAACAAGTAGCGGCACGCTATGCTTCGAAGGGAGTGCTATTTACGCACATCCTCGAAGAATTCCTCACAGCCGACCGACTGCATGTGATTATTACGAGTACTACAGAAGCCTATCCCTTCATAAAACGCACCGAGCTCGCCCTCATCAAGCGTTGTGAGGAGGTGGTAGTCGAAGCATTGACTGAAGAGACGCTACTTCGTTACCTGACACATCATATATATAGTATCGAAGCAAAAACCAAAACCATCTTCAGTTATCACGCTCTCACCGCTATCGCTAAGACGGTCTATACCTACGATGTCCCACTCGGAGCCCGAGTGCAAGAAATTGCGACCACTATTGCGCAAGAATATTTTGGACAAGCCCTCATCACTCACGATATGGCCGAACGAAGCCTCGGCACTCTTCTTGATCTACCGGTCGGACCGCTAACACAAAACGAACGAGACATTCTCCTTTCAATTGAACGTATCATGCAGCAAGAAGTGGTGGGGCAAGATCGTGCTATCCATGCCATTGGCATTGCGCTACGTCGGATGCGAGCTGCCTTGGTTGATACGAAGCGTCCACTCGCCACATTTTTGTTCTTAGGTCCCAGTGGTGTTGGTAAAACTGAAACAGCAAAAACCTTAGCTAAGGTGTATTTTGGAAGTGCTGATGCCCTACTACGATATGATATGTCAGAGTTCGCTGATGGAGAAAGTTTGTCACGTCTCATTGGCAGTGAGACCGCAAGTAGTCTTCTTGAAGACAAACTCCTTGGACATCCGCGTGGACTTATTCTCCTCGATGAATTTGAAAAATCTCACCCCGATGTGCAAGAACTATTTTTGCAGATTCTAGACGAAGGCCAAATGACAACCTATGGCAGTACAATGCTCCATTTTCGTCAGCACATCATTATTGCCACCAGTAATGCCGGGAGCCAACTCATTGCTCGCACCAAAGATAAGCGGGCGGAGAGTCCAACACTTGATAGCGATGTTATCGCACATATTATTCAGACCCGAGCACTCGCTCCCGAACTCATTGGACGATTTGGTGACGTCATTCTCTTTGATGCACTAACTCCAACCGATGAAGTCACCATCGCCAATCAACTTATTGCCGCTCTCGGTCATAAAATTCGTGAACGTGGTTTTACACTCGTAGTACAAGAGGGGGTAGGGGAAACCATTGTTGAGCAGTACCATAACAGTCAATTTGGAGCCAGACCAATTCGGCATGCCATCGAACATATTCTTGAGGACATTATTGCGACCCGGATTATCCGTGGGGACGCGAAGCCTGGTGACAGCATCACAATCTCACGAGACGATTTGCCTCGCAGTACTCGCAACTAACTTCCGTCCGTACTATACTTATACAGTGATCAGCGGTGTTAGTCTGGTCGCGTAATAATTGTATATGCCACCTACTCAAACAACTCCAACACCAGTTGAAACAGCTCCTCGAGCTGGGACACCAACTGACGGAGACAACACCACCCTCCTCGGGGTCCTTGCCTACCTCGGACCACTGGTTATTGTGTCGCACCTCATGGGCAAAGATAATCCATTTGTTGTGTATCACAAGAAGCAGGGATTGATACTATTTGCTATCGAGCTCGCCATTTATATATTGTCGAGTTTTATGTTTTATGGATTCTTTTTTCTAGCACCAATTCTCACCCTCGTAAATCTTGGTTGTTTCGTTCTTGCAATCGTTGGTATCATCAACGTCGTACAGAAAGAACAAAAACCACTACCAGTGATTGGTGGTTTCTCAAAGCACGTTCCGTTCTAGCATCACATCAATGCAGTACAAAGCACTCCACCATCTGGGGTGTTTTTTACACGCACTCTATGTCTAAAAAATAGACATAGAGTGTATACTTATAGTTATGAAAACGACAACATACGCGAAGCTCTTGCGCTTCCTTCGAACTGAACGTGACCTCTCACAAATTACCGTGGCGAAACAGCTTGGTCTATCGCGTGCCTCATACTTGGCGCTCGAGCACGGCAGTCGAGAACTTTCACTTAGTGAAGCCGTCAAAGTAACCACCCTCTATGGTATTCGGATTGACGACCTTATCGTCAACCACAAACCAGATTTTGAAAAATATAAAATGATGGTACTCGCACTCTTACGTGCCGCCAAAGAAGAAGCGGTGACCCTCAAGAAAACCAAACTGTCACTTCTTCTCTACCTGGCTGACATGCGTAACTACTACGAGACTAAAGAAAGTATGAGCGGCATGACCTATCGCAAACAGAGCTACGGCCCGGTCTGCGATGCCTTTCATCGGTTGGTTGATGAGATGGAGCGCGACGGCACCCTCACTATTACCCAGATACTCCGTGACGACTACCATATGTACGAAATTAAAGAGAGTCGCGGCAGTGCTCGGACTAAGCTGCACACTCTCACACAAAAAGAAACTGGCCGATTACACGAACTCTGTCGCGCTTGGGGAACAGCACCAACGGCCGAACTCCAACAATTCATCATGGCTGGGCGACCCGTAAGTGAAACCGCGGAGGGGAGTGATATAAACTACGCACTGATAAGTACCGAAGAACCACATCTAGTCTCCTAGCTATGCTCCCCTGACTAGTACTCTCAGGGCCACTAATCATGTGCGTATAGTGTCATTTGGTATGTAGGAGTATCACCAGTCAGTAGCCAGCCTGATTGTGACACCGGGGCCAATCATCCACAGGTTGCCACACACAGGAGGGTAGGCTAGTCCGTACAAACGAACCGAAAGTAGTTGGGGGGTCACTTGCATTTTTATTAGATTATGCTATAATCATCACATCCTTCGCAGGTTATAACGGTGGAGCAAATACCAGGAGGGAGACTTCCGTATCTACATTTTGTTTCACCATCACATACATCAATTTATGTTAAGTAAGCGAGTAAAAGAAAACACATTAAAGGGAGTCAAGCGTCACGACAGTGACACTGGCTCACCAGAAGCACAGGTAGCCCTCCTCACTCGTCAGATTGAAGAATTATCTACCCACCTTCGTAAGCATAAGAAAGATTTTCACTCACGTCGTGGACTACTTCAGCTTGTAGCTGACCGTAGAAAGCACCTCAAGTATCTTGAGCGCAAAAACACTCCAGCCTACCAGGGACTAATTGAAAAACTAGGTCTCAAGCGCTAACAATCTGCTCCTTACGGAGCATTTTGTTTTTTTCTAAAGAGGCGTATAGTTAGAAGTGCGAAGGTATTAAATATTTTTATATGGGAATCATTAGACATCCAGACCAGCGTGTCGCCGTTTTGATTGACACGCAAAACCTCTATCACAGTGCCAAGAATTTATACAAAGCGAAAGTTAATTTTGGGAATGTGGTGAAAGCCGCCGTTGGTGATCGTAAACTTATCCGCGCCCTCTCCTATGTGGTAAACACCGAGAGCGGGGAAGAAGCGCCATTTTTTGAAGCCCTCGAAAAAGTCGGGATTGAAATTAAAACCAAAGACCTCCAAATATTTTTTGGTGGCGCTAAGAAAGCTGACTGGGATGTGGGGCTTGCAATTGATGCCATTAAGCTTGCACATAAAGTGGATGCCATCATCTTAGCGAGTGGAGACGGTGATTTTATTCCGCTCGTGGAATACGTCAAAAGCCAGGGATGTCAAGTTGAGGTTATCACATTTGGTCGCTCTGCATCAGGTCGCTTGCGTGAAGTAGTTGATGATTTCATTGACCTCGATGAAGCACCGCAGGATTTTTTGATTGGCTACCGCAACCACCGACCTCGCAGTAATGGGCCGCGCAAACAAATGAAGCATGTCGTCGGTACCGACACGGATAACTTATAACCAACAACACACCACAACAACCACCTATCTCGCATTGAGCGTGATGGGTGGTTTTGGTATGCTTGAAGAGATGTTTAGCCACAAGTGGGGAGGTAGGTAGATTTCAAAGATTGAAATCTAAAACTTCCCCATTTCACAAATGATAATTCATGTACAAAAAAACCTACGAGATGCAGCTAGGAGGAAAGTTACTCATTGCAGAATTTAATGATCTCACACCTAAAGCCCATGGTTCAGTGATGATGCGCTACGGAGAAACAGTCGTGCTCGTCACAACAGTCATGGGTGAAAAAGAGCAACCTGACTTACCGTACTTTCCACTCTCAGTTGAGTACGAAGAAAAGTTTTATGCCGCCGGCGCCATCCTCGGTAGTCGCTTCCAGCGTCGTGAAGGGCGACCGAGCGATGAGGCCATCCTCAGTGCTCGTATTGTCGACCGCACCATTCGTCCGCTGTTTAATCACGCCCTTCGCCGTGAGGTGCAAGTGGTTGTAACTGTCCTAGCTATAGGTGACGAGGACCCTGACGTACTTGCGGTCATTGGTGCAGGACTGGCGCTTGGTGTTTCACCAATTCCTTGGAACGGTCCGATTGGTGCGGTACGCATCGTGAAGCGACAGGATACCGGAGCACTTATTATTAATCCGACATTTAGCGACCGCGCTACTGCACCATTTGCCTTTGAGGTATTGGCGTGTGGGAAGGATGGCACTATTAACATGATTGAGACCGCAGCGACCGAGGTCAGTGAAGCAGATATCATCGCCGTACTTGAAGCAGCTACTGTACTCCACGAAGATATTGTTTCTTTTGCCAAGGCTATTATTGCCGAGCGGGGAAGTAAAAAGTACGAACTTCCAGCCGCACCTGACATGAGTGCGCTCGAAACGTTATTCACCAGCGACTTTGCGACCCGTCTCGGGCAAACACTTTTTAGTAACCAACCGGGGAAAGCTCACCTCTATTCCTTAAAGAATGACTGGCTCGCAGCAGTCGCGCTGCTCCCCACACCAGTCGGTCGGGTGGTGGCTGATGGTTTCTTTGAAGAGATGATTAGTGAAGCTATCCACGTGGGGGCAGTTGAGTTTGGGAAACGCGCTGATGGACGAGGACTTGATGAGGTACGTCCACTCTACGCACAAGCAGGGGGTGTTTCACCAGTCCTCCACGGTAGTGGCATCTTCTACCGGGGAGACACGCATATCTTTAGTGCACTCACGCTTGGTGGACCTGAAGCGGCGCAGCTCATCGATACCATTGAAGATCAATCTACCAGTAAACGTTTTATGCACCACTACAACTTTCCGCCGTTTTCAGTTGGTGAAACCGGCCGGGTAGGAGGGTTTAACCGTCGTATGATTGGCCATGGAGCGCTAGCGGAAAAAGCGTTATTACCAGTAATCCCCGACAAAGAGACATTCCCTTATACGATTCGTTTGGTTTCAGAAACACTGTCTAGTAATGGCTCAAGCTCAATGGGATCGGTGTGTGCCAGTACCCTTGCTCTCATGGATGGCGGTGTTCCGATCAAGAAACCGGTAGCGGGGATAGCTTCTGGAGTAATGATTCAAGGTGACCGTTATACACTTCTCACTGATATTCAAGGACCAGAAGATGAACATGGTGATATGGACTTTAAGGTGGCTGGCACTAAGGATGGTATTACTGCTATCCAGATGGATGTCAAGGTTGGCGGCATTAAGTTAGAAATTCTCGCGGGCGCTCTCGAAAAGGCTCGCTTAGCTCGTCTTCATATATTAGAGTCTATGAGTATCAACATCAGTGCCCCACGAACAACCATTTCACCGCGCGCACCAGAAATAATTGCCCTCACAATTTTGCCCGAGCAAATTGGATTAGTTATCGGTAGTGGAGGTAAAACTATTAACAAGATCAAGGATGAATCAGGGGTCACCGATATTACTATTGAAGACGACGGCACTGTTTTTATCACTGGTAAAAATGGAACAGCCGCGACTGCAGCCGCTACTATTAAACGACTAACACATATATATAGTGTCGGTGAAAAAGTAACTGCAACAGTCACAAAAGTAACCACCTTCGGTGCATTTGCTAAGCTTAACGACTATCACGAAGGTCTTATTCATATTTCGGAAATTGCTCCTTTCCGACTAGACGATATGACAGGAGTATTAAATGAAGGAGAAATAGTTTCAGTTATTGTTTCTAAAGTCGATGACGGAAAAATTGGTCTATCAATCAAACAGGTAGATCCTGAGTTTGCTAAACGAAAAGGCCTTCAGGCGAAAGATTGATAGGATTATTTGCATATCAGCTGTCACCATTGCTTGGTGACAGCTGATTTTGTACCCATGAAACAGTCTTTCTGCCTCCTATTCAATATGAGATACTATATACACAATGTCTGCTCCTGTTCTTAAAAAAATACATACATTTGCTGAGGATCTTAATACTGCTCGGAATGAAAAGGGCCTGGCTATCAAATCAACTCCAAAGCTTCCCACAAAATCTAATCCTGTTAAGCAGGAGGCGGCAGTTCGAGTTACACAACGCCTTGAAAATGTTCCAAAAAAAGTTACCCGGAGCAAAAGTGAACCATTTAAACCTTCAGCCAACGACTTACCAGCTACAATAATTACCGATCAAAAAGCTAAGCGTTTTAGTCTCACGACTGAGATGAGCTCCGCCATTGGTGAGTGGTGGAACGAGAAAGTAAAATCTGTCAAAAAAAAGCCTAAAAAAAATCTCTATGGCCTACCCTTAGCAGAACGGAGAAAAGGAATTATCACGGCAGCCACCACCTATACTGGTAGGCAGGAGACAAACGACTACCAAACAATTGTTAAGCGAGTGAAAGAAAAAGCCGAAACAACCACCCTTGATGCTGCCGTAAGCAAAGATCCCTCTTTATCTGTTTCTGCAGATACACCGACAACTCTTGGCTGGGACACGGCTAGAGGTGATGTATTAAACGCTTCAACAGCAAATCAGGAAGACTCAGTACTTCCGGTTATTCCAACATTAGTCGAGGATAATATAAAAAATGAATCCTTGGCTACAGACCAAAAAGATCAACCTCAAATCCGAGTTACCGATGTCACTTATCGTTCATCCTACATAAAACCAACACTAAAAAGTGAAGGTTTTGTTGCTGTCACAGAGGCAAATGAAAATGAGACGATTGAAGCTCGTAATGGAAAGGCAGATGGCGGTGATCAAGCTTTGTCCGAAACTTCTGCACCTATAAAGCGGCCTGAGCCTCGTACTGTTGAAAAAGTAGTGCCTGTAATACCGCTGACATCTGACATAAATTCGAACGCACTTACTATGCTTGGTGAAATACCAGCACCAACACTACAAAATAAACCTGATTACGTAAAAATAAATATTGCTTCTCGGAAAGAACAAATGGGGTGGGAAAATTCCAAACCAAAAAAAGTTAATCCACTAACTAAATTTGCTCCTTATTTAGCTGGCGGATTATTCGTGTTGATTACAGTTGGGGGTATCACCTACTTTATGTTAGGTGATATAGATAATGAAGGTATTACAAACAATAGTACTTTATTACCAACCAATACTAATGGTGCCACCCTCCCATCCGAAGCTACTAATTTCCATACGCTAACTGCCCCCCTTAGTGCCCAGAATAAAACTGAACTCTTCAATACTATATCAACCGCTGCCAATACTGGGGAAGGCCTCCAAATGGTGACCCCCCTGGCTCAAGATTCGTTACTACCATTAACTAACCGAGAAATTCTAAACTTACTGAATCGGCAATTTTTACCAGCTTTTGTAGGTAATGTGACTAACATACAATTGGGTATGTATCGAGAAAAACCCATGATCGTGATTTCAGTCAACGATGTCATTGCGGCTAAAGGCAGTATGTTTTTGTGGGAAACGACTATGAGCCAAGATCTGAGTCCTTGGTTTGGTGCAGCAACAATATTAAATGGATCTGGATCAGCTTCTTCATTTATTGATAGCGCAAGTGTAAATGGGGATGTTCGTGTTTTAAAAGACGACACCGGATCGGAAAGAATTGTTTATGGTTTTACTGGGCAATCCAGTATTATTATTACCACAGACAGCATCGCTTTTCTCAATATCATTGGCAATTATAATATCACGCAGTAATAGGTGATGATATACTATTCGCATATGTATGAAAACGAGAAACAGAAGCTAGAGGAACAGCTTGGGAAAATTACTGTTGAATTACTCACTTTGGCTGTACATCACCCAGAAACTGACGAATGGGAAATTCGTTTTGATAAAGATTCACATAGCGAAGCTGATGATGATCTGATCAGTGACAATGCAGAAGCGGCAGAAGAAGCTATTGCGACTTTAGCACTCCTTGAGACCCGCTACCGTAATATCAAACGCGCCATCGGAAAAATAGCTAACGGCACGTATGGTATTTGTGAAATATCGGGTGCACCAATTGAGTCTGACCGTCTGGCGGCCAATCCCGCTGCCCGCACCTGCAAAGCTCATCTCAATGACGAAGTCGATCTGCCTTTATAAAAAATATGTCCATCGCCCGCCTCTATACAGTACAACCTACGGTTACTGGTGGGCACGTAGTTTCCATTGAAGCCGATATTTCTCGCGGTTTGCATGCGTTCGCAATTGTTGGTTTAGCCGGCAAAGCCATCGAGGAAGCCAAGGACCGAGTTTCGGCTGCTATTAAATACAGTGGGTATCCCGCTCCAAAATCGCAGAACCACAAAATCGTGATGTCTTTGGCACCAGCCGACCTTAAGAAAGAAGGTCCGTTGTTTGATTTGCCACTCGCTCTCGCATATCTCATTGCCCTTGAAGAAATTGTCATAGATGAAACTAAACGCATCTTTGTCGGTGAACTTGGTCTTGATGGTAGTCTCAGACCTATCCGTGGTGTTATTAATATAGTAAATGCAGCCAAAACAGCTGGTTTTAGTGAAGTATTCGTCCCAACTGAAAACGCTCGTGAAGCAGCGTGCATCGACGGTGTCACTGTCTTTGGTGCAAGTGATTTAATCGCAGTGATAAACCATATTAATGTCAAAAGCCAAAATCGGCAGTATCTCCGTGCGCAGCCACTCTCGACCCTCGATGAGTCATGGTCTGACACGGCAATAAAACTTGAAGATATAAAAGGGCAGGAAAGTGCCAAAAGGGCACTTCTCATTGCTGCCGCTGGTCGACACAATGTCATCATGGTTGGTCCGCCCGGTACTGGTAAGACCATGCTTGCAAGGGCTTTCCAGAGCATGCTCCCACCGTTATCGCGCACAGAAGCGCTGGCGGTGGCGATGATTCGCTCGATTGCTGGCGATACAACCGACCTCCTCACCACGAAGCCGCCGTTTCGTACGCCTCACCATACCGCCTCACACACAGCGCTCGTGGGCGGTGGTACTAACCCGCGACCAGGAGAGGTGACGATGGCACACTTTGGTGTATTATTTATGGATGAATTTCCTGAGTTTGATAGACGGAGTATTGATGCCTTGCGACAACCGCTTGAAGACAGAGTCGTGAGCATCTCACGGGTTCAAGGCACAGCACTTTTTCCGGCTGATGTGATACTGGTGGCCGCTATGAATCCATACCGGGGTAGTGAAGACGGCACGACCGATCTGGCTCGCGCCATGCAACAAACCTACAAAGACAAAATATCTGGCCCTATCCTTGATCGTATCGACATTTGGATTGAAGTCCCGCATGTGTCATATGAGACTTTGGCTCATAAGGTACGAAATGATAATGAGACCACCGACGCTCGGAATCTTATCAAAGCTGCCCGAGCACAACAGGCCAAACGTCTCTTGGGTCGCGGCATTACCACCAATGCCAGTATGACGAGCCGCGATATCGAAGACACCATAACGCTCACTACCGAGGTCGAGACACTTCTGAAATCATCAGCAGCCAAACTAAATCTGTCTCCCCGCAGTTACCACCGACTGATTAAAGTAGCCCAGACCATTGCCGATATCGAAGGGGTAGAAACCATCACTACTGCTCATCTCCTTGAAGCCCTGCAATACCGCGTCCGCCTAAGTATTTAACAATATATGTTTCACTATAGGGGAATCCTATGCACTCCAAACCTTTCGATTAATCGAAAGGTTTGGTAAGCTAGATATATGGTACAGATTTCAAAATCTCCGCTCTCGAAAAATGATGAGATTGCTCTTTTCATTCAGTTGACGCGACTTTTTTCTAAGAAATCTGACACAGAAATGCAAGGTATTTTGAGTGATTTACTAGGATATGAAGAAAAATTAATGTTGGCTAAACGATTTGCTATTGTTGTTCTACTTTGGAAAAAACAATCGATTTATTCAATCGCAAAGATAGTACACGTGAGCACATCAACAGTTGCTCGCATCCACCAAAACTACCATTTGGATGTCTATGTGAATATTATAGAGGCTCTCGACAAACGAAATCCTTCAATCATAGCGATTTTGAAATCAATTGACGATGTACTTCATCTCGGCGGTATTTTGCCCCATTACGGTGAGACCCATCGGTCAGAAATGTATAAAAGGGATATGGAAGCTAAGAATAAACGACGGACGAAAAATTAAAAACCTTTCGATTAATCGAAAGGTTTTTAATTTGAGCGGAAGTATAACTGTTAAAATGGATTGCGACCGCCACGTACCTCAAAATGCAAATGTGGTCCTGTCGACTTTCCAGTATTACCAAGGGCACCAATTGTCTCACCAGCAACCACTACATCCCCAACGGCAACGGCGTTACTTGAGAGGTGAGCATACAAGGTCTGGGTACCATTGGCATGTTTGATTACCACGTACTGACCATAACCACCATTCCAACCAGAATTCTTTGAAACAATAACTGCGCCACCAAGAGCTGCTCGTACCGCAGTACCAATTGCGCCACCAAAGTCGACACCATTATATCCATGGATACCCTGCGTCTTAATTGTCCCTGGAGCGGGGTGGACGAAGCTTCCAGTACCTTTACCGCCACTACTCTTACTCGCTGTTGCTGGCTTCTTGGCCACGACTGTATGTAAGGCGCCGCCTGGCACAATAATAGTTTCGCCAACGGTCAACGTTGATCCTTTTTCGAGTTGATTATATGAAGCTACCTCATCAGTATTGGCTTCATATTTTTTTGCAATTGAGGCAATGGTATCACCAGATTTTACGACATGTCGTACACCAGCAATCGGTAGAATAATGAGTGTGTCACCTGGATTAATTGCTTTTGCACTAGGTAAATCATTTGCCCACAATATAGTATTAGCCGTAACATCAAACATCTCAGCAATCATAGATAGGGAATCTCCCTCACGTACGGTATAGACGCTAATTTCTCCACTACTTTGCTTCTTTTCACTAAGTTCATCTTTGCCAATTGGTCCAGACGAAACGAGAGCTCCTTCATTCACGATCACGTCAGCTCCACCACGGGAACTACTTGGATCTGGGTTAGTGGCCGCTGCGAGGAGTGGGGTATCCAGTACTGTTGTCATCATCACGACCTCTGGTGTCGACAGCGTATCGGTCGCATCCGTACCACCAAAAAAAGGAAAAACACCAGCTTGCACAGAAAAAGGGACTACTACGACAAGTAAACCTACGATTATTTCAAGCGAGCGGCCCATGGCCGATGGAGTGTAATATGACGTCACCGAGCGGGCTACAGTTTGCACGCGCACTGATGAGTTTTTTATGAAACGTTGAATAGGGTAATGCTTATGGACTCGCCGCCTTGTTACTACCATTACGGAAAAACTGAAGTCCCAAGCCAAACTGGCTTCGGGACAGAACACCAAGCAAATAGGTGTGCGTAAGGATTATTTTACTAGATAGCGTAAAAGGGACAATTGACTGGGGGGCGTTTCTGGGGTATCAGGCAAGGGAGAGGTGTACGGCCACCGTATATATGACTATTTTGAATCTAGACAAATAAAACTATTTGTTATGTATTGTGTACTAAGGGTCTATGGTATAGTACTCGCACTATGGAATCACGACCGTACCTTGAGACATTAAATAACGCTCAACGAAATGCCGTAACGCATATCAATGGACCACTCTTAGTACTGGCTGGAGCCGGGTCAGGTAAAACCCGAGTGATTACCCACCGCATTGTGCATCTCATCCACCAAGGAGTACGTCCAAACAACATATTGGCGGTGACCTTTACGAACAAGGCGGCTAAAGAAATGCGCGAACGAGTGATTGCACTCATGAATCAATACAGTCCATCGGCTCGAGCATCAGCAGACGCCCTTCCGACCGTCACTACCTTTCACTCTTTTGGCGTGCGTGTCCTCCGTGAATTTCACGATGTGTTGGGACTACGTCGTCACTTCACTATCTATGATCGAAGTGATAGTGTTCGAGCCGTGAAGCTGGCGGTTGAACGCGCCAACTACAACCCAAAAGAATTTGAACCGAGAACTATCCTCGGTAAAATCTCCCGAGCCAAGGGCGACGCGGTCAGTGTCCAAAGCTATAAAGATAACGCTAGCTCTTATCCCGACCGAGTTGCTGCCGAGGTCTGGGTGAAGTATGAAGAGATTCTCAAGGCGGAAGACGCGCTTGACTTTGATGACCTGCTCGTGAAGACACTGATACTCCTGCGCGACTACGTATCAGTACGAGATACTCTTGTCGCACGTTACCATTATATCCATATTGATGAGTATCAGGATACTAATCGTGTCCAGTTTGAAATTGCCAGATTGTTAGCAGGTGAACTACAAAATATTTGTGCAGTGGGGGACATCGACCAAAATATTTATTCTTGGAGAGGAGCTGATATCAAAAACGTTTTGCAATTTGAACGCTTCT
>JACCDG010054479.1_pt1 | contig 12826 bp, 3 predicted proteins | sample 7442471 | NCBI WGS metagenome assembly JACCDG01 (sample SAMN15323444, study PRJNA562643) | freshwater metagenome | isolation source: river surface water | place: USA:Blue River Watershed | collected 2017-08-17 | reverse complement strand
TTGAGTGTTTGAAGCAACATTAAATGTTCCCAATACTGTGAGAGTTGAATTAAATGTAGCTGCACCAGATACATTCAATGTTGATCTTAATACCGTTGCTCCTGTTACTCCAAGACCACCAGTTATACTAGCGTTGCCCTGAACTCCAAGAGTAGATGCAAAGAATCCGGCACCTGTTACATTTAATGTAGAGGATAAAGTGGTAGCACCTGTGACATTAAGAGTTGACCTTAATGTTGCTGCCCCTGTTACTCCAAGTCCACCAGTTACATCAAGATTACCACTTAATCCTGCGCTTGAAAGATTAGCATTTCCTGTAACCGCAAGAGTTGAGCTCATTGTTGCAGCGCCAGACACAACTAATGTTGAACTAAAACCAGCCGCTCCAGAAACTGTAAGGCCAGTTCCAACATTAACATTTCCGCTTACACCTAAACCGCCAACTATAGTAAGAGCACCTGTGGTAGATGATGTTGATTGGGTATTAGCTGCAACATTGAATGCTCCAGAAACCGTAAGAGATGAAGTAAATGTTGCTGCTCCACTTACATTAAGAGTTGACCTTAATACTGTTGCTCCAGTTACTCCAAGCCCGCCTGTAATATCTGTATTGCCCTGGACTCCAAGGGTAGAAGAGAAGAATCCAGCACCTGTCACATTGAGTGTAGAGGATAATGTTGTTGCCCCAGATACGTTAAGAGTGGATCTTAATGTTGTGGCTCCTGTAACTCCAAGACCACCAGTAACATCAAGCGCTCCCTGAACTCCAAGAGTTGAAGCGAAGAATCCAGCACCTGTCACACCCAATGTAGAAGATAAAGTTGTTGCTCCTGATACATTAAGTGTTGATCTTAATGTTGCTGCTCCTGTGACTCCAAGACCACCAGTTACATCTAAGACCCCTTGCACTCCAAGGGTTGAAGAGAAGAATCCAGCACCTGTTACATTGAGTGTAGATGAAAGCGTTGTGGCTCCAGTAACTCCAAGAGTAGAGCTAAGTGTTGTAGCGCCAGTTACATTCAGTGTGGATCTTAGTATTGCTGCACCGGTTACACCGAGGCCACCTGTGATGTTGGCAGATCCTGCAACTCCCAATGTAGAAGCAAGATTTACAGCACCTGTAACTCCAAGCCCACCTGTTAAGTTTGTATTTCCAGAAACCCCAAGAGTTGTAAGGTTGGAAGCACCAGCTACATTCTGGTTAGATCCGAAGAATACGTTTCCGCTTACTCCAAGTCCGCCAGTTACAATTAATGCTCCAGATGTAGAAGATGAAGAGTTTGTATTATTGGTAATTGTTTGTGCACCATCAACCTGAAGCGTTGATCTTAAAATGGTTGCACCTGTAACTCCGAGACCACCAGTTACATTAGCCGATCCTGCAACTCCTAATGTAGAAGCAAAGTTTCCAGCTCCAGTTATATTTATTGCACTACCACCAAATATATTTCCGCTTACTCCAACGCCACCAGTTACAATTAATGCACCAGATGTAGAAGATGAAGCATTTGTATTATTGGTAATTGTTTGTGCGCCATCAACCTGGAGAGTTGATCTTAACACAGTAGCTCCTGTAACTCCAAGACCTCCAGCTATGTTCGCATCAGATAGCACTCCCAGAGTTGAAGCAAAGTGGCCATTGCCAGAAACGTTGAGCGTTGAACTCATTGTCGCAGCACCTGTAACTCCGAGCGTTGAACTCATTGTCGCAGCACCAGCAACAACTAATGTTGAACTGAATCCAGCCGCACCGCTAACGGTTAGTCCTGTGCCAACATTTACATTACCACTTACACCAAGTCCACCAACTATAGTTAATGCACCCGTCGTTGACGATGTGGATTGGGTATTTGCGGCAATATTAAATGTTCCATTAACTGTCAATGAAGAACTAAATGTTGCCGCTCCAGAAACATTGAGGGTCGATCTTAATACCGTTGCTCCAGTTACACCCAAGCCTCCAGTTACATCTAATGCACCTTGAACTCCAAGAGTAGATGAGAAGAACCCTGCGCCTGTTACATTTAAAGTAGAAGATAGGGTTGTTGCTCCTGATACATTAAGAGTTGATCTTAATGTTGTGGCACCTGTAACTCCTAAACCTCCAGTTACATCAAGCGCTCCTTGAACTCCAAGGGTTGAAGCAAAGAATCCAGCACCTGTTACGCCCAATGTTGAAGACAGGGTAGTTGCTCCTGATACATTAAGAGTTGAGCGTAAAGTTGTTGCTCCAGTAACTCCTAAACCGCCAGTTACATCTAAAGCACCCTGAACTCCAAGAGTAGAAGCAAAGAAGCCTGCACCTGTTACACCTAAAGTAGAAGATAAAGTTGTAGCTCCTGATACATTTAGAGTAGATCTTAGTGTAGTTGCTCCTGTTACTCCAAGTCCACCCGTCACATCTAACGCCCCTTGAACTCCAAGGGTAGAGGCGAAGAATCCTGCACCTGTCACACCTAAAGTTGAAGATAAAGTTGTTGCTCCTGTGACATTAAGGGTAGATCTTAGAACAGTTGCACCTGTCACACCTAAACCACCAGTAACATTCGCAGAGCCAGCTACACTCAATGTAGATGCTAAATCAGTAGCTCCAGATACGCTAAGGGTTGATCTTAATATTGCAGCTCCTGTTACACCTAAGCCACCAGTTACGTCTAATGCTCCTTGAACTCCCAGGGTAGATGCAAAATATCCAGCTCCTGTTACACTCAATGTAGAAGATAATGTAGTTGCTGCTGTGACGTTTAATGTAGATCTCAACGTAACAGCACCTGTAACTCCAAGTCCTCCTGTAATGTTTGCTGCTCCAGAAACTCCAAGGGTAGTTAAGTTTGAAGCGCCAGCAACATTCTGATTAGACCCCAAGAATACGTTTCCGCTTACTCCTAGACCACCAACAATAGTAAGTGCGCCAGAAGTTGATGATGATGAATTTGTATTGTTGGAAATTACATATTGGCCTTGGAGAGTGTTACTAAATGACGGCGCCCCACCAGCTGATACAGTTGTAAGCAATGCGCCGTTTGCAGAAGAGGCGGCAGTCGCCTGAATCGATCCTGTGCCATTTCCATACAGAGAACCATTGCTTGTGAATGTTGAAGCTCCAGTACCACCATATGGTACTGTTATAAGTCCAGCATTCCATGTGCCGGTTGTAATTGTTCCTAATGTTGTGATTGATGTTTGACCAACATATCCTGCAGCAATAGAAATTATACTTCCAGAAATGGTAATTGTTGTACCATCTCCATTGTATGTACCAGCGCCAGATGTTTGAATAAATGAAATAGGATCAGTACCAATTAAAATAGAACCAGAGCTATCACCTATACCAAATGATGATTGAGTCCAGGTGGTGTAAGCATTTACATTACCAAACTGAACCCATACAGAGTCTCCAGGAGCAACCTCACCAGGAATACTGTTGTCATAATCTGAAGCACGAGTTAAAATCCATGGAGAAGTAGTCTGAGTAAGAGTATAAACTCCATTCTGAATAGTTGCACCAATTCCACCTTGTCCTTGATTCTTAACCAGGAATCTGTCACCTATAGTAAGGGTAACACCGTCAGCGATAGATGTACTCCATCCTGCCGCAGGAGAGGCTTGAAGGGTGGCACCTACTCCATTCACACCGTTCTGATAAGTTGCTCCCAGGCCAGCTGTTGTTGCAGCTTCTGCATGATCATGATAATTAATTCCTTGAGCTATTTGATCAACATATGCTTTATTTGCTGCATCGGTAGAACCAGTTGGTGTTTGGACACTAGTGATTCTCTTACTCGCAACGTCGACTGTTCCGGTACCATTCGGGACAAGATTTACATTGGTATTAGTGCCACCAGCAGTAAATGTTAATGCACCAGTCCCAGTTATTGAACCAGTTGCAGTTCCTGTGCCGCCACTTGTAACTGGAAGTGGGTTAGTTAATGTGAGCGAGTTAATAGATGCGCCATTGACAACTACCAAGTTTGTGGTGTAAGTTGTTCCACCAATTCCGATTCCACCTACCCCAGAAACTACAAGTGCACCAGTAGAAACAGATGTTGCATTTGTCGTAGCATTTGCAACAATTTGGCCTGTACTTGTGGTGGACCCTGCTATATTCAGAAGACCACCAATGTATTGATTTCCGCTAACTCCAACACCGCCAACAACTTGAAGTGCTCCTGAAGTAGTTGACGAAGACTGTGTGTTGTTAGATATTGTTGTGATGCCTGTCACGCCCAATGTTGAAGATATAGTAGTTGCACCACTTACACTGAGTGTTGATCTTAGGACAGTCGCTCCTGTCACACCTAAACCACCAGTAACATTCGCAGAGCCAGCTACACCAAGGGTTGAAGCTAAATCTGTAGCATTTGAAACTGATAAAGAAGATCTAAGAATCGCTACTCCAGTTACTCCAAGGCCTCCGGTGATATTTGCAGAACCGGCAACGCCAAGTGTTGAAGCAAGATCTGTAGCACCTGTAACCGCAAGTGTAGATGATAAAGTTGTTGCGCCAGTAACGTTAAGTGTGGATCTGAGAACAGTAGCTCCTGTAACACCTAAACCACCAGTAATGTTTGCAGAGCCTGCAACACCTAACGTAGATGCTAAATCACTGGCTCCAGACACAGCTAATGTCGATCTTAAAACAGTAGCTCCTGTAACCCCAAGGCCGCCTGTGATATTTGCAGAGCCTGAAACCCCTAAAGTTGATGCAAGATTGGCAGCACCTGTAACCGCTAAAGTTGAACTTAATGCAGTAGCGCCAGAAACAACAAGAGTAGAACTGAATCCAACAGCTCCAGATACTGTTAAGCCAGTTCCTACATTTAAATTACCACTTACACCAACACCGCCTGTTACAATCAAAGCGCCAGTTGTAGAAGACGTTGATTGAGTGTTACTTGATATTGTGAAAGCGCCAGCTATTGAAACTGTAGATCTAAATACAGCAGCCCCTGTTACACCAAGACCGCCTGTTACGTCCAAAGCGCCTTGCACACCAAGAGTTGAAGCAAGATATGTTGCACCAGTTACATTAAGTGTTGATGAAAGCGTCGTTGCTGCACTTACATTAAGACTAGATCTTAAAGTTGTAGCACCTGTAACTCCTAAACCACCTGTTACGTCCAATGCCCCTTGAATTCCAAGAGTAGATGCAAAGAATCCTGCACCTGTTACACTGAGTGTAGAAGAAAGAGTTGTTGCACCTGTGACGTTGAGCGTTGATCTTAGTGTGGTAGCTCCTGTAACTCCAAGTCCGCCAACTATATTTGCGGATCCTAAAGTACCTAAGTCACCTGACATATTAACTGCGCCAGTTACTCCAACACCACTTCCAAATCTTGCAGCACCTAATGCTTCGATTTGTGAACCTATTTCAACATTCCCAGAAACTCCAATACCTCCTACGACAGTTATTGCACCAGTTGTAGAAGATGTAGATTGAGTATTATTATTAAAAATATATTGGCCTGTGAAGTTATTGCTAAAAGCAGGGGCTCCACCAGATGTTGCTGTTGTTAAAATTGCCCCATTTGCTGAAGAGGCAGCTGTGGCTTGAATTGCACTAGTGCCATTGCCATATAGTGAACCATTCGAGGTTAAGGTTGCAGCTCCAGTACCACCATTAGTGACTCCAAGTACTCCCGTTACGCCAGCACCAGATAAAGTAATTGCTGAAAAAATTGGAGCAGCATTGTTACCCTGGCCAATCAATGGAACGCCAGAAGCACCAGCTACTGTATATGCAGGTGCACCATTCCCAGCATACAGAACTCCACCGTATGTTGCAGGTATTGACAATCTTGTCATTCCAGCATAAGCCGAACCTGCTACATGGTAAATATCACCTGCTGCAAATGTTGAATTTCCAGTCGATACAATATACTGGGGTGTTCCACCGCCAACAAAATATTGTTGTGTACTTGTTGCACTTTGCAAACTTAATGTAAGAGTATCAGAAGCAGTAGCATTGTTTACAGTCAAATTAGATGTAAGTGTAAGTGTTCTACCACCACCAGAATTACCTGTTAATGTAATATTTCCAGTGTTTACTGTCAAACTTCTTACTGATGTTGGTGTAGCGCCTGGAACAATAGTAGAGTTTGAATAAGATGTTAAGATAATTTCTGTGGCACTTGAAGATGTATATAAACCAATATTATTATATAAAGCTGCTTCAATTTGAGAAATTGCAGGGCGTAAAACAAGGCCTGCACCTTTTCCAGTTTGGCTATCTATTGAAATTAAACTTAAGCCAGTCGATCCGCCCCAAGTAGCAGATGGTGCAAATGTAGAGTCTCCAGCACCTGCATTCCAAGATCCACCTATTGCTAAAATTGGAAAGTCATAAGAGGTGGCAGAAATTGTGTAGGCTTCAGCAAAGTTATAAATAGAAGCTTTTTTCTCACTGCTTCTGACAACGCCCAAATATGCGTCGTCAGCAGAAAATTTGACATCAATTTGAGAATATCTATCTGCATTGGTGCCATTAGTATTCAAACGTCCTGGTGTAATGATAATATCTTTATTATATGTGCCTGGAGGGGTACCTAAAGGACCTCCTCCACCAATGCCATCATTTGGATCTCCAACACCTTGAGTGGACATCAAAATAAAATCACCAAACGCCATAGGCTGTACAAGTGACTCAGTTATTTCTATTGCATCTGGCTCAATAACAGGTTCATCTTGAATTTCAATAATTTCTATAGAATCTTCAACTATAGAGTCGTCTTGAAATTCTTGTAGCGGCTCTGTGTTTTCAGAAATCAACTGTGTATTATCAACACTTTCGCCATTGGATGATATTAAATTTTCTTCTATATTTTCTGGATCAAAACCGTTGTTATTTGCCATTCTTTACACCTTATAACTTTGATAAGTTGGGACGCGCTTTATATTCAGTAATAAGAGGGGCATCCAGCCTCTCGCCTACAGCCACGAAACTAAAGTCTATACTTTTGTTTCTTGAAAGAAAACCACCGCACCTAGTGACTTCAAATCCTTTTTGTGACTGTGAGGACACAAAAATTGAATAATTGCCGTAGGCAGTTAAATGTACAGTATATGATTTTACTAAATGTTCCCAATAGTCTGGTAGCTCAACGAAGACAGTTCCATTGCCTTGCACTCTGCCTCTATGATATGCTCCATTCTCAGGGCCTTCAAGACAACCGTATACAAGTCTGTAATTTTCTTTAGTGGGGTGAGGTATATCAAAGCTTTTTGATTTTGCCCTCAACACTCCATCTACTTGCAAAATAGTGCTACCATCAATCGTTGCACCAGTTATCTGATATGCTATCGAATCTGTAAGTGTGTTATTATCAGTAAATACCGCCAAATAATCAGCTGTTCCAACTCCATCAATTGGTGTTGTACTTCCTGTGCCAGCTCCCATCAACCCTATATATCTATATCCACTTACTTTAAAAACTTTGCCAGTATCATAAGTGTGATCGCCATTAGCAAGTGTTGAAGATTGAAAAGTAAGAATTCCAGTTTGGTAATCAAAAATCCAAGTCGATGGGTCATTAAAATAAATTTCTACATCATTTAAAGTGCTACCAGGATCTCCAAAAAATAGCCTAATAGAATATGTATTTAAATGATCTTGATCATATTTGTCTGAAATCCACTTTCTTAATCTATTAGCAGATACATATGGTGGTGCTACATCTGATGTTGCAAACCAAGCTTGCCCATTGGCAACAGAAACGTCTTTTGTAAGCTCTAATTTATCATAAACTTGAACAACTGAAGTAGTTGAGGCAGGAGGTGGCCATGGAAGATGTTCGCCCCAGATTTCAGAGAAATGCACATTGAGTGTATAGTCTCCAATTTCTTCGCTAGTTCTTTTATTATTATCAGTTGATCTTTTGTTTAAGATCTTCTTAAATGTATAGTCTGTTGTTGTCCATGCCATATTATGAGCTCGTAATTGTATTTATTGATTTTGTGCTATCTTTGAAAATCACTATAAGTTTATAGCGCCCTAAGTTTACCGTTGTATCATTTTCTGTACTATGAATTCCAAATGAGAAATTAATCGCAGATGATGTAGCGCTAAATCTACCACCATATAAATTAGATGTACCAACGCCGCCGTAGCTTCCGATTGGTGAAACAGTAACATTTGCGCCTAAATCGAAATATATTGGAGTTGTTGATCCAATACCTGTATCTATCAATTGAAGTATTACATTAATACAATTGCTTGTTTGACCAGAACCTACTGAAACAACATCTGTCGCAACATTTGATAATCCGCTAAAAGTCAAAGTACCATTTGATGCACTTTCTTTGTAGAAATATCTTTCGTATCTTTGATCACCATTGAAATATGTGCCACCAATTCCTGAATAATCTGCTAATACCGGATAGCACAAAACACCATTCCTTACTTGTGCATTTCCATTAACCAATGGAGTAGTCATTGAATTGAAAGATGAAGTTGTCCCTATTGAAACTCTCATGTCCTCATCTAAAAATGCTTCATATGTGTTTGATGAAGGTAATCCATATGTATTTATTGCTCTGTCTATCATAACTGTTGTTGATGCTGTTCCAGCAGATCCTACTGTTGTACCATGTGCTTTGAATAGTGCTACTGATAAATATTTATTTGCTGTAGATTGATAGAATGCAGCTTCATCAGCTTTGTCTAAAGTTACAGTAACAAAATTTACACCTGTTCTATCATAGGTTGAATTGTAAGCTGGAGGAGAAGCTGGGCTTAAATTTAAATTATTCATACCAGTGCCATATACCCTGGCAACTTGTGAGGCATTGTAACATCTATCAAATATATTATTTGCAGCTTCAAATGTTACTTTGAATGTTGAACCATAACCGTAATATTTAACACCTGAAAGCCATTTATCAACGGGCGAAATTTCTGTCAAACCAACACCTGAAGTAAAGGATGGAGTTGGCGAAGAGTTTGATGCTGTATCTCTCCAATGTTCAACTAAATTTGTCTCTCCAGAGAAGCTATGACTTAAAGAGTGGCCTTCCCAACCTTCAGCAGACTGAGTATAATTAATAAATGCGTTAGCTTTTTCCCAAACATTATTATAAACTGACAAATTGCTAATAGTCAGCGTTCCGGTCGTTCCAGTTGTACCAGTTGAAGCCAAATTATATGACGCATTTACACTGGAGGTTACTCCACCACTTCCAGAGTTAAATGTGTAAACATTGTGATAAGCCTCGCCATATGTAGCTTGTTTATTTGCACTACCTACAAAAAATCTGCTTGATAAGTTTGCATTATCATATCTAAATGAACCTGTCAAGAAATATGTGGTAATAGTATCGCCAGCTGTATGTCCTGCTCCCGAAGTATTATAATACCAATCGTTTGTTAAACCACCAGATAACTTGACTGTATAGAAAGTAGGAACAGTTGTAGGAGAAAGACTTGTAGAAGTCAATAACCCTGGTTTCTCAGGTGCCAAAAGTAATAATAATTCGTTTATGTCATCAACTGCATTAGCAACTGTTGTCGCTGATGTCCAGGTGTCAAAAAATCCATCAGTGTAAGTAGTGTCAGTGGGTGTTCCTATAACCCCCGATGTATCAGAAGACCAAGTTGGCTTTAGTGTAGAAGGATCTATTTTTAAAACTTGATTAGCAGTACCTGGAGCCAAAACTCCCCAGCTTACAGTGCTACCATTGTAATAGATCATAGCACCATTAGTTTGCCCTGTACCTGATAATTTATCAATGGCAAAAGTTTGCGCACTCGCAAAATTAATTGGCTGGCTAAATGTATTTATACCCGTCCATGTAAACGGGTATGTTGTATCTACAGAAATAGTACCAGTTGAAGTGATTGTACCACCAGACAAACCAGTTCCAGCTGTTATTGACAAACTGCCAGTACCAAGAGTTTGCCAAGATCCGCCTGCATACAATTGGGCTGCATTTAAGTCAGTTCTAAATATAATTTGACCTTCTGAGCCAGAAGGCTGAGCTGAATTGAAACTACCCAATCTTAACTTTGTAGAACCTAAACTTAAGTCTCCAGTAAGAGGCCCATTTGATGCATCTAATTTAAGATATCTAGCATCTGCTGCAATTTGTGTTAAAGCTCCACCAGCTGCAAGATCAACCCAGGAAGCACCATTGTAAATTCTAAGTGTTGTTGTTACTGTGTTGTAGAAAATAGCACCAACTGCACCAGATCCAGGGTCGGTAGTGCCAGAACCAACAGCTAAACCATAATTAGAACCAGTGGGTGTAAAACGAATATTGCCGGGAACTGTGTCACCGGCTTTTAAAATAAATGTATTTGTATTTACACCAATTTGTAATGTTTGGCCTGTTGGAGTGATGGTAATATTGCCGCCAACAGCAGCAGCCAAAGTAATATCGTTAATGAGGCCATTAAGCGATGTTACAACTAATTGTCCTGTTACGCCTCCAGCTACTAATCTGGACGGGACTATAAAAAACGATGCCATTACAAATTATCCATATTTTTTAATTTAAATAAGGTCAATCATCAAAAAGATTGACCAATAATTACTTCCGCCTGTTTTTATACATTCGACCTGGAGCATTTCACCCGTCTCAACAAATGCCTCATCAAAACTCTCAATCGAACAAGAATCATTACCTTGCAAAACAATTCCTGTATTCAATAAAACTCTATTACCTGCTAACAATTTAAATACTGCATTGTCTTCGCGAGGCATTTCATCAATTGTAATATCTAATCTTCTAATTCTCCACTTTGTATGAACTAGAGAGCCTTTTGCCACCAAATGAGGAACAGGCACTTTCATCCTTATTTTTCTGCCTTCTATAGCCTCTGAGCCTGCACCGAGTGTCAAATAATGTGAAGGAATATAATCATATACAGGATTTGCATTTTCATCAACTTTTGTAATATTAATTTTTTTATTATTAGTTGACATATAAAGGTCTTTGCCATCAAACCAAAGCTCTCCATCAACAGTAGAAGCAGGAGCTTTAGACTTCTGAAACTTTAAAGGCGCTTTATCTCCTGAATCATCCATTTGAGATAAAATTAATTGAGAATTATCTAATTTTATATCTGCAGCAAAAGTATGATTGCCTTTCCAAACAGGCGCAAAACCTTCGCTTGTGTCAGCTGAAATATCTAAATTTGAATTATTTTTATTTAAATTTATGCCTTCACCAGAATTTATATCATTTAAAATGAATCTCCATTGAGGATGTTGTCCCTCGCCCAAGGAGACAAGTACAGATCCAGGCGCCCCTTGTTCAAGCCCACTTAAATTAGCTTCATTATCTTTGAATATAAGTTTACCATTAGAAACTCCAGAAAGGTCTTTTCCAGCTCCACCGTTCTTACAATCAACAATACCTGTAATGTTCGACGCAAGTCCTGTAATATTTGAATCAGAAAAAGAAATCTTTCTTCTATTTTGATTTGTAGTTAAATATAAGTAATTTCCATCGAATTCAAAAGCACCAAGGCTTGTTTTAGTTAGTAAATCGCCCTTTGTCAAAGTTATTGAGGGCATAGAGTTATTGGGGCTTGAAAATGTTACTGGAATGCCAAATGTGCCATCAAAATCAGTTTTATCATGCGGTACATAAGCTGGTATACCATTGACAACTTTTAAGATAAATCCTTCTGAATTTGCTGTTGATAATTTACCTAATTGGTTATTAGAAAGGGCGAAAATTAAATCACCTGCATCATAATTAACAAGACCTGTGCCACCTTGGTCAACAGAAAATATTCCTTTGATTTTGTCAATAGAAATACAGCCTTTGGTAATTTCGCCCGAGGAATTTATAGAGAATACTGATGAATAAACATTGTCATTTATATTTGTATTGATTTCAAATAAATTATTTTTATTTTCATTATTTAAAACCACACTACTAGTTGGGAATGCTGGCAAATGATCTGATAAGTCAGGATTATTGATTGTAATTGAAAATGAATTATTTTTATTTAAATGAATACCAGCAGAGATTACATCTCTTACTTTTATAACTGGATTTTCATTCTCAAAAATAAATTTATTTTTATTAACTGAATAATGTTTTGGTAAACTTTCAATAATCTGATTTGAAAGTTCTGAGAAATCATGCCAAGATATTTCATTATTATTTGAAAATAAAACTTTTTTATCTGCTGGTATTGGAATTACATCTAATACATCCTTACCAGAGTTCATAAGAATTCCGTTTAGAGGGAATTTAGACCACCCTGTGCCGCCTTTACTTACAGGGAGTATCCCATCAGCTATGTTAAGATTTAAATTGGCCCAAATAGCGCCTTTTGTAGAAAATGTTAAAACTTGCCCTAAAGAACCAGGAGCTACAGCTTGCCAAGAAGTTCCATTTGATGATATGATGGAACCAAGGGTACAATTGTCATGGCTAAGATTGTTAAGAGGAAATATTTGTTCTGTTGAAAAAATTACTGGTTTAGTAAAAAAATTTTTACCTGTCCAAACAAAGTCTGTAGATGTGTCTAAATCAAGTTTGTTATTTTTTAAAGTAATGCCTCTGCCCAAGTTTTCAGATAATAAAGAAAATACAGCCATTCTGCACCCCAAGGCCCTTTTAATTTAATTACAATTTTACAGTTTTTACATGAGAAGCCCTGCGCAATGGAGGAATTGGGCGATTTTATATATAAGTTATTCTCTAAAGATTAGATGTTCCCCAACAATAAAATAAAGGAATCGAGGTGAATAATCTATAATTGGTGAATTGAAAAACAAAATTTTGTTGTTTTTATATGTAGTTAATGATAGTCAAATGTAGGGCAAGTTTACAAGAGATTATTTGGAATGTCGCCGGGAATGCAACGACTAGG
>JACCDG010751145.1_pt1 | contig 12828 bp, 13 predicted proteins | sample 7442471 | NCBI WGS metagenome assembly JACCDG01 (sample SAMN15323444, study PRJNA562643) | freshwater metagenome | isolation source: river surface water | place: USA:Blue River Watershed | collected 2017-08-17 | reverse complement strand
GCTCGGTGCCGCCGCCGACCAGCTGTTCGGCATGCTGGCCGACCTCGGCGCGGCCTGCCGGCGCGCGGCCCGGTCGGTCCTGGGCGACGTGCGGGCCGACGGCATGGGCGACCTGGCCGACGCGATCGCCGCGACGGTCTCGATGGCGTGGCTGGAGAAGGTCCGCGAGCGGCATCCCCGCCTGCTCCGCGCGGACGAACTGAGGTGGCGGGAGACGAGGGGGATCGAAGCGTGATCACGGGGATACCGCACGCGCTCCTGGACTGCGAGGGCTACCTCTCGCGCCTGGGGCCGGACAAGGACCGCATGCGCTGCCTGCGGCTGGAAGTGCTGGCCGACGGGCACCCGGCGGCGGTCGTCACCGACGGCTGCTCGCTACTGCTCGTCCGCTGGTGCGACCCGCACGTGCCGGGCACGATGGAGCCCGGCTACGTCGTCGATGTCCCCCTGCCGGCCCTGCGCTCGCTGCGCGCCGCCTGCAAGCGGCACGACGGGCACTGCGGCCTGCCCTCCGAGTGGCAGGCCGAGAAGCTGGTCGGAGGGGGGCAGGCTTTCATCGCGACCGGCAACGGCCCCCGGTCGGTGACGGCAGGGTGGGAGGACAGGCCCGGCGAGGGGCCGGGCTACCCCGACTGGCGGTCGGTGGCGAGGCTGTGGGGCAAGAAGGAGCCGGAAGTCGAGGACGCCTCGGCGCTCTTGGACGCCACGCCCTGCCCCGACGCGCCCAAGAGGCCGACCTGGAGGCAGCCGGTCCTGGGCCTCTCGACGGTCACGGTCCTGCGGCTGGTCGAGCTTCTCCTGCGGCTCGGCATGGACGGCACCGTCGGCATCGACAAGGGCGCTCCCGGCAAGCCCGCCTCGTTCCGGTCGTGGACCGGGACCGCCCCCAAGCGCCTCTACGCGTTCGGCCTGCTCATGCCCGCGACCGTCGACGGGGCGCACTGGTCCAAGGCCTGGGAAGGCCCCGGACTGCACCTGCCGTCGCTGGCCGTCCCCGTCGCGCCTGCCGCCGTGCCCGTGGAGGCCCCTGGGAGGCCCGTGGAGGCGGTCGGGGCCGGAAGCGGCCCCTGAGCCGCCTTCGCGGCCCGAGCCGCCCTGGACGGCCCCTGGCGCAAGCGGGGGCCGTTCCCCTTGACCGCCCTGCCCTGCCGAGGCATGATCCCCTACCCCGTCCCCGATGGAACTGTCACAGCCCAAGGAGCCGACTTCCCATGCGATTCCAGCGCCTGTTCACCGCCGGCCTGCACGCCGACGACTTCTCCTGCGACCCCTGCGAAGGCCTCGACTTCTCCGAGCGGACCTCGTCGCACTTCACCGATCCCGCCCGCCCCCTGTGGATGCCTGCCGCCTGGAGCCAGACCGCCGTCGACATCCTGGCCGGCAAGTACCTCCGGAAGGCCGGCGTGCCCTCCAGTCTGCGGGCCGTTGACGAGCCGGGAGTGCCCGGCTGGCTGCGTAGGAGCGAGGCCGACCGGTCGGTCAACGGCCTGACTCACGGACCCGAGACGGATGCCCGCCAGGTCTTCCACCGTCTCGCGGGAGCCTGGACGCGGCACGCCTGGGACGAGGGGATGTTCGGCGCTGGCCTGGGAGCCGAGGCGGATGCCCGCCGGTTCTGGCTGGAGGTATTCCGGATGATGGCGACGCAGGCGGCCTCGCCGGCCTCGCCGCAGCTGTTCAACACCGGCCTGTGGTGGGCCTACGGCATCACGGGCGGCTCGTCGGGCCTGTGGCGGGCCGAGGCGGTCCCCGCCGGCAACGGCCTCGCGTCGCGGATCGAGGCCAGGCCGTGCGAGGACGCCTACAGGCATCCCCAGGTCAGCGCCTGCTTCATCCAGTCGGTCGAGGACTCGCTGCTGGGATCCAACGGCATCGCCAGCCTCATCAAGCGGGAGATGACCGTCTTCAAGTTCGGCGGCGGCTCGGGCAGCAACGTCTCGGCGCTGCGCGGCGAGGGCGAGCCGTTGCGGGCGGGCGGCAAGTCGTCGGGCATGCCCTCCTTCCTGCGCATCCTCGACGTGGCGGCAGGCGCGATCAAGTCGGGAGGCACGACGCGCCGCGCGGCGAAGATGGTGGTCGTGGACGACGACCATCCCGACCTGCTCCAGTTCGTCCGCTGGAAGGTCAAGGAGGAGGAGAAGGTCGCCGCCCTCGTCGCCGGCTCGCGCGTCCTGGCCCGGCACACGTCGCACCTCTACGAAGCGGCCAAGGCGGACCTCGCGGGGACGCCGCACGTCTGGCACGCCGCCCGGCAGGCGGCGATCCGCGACAGCGTGCCCGAGCCCTGGATGCGGCGCGTCCGGCACCGCGCCGAGACGGGGCAGGCGCAGCCGCACGTCACGGTCCACGACCTGGGCTTCGAGTCCCAGGCCTACGCGACCGTCAGCGGGCAGAACGCCAACAACTCCGTCCGCACTTCGGGTCGCTTCCTCCAGGCGGTGGACGCGGGCGAGGAGTGGCCGCTCTACTGGCGGACGGAGATCGACCGGGCCAGGGAGGAGGGCCGCGACCCGGTCCCCTGCGCCAGCGTTCCGGCGGGCGAGCTTTGGGACGAGATCGTCCAGGCGGCGTGGAGCTGCGCCGATCCGGGCATCCAGTTCAAGGACACCGTCGCCGCGTGGCACACGTGCCCCTCGTCCGGCGAGATCAAGGCGTCCAACCCCTGCCTGACGGGCGACACGCCGGTCTGGACCGTCACCGGGCCGACGACGATGCGCGACCTCGCCGAGCGGACCAGCCAGGGCCTCCCCCTGCCGCTGGTCGTCGCGTTCGCGCCCCAGGGGCATCCATGCCTCGCACAGCCGACGCGGGCGTGGCGCAGCAGCGCCGCGCGGCGGTTGGTCAAGGTCCGGACCCGCGAGGGCTACGAGGTGGAGGCGACCGAGGACCACCGGTTCCTGCTCCAGTGCGGGACGTGGAGGGAGGCGGGCAAGCTGCGGGTCGGCGACCGGCTGCAAGTGGCCGGCGACATGGGCGGGCAGGGCTACGATCCGGTGGAGTCCGCCGAGGCCCGCGACCTTCCCGCGCCGGTGGACGTCTTCGATATGGAAGTGCCCGGATGCAACAACTTCGCCGCCGGCACGCACCTCGCCACCCACGGCCAGCCCCACGCCTTCCCGCCGCCGCCTCCGGTCGTCCACAACTGCGCCGAGTACCAGTTCCTCGACGACACGGCGTGCAACCTCGCGTCGCTCAACCTGCTCGCCTTCCGCCGGCCCGACGGCTCGATCGACGCTCCCCTCCTGCGGCACGCCGCGCGCCTCTGGACGGCGGTGCTGGACACGACCGTAGGGATGGCGGGCTACCCCAGCGAGGCGGTCGCCTGCAATTCGGTCGCCTACCGGACGCTGGGCCTGGGCTGGGCCAACGCCGGCGCGCTGGCGATGCGCGAGGGGCTGCCCTACGACTCGCCCAAGGCCCGCGCGCTGGTCGCCGCCTGCGCCGCCGTCGTCCATTGCGAGTCCTACCGCACCTCGTCGGAGATCGCCTCGGAGCTTGGCACGTTCCCAGCCTGGGACGCCAACCGTGAACCCATGCGGCGCGTCCTCGCCAACCACGCCGCCGCCGTCTGGGGGTCGGCCTTCGACGGCCTGCCTCCCGAGGTGCCGCACCTTGAGCGGGCGCTGGTCCCCTACGAACTGCTCGCGGAGGCCGACAAGGCGGCTTCCGAGATGATGGGGATGTACGACTCGCACGGCGCGCGGAACGCCCAGGCCACGCTTTGCGCCCCGACCGGCACGATCGGCCTGCTGATGGACTGCGACACGACCGGCATCGAGCCGGACTTCGCGCTCGTCAAGTTCAAGAAGCTGGCCGGCGGGGGCTACTTCAAGATCGTCAACCAGTCGGTGCCCGAGGCCCTTCGGAAGCTCGGCTACGCGGAGGCCGACGTCGCCCGGATCGCGCAGGCGGTCGTCGGCACCGGCAAGCTCGACGGCACGCCGCACCTGTCCCGGCAGCGGCTCGCCAGGGCCGGCTTCCAGCCCGAGGAGATCGCCCAGGTCGAGGCCCTGCTGCCGACCTCGCTCGACATCCGCAGCGCCGTCGGCCAGCGCTGGAGGGACCTGGGGCTGACCGCCGGCCAGTGGGCCGAGGCGAACGAGTCCTGCTGCGGCACGATGTCCCTGGAGGGCGTGCCGGGCGTCAAGGAGGAGCATCTGGCCGTCTTCGACTGCGCCGGCAAGTGCGGCCCCAAGGGCACGCGGACGATCAGCGCCGGCGGGCATCTCCTGATGATGGCGGCGTGCCAGCCCTTCCTCTCGGGGGCGATCTCCAAGACGATCAACCTCCCCGAAGGGGCGACCCTGGACGACGTGGCGTGGGTCTACCGGCGCAGCTGGCCGCTGGGCATCAAGGCGCAGGCGCTCTACCGCGACAAGTCGAAGCTCTCCCAGGTGCTTTCCTCCAGCCAGGACGTGGACGAGGCCGAGGAGGCGATCACCGACGCGGTGCCGGCGGTCGCCGTCACGGAGCGGGTCGTCGTCCGCTACTGCTCGGAGCGCCGGCCCCTGCCCGACCGCAGGAGCGGCTACACGCAGAAGATGCGGGTCGGGGGCCACAAGCTCTACCTTCGGACGGGCGAGTACCGCGACGGCAGGCTGGGGGAAATCTTCGTCGACATGCACAAGGAGGGCGAGAGCTACAGGTCGCTGATGAACCAGTTCGCCATCGCCGTCTCGCTGGGCCTCCAGCACGGCGTCCCCCTGGAGGAGTTCGTGGACGCCTTCGCCTTCACGCGCTTCGATCCCGCCGGCCCGGTGCAGGGCAACAGCCGCATCCGGATGGCCTCGTCCGTCACCGACCTGATCTTCCGCGACCTCGCGATCACCTACCTGGGCAGGGATGACCTGGCCCACGTGCCGCCCGAGGACCAGGGCACCGCGATCGGGCCGCAGGAGGCGGTGCCGTCCGACGCCCGGATGCTCGGCTACGAGGGCGAGTGCTGCCCCGAGTGCCAGCTGATGACGATGGTCCGCTGCGGGACGTGCCTGCGCTGCGATTCTTGTGGAGCAACGACAGGATGCGCGTAGACCGTTCCGTCATGGCGACTCGTTCCAAGTCGATAGGGACGGGTCGCCACTGCAAGAAATGCGGGACAGAGATCACCAAGCGTCCCGGCGGCAAGACGGCATGCCCGAAATGCAGCCGTGACCGCGAAGCTCGCTATCGGCGGGATGATCCCGCCAGGAGGGTCGGATACAGGAAGAAGTACGCCGTCGAAGTCAGGGATGCCGTCTTGAAGGCCTATGGCGAATCCTGCGCCTGCTGCGGCGAGCATCGGCGCGAATTCCTGACCATCGACCATGCCGACGGCAAGGGGCACGAGCATCGCAAGGAGATCGGCAGGGGAGGCTTGGTGTTCTATAACTGGCTGCGCCGGAACAAGTACCCTGCCGGATTCAGGACGCTTTGCATGAATTGCAATTTCTCAAGGGGACTGCACGGCTATTGCCCACACGAACGAGAGGCCAGACATGAGGGAAAAGGACAAGGACAAGGCGAAGGAATTGGTCAAAGGGCGGACTGAACAGTACCAGGGATTCACCCGTGAGCAGATGGAAGCGGAAAGGTACAGACTCATTGCCGAGATCGGCCTGTGCAGCCCGATCCTGAATCCGGGGCGGGGAGCCAGGAAGAAGGCGAACAGGAAAGCGTTGGTCTTGAAGAAGCTCGTTCGCGTCCTCGACAAGCTGATTCCAGTGGCCCCCAGGATGGGCGGCGCGCCGCCAGCGCCTCAGCAGGGAGGGACGCCGCATAGCGGCACCTTCGATGGCTGGCGGGATGAGACCTGGCGATAATCCCGCGACAGCTGCGGGGCGACGACCGGCTGCGCCTGAGCGCCGCCGGCAGGGAGGCGCAGGAAAAAATCCTGCGCCTTTTCCGCGCGCAGGCGTAGACAAGAAACCATACGTCCGGTATAGTTATCTCACCGGGCCAAGGAGTCCGGCAGGCGGCAAGTAAGAGATTTGACCATCACCCTTTCGGGACCGGGACAGGAGAGCACGATGGCGACCATCAAGATCGGCGACAAGGTGCGGCTGACCAAGGACACGAGGCACGGCATGGTGAAGGCCGGAGCCATCGGGGAAGTGACGGAGATCAACGAGTCCGGCTTCTCGGCTGGCGTCGTCGTCCGGTTCATGAAACTGCCGCACCCCGTCGTCGCCCGCGCGTTCGGCGCGGACCCCAACAAGCCCGAGCCGTTCAACTGCCTGTTCCCCAAGGGCCGGCGGCTGCCGTTGGCGGTCGTTTCCTGATCCTGCGGACCCCATTGAAGAGGAGCGATTCCCCATGCTGTTCGTTATGCTTTCCAACCGTGGCAACCCCGACCACGGCGAGGACCCCCGTAGGCCGGTCGCTGGCGGCAAGGACCGCATGGTCCCGGTCGCCGACCTTGAGGCGGCGAGCGCCGCCTGCCGCCAGTACATCAAGGCCCACGGCCTCGGAGGCGGCAACTGGACCGGCGGTGAGGTGCGCGACATGGACGGGACCGTGGTGGCGGAAGTGAGCTACAACGGGCGCATCTGGCCCAAGGAGTGACCATGCCTCGCATGCTCGACCTGTTCTGCGGCGGCGGAGGGGCCTCGGCGGGATACGCCGAGGTCGGCTTCGACGTGACCGGAGTCGATATCGAGCTCGTCCCCGGTACCCCTACCGCTTCGTCCGTGGCGACGCCCTGGACTACCTCGCCGCCCACGGGCACGAGTACGACTTCATCCACGCCTCGCCGCCATGCCTCGCCTTCACCAAGGCCGGCAAGATCCGCGAGGGCCACAAGGGGGGCCGTCGGAAGCACCCCGATCTCGTGGGTCCGTGCCGGACCCTGCTGGAGGCATCCGGTCGCCCGTGGGTGATCGAGAACGTCCCCGGATCGCCCCTGCGGAACGCCGTCATGCTCTGCGGCACGATGTTCGGCTTGAAGGTCATCAGGCACAGGCTTTTCGAGTCCTCGATCTGGCTGGCGGTCCCCGAGCATCCCCGCCACCCCAAGGGCAGGCTCGTCCACGCCCGAGGCACCTACGATCGCGGGCAGAACGGATTCGTGTGCGTCGCAGGGAACAACTTCTGCCCGGTCGCCGGCAGCGAGGCGATGGGCGGGATCTCGTGGATGAGCCGCGCCGAGATGGCCCAGGCGATCCCGCCGGCCTACACGCGCTGGATCGGCCTCCAAGCCATCGGTCGTCTGCGGCACTTGCGTTCGCCCGCCAAGCGGGAGGGCCGGCTGGTCGCCCTTTGATCGCCCTTCCATCACCATCGGAGGCGTTTCCATGAACCGTCTGGACAAGAAGCAGGAGCAGGAGCGCGGGAGGATCGCCCTGGCGATCACCGAGGCCAGGGACCGGCTGGAGGCCAACCTGGGCATCTACAACGAGAAGGCGAAGGCGCTCTTCGACGAGTGGGTCCGGGGCGACCTGGACAAGCTCAACGAGGCGATCGAGGAGGCCCGCGAGTTCGCCGAGGGCGTCGTCGGCGAGATCGAGGGCTACATGGACGAGCGCTCCGACAAGTGGCGCGAGGGCGACCGTGGGGCCGAGTACGAGTCGTGGAAGGACGAGTGGGACTCGTTCGTGCAGGACGCCGAGGCGGTGTCGGTCGATCCGCCCGAGTCGATCGACATGCCCGACGGCGTGGAGGGGAGCAGGCTGGAGGAATTGCCCGAGTCCCCAGGCTGATTCCGGTCGTCCGTCCTGGCCGTCCTTGACCGGGCTGCCAGGATGGGAACAGGGACGCCTGGATGGTAGAACCGGGCGTCCGATCGGGAGGGACAGGCGATGCTCAAGCTCTACGTCAACGGCCTGGAGGCCCTTCGGTTCGGCCCCGGATGGGCTATCGTGCAGGGGATGAACGCGGGGCCGGGGGAGTTCAGCGAGGCGGTCGAGCGCCTCGCCAACGCCCCTCCCTTGGCCCGGATGACGCTCGTGTGGCAGGAGGGCGGCGGACGGCCCCGCGACGTGTGGGACCGCAGGACGGGCCTCCTGCTCAGGAGCGAGGCGGGCGAGCTGTTCGCCCGCGCGGTGGAATCCGGCGGCGAGCCGGAACGGCTGGACGCGCTGGCGCGGCGCGTCTTCGCCGAGGAGGCGGCGCAGCGCTGAGGCAGGCAAGCAACGCAGGAGAGAGACCGATGGCGGACGTGAATCGTTGGACGGCGATCGGCAGGCTGACCCGCGACCCCGAGTACACTCAGTTCCAGGGCGGCGGCGGCGTGTGCAATTTCGGGCTGGCGACCGTGGGCCAGCGGAAGCTCGACCAGCGGACGAACGAGTGGAAGGACGAGCCGGTCTTCATGGACTGCAAGGCCTTCGACCGCAACAGCGACGACAAGCGGAAGCTCGGCACCCGCTGCCACGAGCGGCTGTCCAAGGGCACCCAGGTCTACATCGAGGGCCACCTGGTCATGGAGCGCTGGACGCCGCAGGGGGGCGGCGGCGAGCGGACGGCGATCAAGGTCATCATCGACGTCGTCCAGTTCCTGGAGCAGCCCCGCGACGGGCGCGGCTCGGACAGGGGCCAGCAGCAGGGCAACGGCCAGCAGCAGGGCAACGGCCAGCAGCGCGGAGGCGGGCAGGGGCAGGGGCGTCAGCAGGGCGGCGGGCAGGGGCGGCAGGGGGGCGGGCAGCGGCCCCAGGGCAGGCAGCAGCCGCCCCCGGAGGACCACGGCGACGCCTACGACGGCAGCGGAGGCTACAGCGAGGGCGACGAGGCGTGGACGGCCCCGCCCCGTCAGCAGGGCCGGCAGGGCGGCGGGCAGCGGCCCCCCGCCGACGACGACATACCATTTTAAGGGGTGATTGTCAGATCGTGCGATGATGCTATCATGGGAAGCCAGGAGGGTTTCCCATGAAGCGTTGCAAGGTCTGCGAACAGGACAAGGACGAAGGCGGCTTCTACTCCAAGGACAGGACGTGCAAGGACTGTCGCAAGCGGATGATACGGGAGAGGTACAAGCAAACGCTGCCGGCCCGGCACGCATACGACCAGTCGAGATCCAAGACGGAAAAGCGGAAGCGGCATGCGGTCGTCGCCTCCAAGAAGCATCGTGAACGGAATCCGGAGAAGTACGCTGCCAGGACGGCGCTCAACAACGCCGTCCGCGACGGATGGCTGAGACGGATGCCTTGCCGGTGCGGCAACCCGAAGTCGCAGGCCCACCACCACGACTACTCCAAGCCGTTCGACGTGGAGTGGGTCTGCTTCAAATGCCATCGTGAAGGCAAGCATGGTCAGCGCGTCGGCTGAGTCAACGCGCGGACCGACAATCCAACGACGAGGAGCGAGCAATGGCGAAGGTGTTCTACGACTCGATCGCCCTGGGCATGCCGGACGACCGGAACGCGGACGAGGTCGCCCTGGGCGTCCGCCCCTTCCACGTCGATCGGCCCGACGTGCTGGGCGAGGACTACGACCGCGAGGAGGAGAAGGCCCTCGCCTCCTTCCGCGACAACTTCCTGCGGCACGCCAAGGACGAGGACCTGGCGCGGGCGTCCCTGGCCCTGCGGGGCGGACTGGAGGGCTTCAAGCTCGTCCGGACGTCGAGCGCGACGGGCGAGGATTGGGAATCGCCCTGCGGCGGCGGCTGCATCCTGATGGCCCTGGAGTGGGAGCCGGGCATGCTCCGGCGGGACGCCGCTTGGCGGCACCGCCTGATGGTCACGAGCGCCGCGTCGCGCTCGGGCGACACGAGCGCCGCCTGCCGCGTCATGACGTGGTGGGACGCCTTCCCGCCGGAGCGCACGCGGCCCCTGGCGCTGGCCGAGGTCCTGGCCGAGCAGCTGCGGAGGGCGTCGAAGTGAAGGACGACCGCGAGCTTGCCGCCATCGCCGAGCTTCTGGACATGGCGGCGAGCTGCCTCGTCCGGCGCGGCTCCGGGTCGTCCTTGGCGTTCGCCACCGCCAGGGACGCCCTTGAATGGGCGCTGGGCCTCCCCGGCGGCAGCGAGCGCACGCGCGACCTGATCGCGATGCTGCTCGACAAGATGTCCAAGGCCGGCCAGTTCCCGTTCGGCCTGGGCCGGCCCGTGGGCGTGGACGAGTACCTCGCCCTGGCCGTCGCGCGGATGGAGCCGGGAGGCCTCAAGGCGGCGAGGGAGGCGGCAGCCGCCGGGGCAGCTGCGCCGGCGGCTTCCTGCCCGGCCCCGCCGAAGCCGGGCGCGTGCCCCGAATGCGGCGTTGCCCACGAACCGGACTCCCCGCACACGGAGACGAACCGCTACCGAGACGCCTTCCAGGCCAAGCATGGACGCGCCCCGACGTGGGACGACCAAGCCGCCCATTGCCCCGCCTCCCTGCTCGCCTCCTGGGACGCCGCCCTGGCCCGCCGCGAGCGCCAGGGGCGCGGATCGCATTGAGCCGGTTGGTAAAATCCCTGACCCGCGCGGATTTTTTTCGTGCGCGTCCGTAGACAAGAAACCATACGTCCGGTATAGTTACTTCACCGGGCCAAAGGTGCCCGCGACACGAGGCAGGCCGAAACGGCCAAACACGAGGCTAGAAGAATCATGGCGACCAAGACCACCCGCATCGAGACGACCGTCCCCGCGACCCTCGGCGAGGTTAGCTGCATGCCGATCGCCGACGTCGGCTCCGACCGCTTCCCCGCCCACTTGTGGGCCGACCTGGTGCCGCTCATGAAGGCCGAGGAGTTCGGGGCGCTCCGCGAGGACGTGCGGGCGCGCGGCATCGAGAAGCCGATCGTCCTGTGGAAGGACAGCAAGGGCCGCGACTGGCTCCTCGACGGGCGCAACCGCCGCATGGCCGGCGAGAAGGTGATGGAGACGGGCGGCATGGCCGACGGCTCGTCCCTGATGGTGCCCGTCCAGTGGATCGAGGCCGGCGACCACGAGGCGCTCATGTTCGTCATGCGGACGAACGTCAACCGCCGGCAGTTGGAGAGCGGGCAGCGCGCCGCCGTCTGCGTCCTGGCCGAACTGGACGCGGGCAAGATCAAGGGCAAGAAGAAGAAGGCCGGCAACGGCGAGGGCAACGACGGCGAGTTGCAGGCGGCGCTGGCCGGCACGAACCGGGCCTACTACTTCGACTGCCGCACGTTGGGGCTGGAGGCCCCCGACCTGCTCATCCAGGTCCGCGACGGGGCGCTGACGGTCCCCAAGGCGATCAAGAAGCTCGCCGAGCGGAAGGAAGCCTACTCCAAGTCGGTCCTGGGCGGCGAGGACGGCGAGCAGGAGGCCGAGGCCACCGAGCCGGTCGATGGCGGTGCCGAGGACGGCGAAGCCGCCCCGGTGATCCTCGACGGCGAGAAGAACCCCGTCTCCGACGAGTTCCGCCCCGTCTTCGCCGTCCGCCACGACGTCAAGCTCGCCGTCTCGGCGCTCAAGTCGGTCGCCCTCCAGGTGCAGGCGATCTGCGGCAGCAAGGGCGGGGCGCACTACGAGGAGCAGCCCCTCCTGACGGCCCTCAAGGAGGTCGCCAAGGCCCTGGCCGACGGCCAGCCCCACGTCGTCTGCCCGACCTGCGCCGGCAGCGGCAAGCAGCCCGGCAAGCCCCGGACCGAGTGCCACACGTGCGGCGGGATCGGCAACCTCCACAAGGCCGGCTTCAAGCTCTACAAGAAGACGGTCGCCAGCGCCGCCGCCGCCGGCGAGTCCGAGGTGCCGGTGCCGCTGGGCGCGGACGAGGCCAGCCCCGCCGAGGCCGGCCCGGAGGCCGACGCGGTCGTCGCCCCGCTGTTCGACGACGAGGCGGCACCGGTGGTGAACGCCGACGAGTGAGTCAAGGGGTTGACCGGAGGGGAGGGCCAAGGCCCTCCCCTCCTTCGTCCGCATGGAGGGTGAGCCGATGCCCCTGTTCCAGGACCATGTCGTCCAGCGCGGCCTCTTCGATCCGCCCGAGCCGGAATGGCAGGACAGTTGGGACGCGCCTGCGGGCCGCATGCCGGCGCGAGGCTACCAGCAGGGGATGGTCGAGGGGTTCTTCCGCGAGTGGCGGGCGGGGCACCGGTGCGTCCTGGCCGTCAGCGCGACGGGCACCGGCAAGACGGTCTCGGCCTCGCACCTCGCCCGGCTGTGGGCGGTCCGCTGCGGGACGTTCGGCCTGCCCAAGCGCGTCCTGTTCATGGCCCACCGCGAGGAACTGGTCTTCCAGACCGCCGCGACGATGCGCGAGGTGCTGCCCGGCGTCCGCATCGAGATGGAGATGGCCGACTTCAAGGTCAAGGCCTCCAGCCGGGCGCAGATCGTCGTCGCCTCCACCGCGACGCTGTTCCAGCTGCAACGCCTCCTGCGGTTCGGCTGGGACGACTTCGGGCTCGTGATCGTGGACGAGGCGCACCACGCCACCAAGGGCAACGACATGTACGACATCCCCCTGGGCCGCTTCCGGGCGGCGCGGGTCGCGGGCATCACGGCGACCCCAGAGCGTAGCGACGGGCGCGACCTGTCGGGCCGATTCACCGCCGTCGCCTACCGGTACCAGATGCCGCAGGCGATCGCGGACGGATGGCTCGTGCCGCTCGTGACCCGGCAGGTCTGGATCGACGAGTTGGACCTGTCCGCCATCTCCGGTCGTTTCCGGCCCGCCGACGTGGACAAGATCCTCTGCGAGGAGACGGTCGCCCACAAGGTCTGCCGCCCCGTCATCGAGATCGCCCACACGAGGAACAAGTGGCCCGGCGAGAGGCAGGCGATCGTCTTCGCCGCCTCGGTGGAGCACGCCCGCGTCATGGCGAACGTCTTCAACCGCTGGCACCAGAAGGAGGGGACCGGCACCGCCGCCGCCATCGACTGCGACGCCAGCCATATGAGCCGCGAGGAGCGGCGGGCGGTCATCCGGCAGTTCAAGGAGGGCAAGGTCCGGTACCTGACCAACTACGGGG
>JACCDG011238375.1_pt1 | contig 12831 bp, 12 predicted proteins | sample 7442471 | NCBI WGS metagenome assembly JACCDG01 (sample SAMN15323444, study PRJNA562643) | freshwater metagenome | isolation source: river surface water | place: USA:Blue River Watershed | collected 2017-08-17 | reverse complement strand
GATAATTGAATATCTCCCCTCGGTAAAAGACGCGGGCCAAGTGCAATTTGGCCACTCGTTCTCGAATTTCTCTGTCTCGACTCTCTGAGGGAGCCTGCTCATGGAGCAAAAGGATATTGGCTGATTCCTGCAAAAAGTTCTGGAGAGCCTGGCTTTCGTCTCTGTTTAGTTTCTCAGGGCGATCTTGTGTGTCACCTACATCTTCAAGGTGCTTAAGACCTTTAGACTTAATCTTTACGGTGTTGCGGATATGAACAGGAAACTTCTGGAGAAGGGCCACTCGAGTTCGTAAGGCCTCTGCAAATGATGGATCCGTCGCAAACTCAAGCAGTGCTATTTGTTCACCCGCTTCGATGCTCTGCCAGACCTGCACTTCTTGAGATTTCGACAAAACGGGAGCCTTCTGGGCTTTCTGCGCCCAAAAAGCTCGTTCACTTTGAAGTCTCATTGTGGATTGCCTGGATGGGCGAGACTTTACGACTTCCTGACAAAGTTCTTCACCCAAGGAATTGGCAATGAGATGAACTGCAAACGTCCCAACAAGAAAAATCACCACAATGTCTTTCAACGAAAGCGATGAATTTACCAGTTCTATTTCACTGACTAATCAACAGCGACAGGGTCACCATCCGAGCCAGATCCCTCTCCATCGCTGGCACTTGGATACTGCTGATCAGAGGTATCCAATGCGCTTCCATCACTCGGAGTATTGAGATTGGATACTCCGCTGGAGGATTTAGAATCCGAGACATTGTTTGTGGGGGGAGTGTTTGCTCCTTCAGTGCTGGCTGCATCGTCTCCACAGCCATACAAGCTGACTGTCGCTAACAGGGCTAAAGAAACACGGTAGATAGGAAAGGACATGGGGCCTCCTCATTTAAGGCCACAATCGACAAGCATTAAGAAAGATTTGCAAAACGCATGCCGATTTTTTCGCCGCCTCTGCAGGCACTAAAGGCGCACACAGATAGGACAAAGCGCCCGAAGCCTGCAAAGATTTCCGCAAAAAAAATAGGCTACTCAAGGGTTTAATGAAGTTTGGAATCTGCGCTGGGAAGGTCCAAAAGATCGCTCAAAAGTTCAATGCCGCGGGCCTGATCGAGACCCGAATGAACCTCCGCGCTCGTAATGCCTGCTGATTCGATTTGACGACAGACAAGATCGAGCTGACGGCCCACAAAGCCTTCAACCGTTCCATCAAATGCGCCAGACAGTTTTCGCATGATATCAATAGTTTAGCTTAGTTCTGGGGCTCTGCGGCATCTTCCTGAAATCCCTTGAGTTTTTGAGTCTCCCTGTGATTCAACCGCCACAGCAAATGAATCCACAAACTGATTTTACAGAGTCGGAGATCGAGAAAGCGCGAGAACTCAAACGCCTCAAATTTCCGACTGCGAAATTTGCAAAATCCCCCACGCCTTGGGTGGCAAAATCGGGCCACTATGTTTTTGCCAGACACTGCCCCGAGGGTTGTCAAAGCGTTCAGGAGCAAGTTCACCTCGTGATCAGTCCACGAGCTGAGCTCGAGGATACGGTATGGCTACCTCGAATGGATGATCTTTTAGAAGTCGCAAAGAATCATCAGGTGAGTTTTTCTCAAATCACGGATTATCTGCATCGAAAAAGATTTGCCGACAAAAATGAACGTGAAGGACTGTATCAGTTGTTTATCGAACTGTTACGTTGAGTCGGCGAAATCACCGATCGGCGGATCAATAAAAATCCCAAAACAAAAATCAAAGCTCCAATAAGGGACTCTCCTTCAACGTCTTGACGAGTGAGACTGCAAGCTCCCATCGATTTGCTGCTTCCAAAGAAACTGCGGTCGGCTTTCGAAGGATCCTGGCCTGTCGCCATCAGAACCGCGCGGTAAGCATTGAGTCTTCCGCCAGAGAGCACTTGCGGAATCATTTGTGGCAAACGATCGACGGATTCCAAAATCACCTGTCGAACCTGAGTAGCATTGAGTCCAGGTCGCGCCGCACGTACTAAAGCCGCCACCCCCGCGACGTGAGGAACCGCCTGAGACGTGCCCTGCTTCACATCGTAACCCGATGTATAAGAGTTGCCTCCCATCAATCCCGGAATGATTGCGTAAATCTGAGTGCCCGGCGCCAACAAATGAACATGATTTGGGCCCCAGCCCGAGAATCCCGCTTTGAGATCATTTTTGTCTGACGCTCCGACACAGGTGTTTCCGATAATCTGAAACACACAAGGATAAAATCCGAGCGCATCGATGTTTTGAGAATCATTTCCTGCTGAAGTAATCACACTGACGTCAAAGTCTGCCGCCATCTGCGCCATCTCTTGTTCCAAAAAAGCCGATGAAGCGCCTGAGCCCCATGAATTATTCATCACAAATTCTGCATCGGGGACCTGATCACGGATTGCTTGCATTCGCTGACGCATCCACTGAATCCCATTGATCGCTCCTTGAGAGTTCCCTTTGTTTTCGGCGTTCAAAAATTTTACAGAAATAATCTGAATGTCTCCGGGGACGACTCCCTTGATCCCGTAATCATTTTCCCCACGAGCGCCAAGAATCGATGTCACATGAGTGCCATGTCCGTTCTCGTCCACAGGGGGCTGACTTGTATTGAGGACGTTGTAGCCGTCTATCACTCGTCCGATCAAATCCGGATCTCGATCGTCAATTCCAGAGTCCAAAACAAAGACAAAAACCTTGGCACTTCCCTTCGTCACTTGCCATGCCCGAGCGGCATCAATATCGACCGCGCCATACTGCTGCATCGTTGCAACATCCGCAAACAGTGACCATTGATTGCTACTTAAGGGATCTCCCTGCGCAGGGTTTGAAGGATAATTGAGATAAACATCATTCGCTCTAATTTCGACGAGAGGTTCGGATTCATAACCAAAGCGATCGACGATCTTGGCAAAATTCTGAGCGGACTGAGTGTCTTCAAATTCGATTTTTTCGATCAAAGTATTTTGGATCCTTGCATTGACGCTCAAGCCATTGGCTTCAAAGGTGGAGGCCTTAGGGCGAACCAAAAGTGTGGGGGCCGCTGCCTGCAAAACACTGAGCATGACAAACAAATGAGGAAGGACCATACGGCCCTAGAAATTCAAGTTTTGTACCCCGAATAAGGGACTAAAATGACTCAGTTTTTAAGACTTGATTCTGCGACTTTTACTCCCCAATGGGGACTCAAATTCTAAGTCGAAGCGGCTGACTTCGGAGGAACACAAAGGCAAGTGCGAGGAGCCCCAAGCTTACGAAGGCTCGCCAAAAGCCCTCCGACACTCCTCCATCCAAGCGGACCACACATCCAAAGGGTCCTTTGGACGGATCAGCGGATTTGGCCTTTTTGAGATTTGCTTCGGACGAAGGAATCCCCTGCTTCGAGCCATCACTGGGCTCTGCTTCTTTCCAAACAGACTCTGGTCGAGATTCTGGCGTTGGCAAGTTTACACGAAAATCAAACTGCTTTGGAAATTCCTCCATTTCAAAAAAAGAGTTCATCCCAATCACCTGGACTTCGTAAAGGCCTGAGCGAGTCGTTGCCACATGAGTCGACGTGGACTGTGAAAAATTGGACCACGGCCCCCAGTTGCCGTCACCTCGAAATCTGAGCCTCCAAGAATAATAGGCTTCGGGAACTTGAGATCCCCATCGAACTTCCATTCCGGGTTCTCGAATCACAAGGGCCAAATCTTCTGAAAATTGAGAAACCGGTCTCTCGAGCGAACGCGGCACAACACCTTTTGCGTTTTGATCTTCATCCGCTTGATCCACGAGATCCGCAGGATTGAGACGTTTGGCACTGAGTTCCACACTAAACTGAGTGGGATTGATACTCGCACCCTCTATCGTCCAGGCCCAAGGGGATTGGTCGTTTAGGCGAAGTTCTTTTTCTTTCCAAGACCATCGAAGGGCGTCCACCTGCCAGCGCTGAGATCCCTCTACAGCTCCTTCGACAAGCCCTAAGAGAAAATCCACTTCGTCCCGATTCCACGTAGAGGGATTGAGATTTGGTTCTGTAGAATTTGCTCTAAAAGACTGAATATTCATTTCCGAAAATCGACCCAACCAAAGACCGTCTTTTTCTTCCAACAATCGAAGCTCAGGCTTCCAACGAACTAGTAGTTCTCGCGATTTTTGAAACTGAGGAATCGCCGCATTCTCGAGGCCAAAAAGGACGGCTCGACCCGCGAGACTTAACTCGATCGAGCCTTCTTTGAGCTCAATTTTGGGCAGTTCTTGAAGACTCACTTCGACAGGCGGCAAACTTCCATCTCGCGGCCAAATCCATCGCGTCTGAGGACACAGCAATCCGGCTGTCACTGAGCCTTTCATCAAAAGGTCCAAAAAACTCGCATTGAGTTTGACCGAGACCGATTTTTTTTGAGTCTGAGGTCCCACCCAGGGGCCCAGGGCATTTCCCTGGCCCGTCGTCGACAAAGACCACTTGTTCGTATCGTCGCGTGAAAGTGCAGGCAGAGGCCCTTGCCCCTCTAAAGGCACTTTATTATTCCACGCCTTCACAAAATCCCGAGCACAATTTGCCGCCTTCTTAATGAGGAGACGCGAATCCATCTGAAGCCACACGGAGCCTTCAGCAAATCGAAAATCATTGAGTCTCCACTCCAAAAATGTTTCCGCTCGATCCAAAGGATCCCACGGATTTTTGAGCTCCAAACGAGTTCCCAAATCTTCTGCAAAAAAAGCCGATCCAAGAGCAGATTCCAGTGTCGCTCCTAAAGTCTTGTTAACAGTATCAAGTGCAAGAGGCGTCAGCGGAACCGCACTTTCATTGGTCGGCTTGCCGGTTTTTCGATCTTTGACTGGATTTTTAAAGACCATCTGGACCGAAGGATTTTCATGATCCCGAGGAATGAGTTTAACTGAAGGCTGATCATTGGTTCGAAGCAACTCGAGGCGCCAAAGACCTTGAGTATCCTTAAACAACTGAAATCGAATCTCGAGGTCCAACGGCCCCACTTCGCCACGGACAAGATAGTTTTCATCATGGTATCGCCAAAATCCATAGCGATCGACCACTCGCACCTTGCCCACATCGGTGGTCGGCCCTGAGACCCGCGCTCCCGTGCAGCCGATTCGAAAGACGAGACTATTAGTCAACGGATCAAACTCAATGGCTTTGGATTCGATTTCAAAACTGAGATGCCGGAGTTCGATTTCGACGAACCATCGCATAATCCATTCCCACTTCCCCGGGGGATCTTCGATTTCGATGGGAATAATAATGGAGGGAGGATCCGGATTCTCGACACTCGTTCTCAAGGCATGAAGATCAATAAACCCATCGGTGTTTTTTTCGCCACTTCCAGGGCGAACAGGCTCTTCAAGCACCATCCGATCCGAAAACAGCAACTGTCGAATCAGCTGAGATTTTACATTCGACATGCCAGAAAGAGCTTCTTCAAGATCCGCCGGATTTTGACGGAAGTCTTCGAGGATTTGAGATAAAAAATCTCCCCCTAACTGAATCTGAAGGCTTCTTTCGGCCCAAGGACTCACCGTATATTCCTGAAGATTCTGCCGAGCTTTGAGGGCTTCGATTTGTTTGAGATTGGCCGACATTTTGAGACGTCGCCCCCCCTCGACTTCGATCTCGGCCTCATAACTGGGCTGGCCGTTGACCAAAACAGGATTTCCTTGCGCATCGGTGACAAGAACAAAGAGGGTTTTGTCAGGGCCACGGACAAAGGGAGGGGCAGAGATTTGAGCCAAAGCTGGGCCCCCACTGAGGAGAGCCGCGACTGCAATATGACGCCACAAATGATTCAAAACCTCCCCTACATATCCGAGCCCCCCTCGAAGGCAAAGAAGAACTGGTTCGCTGTATTCTGATTTTAAGGTCCACTCAGGCCGGTTTGGGCAGATGGGCATTTTAAGGATGAAACCAAATTCACTTTTCAAGGGGTTCAAAGGCCCTTAGTCTTCGTTTTATGGAATGGCAATCCGACCCGTTTTTTCAAATGGCACAGCGACAATTTGATGAAGTCGCTGAAACAATGAACCTCGATAAGAACGTTCGCATCCGTCTCAGAGAGCCGGATCGCGCGGTTCTCCTCAAAATTCCCGTTCGAATGGAAGACAATTCCGTCTGCACTTTTGATGCCTACCGAGTTCAGCACAATGATACTCGCGGACCATACAAAGGGGGCATTCGCTATTCTGAAGAAGTCACTTTGGGCGAAGTCGCTGCGTTGTCGATGTGGATGACGTGGAAGTGTGCTCTCATGAATTTGCCTCTGGGCGGAGGAAAGGGCGGAATTTGTATTGATCCCACCAAACATACACGCCTTGAGCTTCAAAGACTTACACGTCGCTATACGGCTGAACTCGTCAGTTTCATTGGGCCGCAGCAAGATATTCCGGCTCCGGACATGGGCACCAATGGCCAAATCATGGCGTGGATCATGGATACTTATTCACAGTCCAAGGGCTTTGCCATTCCGGGAGTGGTGACGGGTAAACCAATTGAAATTGGTGGATCACTTGGTCGCGTCGAAGCGACTGGCCGAGGCGTTGCTTACACCATTATGGAAGCCGCCAAACACTTGAATATGAATTTAGGCCCCGACACTAAAGTAGCAGTGCAGGGATTTGGAAACGTCGCCACTCACGCCGCTCTCAAACTCGCGAGCTTGGGTTGCAAAATCACACATATCTCGGACGTTTCGGGTGGATATATGAATCCCAAAGGCCTCGATGTCGAGAAGGCCTTTGCTTACGCCACCAAAAATGGAAACCTCACAGGATTTCCGGATGCCGACAAATGTTCGCAAGTCGATGTGCTCACAGCACCTGCAGACATTGTGATCCCGGCCGCAACGGGAAGTCAGATTGATGGCAAGGTCGCTGCAAAACTCAAGTGTCGAATCCTCGCCGAAGGAGCCAACGGCCCGACCACTCTCGAAGGAGATGCGGTCCTCAAGGAAAGAGACAAAGAAATTTTTGTCATTCCCGATATTTTGGCCAATGCGGGCGGTGTGACTGTTTCGTATTTTGAATGGGTTCAAGGTTTACAAAACTTTTTCTGGACCGAAAAAGAAGTGAATCGCGAACTCGCCAAACTCATGACCAAAGCTTTTGAAGAAGTTTTGGAAGTGCAGCGACGGCACAAAGTTTATATGCGAACAGCTGCACAGATTCTTGGAATTGAACGAGTGGCCAAGGCCATGCTCTTAAGAGGTCTCTATCCGTAAGAGATTTTGATTTAAGAATTGCTCAGATGATGAGTGAGCAAGCGCGCGAGGTGATTCACATCATCCGCGCGTGAAATCCACTCGTCACAGCCCTTTTCATAGCCTTGACGAATAATATCTTTGTCATTTTTGTCAGAAATAATGACCACAAAAATTTCTTCGGACTTTTGAGCCCGTTTGATTTTTTCACAAAGACCGAAAGTATCATCTTTGAGCGTGCGCTGATCCAAAAGAACGCCGTCCCACTCTCCTGATTTCAATCCTTGTTCGAGTGAAAACCGCCCATCAAATGCCACCACGTCGGCCTGAGCTTTGAGTTGTTCGATGAGACCGTCACAGAGAGCCTTACTCTCAGACACAACAGCCAAGCGTCGACTGGGTCTTCCGTTTCGCAAGCTACGGAAATCGCCAATATTCACGACCTTTTCAGAAATCAAAGATTTCAGGGCCTTGCGTCGCGATTTCATAAGATAATTATAACACTCAAAGGGGCTAAATACAAAAGAGGGACTTTGGACTAAATCCACGGCGGCGTTGGTCAAAGTGCTCGACGAGTTCCAAACTCGCCGCAAAGCTCGAGTTTCGGTTGTTGAAAGGGAGATGGATGGGATTCACCGAAAAAACATTTCGAGCGATCTCGGACGGACGCCGCCTTTTGATCCACCGCAGTAGCCGCGCAGCACCCTTGAGTTCTCGTGGGGCAAGCTCCAAACGTTCGACCTGACCCCTGCGAACACATTCGCCTCGCATTTCTGTGAGCTCTAAAATTGAGGGAATAGGCCGAAATGAGTTCAAATCTAAAAAGGGAACGACCTTCAAAAGCATTTGCCGGCCTTTTTCGATCTGAGCTGTCCAAGATTTGGAGTCTTCAAATGGAAGCCAAGTCCCCAATGTGAGCGTCGCCTCATCGCGAACCAAATCTTTTCGAATATGAAGGCGACGAAGTTCGCTCTCATCGCCTGCTGTGATCACCGAATTTTCCTGCAAGGGCTCTGGAAGCAGTGAAATGGGACAATCAAGTCGATCGTAATACAACCAATATCCAAACTTCTCGGCCTCGAGATTCTTTAAATGTTTCGTGGCAACTCGATACCCCACGAGAGAATTGATAATCAAAGATCGACAGCGACGAGACTTGGTCAGCTGAAACCCCATCCAGGAAGCTTTCACCTCCGTGGGTTCATCAATCACGTGAACTCCCCATTTTCGAATATGGTCGACAAGATATTGGGAATACGAAGTCTTCACTCGAGCATCAGGACTATAGAGTTTTCCCCAAGCACTCGCATGACTCTTGAGCCACTGGCGCCGCCCTTCCAAACTGACATGAGCGCCCAAAGACTGCGCGACCACGGTCTTAAACCACCGTCCAAAGGCAGGACTACGGCGTTCAAGTTCTGTCAGGGCTGAGAGGGATTTCTTTTGATACTGAGGGTCTTTTTTCACGCGTTCCAAGACACGTTCAAAATCCTCTGCCACCTCAGGGAATTCTCGTCTCAGTTCTCCAAACCAGTTCTCGACACTGCCTTCGAGATTCACTCTATTTTTGGGAAGCAAGACCTGAAGTTGTTGAGTGAGACTCTGCAGACCAGAATCTTCCAACCTAAAAAATCCGGCGCGAAACAAAAGATCATCGACCTTTCGAGATCCGATCATCGCGGGATATTGAGCAGGAACCAGCTCATCTCCTGGAGTCTCGCCAATCAACTGGCTGGGGATCAACGCGACTGAATACCCTTTGCGCGCCAGAGCGGCGGCAACCAAAAGGCCTTCGGGCTGATAATCCCCTAAAATCGCAAAATCATGAGTGACTAAGCTCACGTTCTCAAGGCTACCCTTCTCGCTTCCTCTATTTCAAGGTCGAAGAGATAGTCTCGTACGAGTTTCTGCTCAAATCCATGAACTCGCTTCATTTGCTCTTCAAATGAAATTCCCTCAACGAGGGGAAAGCTGATTTGTCTCAGAATTCTTCCGGAATCCATTTCGGCAACCACATCGTGCAGGCTCACACCCAAAATCTTCTCTCCGGCATCGATGGCTTGGCGAACCGCATCCTTTCCCTTGAACGCCGGTAAGAGACTGGGATGCAGATTGATGATGGGTGATTTCCAAGTGGATAAAAACTGAGATGAAAGAATCTTCATGAATCCCATTAAGAAGATTCGATCGATTTGAAGCTCTGAGAGCTTTTTAAGGAGATCTGATTCCCCTGAAGAGTCCTTAAAATTAAAGATGCCCGTGGGCTTTCCTGCTTTTGTCGCTCTCAAGATCCCTTGGCACTCTCGTTGAGAGGCCACGAAGGCAACCGTCTGGTGTTTGAGTTTCGTCGATTCGAGGTCCAAAAAATTTTGTAGATTCGTCCCCTCTCCCGACACCAATACGGCCCAGCGAATCATTCCAAGACAACTCCGACGTTGGCTTTGGGAATCACCTCGCCGATACAAAATCCACCCTGCTTTTGGATCTCACTTGCAGCTTCTGCCGGCGCTATGACACAAAATCCCACACCCATATTCCAAGTCGAAAACGCTTCACGCTCTTCGAGTTTTGCAGCTTCTACAAATCTTTTCATCAAAGGAGAGGTGGGTATAGACGATCGCTTGAGCTTTAAGCTGACGCGAGATTCGACGACACCTCGAGGAAGGTTTTCGATCAGACCACCTCCTGTAATATGAGAAGCGGCCTTGATCTGTGCTGTTTCAAAGAGCGCGAGAATACGCTTCACATAGAGTTCTGTCGGTTTGAGCAGATAGTCTCCAACGACACTGCCTTCCAAAACAGCATCGAGCTTCCAACCTTGATTCTCAATGACACGTCGAACAAGCGAGTATCCATTGCTATGAAATCCAGACGAAGCAAATCCAAAAATTTGATCTCCGATGGCCACATTGTCTGGATTAAAGCGATGAGCTCTCTCCAAAACGCCAACCGAAAATCCCGCCACATCAAAACGCCCGGGACTATAAAATCCTGGCATCTCTGCCGTCTCTCCCCCAATCAGACTCACTCGACTTTCTCGACACGCGGCGACCAGGCTCTCCATAAACGCTTGCAGGGCCTTGGGCTCGAGCTTTCCTGTCGCAATATAATCCAAAAAAACAAGCGGCTCCGCACGACAGCAGAGCAAATCGTTGACACACATCCCGACCAAATCCTGCCCCAGACCTTGATAGTGGTTCAATGTTTCGGCGAGCAACAACTTCGTACCCACTCCATCGGTCGTCGCCACCCACAAAGGATCTTTTAAGTGGGAAGGCGCTCTAAAAAATCCTCCAAAGTCCCCCAAGCGACTTTCAATCTCTGGCCTTCGTGTGGTTTCAATTTTTTGAGAAAGGTTCTCGATGAATTGATCTGCTAAATCTCGATCAACCCCAGAGGCTCGATAATCCAATGTCTCTTACTCCTGTGAAAAAATTGCGATGACGGTATCTCCGTATCGCCGTTCCGTCTCGGTATTCCAAAGAGATTGAACAGAACTAATCACTTCGCGCTTATCCCTTTCGGTAATGACGAGCCCCCCTTTGGTGAGGAGCGGATTTTCACGCAGCGAATTGAGACAGGGAACAATCCAATCCTCTCGATAAGGAGGATCCATAAATACAATATCAAATCGATCCCCTCGCTTCGAGAGCCAACGAATAGCATCGAGCGCTCCCTTGCAAAGAACCTCTACTTTGGAACCCATATTGAAATGCTCTGCAGTTTTTTGGATGCTTTTGACAGTTTGCAAATGGTGATCCACAAACACAACCGAATCTGCCCCGCGAGACAGACATTCAAATCCCAGAGCCCCAGAACCGGCAAACAAATCCAAAACTTTAATCGAAGACCAGTCGGCAATAAATCGAGCCTGAACTTGATCAAAAATGGCCTCACGGACCTTGTCCGACGTAGGGCGCATTTTGGGATTGGGCCTTACGGGAAAGCTCTGACCTCCTAAGGCACCCGCGATGATCTTCATCCGCGAAAACTTACTCAAAAGCTCCCCCCCTCACAAGGAGGGATTCCTTTGAGTTCAAGCGATGCCATGGGCTGCCCCCCGTATGGGGCAGGCTTAAAGCACAGATCTTCACTTGAGGGGTTTTGAGGCGCTTTAGGGCCTTTTGGAGCATGGCATGCCGCTTGCTTTGATAGTCAGTTGGGAGTTTTTTATGAAAAGCACGATTGCGGCATTTTGTATCGTCATCAGTTCAAGCATTGCGAGCACTTTGTGCGCTCAGGGGATTCAGCCCATGACCGCTTCTGATGCCAACCGGGAAAAAAACTTTTTTAACGCGCTCGAGAAACTCATGAGCATGGATAATCTCGAAGCCAAACTCGCTGAGTACGAAGCGGCGAAGTCTTCAAATCCTGCACGAGCAGCTGAGATTATCAAAGACCTCGAAGCCCAAGTAAATGGCAATGAGGCAGCCAAGTTTTTGGTGAACTCGCGCACCTCTGCCGATCCTTCCGCGGAATGGGAAAGGACGTTTTCCCCTTACATCAAAGCCAAGGAAGAAGCTCTCAAAGGGAAGGTTCAACCCGTTAAGTATTTAGGTTCAGTGACAGCCCTCCAAAAAAGTCGTCTCCTTTATCAACTGGGGACTGAACTCGTTAAACGCCAGGCCGATGGCAAAGCTCTCAGAGGAGTCGATAGCATTGAGATCGCTCTTTTTTCGAGTGAAGCTGAAATCAGCAAAATGAAGAGGCTCTTTGGTGACAAAAAATTTAAAGCGTCACCAGAGTCAGGCATTGGCTATGTGCTCAAAAGTTTTGAATTTGATGGGCTTGTAAATACACGCCCCATTGAAGGACGAAAATATGAACTTATTATGCGAGACGGTTCGACCAAGAATTTTACAGTCCCCGACGATCTAGACGAAACTGTTCCAAAGCCCGCAAACCTTATGATCTCTCTTCGACCTGTGCCGGGGCTCGATACTCTGATGGTTCTCAATTACCCACTGCGCCTCAAAGATTTTGAAGGCAAATCCGTCGTTGTCGTGGATGAACGCCAAGTTTTCTCCACACGAGATGAGATCGGCGAAATCACCGTTGGAATGGATCGCAAGGCAAACACAAAGGCCATTTATGTCGATTCTGCCGAAAAATTCATCGAAGCCATCGACAAAGCTCAGCCTGCAAAAAAATCATCTGATGCTCGTGGACAAATGTTGATTGAAGAAATCATCCCACAGCTCCATCCTCAGATTTGCGGAATCGCAACTTGATCTAACTACTTTTTGTTCTTGATCGCCGCAGCCACCAATCCTTTGAACAAAGGATGAGGCTCATAGGGCTTTGACAAGAACTCAGGATGGTATTGAACCCCTACAAAAAATGGATGATCACGCAGCTCAATGATTTCGACGAGTTTTGAATCCGGCGAAGTTCCCGCGATCTCAAGTCCCTTGGATTCCAAAAGTTCACGATACTGATTATTAAACTCCAATCGATGTCGATGCCGTTCCTGGATCTCCAATCGTCCATAAAGCTTTTCAGAAAGCGACCCTCGCTTCATCACGCAAGGATAGGCACCCAGACGCATGGTTCCACCCTTCTCGACACGCTCACTCTGCCCTTCCATATAATGGATCACAGCATCTTTGGGTTCTGGATCAAATTCTTGCGAATGCGCTTTGGGCATTC
>JACCDG011382836.1_pt1 | contig 12836 bp, 27 predicted proteins | sample 7442471 | NCBI WGS metagenome assembly JACCDG01 (sample SAMN15323444, study PRJNA562643) | freshwater metagenome | isolation source: river surface water | place: USA:Blue River Watershed | collected 2017-08-17 | reverse complement strand
TTATTCTTCGCAAGAATATTATCCGCCCATCAAGAGCTGGGAATAAGAAATGGTTTCAGAGGCAGCAGGCGACATCGTCAAACGTGCCAGAAAGGCCAAGGGACTGACTCAATCCGAGTTCGGCCGCGAAATCGATCGTCCACAGAGCGTGGTGTCAAAGTACGAGCGGGGCTTGGTCGAGCCACCGGGGAATGTAGTCATGCATTGCATGAATATTCTGGGAGCCCGAAAGTCAGATGTGTCCCCGAATGAAGTGGCACATCTAATTCGCTCAAGGCTCTCCTCGCCGGAGCATGCTCCACTAAGGGTGGCGTTGGCCGAGTTCATCGAGAGCGTTCCAAGCCGGCGTCCCACCGGGTCGCGTTAGGCCGCGAGCTCCCTGCAAGAATCAAGATGTAGAGCCACATCTCGATAGTCGGCCCAGCGCTTGCCGCCATCGAGGTAGGTCTTTACCGGGAAGCTGCCGGCGCTGATCTGGTTGTAAACAGCACCCTTGGAAATGCCCAGCAGCTCGGCCAGCTGATCGACGTTCAGGCGTAGGCCGTAGCGCTCAACGATAAAAGCTTGAGTGATCAGGCTCATTTCATTCCCCTCCCAACCTCCGCAGCCGCCCGAACGATTGCCCTGCGCATGGCGGCGTAGACGTCATCTCCATGCCCTACAATGATTCGGTGCTTGCCATACGTGTCATGCAGTACAGACCACGCTTCTGTGCAACCTCCGCCGCCATCTGGCAGGTCAACGTAAATTTCCATCCCCAACTTCACCGCCAGCCGCAGTGCATCGCCATCGTCAGTGAGCGGGTCGAACGTCCAACCTTCATGGTCTGTCAGGCAATTCCATTTATCGTCCCACGCGCCCAAGTCTTCGTAGCCCGCCGCCTTCGCAGCGGCTTCCAACAGTTCGCGGTCAGTCATAGCTTGATGCACTCCATGCCTTCCCATTTGCACACCGGCTCTTCCTTGCACTGGATGACAAACCCTTCAATGTCGCCTTCACCCCCGCAGGACTGCACCTCATACCCATAGTCGCCGACCTGCACGATCATTGGCGCGTCGGGATCAATCATGTCGCTCTTGTCTTTCCACTTGCTGTTTTGCCATTCGTGTTCGACGTCCATCATGGTCGCCATGACAAAGCGCATGGACTGTGATTTCAGAATCATTGCGGGTTCTCCTTCTCGCTTGCAATCGCTGGGTGCAGGTAATCCAGCGCCGCGCTAAAAACATTCCAACGCCCTTGTTGGTCTGTATTTGGCTTGTTCCATCCGGCGTAATGCATCTCGTCAAGGCACTGCTTGAGAAGTGAGATTGCTTTGTCGTGGTCTCGCACCACTGCATCGTGGATGTTCAGATATGGACAGTCGCACTCAACACCCACTGGTTGTTGAACAGCGCCACCAGCTAGAAACGCAGTTTCCATGTTGTATTTCGTGAACTTAGGCTCATCCCCAACATCACCGTCTCGGTATGCTTTGGGCAACCACTCCCAAAAGTTGTTGCTTGTCATCCGTGGCAGATGCGGCCCTCGCGGTCGTGCTGGTGGCATAGGAACGGGACCTTTTCGATCACCGCCTTGAGCACGTCCATCTGGGTCTGCAGGCAGCCATTCGGCACGGTGCCGGCACGAAACGCGCAGGACTTGCATCGCTCATCGGCCTCACCGTCGGCCGCGAGGTGCGCGATCCAAAGCTCGGTCAGGCGTACCATCTGCTCGCCCAGCGCCTTGCCCTCGGGCGTAACGCGGTTCTTGTCACTGGCGGCCTTCATGCGTTCTCCTGTGGCGGTACTGTCACCTCATGGGTTCGGATTTCGTCGATGCAGTACCGGCCGAACGATGCACGCGCTTCGAGGAAGTCGACGACCAAGCGGCCAAGCTCCGTCTTGCCGTCCTTGTCCAAGTCGATAATGGGCTCTTCACTGGTGATGTGATCCAACAACCATGCGTCAACGTGATCGACGACGCTATCCCCGATGTCGTGCTCCCACTGGCGTAGAAAGTGCACCGCTTCACGGACTTCGCCAGTCAAGACGGTGAACTTGTCTCCGGACTCGTGCAGGTCGGCCAGGATCGCCTTAGCCTGGGCTAGCGCCTCCTCGCGGGTGGCGTAGTCGCGGTGAAACACCCCCTCGTCGCTGCTCCAGCAGTAGTTATGGGCGCTCATGCTTGCTCTCCGATTGCTTTGGCAATGGCGGCGCGGGCGTCGATCATCGGCTGAACGTGCTCGATTAGCCCCTCGTCGTCCTGATCAGCCAGTGTCTTCACGATGGCTTGCAACGCCGTCAGCAACTCCGGAGCAGCGGCAATCAGGCGCGCGTTGGCTACGATTTCCTCGGGTGTTCGGCCCAGATGCCCTTGCCCCATACATTCCGGGTTGCAGTCACAGATGTCGGCGACCTTGTCATCGGGGTGCTCGACCCAATAGCCGACAGCAATCCATTCCCCTTTTGTATGCTTAAATTTGTCTTCACTCATTTGCAGGTTCTCGAGGAGGTACCAACAGGTTCATTTTTTCTGCACACCTCGCGGAAGGGAATCGATCCACGCATCGATTTCGCTGGTCCTCCAAGCAATGGAGCGCCCGAGCCGAAGTGGTTGCGGGAATTCGCCCTGCTTAACGCGGCGATAGATCTCTGTACGGGAAAGAGTAGTCTTAAGGGAAACTGCCTGCTGGCGCATAAGCGGATCAAGAATTTTTTCGTGCGGAATTTTCATTGGCTTTCCTGTTTTAGAAATGCGTTTTGGTGAGCGTTTTTTACAATCACTGACTGTCTTTAATCAGTCTTGATTAAACGGGAAGGAAGAGTCGCCATCGTCGGACGCGCAGGGTTTTCAAACAGGCGGTTCGGCAGCGCGTCGAGAAATTGCACCAGCTCCGATGCCTGCTCGCGCGACAGCAGTACTCGCTTGCCGCCAGCTTCGATATGCAGCTCGCCGCTGGTGAATACCCCGACTTTAAGCACACGGTTGACAGCGTCGGCTTCGGTCACTTTGCGAGCGCGCGCAGACTGACCAAACGTCGGGTCGCCCAGCCGATCGCGCCCGGCCGCACTCAGCAAGTAGGTAAACGGCTTGATGCCGACCTGGTTGACCAACCCTTCATCGGCCAGCTCGCGAACCACCTTGTGGATGTTTTGCTCGACGGTGTCGAGTTTGGTCGCGATGTCTGCCGTCTTCATGGCCACGCTCGCCTCGCTCAACGCCTGCAAGATCTGATCGCGTCGGTTCATTCCCCGCTCCCCTTCATGTTGTCGAAACTTCGTACACCAGACCACTCTGGATTCGCCGATGCACCTCCGTCATGGCCGACCTCAGCTGCGCACGAGTTACAGCAGCCACCTGCTGATCGTGCAGGTGCAGTGCCGAGCGGATCGCTTGCAACGCCTCTCCGTCAAACCGCCATGCACCTTTGTGCGCAGCGCGGACCTTCGCCCGGAATGCGCCATCGAGCGCTGCAATAAATTGCGGTTCGTGCTCGGCGCCGACTCTCTGCTCGGCCAGCACCAAGGCGATGTTCAATGCGCAGGTGACAACCGACCACTCCTCCTCGCCGCTGTCGCCGCGCACCATCGCATCCAAGGCGAGCCAATAAGCCGCAGCCAGATCGGTCAGCTGCACATCGGTCAGCGGCTGGCTATCTTCTGCGCGCAGCATCGCTTTCACCATTGCGGCCATGCCGCCTCCTGCGCCCGGTGCGCGCGGACGATACCGCTTTCCGCGCGTAGTGCGAGAGCGGGGCATTTCAGGCCAGCACCGATTCGCGTTCAAGCGCAGCCATAGGCAATCGCCAGACCGTGCCGGGCAGCGCGTAGTCGGGCTGCACGATGCAGTCGCGCAGACGCGGACTCGGCGGCAGGATCTCGATCACGCGGCCGGCGACGATGCCTTCGTAAGGATCGGTAAAGCGCACGCGGTCGCCGGGAAGCAAAGTCGGGCTGGTCATCGGTTGTTTCTCGTAGTCGTTGGCTTGAAGTCGTTTGGCGTCGTGTGCTTGGCGTCGCTGCATGTGGCGGCGCGCGACGTTCTGCAAGATCAGTGACAGCGGCCGCGAGGCCATCATCTGCTCGATCGACAGCGGCGTGCGCAGGATGCGGTGCGCCACCTCGACGGCGGCGAGGTCCGGTTCAATGCGCGGCAGCATGCGGTACCTCGTCCACCGGCCAGTTCGCGACAATCGCTTGCACTGTCGGCAGCAGGCGCTGCTGCACGCAGGGCAAGCATTGGCAGTCGCCGACCAGGTACAGCGAGTGCGGCCCGATCATCGGCGACAGGCCGCGCGCGGCAATGTAGTCGTGTCCCTTGAGGCCTGCATACGGGTCTGGCAGCGTGCAGCGCACGCGAACCGTCAGGATCAGATCATCCATTCGATCACCCCCGGCACGATCAGCACGCCCGCCCACAGCAGCAGCATCGTTGCGCCCTGGTGGTGGGCGATCCAGTCATCGTCGGCCGTCAGGAAGGCGGCCAGCCGCCCTTGCGCACGTGTGGGCGCATCGGCCGCCCTGGCACGGTTCATCGGTATATTGGCTGTACTGATCATGGGCATGGTCAGACTTTCAAAAAGGAGAACAACATGGCTGAATCGAACGGAACACGTGCACACAACCAAGCGATTGACGCTTCCACGGATTACCTGAGGAACGCCGTGCGAGTGATCGACGAAGTGTTCGGAAAGGGGCATGCAAAGGCCCATCCCGAACTGGTAATCGCCTTCATGCAGACGTGCGCGACGGAGTATCCGCACCTGCTCTGATGAAAAAGGCGGCGGCGGGACCGCATTTCCCATCGGTTTCTCGCATGCTCCGACAGTAGTTGCGGTATTCGCCTGTCACGAGATCCAAGCTCTCGGCGACAGGCGCGGCGCATTCGTAAAACTTGCCGCGCGGGCCGAGGAAATACGCACAGTCTCTGCAGAACTTCGGCTCGGTGGTGGATTGGGTCATTGCAGTCTCCTGATGGTTGAGTTCTCGACGCGCCTACTTGCCGTCCGCTGGATCAAGCCTCTTCAGCGCCCGCGCCGGGTGACAGCCCGGTCCTGCCTCCCTCGCATCCGGTACGTCTCGTGCTGGCGAGGTGTTTACGATTTAGAGTAGCACCATGCTACATGCAATGCAAGCACTAAGCTACATTTAAAGTAGCTTGGAGATATGCTTTGCTAAAAAGCTATCCCTAATGCGGTACGGGAATTTTTTCGGGGGCTAGCGGGCTGCCGTGCGGCAGAAGTTGCCAAAAAAAATATGGGTGTCACCCCGTCAGGGGGAATTTTTCGGATGGGCGCGGGCCAGCAGCGACGGGGTGCAGCAGTATTCCCGCTTTGCGTTGTTAACGTGATGCGGTAATATGGGGCATGCCGATTCATTCTTTCAGATGCGATGACACGAAGGCGCTGTACGACGGAAAACGTGTTGCCCGATGGGTCAACATTGAGCGCGTCGCTTTGCGAAAGCTGACGCAACTCGCGGTTTCCTCGCGACTGGAAGATCTGCGCGTGCCTCCGGGCAATCGGCTCGAAGCTCTGTTCGGTGACCGTGCCGGGCAGCACAGCATTCGGATAAACGACCAGTGGCGGGTATGTTTTGTCTGGGCCGATGATGGCCCGCACGAGGTCGAAATCGTCGACTACCACTAAGGAGCAAGGCAATGATGGACATTACTCCCGTCTCCCCGGGCGAAATGCTGCAGGAGGAGTTCCTTACGCCGCTGGGCCTGACGCCATATCGGCTGGGGAAGGACATTGAAGTGCCCGCCACGCGCATCTACGAAATCCTGGCCGGGCGCCGGGCGATTACCGCAGAAACCGATCTGTTGCTATGCCGTTACTTCGGCCTGAGCGATGGATGGTGGCTGGCCGTGCAGGCCCACCACGATACGCACATCGCCCGGCAGTCACTGGGCGAGCAGCTGAACCGGATCAAGCGTTGCCCGCTGGTGGCGGCCTGAGAGCCAAGCGGTCGTGAAAAGCCGCCCTGCAGCTGTTGGGAAAGGGAAGGTAGCAGCAGGGTGGGGATAAGCCAGCGCAGCGGGGTGAGTAGTGGGGGCCGTATGTTGCCCGCTACCCGGTGCAGCAGCGGCGATTGGTCAGAATAATGCAAGTAAAAATATAAAAACACTTGCATTTAGTTTTTCAGCAAGATAAATTACGCCTGTTATTGATTGGTATCAGCAGGTGCCTATGAACGAAAAAAACAGCGCAGGCAAAGCCAAAGGCGGGGCTGCCAGAGCCCAAGCGCTAACGCCTGAACGGCGCAAAGAGATCGCGCAGCGCGCGGCTGCGGCGAAGAAGGAACTGGCAGGATTGCCTCGAGCCACGCACGGCTCCGAAGACCATCCGCTGGTCATCAACGACGTGAAAATTCCGTGCTACGTGCTCGAAGATGGGCGTCGTATTCTTACCCGTCAGGGGCTGCAAGTAGGCATTGGCATGTCGGCCAGCGGCGCAATTAAGGCAGGTGAGCATCGCCTTGCACTATTCGCGTCAGGTCTCGCGGAGCGGGCTGGCGTTGACGACGGCGATTTGGCGAATCAATGCAGCGAGCTGGCAGTTCGGCTTGCAAACCCGATTCGATTTCGGGCGCCTACGGCAAGCCAAGCATGGATCGGTTACGAGGCCACCATCCTAGCGGATCTGTGCGATGCGATTCTGGCCAGTCGAGCCGGCGGTTTCCTGACCCATCAACAGGAACACATTGCGCAGCAGGCAGAGATCTTGGTGCGCGGCTTCGCGCGCGTCGGTATTGTGGCGCTGGTCGATGAGGTGACCGGTTACCAGAAAGACCGGGCCAAGGATGCGCTGACGAAAATCTTGGAAGCATGGGTGGCGAAGGAGCTGCAGCCGTATGTGAAAACCTTTCCCTCAGATTTCTATGAGCAGCTTTTCCGTTTGAAGGACCTAAATTACCCGCCAGAAAGGCAGAATTACCGTCCGCAGTATTTTGGTCTGCTGACTAATGACATTGTCTACGAGCGATTGGCACCGGGGCTGTTAGAAGAGCTGAAAAAGCAGGCGCAAAAAGATGCAAAAAAAGTGCACCTGCATCGCCGCTTGACCGAGGAGGTTGGTCATCCTCGTTTGAAAGAACATCTTGCGTCAGTGGTCACGATGATGAAACTGTCGACCAACTACCAAGATTTCCTTGAAAAACTCAACCGTATTCATCCCAGGTTCGGCCAGACATATGCGCTGGCCCTGGAAAGTGGAGATCGTTGAGGCAGCGCCGCGCCCGCGCGGCTCGCGGGATTTTTTAGTAGGAGTGCTCTATGGCAACAAGAAAAATCGGACGTGATGCCGGGACCGGTCAGTTCAAGTCCATCAAGGATGCACAGAGGGATAAGAAAGGTTCGATCGTCGAAACCATTAAACCCACCAAACCGAAACCTGATCCGGATCCAAAGCCAAAGAAGTAAAACAGTTGGCGAGCTTGGTGCTGCAGTCCAGCAGCCCGTAGACAAAAGAAGTCTGCGGGGTGCGATCAGGGCTGGGGGCTTGTCTTCGGCATGTCAAACAGATGGCATAGCCAGCGCTCGTGCCACGTCAAGGCGTTCGACGGCTGGTACTTGCCCTGCGAACGATCCAGTTCGTTCTGGCACAAGCGCACCAATGCCGACAATGCCGGCGGCTCTTCGGCATCAAGCGCGATCAGCTGCGACTCTAATGCATCGAGTTGCTCGGCCGTCATCGGCCCGGCCGCGGCCATCGCTGCGTCCAGCTGGATGAATTTTTGCGCCAGCAGGGCGTGCGCGCGCGCCTTGTCGGACCACCCCATCACGAGTTTCAACATCGAGGCTGACACCACGACCAGGCCGACCAGCACTGCTCCGCCTTCTTCGGTCATGAAGCGGCTGAAGGCGGCCGAGCCGGCAATCAGCGTCACCGCAGTTGACCACTTGTCGCACAGCGAAAAAAACCGTTCACGCTTGCGATGGTAGAGCGCACTCAGCCGACTGCGGTAGGTCAGCGCGAAATGACGTGCCCAGCTTTCTTCGGTCCATTGATCCATGCTTACCTCTTCGGTCGTGGCGGGGGCGGCGGCAACTCCTGCAGTGGCATGATTTTATCGCCCTTTTCGATGCGCCCGATCGGGCTGTGGCGCTTGTATTCATTGACCGGCTGCCGGGGCTTGGCCGGCTTTGTGGCCGGCAGTGGCGGCCGCTTCTTGTCATCGATCGGCATGGGCGATGTCGTAAAAAGGAGGGATGGGCCGCATTGACCGGGTGCTGACACGCGCCGACGAGTTGGCTGCGGTGAGGTTGACCGCGCAATGCTCAGAGTGTTTCTCCGAAGCATGAGCATAACCCGCCCGCCGAAATTGGCAAGACGGTCGGCGCGAAGCAGACGTCTTTTCTGCGCCGAGAATTGCGCCTATACTGTATATCCATACAGCAATTGCCCACCGTTCCCCGCTAGGCGTGCCGCCTGAACCACGGATGGGCTTGACCGGGGAGGATGCGTGCTGAGCGAAGACGAGATGAGGCTGATTACTTGCTTTCGGCGCCTTACGCCGCGTAGTCAAGAAATCGTGTGGCACTCAGTCGTACACACCCTGCCAACGCGAAGGGACAAGTCACCTCTGCTGACGGTCATCCCTGGAGGGGGTGCTCGTACTAACGGCGGCTTGCAGAACGCCCAAAATATGATCCCGCCCGTCTCTGTCAGCTTGCGAGTACAGAGTGATGAGTCGGATCAGCTCCGCCGGCATGATGTAGCCCTGCGGTAGGAAATCCTGAAATTCTTTTTCATGATCCATCCATCCGCGCTCAAGCCTCAACTCTTTTTCAATTTTTCGAGCAAGGTCGTCTCCTATATTTTTGGGAGTGCCGGCCGCAGTTTTTACGCCCGAAAGAATTTGATACAGCACCGGGCGGCTCAGCTTCCCGTTGGCTTTCGCAATAAGGTTGCTGAGGCCCTGCGCCTCCTCTACTAAGCGCCGCAAATTTTCCAGCCGGACTTCATCGCACGTCTTCATTCCTAGCATTGTGCTATTTCCCAAGGTAGCGCGGTGCTTGCAATAAAAGTAGCTTGAAGCTACGATAAGTAGCATGAAGCTACTCGAATACATTTCAAAGCAGCGAGGTTTGGCGAATCGGCTTGCCGAAAGCATTGATGTCCCTCCTGTGCTGATCAGCCAGTGGGCCAACCAAAAGCGCTCGGTACCGCTGGATCGCTGCGTGCAGATCGAGCAGGCCACGGAGGGCCAAGTTACCTGCGAAGAGCTCCGCCCGGACAAGGCTTGGTACTGGTCTTACCTGCGCACCACTTGCACGCACATTGGCACCTCACCTGCTGTTGCCGCCGAGGAGCGCACGCCATGAGTCTGCCCCTGAAGGAATTCCGCGGAAAGATCACGGTGGAGGCTGACGCCGTCATCTCGACGCTGGCTGAGCGCGAGGGCCAAGAGAAGCAGGAGATCGTGCGGGACATCCTTCATCGGTGGGCTCTGGAAAAAATCAATGAAGCCAGATTAATCGGCCAATACCTGGAGCGCGAGGGATTGGAGGGGATCCTGAAGGAGCGCCGGGGCGCTCATCGATCACCTTGATCTGCCCCCGAACCTTACCGATCGCACCGCCTACCCGCATCGCCAAAAAACAAGGACCTTTGACATGACCCTGCGTTATTCGGACACCAATCAGCATGACGCGCTGTATCTGATTGCGCGCGCGTATCCGGGCGGCATCGAGGCGCTCGCGCAGCGCATGGGCAAGACCGCTAGCGTCCTCTATAACAAGCTGCGCCCGGGCGTCGTCACCCACTATCCGTCGTTCGAGGAAGTCTCCGAGATCGTCGAGCTGTGCGCGGCCGCCGGTGTCCCGAATGCGACGCTGCCGATCGAGGCTCTGTGCCAGCGGCACAACCTAGTGGCCTTCACCTTCCCGACGCTCAACCACCTGACCGACGACGACCTGACACAGTCGGTGTGCAAGGCGATGCAGGAGCTGGGCGACGTCACGGGCGCCATTGCCGGCGCACTGGCCGACGATGGCCGCATCTCGATGCGCGAGCTCGACGCCATCGAGCGCGAGATCCAGCAGGCGCTGGGCGCCATTGGTGCGTTGCGCGAGCGGGTACGTTCGCGCGTGGACCGTGCGGTCGTAATCGTCGGAGGCGCGAAATGAGCTTTTTCCCGATGCGTATGCCGGCTACGGCACTGGTGCTGAACCGACCCGCAATGTCGCTCCTGGTCGATTTGGCCAGCTTCGAGGAAGAGCTCTGGGTGGCGCTGGTCGCCGACGGCAAGCACGAGTCCGATTCGTTTCCTGTCGTCGGTTATGTGAGGCTGCAAAAACGTCTTACGCAGCACCCGCCGCTAACCACTTATGCAGTAGTGGAAGCGCGTCATGCCAGTGATCCACCGCCCAATCCAGCATCGTTAATGACAATTTTTCAGTGGCCTTTGCTTGCAGATTGCGAACGGCTTGGGAAAGAGGGGAGCGCTCGCTTTGGTTAAGGTACGAGCTGCTTTCGATACGGCGGGCCAGCAGACCAAAATCCATAGAGGGCCCCGCTGCGGCAGTGCCGCCTACCAGGCGCTTGAGCAGATGATCATCGCCGGTGGTTCAGCCACGCGCGCGCAGCTGGCCTCGGCGTTGATGTCGCATTTCCGCTCGGCGTCGCGCTTTGATCAGCTGGTCGTCGAACCCTTGGTCGACAACCGCATGGCGCGCTGGCGGGGCGAAGACGAGCTCGAGATCACGCTGGCCGGCCGCGCGCATGTCGACGCTGAAGTGAAGGCGCCGGTGGCGCCGAAGAAATCGTCCAAGCCGGTGCCGCCGCGCGCGGCCGCCGAATTCAAGCCCCTGCGCCCGGAGCGCTATGCGTTGATGCAGGAGACGCGCCCCGGCGCGCTCGACTACCGCAAGTACCCGTCGCTGATGGGCGGCGAACGCGTGCCGTACCGGGGCAAGGCATGACGACGCTCTCGCAGGTGGTCGACCAGATGCAGCATGCGGGCCTGCCGTTGCCGCCGCCGGGCCATCCGATTTTAGATGGCAAGGTGCACCGGTTCGGGCCGCAGAAAAAGGCGTGGTACGTGCTGCGCGAGATCCCGCTCAAATCCGGCCAATCCGTCATTGGTGGCGCATTCGGTCGCTGGCAGGGCACCGAGAACAATGCGACGAAGGTCGATGTCGACTGGGCGCGCATCTCGCCCGAGGAGCGGGCCGCTGCCGAAGCCAAGCAACGCGAGATCGAAGCGCGCGAGCAGGAAAAGCGCGTGCGCTTGGCACGCTTTGCGGCCAACCGTGCCAAGCAGCAGTGGAACGCCGCCACGGGCCGGCAGGGCGGCGGCGACTTCGACGTGCCGTACCTGAGCCGCAAGGGGATCATCCCCGAGCGTGTGCGCTGGACCGAGGACGGCACGCTCCTGGTGCCGATGGTCCGCTACGGCACCGAGGAAGGCGATTTGCTGGCCGGCCTGCAGAAGATCGCGCCTGACGGCAGCAAGCGCTTTAATCGCGGCATGGAAAAAGCCGGCGTGTCGCTGCGGCTGGGCGACATCGAGGCCAGCACGGCTACGGCAATTGTCTGCGAGGGCTATGCGACCGGCTGCTCGATCCGCATGGCGCTGGAGCGAACGGTGCCGGTGGTCGTCGCTTTCGATGCGGGCAACTTAAAGCCCGTGGCCACCGCGCTGCGAGCGCAGTTCCCGACACTGCGCCTGATCTTCGCGGCTGATGACGACTACCAGCTCGAGCAGCGCTATGCCGCGTGGCTGGCCGACGAGTTTCAGGTCGGTGACGCACCGGCGATCGATGGCAACGAGCACTCGAGGATGCGCGGTGGCGCGGCTTTTGGGGCAAGTGTCGTCGAGCGCTTCGATCCGCCGGCAGGGCAGGGCGCTGTCGTGACGATCACGGCTCGCTGGCAGGATAACGATCAGGGCGCGCCGATGATTGTGGCCGATGCGCGCTGCGGCCGCCTCGTCATGACACGTCGCTTCGAGAATGCCGGAGTGACTAAGGCGCTCGAAGCCTTCCGTCATGTCGGACATGCGCAAGTCTGTGTGCCCGTGTTCGCCGCGCGTCGAGACCGCAAGCTGACAGACTTTAACGACCTGCACGCCGATGAAGGTCTCGAGGCGGTCACGCAGCAGTTGCGGCAGGCGCTTGCGCTCGCCAGTGAGGCCCAGCGTGCCCCGCTGGCACTGGTCAAAACTCCCGCTCCCTCGGCAAAAGAAGGCCAGAGCGATGAGGACGCGCCGGCAGCACCCGGCCGGGGAGCGGGGCGGACGAAAAAGCCGAGGAAGGAATACCCGCCGTCGTTCTGGGACACGGTGTCCTTCCTGCTCGATAACTTCGTGCTGATCTACGGCGACGACACGGTCTGGGATTCATCCAAGCGGATGATCCTGAAGGTCAACCACCTGCGTCTGGCCTACGGTAACGACGCGGTCAAGATGTGGCTGAACAACCCGGATCGCCGCATTGTCGACCGCGACAAGGTGGTCTTCGACCCGACGATGACGGCCGACCCGGCCACCACCGTCAACCTGTTCGACGGTTTCAAGATGACGCCCAAGGCCGGCGCCTGCGACCAGATCATCGAGCTGGTCAAGTTCCTCTGCAATGGCGACGCGCAGGTGCTGGCATGGGTGCTGCGCTGGCTCGCATACCCGCTGCAGCATCCGGGCGCGAAGATGAAGACCTCGATCATCGTCCATGGTGACGAAGGCTCGGGGAAGAACCTGTTCTTCGAGAACGTGATGAAGGCCATTTACGGCGAGTACGGTGGCGTCATCGGCAATGCGCAGATCGAGGCCCCGTTCAACGAATGGGCGTCGAAGAAGCTTTTCATGGTCGCCGACGAAGTCGTCACCCGTTCCGAGCTCAGGCAGTTGAAG
>JACCDG012010979.1_pt1 | contig 12837 bp, 12 predicted proteins | sample 7442471 | NCBI WGS metagenome assembly JACCDG01 (sample SAMN15323444, study PRJNA562643) | freshwater metagenome | isolation source: river surface water | place: USA:Blue River Watershed | collected 2017-08-17 | reverse complement strand
TCGGAGGAGTGCAGTTGAAGCGCAGCTTCGACAAACGACGACCACGGAGCTACGCTCCGAAACAAACGACGACAGCGAAGCGAAGGGCCGAAGGCACGTAGCATAGCGACAAATTTGATTCCCTCGTCAGTATTGAATACGATCCATGGCCACCCATCAATCACTCGTGGAACAGGTAAGCAGATATTTCTATATTCCTGATCCATATCATCAATATTTCATGTGTGTTTTATGTAAGACACATCAATTATCTAAGAATGTTCTACATCATATGCTTATTTGTCATCAGAATGTTGGTTATCTCAGCGATAAGAACGGAGAATTTATTTGGGCCAGCACACATAAATACGCACATAAAATGAATATAAATATTGTGTATTCCCGCCCCCAATTGTTGTTCTTAAAATGGGAAAAATCTCTTAGCTCTATAATGAGTATGAATGCTGATGATAGTCATGAAACAACGGCATCTTATAATAGCGTATATAAAGAAATAAGCAATGATGCATTAGAGAAAATATCGAATGCCATAAACAAGCAATCATATTATTGTAGATTGGGCGATTGTGAATACGTATATGATTGTGCTCCGACATTAGAGATAGTTTTGTCTCATCAATGCCGAAGGCATTGAATTCTCATTTGATTGACGAAGACTTGCGCCGCAGCCTAGTGAGAGCGCAGCATCTCAGATGCTAGCACCGAACGAAAAAACATCATAAAGATATTATGGCCCGTCAATAATCAGCGACATATTAAACCATGGAGTTCCGAACATACCACCGCCGCCATTGCGCACTACTTTTATTTTTATGTATGTGATTTGTGAAGTAACAAACGAGATATAATATTGCTCTCCTTTTTTGACTACTTTGAAATCTAAGTCGCCAAAATTCTCCTTGCACTCTTTTTCTAACTGCTCAAAGCATTCAGTTGCATCGGTTCCGTAGGTGAACAATTTCATAATGTTTATTTATAAATAAATAATAAATATTAAATATTAAATAATAAATAATAAATAATAAATAAATAATAAATATTAAATAATAAAAAAATGAATCCGAAATCACATAAGTCAAAAGTTATGACTTTCTGTTATTGTAGCAATAGCGCATTGAAATTAGCTCCACGTAAAGAATTGGCGCTAATTATGTCAGACGTACATCGTTGCGGTGCGAGTGGTCATTACACTATAATCTGCAAATATTGCAACATGCATTATGGAACATATAAACTCGCTGAAAGCTTAGGTTTTATGGCATTTTATCATAATGCAGTAAAACGGAAGTATTATTAGGTTTGGAAGATTGGATTCCGCAAATATGTTATCTTAGATCCTACGATGGTGTTATAGACTCAAATGCAGTCAACACACGCGGAAACAAGATGCAAGATAGCGATGATGATTTTAAAAATTACCACTATAGGAGGGAAACAATGGAATGTGAGGGTGATTCTGCCCGTGCTTTAATGGAGTATTTCCGCCAGCAAAGCTATTCTTGCGTTATGTGCGAATTATCTGGTGTGGATACTGAGTTTGATTGTCTTCCAAGTAAGGAGATGGTTAGATCTCACATAAAACATGTACATTTGGAAAATTGAATTCAGTAAACAGAACCAGCGGCGAGTAAGCGCTTTCACCATAGGTGAAACGCGACGGTGTAGTAACGAGCGAAGCGAGTGCTACGCCACAGCGAAGCTGTTGAGCCGTGTATCGCAGCGAAGCGGAGATACTATGGGCATTTTCCAGAGCAAACAACACATTCATAACTATAAGCTTTTGAAATCTGGTGATCGCTATCCAATCTCCAAAAAAGTGATGGAGTTCATAGATTTAGTCTCTCCTTCTTATATTTGCCAAGACAAAGATTGCAGGCTACCAATGTATAAGTGTAGATTGTGCGGAAGAACGGGAATATTGGAATATGAAGCTAAATACGGCCTCACAGAGGGTTATGTTCTCAACCATATGATGTCGGGAGCATGCGTGGTGCAGATTTCCACCGAAGATTCTAATGAATTCAGAACAAATGCACACTTGCCGCACTGTGTGTTGATTGACAAAAATCTAGGATGTAAGTGTTGCGATATGGTATTTGATGTATTTCCGGATTTTCTCGCATATAAGAACCATTTACTACGTTAGGTGGCCCTTTGCGAAGCAAAGAACCATATTTACGAACACCATCCTCTTGGCCCACTCATAGTGAACGGCGAAACGGGAAAAATCCCGCTTATTAGTATGCATTAGATCGTCGCTTAGCCAAGGGGTTTTACCCCTGTAATGATCCAGTAAACAGGACCTGTATACTGGATCAGTGGCGAGCCGAGTGTTGATCTTTGATCAACACGGCGCAGCCAGTTGCGTAGCAACTACAGAAATGCCTTACAACCATGTGTATGTCGGGAATACCGTTCTCGTATTCTAATTCACAAACTGCGCAACAATATGTTAAATTCCTCGCCAAAATTGCTCCTTTTGTGCATGAAAGTTCATATTCATCATCAGCGTTTTCTTCAGTGATTTCATTGAGAACATGCCTTACATAGATATTATAGGGACGTTTGCAAAATACATCGTTCATGTATTTTTTGTACTGATTTATGTCGATTATTTTCAGTAAATACAATTGGGGAAATACATTTACAAGATATATTGAAACACATCGGAATACATCACAATCAATATCTAAAATTCCACTATCACTGACAGCTCTAGAATCAGAAACTAAAGTATGATGTATTCCGATGTGTTTCAATATATCTACATGAACTCTCAATCGCGAATTGAATTCACTGTCGCAGTAATTACAAATAAATTTTGTGGCCTTGCAACGTTCACATACATATGAATGAGATATTTGAGCTATTATAGACATGTAAGTGACTTCCGATACCCTGCCTGGGCGGGGTATGTATTTACCCTTGCATTGTAAACAGAGCATTTGTATATACCAATCTCATATTCAAATTTAATTGCGGGCCGCAAAATTGAACTAGCATTGTACACAAAATCAGTACAGGGCGAGTACGTGCCGCGGAGCGGTGCGAACGAAGTGAGCAGTCTACCGAAGGTAGACCACGGCGCAGCCTAGTTACGAGCAAAGCGAGTAACAAAATGGAAATTTCCACAATATCAACGACATGGTATCCTACAGTCTCTGCTGGGTTAGTAGTCAAAAAATTCTTGAAACGAAACATATTATGTCGTTGTGTAAGAAAATATCCTCCCCCGGTGTCAGTAAACGAATTAGTATCAATGGCTCCAAACACTAAGACCTTCGATTTAATGATAGTTGGAATTATAGCATCAGACGGCGGAGACTATCAAATTCCACCTGGAGTCGATGATGTTATAGGATATTTACTCAAAAACAATGAAGGGTGTTTGTTGCACAAATTGGAAAACCGATACAGAATGTTATTCATAATGTCGGAGTTTTCTACATGCCCAAAATGTAATACTTGGTTTACCAGATGCAAACTATGCGGAGAAACCGCGACATGGAATGATTTCAATGAAGCATTGGCCAACGTATCTCATAGATTCTCTGTTTTACATGATGGAAATAACATAGGATCAATAAAAATAGAAGGGAATGCTCATACAATGGAAAAATACTGTTATACGAACTATTTGCTAGCAAATAAACGTACAGTATCAATAAAAGATCCAGATGATGAGCTTGCGCAAGATTGGGTTTTTAGAAAAGTTCCGTTGTGGTTCAGATTCAATACCTTTAATGGCCCGGTGCTTAAGATATTGTCGAAAATGAGGGGGAATGAAGAATCGTATTTCGTGCAAATATCTAACAAAACTGGTTATGAGGTGGTGAAGATAGTGTATGAATCCGTTAAAATATTATGCGGCGATTTGACTAAAATAGCGAGGAAACAATACACCTACGACGATCATGAATTATCTATGACTGTAAAACATCATTTGCTGCACAATTGCGGCTTCGAATATTCCTGTATGTTTTGCGAGCTAGAATATGAATCATTCCCATCGGAAGAGGTATATATAAAACACATAGAAACGTGCAAAACTATACAATCCCCATATTTCGAGGGCAAAAAATATTATGAAGAGATCGGCAGTCGAAGTTACGATAATTGTGAAAGGTATTTGAAGTTATCACTGTACAATTGAAATCTGTTGTACAGAAACCAAATGCTTCGCAGACTTCTTGTGTGACGTAAGTGAACGCTTCTGCACAATAGCCCCACATTCACATTGAACTGTCGTTTTGATGGCATCAGCCGCTTCCTTTTTTGCTTTTATTTTATCCGCATTGAGCACTTTCTCAGTAATATCAACCGGAATTTTGTATTGTGTGGGTTCTGCACCAACCGGTGCAATTACATGGCTAGTAATTATACTTAAAACACTACTGCTGATGGCGTCAGCCTTCGTGCCGCCAACAACGCCAACTTCCTTGATCTTCTTTGCCATAGCGCGATCTACAACCTCCAACTTCTCTTCGACATCAATGTGAATCGGAACTTCTACACAGTTCTGCAATACTTCAATGTGGGAAATTATGAATATAAAGTCATAATAAGACTTAACCGCGTTTAGTAATTCAGGCACATGCATAATGTTGTTCTGATCGAATGTGCTAAAAGACTCATCACAAATTACGAATTTACTAGACGTGAATAACGAATGAGTTAACGAAAGACGGAATATCAATGATATAACGAACTTTTGGAAACCCGATGCCAATTCAATGGGAATGTCTTTTGTTAGATCACCGGCCACGCTATCACTAATGAATAAATCAATCTTAGTATCACTTACATCAATTGCAATGCGGAATGTTGTAATGGCGGAAAGAATTGCATTAATTCTATTTACAACGCTATTAATGTTGCGCTTAATTACTTGAGTTTGAAGACCCTTGGCGCCCAATAGAGATGTATAAATTGTATGTAACTCGATATCGGCATGTAACTGAGGTGTGGTGGTATCATATTCGCGTTTAATTTCAATAAATTCTTCTAAATCATCGATGATGAGTTTTAATTGCCCCGAAAGCTCGTTGTATTGAGTGATGCTGTTTCGCGCGTTGGTTCTTTTAACAGAAATAGCTGCCAACTCTTCTTCCTTAGCATTTAAGGACCTGCCTTTATTCTCGTATTTCATGATTTTCTCTTGCGCAGAAGTTATACTTGATTTTAGAACAGGGATTTCAGCGGCCAAATCGATCTCTTCTCGGGTTAGAATGAACTGCGCCCGCAAGTAATCGTTGTGAAGATGGGTGCCCGCGGCGATCTTGTCTTTCAATTGACGTAGATTGTTTTCTAATTCTGCTTTCTTAGTGATGTCATTCGAACACATCTTGAATTTCTCGATCTTGTCAGTGATTGCCGCGATGGTTGTAGTTATATCCTTTACTTTGCTCTTGGCATCATCAGCGGCCTTCATGCTGGAAATAATCTTTTCCATATTCTTTCTCTTGCCCTCAAGCTTAGAAAGTTTTTCTTCTTCGTTTTTATGTTCGCCAACAGCAATGTCCAACAGAGTTTTCCTCCTCTCATACTCATCCTTTGCTTTGGACAACTCCATGCTTAACATCCCAATATTAGACTTGCAATCAGCACAATCATTATTGAATTTGTAATGTGTTTTGCTTTCTGCTGCCTTATATACACGTTCGGCCGAGTTTGTTTCCGACATTTTTAAATCGATGTTAATACCACGAATAATGCGCTCTGAACTGATTATGGAGTTGAGGAGTTCATTATTCCATGACACTACTTCTTTTGTAGATAATGTGTCATACTTCATGTTCTCACCGCCCATACTCGCCAATAGTTCATTTGTAGCGTTTATAGCGATAGTCGCCGCAGCATTATCTTTTTCCAATTGCGATTGGCATGTATTGAGTGTCTTTGTAGCGTTCTCAATCTCTATGTTAGCATCTAGCAATATGCCGCTGCGTGAAACATCAATATCACTTTTCCCCAATACTGTTTGTATGCGCTTTAATGATTCTTTAATATCATTCTCTACAACGGGTATTTGTTGCGTCCAATCAACAATCATTTTACCAACATCACTCATGTTGATTTTAGCAGTTTCACTGCTAGCAGTGTTGTTAAATGGGCTCGTAATGATGTTTTGATATTTTGTTTTAGACTGTTCGTTTAATGGAACAGATCGCGCAGTTATCCCAACCGGTAATTCTACAACACGTTGTGTAATCTCTTTCTTGAGTGCTGATAATCTCGCTTCCTTCTTTTCGACAACTTCGGTTTGCATTTTTAACATCCTATTGAGATCAGTTATCGACGCGATCGAATCCTTAATATCTTTAATCTCGGCGCTTACAGAATGCCAATCAGATTCTATTTTTGCAGATTCCACCTTCAATTCGATTTGGCGTTTGTCAGCTGTTTCCAATTGCAATCTATTACTCTTCAACTTCTCATCAATTACTGATAGTGACGATTCGAAATTCTCTTCAGTAACATTAACACCACTACCACCAACGAGCTTATTCTTTAGTTTTGTTTCGATTTCATATAACGAGGCATTTAGCTCCTTTAATTTCTTCTTCTCCTCTTTGATGACTTTATCGTTGTCTACTAGCCCAAACAACCTTGAAAGTGTCTCTCGGCGAGCTGCTCTTCCCAGCCTCACAATATCATTCTCGTTATCATAGAATAATCCGGTTGCCAAGAACTCATCAAGTGTGCCGATTAATTGCCTCATTTTGTTATACGTGTCCGGAATGCTTTCGCCGGTAATGAGTTCTTCTACTCCATTCTTCAACGATGCTAAGCGTATAACCGATGATTTATTGTTCGAGCGGTCAACCCTCTCAATATAATATTTAACGTCATTTACTTCGAAATCAACTCTAACAGCCATTGTAGTTGCACCTCTATGAAACACAGATTTCTTATCGCCTCTTAAATGTTCGCCGAATAGTGCATATACCAAAATATCAAATATAGAGCTCTTTCCACTACGATTGGGGGCGATGCAACCTGTGATGACACCGGCATTACCTGAAGAAATCGCTTCAAAGTCTATGAAGTTCCCCTTGCCATAAATAAGAACATTATCCCATCTCATTGATTTTATTGTCCATTTGCGAATTGGGGAATCGGTTATGTAGCCCCTATGCAATGAAACAATCCCATTAGTTATTTTAGTGATCTTTTCTTCGCGAGCTTCGGCCGGCAGTGCTGAGTACAAAGGAATTAGTTTGTCTGCTTTGTCTTTGATTAGTTGTTTGATTGTGGCTATCTGAGTCTCAAGAGGCGATAATTGTGCACTCGCCGCCATAACGGCGTTGATTACATTTTCGCGGTTAGCGGGGCTATTGAGTCCGTTTATGGTTGTTGGAATACCTTCATTCCCACCCAAGAATAATGTATCAGGGCGGCTGCCGACGCCTTTATCTACCGGAGAAATATTGTCCATGCGGCCGAATGTATGTCTAACCTCATCTACTTGTTGTTTGAGAACTGCACCGTATGATTCTGTAATGAGAGTTACACGTGTTATGTTCTTCAAGAATAACTTTTTCTCATCGTCGGACATACCTTCCGTCATGCGGTTATATATCCTAATTCCTTCTTGCCCCTCGCGATAATCAACGCGCACCATTATACGTTTATTTGGCACGTTTATGAATCGGCCTGCATATTTTTCAGTACTCCATAATATAAACCCCTTGTTCGTGTCTTCTCCCACATTCTGTTGAATGAGACTTCCGGCGTATGCGCAATTAGGAGTGATGAATTGACTCTCATGTATATCACCCAGTAGCGTCATTTTTGACAGTTCTATTATCCGCCGAGATATATCAGAGCCGCTAACAGTATGTGAACCCATCTTGGCGCCATCAGCGAAACCGTGATATAATAAAATAACCGGTTCAGGTCTGTTTATTTTATCTTCTAGTATTCTATTAGTAGAACGTTTGCCATCGGCATTCAACCGGTTAAAATATGCAGCATCAACATTTCCTTTACTTGCTTCAAGCATTGCGGTATATAATTCATCTTCCTTTCTGTGATCGAACACACTTATGTGGAAGAATTTAAGTTGGCCAACTCTAAACAATTCAGTGTTCTTTGAATACATTACATTTGTATGTTGAGAAACCAGGGGAGATATTAAATCTTCCCTATTCTTGTTATTCACCACAGTATCATGATTGCCAAGAATAATCAAAACCGGAAGTGGGTTTAAATTCCGCATGAATCTGTTGAAACATATAATATCTTCCGGCGCCAATCGGGATTTCCAGTGGAATAAATCACCAGTAATCACAATCAATAATGAATCCTTAAATGATGTTCCTTTAACCAAATCAGTAAATGTGTCCAAAACATTATCATACTCTACATATCTATCGGGCTTGCTTCCAATATGCAAGTCGCTTAAATGGGCGATGTGTGTGAAAATAGTATTGGAATGGTATTCAGTCATTGTTTGTTTGTATTGGTCTGCTAGCTCAAATTGACAAATACGAGGGAGCGCAGCGACCAAGTATTTGTCTAGGCTGCGTCGCGGGGTTCCCTGTTGCGAAGCAACGAATGAACCACCGCTCGGCTCGCCAGTATACTTTTTGCTTCGCAAATACTTAGGGCCGATGGATATTCGAAATAATAAAACAAAACCGAATAATTACGGCAATACCCTTAGATGAGCTCAAAATGACTCAGAAAGCCAATCTAAGTGGTCGCGCGATATTAATCAGAATTGCAAATCAAAAAACATATTCGTTCGGCCCTCAGTATTTGCCGCAGGCAAATTGCCAACAGACCTGTGATAGATAGGCGACGAGAAGATTGCTTCGCAATCGACGAGTAATAGCCGCAATTAAAAAGAACCAGAATATCGGAGGAGCGACGGCGAGAGCATAGCTCTCGCCTAGCGACGACTACTTATGTAGCGAAGCTACATAAGTAAGCATCCATTCCTTCTCACATCGTTATCAAGGGCTAACTTCCACACTTTTCTTATGATCAAACACATATTTTCATGTGAAGATGCATGTTGATTCTTGCAAGACTCAACCATCACCCTGGTAGACCCTTTACTTCGTAAAGAATCATCCTCTCCACGTTTCGGCGGACAATATGCAGTAACCCCGCAATATTCACAGAACACCAACATCTCGTTAGGAATCATCTTGGCGCAATTATCACATATGCAGCCCAATTGTTGTATTTTACGTATGTAGAATTCTAGATAACCGACAATATCATAAATGAGCTCGTCCTCATAAAGCGGTTCTTTGTAATTTGCGCTATTTCCTATAGAGTTTATGTCTTTCCCAAGTAAATGCAAACTCACCTCCATGAATGTCTGAAAACTATATCCGGCTAATCTGTACGGTGAAGTTGATCGTTCTATGTACAATCTCCCTGTGAATGCTGACATATGAGCCATAATGTTTAAATTAAGCTGGTCTCGTGGGGATAAATCTTTGCTTGTACATAATCTAACAAAATCTTTCTCTGTGCTTACGCCATCCGATACGGTAGAGACTGATTGTTGTAATTCTTTCTTGAATTTCTTCACATGAGTTATGTCTATGTTGTCGAACTTGACTTTTAATATTGCCGTTATATCTTCAATCATGCTATCATGTAAACTAGAATACGCTATCTTCATTAAGGATTTCCTTAGCCTCACCATGAAAAATGCAGTGGCTATTGTGTGATATTCATAAGTGGTTTTCTCCAGATTTTCCATGAGTTTTATATTTGCAGACAAGAATTTGGTAATATCTTCCGGTCTCGATGAATGCGTAACAATTCCGGTTTTCAATTCCTTAAACTGATCTTTTGTAGAATTAATGGTCAGTAATTGAATTTCCTTGCACTTCATCACCAAATAGAGAGCTGATATTGCGGAATCAAGATATTTATCTAGAATATCTCTTCCTTCTTTGCCATCTTCATCAAACAACAGTGCTGACGTTTCATTGGGAACGGATGAGAAATGGGACAAATCCATACATTCTCTAAAATCATCATCGCCGATTTTCAAATTGTGAGATTTCCCAGAATCTCTTCTTTCAGGAAATGGCACTCTTGGAAGGGGAGTTATTGGCGCCATTTTGTAATTTTTATCAATTACAAAGGGTACTGGTTTTATTGCTCTTACGCCGGCAATGCTTCCAATAAATGCTTTTGGGGGCATGTTTATCCGCACTTCGTTGATACATTATTATACATTTTAAATTCATTTTTTTATTCGATGAAATCAAGAATATATTTAGTATTCTCGACTTCATTAAACTGAAATGGACCAACAAGAAGACAAAGAATTATCTCCAGAACAACTGGTGGACATGTCTGCAAAAGCACAGCAGGTAAAAAAATATAATACAGCAATTGGAGTCACTGTGGTATTGCTATTGTTATTGTTGATAGTTTATTTGATATATAAATGGACTGTTAGACCAACAGAAGGAGCGTGTGGAAGACCAGATAAAGATATATTTTGATTTCGAGCGATGCTCGAAATCGGCTCCGCCCTAACGTACCTACGGTACGTGTCGGTGCTCGCCACTGATTCTCCATATTTTTTGATTAATGCTCAGTATAATGGCGAGCCTGGCTGAACACCGAAGGTGTGAAGCGATAGCGGAGCTATCAGCGCCGCGAAGTGGGTCGAGTAAGCGCCTTTGCGAAGCAAAGCGCGACGGTGTGGTAACGAGCGAAGCGAGTGCTACGCCACAGCGAAGCTGTTGAGACGATTGACGAGCAAAGCGAAGTCAATCAGCGGCGCAGCCGATTGAGAAGCAATCAATAAACAAATTGAAGACAAGAATAACTTGTGTATAGAATGCAACGAATCGATTGTAAAACATGTGGATTGAATGTATCAAAGAAGAAGCCGATAAAGCAAGAAACAACGTTTATGTGTTCTCATAAACTAAAGCGGAAGAATGCACGATATTTGCCAAAATCTGAACGTCCTGAATATGTGGATTCGAGCAGAGAACTCGCTAAATTTAAGAAGTTGAAGAAAGAAAAACAATTGGCCGCAAAAGCTCATGAATTTTTATATGTAGTTATACCTGCAAAACGCAAGCAGGGGATATTTTTAGGAGATAATGTGATAAAGAAAATAATATGGGAATATCTTGTGTTGCGCGGAATAATATTTGAGACCTTCAATGTGAGGAAACAACATTCTACTATAACTATAGGCCCAAAAGAACTTAATTATACCATCACTGATTGGAGTATGGTATTTCCCGCACAGAATTTTGAATATCGAGCCGAAATTCTGAGCCATTTTAGGGAGAACAATAAAAATAGAGTGTTTGCGCATTGTGTGGTGTGTGATGATTGCCGGAAACAATTAATGAAGAAATGTATCCATGGGGGCAATCACTATGGGAAACAAACGGATGTAGCAAATCGTTTAACAAAACTCAAGTGGAATAAAAAAGAATGCGATCCAGTTATAACGGATGATATACTGGCGGCGATCAGTTTGTTCAAATACCGTGATTGACTTCGCTAACGCTCGTCAATCGGCTCAACAGCTTCGCTGTGGCGTAGCACTCGCTCCGCTCGTTACTACACCGTCGGCCCGTACCTTCGGTACGACCCTTACTCGCCCGCTTCGCGTTTCCATTGCCCGCCACTGATTCAGTATATGAGTTCAACAGCTGATACAGAGATCTCGTAGTACGAAGCGAAAGTAAAATCATGATGCATCACTTGTCCTCTTGCTCCGCTTGAATATTGATGCAATTTTATGCATCGCTTCGCTGGTTCCCCTATGATGAAAATGATGATGGTGTTCCTCGGGCAAGAATTCATCAATATCAATAGTATCGCTTGTGCTATCGCTATGGTGTTTTGTGCTATCGCTATGGTGTTTTGTGCCGTAATTATGATGTTCCCTGCTGTCACTTCTTGTTCTGGTTATCATTTCCAGCTTCGGCGGCGATCCAGACATTGAATGATAGTCTATGGAATCCAGTGAGAAATTTCTATTCAGCTTGCGCTCTGCTGGATCTAGTTCTGTATTCAACCATTCTGGGCAGTTTTGCTGAAATAACGCTATTATATTTTTTGCCGCGTTGAGTAAACGTTTTGTTTGTGCCTCTTTCTCTAACTTAAAATACATATTAATATCTCCGTGAAATTCGCTCGAAAGCATAGAATCATATCTTTTACGCAATACATCCATTACATGGGGATATCTTGACAATATAACGGCCCATCCTTTCACATAAACGCTGCCATCTATGTTGTTCTCATCCCCTCTCAGGAAACAGTTTAATGTAACTTTATATCGCATTAGGATATCCTTGCCAACACCATATATCGGGATCTCATCAATGAATGCAGAATCCCATATCCACCAATGTAATCCGTCTTTATCGTTAATTTCTTGTGTTATGGGATTTTTCGGCTGTTGTCCCTTCCACGGAAATATTAAATACTCTTTGCCATCTAACGGCAGGTAACGAAACCACATATGAAGCCGCGAGAATCTATTTACATCGTCAATAATTGACTTCTTCATCGCGCGATCATATCTTCGATATTGCTTCGCTTCATTATTCATTTCATTGCTTCGGTTAGACATATCTATATATTGGTTTTCACCAAAGGTGATCGTAAAAAACGAACATTCACATTCTGAGATATCTAATCAAGGCGGCGAATAATACCGCTACGTCGTTCCTACAGGTCGTCGCTAGGCTGCTGTTCGCACCTACGATGCTCACTATCGCAGACGTCGCTCCTCCCCTGTACTGATGTGTTTAATAGAGGCTAACACTCGCTTTGCTCGTCACCTAATGTATTCAGGCCCGTTGGCAGCCGATCACCTTCGGT
>JACCDG010688678.1_pt1 | contig 12837 bp, 11 predicted proteins | sample 7442471 | NCBI WGS metagenome assembly JACCDG01 (sample SAMN15323444, study PRJNA562643) | freshwater metagenome | isolation source: river surface water | place: USA:Blue River Watershed | collected 2017-08-17 | reverse complement strand
GTGGCTGTTTCAGCAAGCCGTGGACGATCTGATGGTGGAGGGCGACCGGGTGGTGGGTGCGGTCACGCAGGTGGGCGTTCGTTTCCGTTCGCGCACCGTGGTGCTGACGGCGGGCACATTCTTAGACGGCAAGATTCATGTGGGCTTGAACAACTACGCCGGTGGCCGCGCGGGCGACCCGCCTGCGGTCAGCTTGTCGGCGCGACTCAAAGAACTCAAGTTGCCTCAAGGCCGCTTGAAAACCGGCACCCCCCCGCGCATTGATGGCCGTACGATTGATTTCAGCCAATGCATCGAACAACCCGGCGATGGCGTGGCCAACCAAACCGAAAACGGCGCACGCTCGGCGGGCGTGTTGGGCGAGGTACCGGTGTTCAGCTATATGGGGCGAGCATCCATGCATCCGCAACACATGCCGTGTTGGATTACCCATACCAATCAGCACACCCATGACATCATCCGCTCCGGCTTTGACCGCAGTCCTATGTTCACCGGCAAGATTGAGGGCGTCGGCCCACGTTACTGCCCCAGCGTGGAAGACAAGATCAACCGCTTTGCGGACAAAGACAGCCACCAAATTTTCTTAGAGCCCGAAGGCCTGACCACACACGAGTACTACCCCAATGGCATCAGCACCAGCTTGCCGTTTGACATTCAGTACGAGCTGGTCCGTTCGATGAAGGGCTTGGAAAATGCCCACATCATTCGCCCCGGCTACGCCATCGAGTACGACTACTTTGACCCCCGTGAACTCAAACGCAGTTTTGAAACCCGCGCCATCGGCGGCCTGTTCTTTGCAGGACAAATCAACGGCACTACGGGTTACGAAGAGGCGGCAGCCCAAGGCTTGTTCGCTGGCATCAACGCTGCTTTGCAATGCCGCAGCCTGGCCGGCGCCGCCAACGACTTTGGCGGTGCGTGGACACCAGGTCGAGACCAAGCCTACTTGGGTGTGTTGGTGGACGACCTCCCCACCAAGGGCGTGACCGAGCCTTACCGCATGTTCACCAGCCGAGCGGAGTTCCGTTTGCAGCTGCGCGAGGACAACGCCGACATGCGCTTGACTGAACTTGGCCGCGAAATGGGCTTGGTGGACGACGCCCGCTGGGATGCCTTCAGCCGCAAGCGTGATGCTGTTTCACGTGAAACAGAGCGCCTTAAATCGATCTGGGTGAATCCTCGTAACTTGTCGGTGGCAGAAGCCGAGCGTGTGCTGGGCAAGGCCATTGACCGTGAATACAACTTGGCCGACTTGCTCCGCCGCCCCGATGTGAGTTACCAAGGCCTGATGTCTTTGGATGACGCCAAGCACCAGAACCAAGAGCTTGTAGACGCCTTGGTGGGTGATGAGGTTTCACGTGAAACAACCCGAGCTGTCATTGAGCAGATCGAGATTGCTGCCAAATATTCCGGTTACATCGACCGTCAGCGCGACGAGGTGGCGCGTGCTGCCAATTACGAAAGCCTACAGTTGCCCGAAGACTTGGACTACAACCAAGTTACCGCTTTGTCGTTTGAGGTGCGTCAGCGGCTGAGTCGCCAGCGACCCGAAACCCTGGGGCAGGCGTCGCGCCTGTCGGGCATCACGCCTGCGGCTATTTCTTTGTTGCTCATTCACCTCAAGCGATCGCGTGTCAAAGGTTTTGCTCAAGAGTCTGCTGTCAACAATTCGACCGAGGCCGTCTGATGCATCTTTTGTTGCCAGCTCTGCAAAAGGGGATTCACGATTTGGGTTTGCCTTTGTCCGGTGACCAGCAAGCCCAGTTGTTGGCCTACATGGATTTGATCGCCAAATGGACCAAGGTTTACAACCTGACCGCAGTGCGTGATGGCAATGAAATGCTCACGCACCATCTGCTCGATAGCTTGGCGGTGGTTGCCCCTCTGCGTCGCGAGCTGGCTAAGTTGGATGTGGCGAATTCGGCGGCATCGGGTGAGCGGCCCGGGCTCGCTGTAGTTCGGTCGAAGTTCAGCTTGCTTGATGTGGGTTCGGGCGCTGGCTTGCCAGGCATCGTCATTGCCATCACTTGCCCCGATGTGGCGGTGACTTGTGTGGATACGGTGGCCAAAAAAGCCGCCTTCATTCAGCAGGTGGCGGCGACTTTGAGGTTGCCCAACCTCAAGGGTCTGCATGCACGGGTCGAAAGCCTGACCCAGCCCTACGATGTCGTTTGTTCTCGTGCTTTTGCTTCGCTGGTGGACTTCACCACATGGTCCAAATCTGCCTTGGCCACGCATGGTGTGTGGATGGCGATGAAGGGTAAGCACCCGGACCAAGAGCTGGCCGTGTTGCCGGAAAGCGTCAAAGTGTTTCACGTGGAACAGCTCCAAGTGCCCGGCTTAGATGCCGAGCGCTGCATCATCTGGATGCGCGGTTAAACTTCACTCAGTTATAAATCTGAGTCTTCTATGTTCGGTATCGCGGACTACGGCGCTTTCGTCGTGGCCATCATTGTCTTTTTGTCAATTCCAGGCCCCGGGAACTTGGCTTTGCTCACCGCAACGGGCAAGGGCGGGGTGCGTTCGGGGTTGGCTGCCACGCTGGGCGTGATTGCGGGTGACCAGGTGTTGTTTTGGTTGGCCGTGGCGGGTTTGTCGGCGGTGCTCATCAACTATCCTGGTTTGTACAGCTCGGTCAAATGGGCGGGCGCTGCTTACTTGTTGGGTTTGGGCTATTCCTTGTTCAACAGCAAGCCGGGTGATGCGCCAGTGTTGAATATGAAGCCCGATCACTACTTTCGCCAAGGGCTGTTCATCACGGTGTTGAACCCCAAAGCGATTGTGTTTTACATGGCTTTTTTTCCTTTGTTTGTAGACCCGGCGGTTCATCAAGGTTTGGTCACCTTTGGTTTCATGGCTATCACCATTGCGGCGCTTACTTTTCTTTATGGGTTGGTGGTTGTTTTGCTGGCCCACCATTTGTCTGAGCGCGTGCGCGCCAATCCGATGGTGAGCGTGATGCTCAACAAAGTAGCGGGCACCTTGCTCATGGGTTTTGGCCTGAAGTTGGCGCTGTTTTAATAATTTTCCTGTCTCTTTCGAAAGCTCTATATGGCCAAAATCTTTTGCGTTGCCAATCAAAAAGGTGGCGTTGGCAAGACCACCACCACCGTCAATTTGGCGGCTGGCTTGGCATTCGTCGGGCAGCGCGTGTTGATGGTTGACTTGGACCCACAAGGCAACGCCACCATGAGTTCGGGCGTCGACAAGCGCGAGATGGAACTGTCGGTTTACGACGTGTTGTTGGAAGAAGCCAGCGTGGCCGAAGCCCGCATTCGCAGCAATTGGGGCACCGATGGCGTGCGCGCCAAGATTCCAACCTATGACGTCCTGGGTGCCAACCGGGATTTGGCAGGTGCGGAAGTGGAGCTGGTGTCTTTGGAGCGCCGTGAAAACCGCCTAAAGCAAGCCTTGGCCGCTGTGGATACCGAGTACGACTTTGTGCTTATCGACTGCCCTCCGTCACTCTCCATGCTCACTCTCAACGGCTTGTGCTGCGCGCACGGCGTCATCGTGCCCATGCAGTGCGAATACTTCGCGCTGGAAGGCTTGACCGACTTGGTCAACACCATCAAGCAAGTGCATGCCAACCTCAACCGGGACCTCAAAATCATTGGCCTCTTGCGCGTCATGTTTGACCCGAGCATCACCTTGCAACAGCAAGTGAGTGACCAACTAAAAGACCACTTTGGCGACAAAGTGTTCAGCGCTGTTATTCCTCGCAATGTGCGTTTGGCCGAAGCACCCAGCTACGGTTTGCCAGGCGTGGTGTTTGATCCGTCTGCCAAAGGCAGTCACGCGTTTGTCGATTTTGCGCAAGAAATGGTGGAGCGCGTCAAAGCGTTCTAAGCCCTAAAAAGCATCCGTATGACGGCTTCAGTTCTCATCCTGCCTGGCTGGCACAACAGCGGGCCCACCCATTGGCAAAGCCTGTGGCAGCAGACGCACGGCTACGTGCGTGTGGAGCAGCACAGCTGGGATTGGCCCTTGCGTGGTGACTGGATGATGCAGCTGGAAGAAGCTGTGTTGGCTAACCCGGACGCCGTGTTGGTGGCTCACAGCTTGGGCTGTTTGTTGGTGGCGGCATGGGCCGCACATTCGTTGCAAACACACCGTGTCAAAGCCGCATTGTTGGTGGCTCCTGCAGATGTCGAGCGAGCCGAGATGCAACAGATGCTCCACAGTTGGAGCCCCATCGCGCGCGCGCGTTTGCCGTTCCCAAGCGTGATGGCCACCAGCCGCAACGACCCTTATTGCAGTTTCATGCGCGCAAGTGCTTTGGCGCACGCGTGGGGCTCGCGCATGGTCGATTGCGGCATGAGCGGCCACATCAATGCCGACGCCAACTTGGGCGATTGGCCCGAAGGCTTTGCCTTGTTACAAGATTTACTCAAAGAAGAAGTTACCCATGGTCACTAAAAAACCCAAAGGCTTAGGCCGCGGCCTTGAAGCCTTGCTCGGCCCCAAAGTAGACGACAGCGTTGCTGCACAAGCAGCAGCAGCGGACGGTTTGCCCAGCACCTTGCCGCTCACCCAAATGGTGCCCGGCATGTATCAGCCACGCACGCGCATGGACGAGGGCGCTTTGTATGAGTTGGCCGAAAGCATCAAGGCCCAAGGCATCATGCAGCCCATTCTTGTGCGTCAGCTCACCGATGGCCCCAATGCTGGCAAATACGAAATCATCGCTGGTGAACGCCGCAGTCGCGCTGCTAAATTAGCTGGCCTAGACACCGTGCCCGTGTTGGTGCGCAACGTGCCGAACGAAGCTGCCGCGGCGATGGCGCTGATTGAAAACATCCAGCGCGAAGACCTCAACCCGCTCGAAGAAGCACAAGGCTTGCAACGCCTCATCAAAGAGTTTGGTCTCACGCACGAGCTGGCAGCACAAGCGGTGGGGCGTTCACGCAGCGCTGCGAGCAACTTGCTGCGCTTGCTCAACTTGGCCGACCCTGTGCAGTCCATGCTCATGGCGGGCGACATTGACATGGGCCACGCCCGCGCGTTGTTGGCGCTGGACCGCGCGACGCAAATCACCGCGGCCAATCAAATTAGCGCGAAAAAGATGTCGGTGCGTGAAGCTGAAAGTTTGGTCAAAAAGCTCAGCGCCGAATTCAACCTCGTGCCACAAAAACCCAAGAGCGAAAAATCACGCGACATCAAACGCATCGAAGAAGAACTTTCTGATTTGCTCACAGCACAAGTTGAAGTGCGCGTTAAAAAGCGCGTCAAACGCCATGGCAGAGTCGAAGAAATGGGCGAGTTGGCGATTCAGTTTGGATCGCTCGATGAACTCAACGGACTGATTGACAAACTGCGCAAATCGTAAAAACAGATGGCTGAAACGCTGCAAAACAGATTCTTACCAAAGGGCTTTTTCCAAGGCTCGCCGCTCCAGCGTCGTCGCAGCTTGCTCACGTACATGCTCCTTTTGGTGGGCGCGTGTTCGTTGCCGTTTTATTTCATCCACCATCCCGATTACAACCACGTCGCAAACTTGGTCGGCACCGCGGGGTATTGGGGTTTGCTGCTGTTGCTCTGGTTAGGCGCCCCGTATGTGCTCATTGCCAATGGCACCTTGCTCTGGTCCATTTCTTATGTCGCTTACTTAGCGGCGATGACGGGTGGCATTAACTCACCCGTGTTGGTGTGGATCACTGCGGTGGTGTTGCCCGCCATTTTGTTGCTTGACCGAATGGCCGCTTTCTTTTGGGTCATCGTGGTGTTCGTGGTCAATTTGCTGCTGCTGCTCATCAGTCAGCAGGGCTTGGTCAACAGTGACATCAACATGGCCAACGACGTCATGGCGTGGACGGTGGCCAACAAACTCTTTGTGCTGAGCTTGGCTATGTTCGTGGTGTTTGTTGCCGAACGCATGCACCGCAGCCAAGTGGCTGATATGGATCGTAGCAACGCGGAGCTAGAACAAACCCACCAAGCCTTGATTCGCGCACAAGCGCACAAAGACGAATTCATTGCATCGGTAGGCCATGAGTTGCGCACACCCATGAACGCCATTCTGGGCCTCAACGGTATCTTGCGTACCGAGCTCGCCTCACGCGCAGAAGATGCCGAGGTGGTCGATCACATTCGCCGCTCGACAGAACAGCTGCTGCAAGTGGTGAACGATATTTTGGATTTTTCGCAACTCCAAGCCGGGCGTCTCACGCTGCGCGAAGACGAGTTCTCGTTGCGTGAAACGTTGACAACGGTGCTTGCGTCCTTCGAGGTCAAAGCGCAAGCCAAAGGCATTGCATTGCACCTCGATGCTGCCGCTGTACACAACATGTGGGTCAAGGGAGACCGTCAACGCTTGGCTCAAGTGCTCAGCAACTTACTCGACAACGCCCTTAAGTTCACCGCCACAGGCAACATTCATGTGCGCGGACAAGCTGTGGGTGGTGGCGTGTTGTTTGAGGTGCAAGACACGGGCATTGGCATTGCCCCGGACCGTCAAAAACAAATCTTCAACGGTTTTGAACATGCCGACGTGCAAACCAATCGGCAATACGGTGGAACTGGCTTGGGCTTGTCCATCTGCGAGCGCTTGGTTCGGTTGCAAGGCGGCACCATTGGGGTGAGTAGTGTGCAAGGCCAAGGCGCTCGGTTTTGGTTTCAATTGCCCATGCGCAGCGTCGCCGTGCAAGAGGCCAAGGCCGCCGCAGAGATGGCGCGCATGTTGGTAGACAAAGCCTTGCAAATTTTGCTCGTGGATGACAATGCGGTGAATCTGCTGGTTGCCCGCATGATGCTTAAAAAATGCTTTCCTAAATCGGAAATTGTGGAAGCCAGCAGTGGAACCATCGCGCTAGAAAAGCTGCGTGCACAAAGTTTTGACTTGGTTTTGATGGACATGGTCATGCCTGAGATGGATGGCATGGAGGTCACCCAAATCCTGCGAACCAACTTTTCTGCGCCGGTGTGTCACATCCCCGTGTTGGCACTTACTGCCAGCGCCAATCCTGTGGACCAAGACCGTTGTTTGGCATCGGGCATGAACGACGTCATACACAAGCCGTTGGACGAACAAGAGCTCATCGTCAAAATTTCAAATGCCCTCGCGTTGCACGCGGCCAAGGAACAGCCGTGAGCAGCATCAAGTTTGATGCCCTCGCTGCTTGGGTTGTGCCACGCTTGCCCACGCGCTTTCAAGAAGGGCGCTTGCCGTATTTGTTCTTGATCGTGTGGCTTCTCATTGCTGCGATGGTGGTGCTTGCTTTGATCACGCCTTACCCGAATGGCGTGCCTGTGCCGTTGGCGTTTGCTGTTGTGTTGCTTATCTTGCAGTTCTTGTTCATCTGGGGTTTGCCGTTGCAAGGGGCTGTCAACCTGGGTTTGCTCGCGGGGTTGTTGCAAGTTTGTTATGCGGCTTGGATGTCGGGCGGTATTTTTTCGCCACGCATGGCGTGGTTGGCAGCGATTCCTTTGATTCCGTTTTACGCCATCAGTCGCTTCACGGGCCTCGCGTGGTTGGTTTCGGTGTTGTGCGTGGAGTTGGCCATGGCCTATGTCACTTGGCATGGTTGGTTGCCTGACAACCCGACTTTGGGGGCAGCACAAATCATGTCCTCGTTTGCCAGCTATACAGTGGTCACGATCATCGTCATCACCGTGCCTTTTTTGTATGACAACCTCTTTCGCCAAGCCTATGCCGCAAGCCTTCAACGCAACTTAGAGCTAGAGGAAAAACGCAAAGAACTTCTGCGTACGGCGGCCTTGCGCGAGCAGTTCATTGCCACCGTCAGTCATGAACTGCGCACGCCCATGAATGCGATCTTGGGCTTCAATAACATGTTGCTTGCTCGCGTGTCTGATAACCCGCAAGCCTTGAAAATTTTGAACCACACCCGGCAATCGGCGGATCACTTGCTTACTGTCATCAACGACGTGCTGGATTACTCACAGTTGCAAGCCGGCAAGATCAACGTGCAGTACGAAACTTTTGCCTTGCGCGATACCGTTCACACCGCATTCGATTTGTTTGCGCAACGCGTCGAGAGCATGCATCTGAAATACTCTTGCACCATTGACGACAACGTCCCGCATTGGGTGCATACCGATCGTCATCGACTCATGCAAATTCTGGTGAACCTGTTGGGCAACGCCATCAAGTTCACGCATCAAGGCCATGTGACTTTGCATGTACGTCAACAGCCGCTGTGCGTGCACTTCTCCGTGCGTGACAGCGGTATTGGTATCCCCGAAGCGCAACAGCCCAAAATTTTTCAACGTTTTGTACAAGCTGAGGATGACATTCAATCGCGCTACGGCGGCAATGGCTTGGGTTTGTCCATCACGCAGCGCCTCGTTGAACTGATGGGCGGCCATATTGGTTTTGAAAGTAGGCCCGGTGAAGGTTCCATGTTTTGGTTCACCTTGCCGCTGGTTGAGGTTGCCCCTCCAGAGGTGGAGGTTCCGCGGATCAAAATGCCCACGACGACGAGTGTTACGGTGCCGCGTTTCTTGGTTGTGGATGACCATCCAATCAACCGATTGCTGGTGCGTCAAATTTTGAAAAACAATTGGAAAAATTGTGAACTGGTCGAAGCCGACAACGGCATCAAAGCGCTAGACGCGCTGCGTCAACAAGATTTCGATGTGGTGCTCATGGACATGGTCATGCCCGAAATGGATGGCATTGAGGCCACTGCTGCGCTGCGCTTAAGCTTTGATCAACCCACGCGTGACACCCCCGTCTTGGGCCTCACCGCGAACGTCAATCCCCAAGACCTTGAGCGCTTTGCCGATGCCGGCGTGAGCGCTGTGGTGCTCAAGCCATTTGATGCCGTCAAGCTCTGCGCTCAGGTTGAGCAAATGCTCACAGAGAAAAAATCTTCCCTGGGTTCATGATGTTGTCTGGGTCCAGTGCCCGCTTGATGGTGCGCATGATGTTCACGGCACCTTCACCTGTTTCGGTACGTAAGAACGCCATCTTGTGCAAACCAATGCCATGTTCGCCGGTGCATGTGCCGCCTAGGTTGAGGGCGCGTGTCACCAGTTTGTGGTTCAAGTCTTCTGCCAAGGCGCACTCTTGTGCGTTGTTGGGGTCAATCAAATATCCCACATGGAAATTGCCATCGCCGACGTGCCCCACTAAGAAGTAGTGGAGGCCAGACGCATTGGCCTCGGCAATTGAATCCAACATGGCATCCGCTAGCTTGCTAATGGGCACACATGTGTCCGTTGTCACTGCGCGGCAGCCAGGGCGGCTTTGAATGGCGGCAAAGTAGGCGTTGTGTCGTGCCGTCCACAAGCGTGTGCGTTCTTCGGGTGTCGTTGCCCATTCAAACGACACGCCACCATGTTCTGCAGCAATTTCTTGCACTGTTTCGGCTTGTTCTTTCACGCCGGCGGGTGAACCGTGAAACTCCATCAACAGCATGGGCGTTTCCGCCAAATTCAATTTCGCATATTGGTTCACCATGCGGACAGAGGCGCCATCAAGCAGCTCTACACGCGCAATGGGCACCCCCATTTGAATGGTCGTGATTGTCGTGTGCACCGCCGCTTCAATGCTGGGGAACGAACACACGGCAGCCAGCACCGCCTCAGGTAGTGGGTAAATCCGCAGCGTGATTTCTGTCATCACACCCAACGTGCCTTCGCTGCCCACAAACAAACGTGTCAGGTCGTAGCCCGCTGCTGATTTTTTAGCACGCGTTCCGGTGCGAATTACCTCGCCACTGGCGGTCACCACTTCAAGTGTCAAGACGTTTTCGCGCATCGTGCCGTAGCGTACGGCGTTGGTGCCGCTGGCACGTGTGGCGCACATGCCGCCAATCGATGCGTCCGCACCCGGATCGATTGGGAAGAACAGCCCCGTGCTTTTGATCTCCTCATTCAGTTGTTTGCGCGTCACGCCGGGTTGCACCGTCACCGTCAAGTCTTCGGCGTTGATGCTCAGCACCTTGTTCATGCGGCTCACGTCTAGGCTGATACCGCCTTGGACAGCCAGCAAGTGGCCTTCTAGCGACGAACCCACACCAAATGGAATGACGGGCGCTTTGTATTGCGCGGCCAGCGTGACGGCATCCGCCACGTCTTGTGTGCTTTCGGCAAACACCACTGCAGCGGGTGGTGGCACGTGCACGAAGGGTGATTCATCGCGCCCATGCTGCTCTCGCACCACCAACGCAGTTGAGCAATTTGCGCCAAATCGGGCTTGCAGTGCCGCAATTAATTCGGCGGGCACCTCGCGTGGTGCGAGGGCAGGTGTTAAATGTTGATGGGCGGTGGGGGCGTTCATGAAATTCTCCTAGGCAATGGCTTATTTTAAGAAGAAGCCCTTGTCTGGCGGGCGCGCCCACGCGACAGGCAAAATAAGACAAAAATCAAACACACACGAGGCAAACGTATATGGGCAACCGACTTTCACAAATCGCCACGCGCACAGGTGACGCAGGAACCACAGGCTTGGGCAATAACCAACGCGTGTCCAAAAATAGCCTGCGCGTCCACGCCATGGGCGAGGTGGACGAACTCAACTCCAACATCGGCGTCTTGCTTTGTGAAGACATGCCGCAAGACGTGCGCGAGGTGTTGGTTGAGATTCAGCACCAGTTGTTTAACCTGGGTGGTGAGCTGTCCATCCCCGGTTTTGAGTTGCTGAAAGAAGAGGCCGTTCAAGCGCTTGACAACGCGCTCGAAAAATACAACAGCCAACTCCCCAAGCTTGAAGAATTTATCTTGCCTGCCGGCACACGCGGTGCAGCGCTTTCACATGTGTGTCGCACAGTGGCACGTCGTGCAGAGCGTGCCACTGTGGCTTTAGGCAACGAAGAAGCGATAGGCGATGCGCCGCGCCAATACCTCAACCGATTGAGTGACCTGATGTTCGTTTTCGCTCGTGTTCTCAATCGCTTGAATGGTGGCGATGACGTGTACTGGAAAAGTGAACGGATGAAGCGTAGCGACGCTTAAGAAGCGCTGCTTACGCGCATGAAATCTTGCACTTAAAAAACATCAAAAACCCACCTGAAACTAAAACACATACGCCAGTTGGCGTATGTACGAAACAGGGAAAACCCCAGACAATGAAATTTTTCTAATTTTGCGCCTATGCGTTGAATTTATTGTTTCTTTTGGTTCTTGCATTCCTGCGGATGCAATTGCTGAATCTAGTTCTGGTGGTTTGCAATGTGTTTAATTTTCAGCCAACGCGCGGGGCGTTGGTGCGTTGTCACTTTTGCGTTTGGAATCGCAGGACTTGTATTGCAAGCGCATGCGCAAGCAGACAAAGCGAGCGGTGCAGATGGCAAGCCTAAGTACGGTGTCAGCAAGCCTTTAGGCGATACCTATGCGGGGGTCAAAAGTGTGGCTGACGAGCAAACGCGCATTGTGCTTTACCGCCCGTCCGTGCCCGATATGGCTGGCGTTGTCTCAGTTTATTTGAATGGGCGTTACCACGCATCTTTGCAAAAAGAGGCCTTCACGGTGGTTTGCTTAAGTGGCAAAAAAACGGACGTTCGCACCCGCTATTTACCCAACCAAAGCACAGACATACGCCCGGAACTCGACACTTACTTGGCGATTGCCATAAATGGTGGTCAGTCGGTATATCTGCGCATCACTGAGGGCGAGAACACGACAAGCCGCATCGACCTCGTCACCCCACAACTTGCGCTCAAGGACCTCGCGGACGCGCACCAACAAATGCACACCCTTAGCCGTGTGCCCGGTGCCCAGGCATGTCGCGAAGCAGAAGAAACCCGCTTTGCCTTTGACCCCAACATCATCACCTTTGGTTCAGATGCTATTTTTGAACATAAGAAAACTGACATCCACGCGATCAGCACACAGGGCAGGCAAGAGCTGCAGCAAATTGTTGAAAAAATTAATATTAAGTACAAAACTTTCAAAACCGTCAAAGTTCATGTGGTGGGTTTTGCCGATGACGAGGCGGATGACGTCTTAAACCGCCGTATTTCTCAACAGCGCGCTCAAAGCGTGCGCGCATTTTTCAAAGCCCAAGGCTTGCGCTCCACCGCTCTGACACACGAGGGCCGAGGGTCTGAAGAAAAACAAAAAGCGCAGCTTTTTGGTTTATCTCCACGACGGGTGGAAGTTGAAGTTGCAGTCGAACTGCGTTAACAAAACTTAATACTTTATCAATCTTTAAACTGCAAAAATAACGGAATTGTTAATCTAAATCCGTAACCAACAGGAATAATGAGGCAGAATGTTATCGTTTTCCCGTGGTTTGTAATTTTAAAAGAGTACTTATGAATGTAATTTCTGCGCGCTTATTCAGCAGCCATTGTGTTGCAGCCACTGTCGCCGTGTTTGCGTTATTGGGGGCGTTTGTGCTGCCAGTGCAAGCGCAGCGAACCCCTGCCAGTGCCTATGCTGACTTTGAACTCAGTGGCAGCGTGACAGAGCCCCAGGGTGAAGAATACGTTGCGCCTCAAAAACTCAACCCTCGCTTGGCCCGCATTACGCTCTATCGCCCGGCACATGGTTTTGCCCCTGGTGCAGCGCACTTAGAAATTAACGGCCATTACCTGACCTCCTTGCAACTTGGCGGTTACACCGAAGTCTGTGTGGAGCCCGCAGAACTCCAGCTCTCAGCCCGCATGGTTCAAACCGGCAGCGAACTCAAAAACTTCCAAGACGCGACAGCCAAGTTGAAGTCACAAGCTGCACAAAATTTTTACGTGCGGGTTTTTGAATACGGTGACGGTCGCGCCACGCTCACCCCTGTTAAAGCAGACATTGCCGTCCATGTTGGCGGTGGGCTCGTGGGTAAAACATGCGGATATCAACAATTAGTCGATAGCCACAAGGAAAACACCCAGCGGTTCTAAGGCCAGTTACATGTCTGCTGTACCTGTGCTTTAG
>JACCDG011404483.1_pt1 | contig 12838 bp, 10 predicted proteins | sample 7442471 | NCBI WGS metagenome assembly JACCDG01 (sample SAMN15323444, study PRJNA562643) | freshwater metagenome | isolation source: river surface water | place: USA:Blue River Watershed | collected 2017-08-17 | reverse complement strand
GAAGAAAATTAGATGAAGTTGATATTCAATTTAAGCAATGTTATGAATGTGGAAGATATTGGGGGCAAACTGACCTATAACTACAATACTCACACAGTTACTAGCATTGCTTTGAAAATCAAATACTTACAGCATGGAAAAATCAACAATTACTGAAAAGTTGACAGAGGTATTGCACCTTAAAAACTATTCAGAGCAAACTATTAAGTCGTATGCTTATCACCTTGAGTCGTTTCTTTTGTTCAAAAAAGATAGACATTACACCTCTTTAAGTTCGCAGGATGTTAAAGACTACTTAGTTCATATTCAAGAAAAATCTGAATCATTTAGGAATCAGGCAATCAATTCTATTCGGTGCTTATTCACTTACATCTTGAATAGAAAACTAAAGGCTTACTTAGTCATTAGACCTAAGAAATCGAAAACAAGTCCTATTCTATTATCTGAATCGGAGCTATCCGCTATTTTTAAAGTATGCTCCAATAAAAAACATTTAGCAATATTCTACCTTATGTATGGCGCTGGCCTTCGTGTGAGCGAAGTCATTAACCTAAAAATTGAACACATCGACAGTAAAAATAATCTAATTCATATAAGATCAGGCAAAGGTAAAAAGGATCGTTCGGTGATGTTGGACGAAACCGTATTAAATGCTCTGCGGGGGTATTTCAAAGTGTACAGACCTAACGAATATCTATTCAACGGACAAAACAATTCACTAAAATACTCAGTCAGCAGCATTCAACAATTTGTCAAAGCATATGCAAGAAAGGCCGGAATATCCAAACGAGTTCATCCCCACTTGATGCGTCACCAATTCGCAACAGGTGTTCTTGAATGCGGTGGTGGTATTTATGACACTCAGGTTTTGTTGGGCCACGCAAGCCCTACCACAACGGCTAAAGTGTACGCCCATTTGTCACCTAAGTATATTTCATCAATTAAATCCCCGATTGCAAATATATGAGATTTTTAGATATAGAGACAGACATGGGTGCCCCTGTTACTAGGAACATAGTCACAATCAACCTTGATGGTGTGGTGTACGAACGTAGAAAATTGGGGGATGATGGCTTAAGGGAAATTATAAAAACACTAATAGGTGAGGTAATTTGTGCCCACTACGCGAAATTTGATACGAAAACCATCTACCAGAACTTTGGTATCCTACTTGATAGGATATGGTGTACACAAGTAGCAGCCAAGATTCTCCGTAATGGTATGAAGAATAAGGACGGTAGTTCTGTAAGTAATGCTTTGGTAGATGTTCTTGATTACTATCTAGGCGTTCGTGAAGAAATTCATAAAGATAAAAAGGAACTTCGTACAAAGTACTCACTTAAACGTGATCTAACCCCAAGAGAGTTAGAATATATTAAGGCAGATGTTGCCCACCTTCCTGCTTTACAGGCTAAACTAGCTGATGCTATTGAACGTGATAAACTGGGCTTTGTTTTCAGGATGGAGATGGCTTTAATGCCTGTACTGATAAAGAAAGAGGTTAAAGGAATTAGGGTAGATTTACCCCTATTAAATCATCTAACATCCGTTTGGAAACGGGGCAAGCGAATCGCTACAATGTTGTTGGATAGGGAGGTGATGAATTTGATGTATTTATCCGCCAAGCCTACTATGTTTGCGGCTTATAGTTATAGTTCTACCCAACAAGTAACGCAATTGTTTAAGGATTTAGGGTTACCAGTTCCGATTAAAACTGTACAAAAGGGCACATACACGGAAATTAAGGAATCAAATGATGAGGATACACTCAATGAGTACCTGTACGAAAATCCAAATTCCCATCTAAAGCGTTTCATTGAGTTGTACCTCTGGTTTAAGGAAATTGATAAGTTGATTTCAACCTATGGGGAAAAGATGGCAGCACAGGTGGACGCTAATGGTTATATCCACACAGAATACAATCAGCTAGGTGCAGAGACAGGGCGTTTATCCTCTGGGGGTGGTGTCAATTTGCAGAATTTACCAGCCAACGGGCACGGGGCAAGGGTAAGAAATTGTTTCCTACCCGATCCAGACGAGCTTTTAGTGGATACAGATATGGACGGGGCTGAGATACGAATTGCTGCCGATTATAGTGGTGACCCCCTGCTGATTGATTCTATTGAAAAAGGTGTTGATATGCACTCTAAATTAGCCTCTGGAACCTACTCAATTCTAGCTGGGGAGGAAGTCACAATCACCAAGGATAAGGAGCCAATAATGATAAAAGGTATTAAACTGATACCCGATAAGGTGCGTAGCAAGCACAAGGCTGTAATTTTTTCCTATTTCTACCTGTGCGGCCCTCCCAGAGTCTATACTATTCTAGGTGCTGACATTAGGCAATTCAGGCAGGATATAAAGCAAGCCTGTAAAGATGTTCATACTAAACTAGGAGAGCAGTTACCTGTATTGATGCGGTTCCTGAAAGCCAAGGTTACCGAGGCAAACACACGTGGTTTCTTGCGATTACCTAAATCAGGTAGAATACGTTATTTTCGTAAGGATGCCTATGGAGATGCTGCAAATAATGACATTCAGGGGATTAATGCTGAGGCTATTAAGATGGCTATGATTCTAATGGATAGGTGGCTAACGGAGACTGGCTATGGTAGGCTGGTTTTAAATGTTCACGATCAATTGGTAACTTCTTGTAACCCTTTGCACGTGGAAGCCGTTAAAGCTAAACAAACACAGGTTATGGCTGATTCTTTATCGTATTTTCTTACTAGATTAAAGGGGGCATCTAGCTGTAAAGTAACTACAAGATGGGAGAAGTAGATAGATGCCGACATTGTGGCCAAATTATAACTAGCACACTTTTCATTGATGAAAAGACGACAGTCTGGTTTCATCAAACAGGAATGTATCGCTGTGATGGTAAGGCTCGTAAATGGTTAACCGCAGAGGTTATAGCTGCACCGATGTTAAAACCGGATTATATCAAGAAATTTAAAGAGGTATGGGAGAGGTAACTGATAAGTGTAAACACTGTTATGTCGATATTCACATCTTTAAGAATGTTTGGTATCACCCAGATTCACAAATGGGTCAGGAGGATGACGTGACCAAAAATCTATTGGAAAAATGTTGATTCTTTTTTTATACGAACCCAGCCTACACCCTCGTAAAGTCAAAGTCAAGTTTAATTAAACGCTTTTCAAAAATATGGAAACAACAGACATCTTAGGACAAATTCTCACACTCAACAATGAGCTACACGATACCGCTGGAAATGGTGATATTCACCGTAAAAGTGAAATAGGTGATAGATTAGCTACCCTTAATGTATTATTAGGGGAGTATGAGGCGGCTACCTTTGGGGATGCTAACTCCTTGGAATTCGATTACAAGAGTTCGGTACAGAAGGAAATCAACAGGGGCACTGGGAGCCATGCTTCACGGGAGGCTACTGCCAAGGAGAAATTTATTGACCTTCAAAAACAATTAGTACAAAAAGAAAACCTTTTGAAACGGCTTACGTTACTTAGGATGCAGACTAATATTGTTATTGAACAAAACAGACAGGCAATTTCTAACTTAAAACGATCAATTTAATGAACCAACAACAAAAACAAATGCAACAAGAAGAATTAACCAGAGAAAGAATGGCCTTCCTAGGCCAGCAATCACTGGCACAATTGAAGGTGGAGGAATCTCGCCAGCGATTAGCTGTCTTACATGAGGTAGTTGATCTGCTAAAGGCCGAAGGCGGGGATGTTACCTTGGAGAAGGTAAAGGAATGGCATAAAGAAATTTACTCAATTATTGATCCGCCTGCGGTAGGTTAAAATCATTGCCACAACAAGCAGAAGTAACAAGACTAATCCAATTTTTTTACCACGACTTTATGGTCGGTAAACTCTAGGTAAGGATTATCGCTTGTTATTTCTGATTTGTACTCTTTTCTACCAAAACGAATCCCAAGTACTTTATGCTTACGCTTCCACCTAGTAATGGCGTATATGTTGGCCTTGAAAGACGGGGTAATTGTTACCTGCTTTAATGCTGGTGTTGCAATTCCAGTAACTTTATAATATTGATCTCCTAATGAGAATTTATAGGCAGCTATTTTTACGGAGTCTCGTACAACTACGGTATCTTGCAGGTCACCTTCTAGGGTGGTTACAGCCGAAAGCGTGGTTTTTGACAAAGATTCTACATTATTTAGGCGTTTATTAACACCCTCAAATCGTGAGGTAATCTCCTTTAAATCCTCCCGTAGCTTACTCATGGTTACGTTGTCAAGTCTGGCTGTCTCTACCTGTACCACAGCATTATCATACTTGTTTTTGTAGACAATAGCTGAATCTCGTACAATAAGTGCATACTGGGTTACTTGATTTACCCTATCCTTGTTGATTTGATTCTGTTGGTAGTAGTAGGGGAAGCCAATAAAAGCCGCTAGTGCCGTTGCTATTAGCACAATCCACTTGAAAGAATTTAGTGTGTTCATTTTGTCAATCGTTTAAATAGTTTCTCTAATCGTGGTTTCAGGAAATGGGCAAACAGCCAGCCTCCCAGCGCACCTAACAAACCTATAATTAATGCGCCTAATCCTTGGAGGAGAATTGAGCCAACACTGACACTTAGTATTGCGCCTATAAAACTGTAACCTACTTCTTGTGTGTTCAAAATTCTGGTAGTTTAGCTGTTGATTTTTTTACTGCATTTTGTTGGATACCCCTTCTGGTGCCCCTTACTATTTTCTTTATTTCGGAGATTTCAAAGCCAGTAGCCCCTAGAAAATCAATCATGGCAAGTACAAGCAATGTATTTTCCTGTGTGTCGTTAATTCTGTATTCCTTGCCGTTAATCTTGTAGGTATTATCCCCTATTTTTGACAACTCATAGATAGCATCACCTGATTTAGTTAAGAAGCTAACATAAGGGCCAAAGAAATCACCAACTGCCTCTCCCGCACTCTTTGCTGTGTAATCATACGGTAACCCACCACCATTCTTTTTCCAAGTCATGTAGGGTTTATCTGTGTCGTCAGCTAAATATATAAGTTTATCTACGCCTATTTGAAGTGCCTTTTGGCCCATAGAGCCAGCCAACATGGTAAATGGGAGTGTATCTAGTGACGCAGAGCCTAGTATTTTAATCCACAGATTTTCTTCCTTCTTTTCTTCGGGTTCTTCCCCCGCTATGGCAAACCCCAAAGATGTGAGGGCTGTTGTTACAGCAAATGTCAGGGCTTTATACGTAGTGTTTTCAAGCAGGATGCCGCCCCAATCCTTTAATGCTTTCGCCTTATCGGTGCCGTAGATAGCTGAAAGAACCGATTGTGCCGACTTAGCATTCTGCATCACAGGGAACGTTCCCATGAAGAACATTAAGTTTTTGATCGCACTTAGGGTGGGAGAATTTGACCTGAAAAGACCCGGAAGTTCGGCTCTTTGCGATGGGCCTGCTATAATATTGGTCATCCCGTTTGCGTAGGCAATGGCAACCTCCCTATTGGGTTGCTCATGCTCTTTCATTAAATCGAGTGTCTCAACGTTTTCGCCACTGTCTTTAAGGTATTTTAGGTAGTTAGCCACCCAAACTAATCTAGCCGATGCCACATCTCCTAATGCCTGCCCTATAGCCAAGTGCGACTGTGTCCTATTTAACTTATTTTGAACAGCATCCACCTTATTTAAGGATGTGTTCAAGTCGGTGCTACTAAAGTAGTATTCCTTACCATCTGTATTAAAGCCACCTGATATTTGATCCCTGATCCCCAATGGTAGCTTATCAAATATTGGTAATTTTGAATTTTCAGCAAGTTTTGACATGGCTGTCATCACCATCTCTGGCCCCACCTCCAACACAAGTCTGGTAGCAGGGGGCGCATACTGAAAACCAAAGCGGCTTAAACCGGACAATAACCCAGTTTTAAATGCAGAAACTTGTAAGTTTAATATCTTTAAGGCTGCACTATAGTTTTTCTTTACGTAAGTGTCAACGGTACCCATCGCTTCCGATCTCATAGCAGCACGTTCAATAGCCCACATTTGTTCCATTATGATTTTACCACCATCCCCTAATTGTTTCAGGACACGTGGGTCTTTAAAAAACTCACGTACCTGTAGTTGTAGTGGTGTGGATTCTATATCAGAAACAGCCTCCTCGTACCCCCGTATAAAATTCTGCAAACCATTTAGCGTGTAAATCTGCTTAGGGGATAATTGGTTTGTGCGCTCAATAGCGTTGTTAGCTAATGAAACCTTAACTGGTTTATCCGTAGCTAAAGAAGGTCTATTGGGTAATTCTGGAACTTCATTGCTGTCTAATGTGTAGACCACCACCATTCCCCCATAATCATTTAATTTCTGAAATGGTTTACCGTGGTAATCCTCTGTTACCGATTTAAAGTCGGGTTCAATAGCACTATTTTCATCCTTCTTAAACTGATACAATTCCCACTCCTTTGGGTATTCCTTCTTAAATTTATCAATAAACTCCTGCCGTGTTTTTGTGCCCTCAGTAAATTTAGGTAGCCATTCTAATGCGTATTTATTGTTTTGTGCAAAAGATTCATTCTGTGTTTGATTAGCACCCCTCTCTAAATTAGCTTCAATATCATTCTTAATGTTATAGAACGATAGCTCTGCGTCCGATCCTTCCGCATAGGGGAGCAGAATATCTAAAAGAGCCGTCCGTACAATAGCTTGTCGTGTATCTTTGTTATTTGGAAATAGCTGCTTCATCTTTTCCTCCAAGCGGAACGCTAATCTATCCACCCTGTTAACAGTTCTGCTAAAGGAATTCTTTAGGTCATCCATACCAGAATAGGCAGCAAGTTTGGCCGCATCCACGGCATTTTGGAATAGATGCACCATTGATGCAAATTGGTGTGTGCCCGGAAACTTTGCACCCACCATAACCTTATTAGGGTTAAGATTCTCTTTAAGTGTTTTAGCAGCACCCTCCTGTGCTTTAGCCTTCGCCACAACCCACCCATCCTTACTACCATTTACAATGTAGTTTTCAGATGCTCTTATTAACTTGGCTATATCTGAATTTGTAAGGTTTGTGGTGTCAACGGCTTTGATTTGACGTGCATACTCACTATCATCAAGCCCTAGTTTAGAATACTCAAGCTCCGTTACTAAGCTATCCTTTCTTTCCTGCTTTTGTGCATCGGTAGCGTTCTGTGAAAATTGATCGAATTCCTCGGTAATACCCGCTAAGATAGCATCCATCTGCTGTATAGTGGCATCCAAACCAACATCAACACCTAGTTCAGCAAGCCTTGCTCTTTTTTGTGTCTGCACCTCCCCCTTAACACGTTGTATAGTCGCCTCGGTTTTAGCTTTATCCAGTGACCTTGATTTACCATCAAGGTAGTTAGCAATGTCCTTAACAACGGAAATGTAATCCTCTATCCCGTCAATTGAATTTGGGTTAATATCAAGGAGAGAGCGAATTGCTAATTGCTGATTGGCAGGTAGCCTGCTGAAACCCCTTTCAGCTTGCGTTCGTAGGCTGGCAGCCTCGTTATATAAATTATCAATGGCAATTCCTGATGCCATCTTTTCAATATAGTTTTGTAGCCTTGCTACCTGTAAATCACTGCCCAAATTAAATCCTGTGATTCTGTTTAGCAATATCTTGGCTTTGGCTGCGGGAATCCCAACGGACTTTACCATAGCCATAACCTGTGTATTTAACTTACCCATCACTTCACGGGCTTGTTTAGTTCCAAAGCGAATACCGCGTACTAACGTTTTGATGCCGTCAATCCGTTGTTTTATATCAGTTGTACGAACCTCATTTGGTAGTCTAAGTGCTTCCCTAAAGGAGTTGATAAATTTCTTTAATCGTGGTTCCGAGAAATTCTTACCAGATGTGTTATTCAGATAGGCCGTTAGGATTCTAGCCTGATCCTCATTGAGTTGTCCTGTTGATTTAGCTTGCTCGATCAGTGTACGGCTTGTGTTCGTGAATTCTGGTTCTGCCAGCCCACTCAATGACTTGGTTTGCTTGTCAAAATCAATACCTACATTTTTATCACCCTCGAAGGCAGAATCCCCATAAATACTTGGTTCACTTGCTGGTGGATTTGTAGTGGTTGTGTCCACAACTTGCCCAGTATCCTGTGTAGTTTGCTGGACATCTTGTCCCGTATTTTGTACAGCAGCGTCTACCTGTGCTACAATTTGTGGATTTGTTATATCTAATTGTCCTACGGTAACCGCATCCTGAATAGCCGCAAGGCCGGGCATGGCCTGCTCCATGTTACCCCTAAGTTCCTCTGTAGCCTGCTTTGCCTTGGCTTGTTTAGCTGCGGCTGGGGAAAACAACGCACCGCCAACAGCAAAACCACCAATAGCCTCTGTTCCCCTACGCATTAAGCCGTCCTTAGTCCAAATGGCATCTTTAAAGGCTTCCCACGGTGTTTGCTTTACATTTTCACCCGCAGTTGCAGAAGCCTCCTCAATAATTCCCTGTGTGGGTTCGGTGACAGCCTCAATCCCACCCGCTACAAGGCGTTTTAAGCCACCTGAGCGAATTAGGTTCATTACACCCTTCGCACCAATATAATCCAACCCTGCGGCTGCCAATGCGCCTAGTAGACCACTAGAATCGTCTAGCCCTTGTGCAATGACTTCTTCACGTGTAATTCCGCGTTCTGCTGCTAGTTTTGTAATTTGTTGTTCATAGATAGCTGCTTTTTCCTGTAAAAAGGAGGAAGCCCCCGCTGTCATAACCGATAGGGGTATCTGACCGATTCCCTTACCCATTGTCGATGCAACTAATGAGCCGAAGTCTGATAGGGATTTTACATCTTCAATGTTTTGAATAGACCCCGCCATTTTACGAGCCGATTCATCCTCCTGTGTTTTTATTTCGCCAAATGTTTTAGATCGAATTTGTTGTATTTGATCTTCTACCTTGGCTTTTATTTGGGTAGCGGCTTCGGGGTCAAGTGATGTGAAGAATTTTTTAGCCAATTCAGGTATAGTTCCTGAAATTTTACCATAGTTTGCCTTAGTCCATTCTTGAAATTCGGGAATGTCAGAGATTGGATTTGATTCTGATTCCGACATCGTAAAAATATCCTCAAATTTACGTGCCTGCCCAGACATACCAAGGTTTAACAGTGTTTTGGGGAGATCGTCAACCACAAACGAGGTTGCGCCCTTTGCAAAATCAACAATAGGTTTACCAAACGGAGTAGCGCTTGCTACCTGCCCAGCTATTTCCCAAGGATTTGGATTTTGAATTGGAGGAAGTTGAGCTGCTGCTTCCCAAGCCTTGAATTTAGGCTCTATTTGAAATTGAAAGTTTTTAGATACTTCCTGAAATTTAGCGTCCTGCTCCTTCTCAAAAAGTGCCTTGTATTTCTTTACGTCCTCATCAGTTTTTATCAGGGGTTGTAGCTCCTTACTTCGGCTTGTTGCCCAAGAATTTAACTCCTGATTTGCAGATTCCCTTGCTTTTACAACAGCCTCATTATAGTCCTTGCCTACCCTAGATACAGCAAAAGCCTGATTAACCTGTGGGGTTACTTCGCCCTCAGAGGAATATTTTTCCTTTATTTGTTCAGGTGTTTCGAGCCCCTTTTGTTTTAATAGTAAGAGCCCCTTAGCCTTGAGTTGAAGTTGTAATTTTAATACTTCGGGTGTCGGCTCTGTCATTTACCAATAGCTTTCAGGTATGCTTTTTTATCTGCCTCTGGTAAAATTGCCCACGTTTCAGCATCAAAGCCATCGGGCACAAAGTCATTTGGCGTAGATACGTTCTGTCCAAGCGTTTTTATATACAAATCATTAAAACCTAGCCTGCTCTCCACATAATCAACTGCTTGTTGTGGGTCTGCTAGATAAACTGGTTCTTTTACGGCTGCACCTGCATCATCTTGTTCAGACACTTCTAGAATTCGCTTACCATTTTGTTTGGTAGGTGTAACAACTATTTTAAGTCCGGGTATTGCACCTGACGAGTAAATTCTTTCTGTGGGTGGTGGTTCTGTTGTGTTACCCTTTATACCCTTAACACCCCTAAACATAGGCGATGGGGTCATAGCTCGTTTCACCCAATCAAACACACTCTCTCCCTTCAACATGGCGTTAAAGTCTGTAAGCACGTCCTTCTTTACACGCTCCACAGCGCCACCAATTTTTATTTGCTCTGCTTGATCTTCTTGATTGAATTGATTTGCAGCAGTTTTATCATCAACAGACAGGAGGGCTTTGGGGTTGGATTTGTAAATACCCGGCCCAGTCTCTTCTAAAAATCCCAATTTCTTCCAGTATGGTAATGTTTGCTCTACCTCCTTACCAAGCCCAGCAGCATTTGACACAGATTGGATAATTTCGTAGCCAGAATCAGGATTAAAAGCAAGCGAATTGGTGGAATTTAATTTTTTGGTTTTTAACCAATCTTCATTAACCGCATATAGGTTCCCACCTGAGTACACCATCTCTACGGCAGGTTTACCCCCTACCCTATATTGGCCACTATTCAGCATCTTATTGTTTCTTGAAACTAATACTCTAGCCTTGGTGGTAGGGTCGATAATATCTGTTTTTTCAAAGTTTGGATGTGTTCCTGTTAACAGCTTCACCACATCAGTGGCCATACTGTTAACCTGACCTAATCCAGAACCGTAGCCATAATTACCGTCACTTTTCACATTTTGTGAAGCAAGTAGTGGTTGTGCTAGTGCTTGTTGGTAGGCAAGTCTTTCTGGGTCGTTACCGTAGGTACTCTCAAGTCCACTACGCATATCCCCCAACATTTTATTACGTTGGTTTACACCCGTATCAAATTGTCCTGAAATTTCCTTTGCAACACCTATACGGGGGTCGGCCCCTGTTGGTATGTAGCCCTCAGTTACGCTATTATTTGCACTATATCCCTGTGGTGTGTAACCTTGACGTTCGAGTAATTTACCTTCGGTAACAGCAGTTTGTCGCCTTTCCCATGCTTTCTGCGAATTTTTGGCATTATCAACACCATCAAGAAGTAACCCTAGTTTTTGATTATAGGCTTGGTTAGCCCATATAGAATCAGGATTACTTGGATCGGGTGTTTGAACATCAATTTTATACTTTGCCCACATTGTTTTAGCAAACGAACGTAACTCGTTCCAATCTTGGTAGTATTGTGCTGTTTGTTTAGCAATATCAGGACTTGAGCGTTCTAGTCCTTCGGGAGCTTTTTCAAGAAATTCATTCAGCTTAAAATCGTCCTTAGCTTGTGCGGGTGCAGCGGCTCTACCCCTACCGCCTAATTGGCCCTGCTGTGTTCTTTGGGGAACATCAAATTGTTTTGCTAGAATTGATCCGTATTCCATAGTTTAAAAGTCGGTTGGGTCAAAAGGTCTGCGCCTCTCAAACGCATATTGCATATCCTGAAATGCAGACGGTCTTTGAGACATTCTATTCTCAACGGTTTGGCGATTTCTTAGCCTTTCATCTGTTTTAATTCTAGCATTTTTGATGAAATTATTTGACTGCTCATCAAATGGTAGATAGTTCAGGTATTCGGGTAACCTAGAAATTACATCAAAGGCGTTAGTTCGCCCTTGTGATCCTAATGCACCAATAGCTTGCTGTTTGTTATTAAACTGCTCGTAATGTGGTTGGTAACTATACAGTTGATTGTTAAATTGATTTTGTTGTTCCTGTATTCGTTGCCCTAGTAATTGATTTGATACCCCCTGATTTTCCATCCGAGCTTGCTGGCCAATAGGAACCAAATTAACAGCGGCTTGCATTCTTTGCTGATTAGCAAGATTGGCTAGTGCTTGATAATTGGATGCCTGCCCTCCTGTTACCGATTGAGCCTGTCCTAGTGCTTGTGTGTAAGCCTGTTGGATTTGCTGTTTAGCTGGATCAATTGCGTACGAAATATCACCAGCCTGCCGTTGTGCGTTATAAATAGCCTCGGTAAGCTGCGGATTTAACCCCGGAGTTTGTGGTGGCTGGGGCATGGCAGTCTGCCTAGCAGCGCTATTAGCCGTACGAATTTGATCGTATGCCATCCCCAATTGTGTAAGGTCAACAGCCCCTTGTAATATGCCCCCCATCTGCTGTACTTTTTGAAGGTATTCTTCCTTATTTGCAGAGGTTTCTGCAGCCTGTATAATTTGTGGGGAGAACATTGTGGCCTGTGCAATCAGGGTAGGGTTACCTGACTGTCCTATTTTATCCAGAATAGGGCGGACTGCGGCATTGTATTTAGCAATGTCTTTATCAACATCGTACTGTGCTTTTAGTGCCCTAAGTTGCTCTAGTTCGTTCATTGGAATTGTTGTTCGTATTCTTGTCTTGCTAGGTAGCCTTGTGTGTAATTCTGGGATTGCTCGTTGTACCTACGTTGTGCTTCCGCTATGTTACGTGCCCTTTCTTCCTGCATTTCTTGTGCCTTGTTACGGGATTTTTTCTGCCCAAAGACACCTGCAATAGCCCCAGCAGCAGCCCCTATTGGGGCAGATAAACCACCCGTTAAGCCTAATAAAGCTGGATTTGCGCCTAGTTTTAAACCAGCACCTGCCCCTTGCGCTACCATACCGCGACCATAATCTTTCCTATTAAAACCACCAGCCTCTGTAACAATACCCCCTAAATTGTATTGAGGTTGCCCACCAAAATTAACAGAATTAGGTGCTTGGGTGTTGAAGCTGGGACGGGATTGTTGGTAAGCGCTCGCAAACTGCCCCACACTTTGTAGGGCATCTATACCAACAGATGCGTAACCTAAACCATTTAAACCACCGCCAACTGCCTGAAATTGCTTGTAATAGGAATTGTCAAATATGCTCATATATGTGGGTAGCGTGAACTTAGTCTATATTTTGTGATAATTTCACTTAATGATATGATGGAATTAGGCCATT
>JACCDG011031451.1_pt1 | contig 12840 bp, 13 predicted proteins | sample 7442471 | NCBI WGS metagenome assembly JACCDG01 (sample SAMN15323444, study PRJNA562643) | freshwater metagenome | isolation source: river surface water | place: USA:Blue River Watershed | collected 2017-08-17 | reverse complement strand
TTGTTTGGTATTACCAAGCAAAGTGAGCGAACGCCTTGTTTGATTCTGCCATCTTGTGAGTGTCTTCACGCTTTTTAACCGCTGAACCTTCACCTTTAGCTGCTGCAAGCAATTCGTCAGCGAGCTTGATGTGCATTGGCTGTCCTTTCTTTCCTCGTGCTGCACCGATAATCCATCGGATAGCGAGTGCCTGACGTCGTTCTGGTCGAACTTCGCGAGGAACCTGGTAGTTAGCTCCACCGATTCGGCGTGAGCGTACTTCCATAAGTGGTGAAGCGTTTTTCATTGCCTCAGCGAACACTTCGAGAGGATCTCGTCCGTCGCTCTTTTCCTTGATGAGGTCAAAAGCTGCGTAGACAACCTTAAGTGCTGTTTCCTTCTTTCCTGAAAGCATAACTGAGTTGATCAACTTTGAGAGTTCAGCTGAGTTGTATACGCTGTCTGGACCAGGAATATTTCGATTTTTTACTTTTCTTCGCATAAATGTATGTTCTTCTCCCTTTTAGTGCTTCACAACAGGAAGCGGGATACTGTTAGATTATTTCTTAGCTGCGGCTGCCTTTGGGCGCTTGTTACCGTAGAGTGAGCGACCCTGGCGACGCTTTTCAACGCCTGAAGCATCGAGACGTCCACGAACGATGTGGTAACGTACTCCGATCAAGTCCTTAACACGTCCACCGCGGAGCACAACCACTGAGTGTTCCTGCAAGTTGTGTCCTTCTCCTGGGATGTATGCAGTAACTTCCATTCCGTTTGTAAGTCGTACACGAGCGATTTTTCGGAGCGCTGAGTTTGGCTTCTTTGGGGTAGTTGTTGTTACTTTTGTACATACGCCACGCTTGAATGGTGATGCGTAGTAAATCGGGCGGTTTTTAAGCGCGTTGAATCCACGAGCCAAAGCAACTGCTTTTGACTTTCGGACGACTTTTTTTCTTGGGTTTCGAACTAGCTGGTTGATTGAGGGCATTTGTAATAATGTGCCGTACCTTGCGGTGAGGCATAACTGCTAAATAATGTATTGAAAATTGACTAACTAATTGGGGCAACTCGTTTGTTTGCAAGGTCTTTCAGACAAAGCCCGTGTAAGCAAAAAAGTCTGCTAGAGACTTGTGCGAGTACTATACAAGAAGGATTCAAATAATGCAAGCTTGGAGAGGACTGGAGTAATGTTCCCGGAGAGCGCTGCCAGAACACTTTTGATCCGCTCGTAAACTCGCGTTTCAAAAGTGTTCCTTCGCGCCATGAGCTGCTTGGTGCCATATGTGGCAAGTGACTTAAGGTTTTCCCAGTAACTATAGCCTTACCCCGGTTAATATTGTATACAGCCCGCTCATAAGCGGCGAAATGAAATCATACTTCCAAAGTACGAGAACAAGGATAAAGACGAGCAAAAAACCGTTATTTTCCAACATTTCTCTGATATTTCGCAAGCTTTGTGGAAGAATAGAGAAAAGAATCTTTGATCCGTCGAGTGGCGGAACTGGAAGAAGATTGAAGAATGCGAGACCGATGTTTACGAGAATAATAACGGATACAATATATACAAACCCTTCATTGGCAAATCCGAACCAGAATCCGATACGGAAGAGAATGCCAAAAATCAAAGCAATGATGAGGTTGGCAATAATACCTGCCGAGGCTACAGCTAAAGTCCCCCATCGTTTGTTTATCAGGTTATTCTCATTATATGGAACCGGTCTTGCCCAACCGAACGGGAATGGTGATCCTGATAAAAGGAGGATGCCTGGGACAATGATTGAACCAATTGGATCAATATGATGGATTGGATTGAGTGTTAGCCGGTGCGAGAGCTCTGCTGTTCTATCGCCAAGCCAAAGGGCGGCATACCCGTGGGCAATTTCATGAATGATCACTGAAAAGATCAGAATTACTGCACTGACGATGAATGTTATTGGGTCGTTCATAGCAAAGAGTATACCAGGAGATGGGCCGAGTTGCATAATATAAAACTATATGTTAGTCTAACTCAACATATGGCAAAAGTATGCGCAATAACTAAAACAGGTTCACGCGTCGCTGGGGGCTACTCCAACCGTGTTCGTGCAACCAAATTCAACCCGACCGGAAAGGTCCGAAAGTATCCAAACCTCCAGAAAAAGAAGGTATGGGTTCCTGAACTCAAAAAATCAATCACTCTCACAATCTCAACACGAGCAATCCGCACAATCAACAAGCGAGGTGCGCTCGCAACTCTCAAGAAAGCTGGAATTCTCTAATTCCCTACTCTTAACAAAAAACCGCCACTCAGGCGGTTTTTTGTTGTATACTTATTTCATGAAAAAATTTTGGAGTGCTTTAGTGCACAAGGTCCGAGAGTGGTTTTCTCTCGATTATCGATCTATGGCCGCACTGCGAATTGGAGTTGGTATTACGCTTCTCCTCGATACGATTCAGCGGTCATTTGATCTTCGAGCATTTTATTCGGATGCAGGAATCCTTCCTCGCGCGGAGTATCTTCGCCTCTGGGAAAACAAATGGTGGATCTCGGTACACATGGCAAGTGGCTTGTCAGGATTTGAAGCTGTGCTTCTCGCTGTCGCCGCAATATTCGCTATCATGCTCATCCTTGGATACCGTACCCGGTTTGCAATGATTGCATCATGGTTCTTGCTCGTTTCTCTTCAGATGAGAAACCCGGTAATCCTCCAAGGCGGTGACGTACTCTTCCGTGTTGTGCTTTTCTGGATGATGTTCCTGCCGCTTGGAAAAGTCTGGTCGCTTGATCGACTTTTTAATCGAACAGCACGTCCAACAAAAGAATCACACTTTTCCGCTGCAACAGTTGCATACATTATTCAAATTTGTTTACTGTATATCTTTACCGGTGTTTTAAAAACAGGAGCGGCTTGGCATGATGGAACCGCAGTTTACTACGCACTTAATGTTGATCAGCTTATTACTCCTGTCGGCGCGTACTTGAGGGAACTTCCTAATGTCATGAAAGTATTTACATACATGACATGGTACCTTGAGACATACGGCGTACTGCTTTTCTTTTCTCCAATTGCTACCGGCTTTTTCCGAACTATGGGAATTTTCCTGTTTGCATGTCTACAAATTGGATTCAATAGTTCTATGCGTCTGGGACTTTTTGGAATGATCGCTATCGTTGTTACATTTGGACTTTTGCCAAGTGGATTTTGGAATGAGGGTTGTAATACATTCACAAATTGGATTGCGAGCAAAGGAAAGAAAGGACTTACGATATATTACGACTTTGAATGCAGCTTCTGCTATAAAATAAGTTACCTGCTCAAACGGGTATTACTACTCAATCCAGAAACTGTAGTTCTTGCAGCACACACAAATTCTGAAATTGAAAAAATAATGGAAGAGAAGAATTCCTGGGTACTTGTTGATGGTTCTGGTTCGGTACATACAAGTTGGAATGGGGTAATAGCAGTACTTAGACATTCTCCTCTATTTTCTTGGACTGCTCCGGTAACAAAACTTCCTGGCATTTCATACTTGGGAGACAAGCTCTACGCGCTGATTTCTCGCAAACGAAAGTTAGTCTGTATTCCGGAACCAGAGGAAAAAACTCCCGTTGGAATTCAAAATGTTTGGCATACAATTATCGAGGTCAGCGTGGTTTTCTTATTGCTCTACGTCATTGCCTGGAATATCGACACGCTTGAATACAACCAGCCAAAATTAATTGCTCCCAGAATGCAGTCAATCGGATGGTTTACTCACCTCGACCAAAAATTCAACATGTTTGCTCCAACGCCACTTACCGAAGATGGTTGGTATATCATGCCAGGAAAATTACGCGACGGTACCGAAGTGAATGTTATGAATGGCACTGAGGAGGTAACCTATGCAAAACCAAAATGGGTTTCATACACATATAAAAACCAACGCTGGCAGAAATATCTTATGAATCTCTGGAGTAGAGACTTTAGTGAGTATCGACTTAGCTATGGAAGATACTTATGCCGTGAATGGAATGCTTCGCATGAATTCGATAAACAGCTCATGACATTTGAAATGATATTCATTGTCGAGAATACTCCACCGCCAGGCACACCAATACCGCCAGTAATACCGACGACAATTTGGACACATAGCTGTTTTTAAAGAAAAGAATGAGAGTGTGAAAGTAGCGTATGATACTACAAATAAAAAGCGGGGCGCCGTAGGCGCCCCGCTTTTTTGTTCTCGTCTTATAGATGATTATTGATGAATCGAATAGCTTCCTGTAGGGAAATTATAGATCCATGTTCCACTCTGTGCACCAGTCGCACCATTACCAGCGATATCTGTCCACAAGAACCCCGCAGAAGACAAGCTAGTAGCGACCGAAGTAAATGAATTTAGAATCGTAGTTCCAAGTACAGTACTGTAGAGATTGAAAGACTTAGTACTTCCAGCAGCTATTGTATAGCCAGAAGAAAATGTACAGGTTACTGTTGTTGATCCACCACCAACTGAACACGATGAACCTGCGATAGTCGTAGTACCATCTGCTATGCGTGGGCTTGAAAGTCCGAATCCATTGATCCCGCTCGTTCCAACATTGAATTTGATTTGATTGATAGCAATATTCCCTTGAACGTTTGCAGAAATATCCACCTGACCAATTTTATTTTCAGTAGTAAGAACGAGACCGGCATTACTTGTTGTTGGAACACCAACAGCTGGTTTTGAACCAACAAGTCTCATCTTTGGAGAATCATTTAAGTTTGGGAATGAAGTAATCGTGCTTACTATTCCTCCGCATGTGTATTTCACATAGCTAGGAACAATTGTTGCATACGTACCGGAAACTACACCAGTGATTCCAACTGCGGGATATGAAAGGTATACATCAACATTTGTACCAGCGCCACCAACTGGAACCTGAATATTGAGACCTTGTAGCCAAGTAACGCCACCAACTGTTGGTGCTGATACGTTACCGACACGTGCGGAATTTATTGTTGTACTAAGTATTTTAAGTTCTGTGATAGTTGCAGTTCCACCGTTTGAAGTAAAGTTATAGGTAACTTTTGCAGCATCAGTCACTCCATTTGAACCTGCAGCAACATACTGTGAAGCAGTCGTGCTTGCAGTCATCATATATGGTGAATTGAGCGTGCAAGCCTGTTGTGTAGCATTGATCGTAAACAAATTATCTGATGCATCAGTTGCCGCACCGACAATTGTTATCTTGTAGTTCTGTCCATACACCATCTGTCCCCATGTTGAGGTTGATGGCAATGTGACTACCTGTGATCCGTCATTGAGTGTGTGCGTAAGATTCACTCCCTGGTTAATGCCTGGCATAGTCAAGAAAATATCAACATATGCTGTCGTTGGAATGCTGCATGTCTTCCAAGTAACAGTGATCTGCTGACCGGCAGCAAATACTTCTCCTCCGTTTGGAGAAGTTACTTTGAGTTTAGGAGCTGCGTTTGGATTGAACTGACAAACCCATCCTATTTGAGCTGGTTGGAGATTTGCACTACATGGCTGTCCATTTACTGTGCTGTATCCATTGAATGAAGTACATCCTGGTGGGAAAATACCTGATGCAGGAGTTCCTGTTCCTGATGGAATTTGTGCCTGAGCCCCAACACCACCATTAAGAATTGCCTGTGTTTTTGGACCAACGATCGTTCCATCGTCAATTATGCCATTTGCCCTCTGGAGAGCCATCACTGCTGCTGCAGTAACCTTTCCATAGAGACCTGTGGCATTGTCAGCTGAAAGGTATCCTTTTGAAACAAGAATATCTTGGAGCTTTTTAACATCATTACTTCTTTCCCCTATTGCAATAGTACGTGTAAAGGTTGTGCCTGGTGCAGTAACGATTGATGGCTGCTGGCTTACAATATATGAAGTAGGAACTTCAGGCTTTGTAAGTTTATTGTCTTCTATGTCAGGAATATCAAGACCAGCTTCAGCGTCGAAAGTTGTCTTTACCGAAATCGCTTGTCCTCCAGTTGTCCAACCTCCTCCCGTACCGGATGTAGATCCACCACTAGTACCTGTACCAGTTGTTGGAGACACAGTACCGCCTGTACCACTTGTTGCCTGCTGTAATGTTGCAGACACATCACTTGTTTTAAGAGTCGAGGCTGACTGATATGATGTCGCTGACATTGTCGCGCGCGAAACAGCGGCACCCAACTGGGTCCGTAAATCTAAAACTTGCTGCTTTAGATTGTTGACTTCTTGCAGGAGGTCATCAAACGTAACAGCATGTGCCTGTGCTGCGAAGCCAGTGATGGCGAGCGCGAGCATAAGCCCGAATATGTATTTTTTCATGTAACTTAGTTCTCTCTACTAATTACTAATACAAATAGTATACGCCTCAAAAAACCTTTAAGATACGTAGGTGCTAGAAACTTGTGGAAAACTACTTTTTTGTAACTTGTTTCAAAGTAAGCCCATCTGAAATGAATGTTACTGTCCCCTCATCCTTGGTAATGAGCGTCTCAATACCATTATCCTTAAGCCGATCTACCACTTCCTGGTGTGGATGATCATACCGGTTATTCTTCCCTGCTGAAATAATCGCAATCTCAGGATCAACTGCCGTTATAAATACACTCGAAGTAGACGTTCGTGATCCGTGATGGCCAACTTTCAAAATATTGCTCTTGATATCCTCCGGTTTACTGTTTCCGAGGATAAATTTCTCAGTAGCGATTGGAGCGTCTCCCGTAAGCATTACAGAAACATTGTTATATACCAACCTGCCGACAATCGATGCATCATTAGTAGGGAGCCCAGAAACGTCCCTATCTGGAAAAAGTACTGTATAGGTAACATTATCTATATCATCAAGTATTACCTTCGTTCCCTTCCGTGCAATCACCTTCGGGATATTCTTTTCTGCAATAAGTGATTCAAACTGCTGATACGTTTTGGCGTTTGAAGTTTTCCCTGATTCAATGACAGTACCTACGCTATAGGTTTTCAAGAACTCAACAAAGCCTGCATAGTGGTCAGCATCTGGATGGGTCAACACTAAAACATCAATCGATGTATCGCCTTCCGGCATTTCTGATTTGATCGCTTTAGAAATTGACCCGGTTGGCCCACCATCAATGACCATCTGTCTGCCATTCGGTGCCTCAATATAAATTGAATCACCCTGCCCGACAGAAAGAAATGAAATTTTGAACTGGCCCGCTTTCGTGTTCGAAGAACTATACATGAACAGGCAAAAAGCGAATACGGCCAGTACGGCCAAGAGGTACAGGGATGCTTTTCGCATGTTTGGCATGATGAGAGTATACTAGAGAAGTATCAATACTAGATAAAAAAACTATGAAACCATATACACCCCACGAATTCAATATTCCTGAACTTGCAGGCATTTCTGCAAAAACTATCGAAGAGCATATCAAGCTTTACCAGGGTTATGTAAAAAACGCCAACCTTATCATTGAAAAGATCGGCGAATACATGAGCGACTCGGAGAAGAATGCTTATGTTCTCGGAGAACTTCAGCGCCGATTCGCGTTCGAATTCTGCGGCATGCGAAATCACGAATACTATTTCCATTCACTCGAAGGTGGTGCGAAGCCATTGCCTGCGGATTCTACATTACGAGCAACTATCGAATCACAAGCTCCCTCGTTTGATATCTGGCTTACTGGATTCAAAGCAATTGCTCTCACTCGCGGTATTGGCTGGGCAATCCTTGTGTGGGATTCCGAAACTCAGCAGCTGACGCATTCATGGGTAGATGAGCAGCACCTCGGCCAACTCACTGGAGTCAAACCAGTCTTGATGCTCGATATGTGGGAACACTCATATCTTATGGACTATACTCCGAGCGAAAAGAAAAAATATGTTGAAGCATTTTTCGCAAATCTCAATTGGGAAACGATTGAACAGAATTTCATAAAAGCACGAGCATAGAAAAAAGGGGTTCAGTTGTTACTGAACCCCTTTTGTATTTTAAAGCCACTCCATCTTTATTCTTCAATTGGTATCACATCTACAATTTTATATTTTTCAATAACATCAAAAACCTGTTTTCTTGTTTTTGTTGCTAAAACTTCCTTCATAAAATCTACAATATGAAACTCAAATAATATTTCCACGGAAACTTCGGCATATACTCCGCCCTGTTTCATTAATTCTTGCGCTTTCTTTGTTGCAGCTTCAGTACCTTCTGTGCTAAATCTGTTGATTGCAGCGTCTACTTCTTCATAGGGCAAAGGAAAATGAGAGTACGCAATTACAATAAGATCGCGGTATATTTTTTTCGCCCTGGTAATAAATTCCTCATCAGTTAAATTATTACTTTGAGGGACCAGGCTACCAGTGATCAATATAATTTCGCTAGTGTCTTCTGTTGCAAATATTTCTTGCAGGGCCTCTTCGTGCGATGCAACAAATACAACAACACCGGCTAATGCTTGTTTTAATTTTGAAAGTTCGTAGTCAAATATTTTATTAATTCCAATTAAGAAATTAATGTCCGCATTAAAGAAGACGATTTTTACAGTTTTCATACACCCTATTTTTTGTTTTTAAGTTATAAAATGAACTTCATAGTGCACTATTTTCTTGATTCTGTCAATAATCGAGAAACAAAATACCATGTGAGGACAAAATACACCCCGAGTATTCCCCAAAGTGGAATAGCTGGAACATGCACAGATGCAAAGCTGAAATCGGCGCTCCACATGATAGCTTCAATTATTCCTGCAGCGATTAGATAACTGGGATATGCAATCACTCCCCCGAGAAACGGCAGCGTGAAACCAACGCAGACCAGTATGAACCCTCCAAGCATCAGCATTGGAATAAAGGGCAGAATTGCCACATTTACCGGCAAAGAAATCAGAGAGAACAGTCCCATCTTGTACATTATAAATGGCGCAACAGCAGTCTCTGCGGCAAACGTAGTCCCTATCATTTCAGCAAGCACTGGATGAATGCGTTTTTCAAGCCATGAAACATATGTCGGTGAAACAATAAGAAGCCCAAGCGTTGCCATAAAGGAGAGCTGGAATGAAACATCAGCGATGACATATGAAGGATTTATCAAAACAAGGATAAGTGCGGCAAGTGCCATCACCCGAAACGCATCTGTTGGACGTCCCATAATACGTGAAAGAATCATAATGAGCGCCATTAAGCCTGCTCGCATTGCAGTTGAAGATGCGCCTGTCATGAGCACAAACATAACAATTCCCAAACCACCCAGAAGCGAAGCAGCCAGCCGTGGCAAAAAAGTACTCAGAACTTTTGAAATAGTATCTGCAACAATTGAAACGTTATATCCAGAAAGCGCGACTATATGTACAGTACTTGTTCGAACCAAAGAGTTATACAAGTTTTCATCAATAGCCGTTTTTGTTCCAAGCAAAATGCCTGCAAGCAATCCTGCTTCACGCTCTGGTAGATACGCGAAAAATTTCTCTTCGATGCTATGCCGAAAATCAAAGAGTGATCGTTTCAAAGAAAAATGCTTGTCGCGTTCAAATGAAACCAATTTCGCATTGGGTATGAGATACAGGATGTCGTCTTTGCCGAGATATGAAATGTAATCGAATTCCGTTCCTTCTTCAGTGAGGAAATTTTCTGGCAATGTTAGGGTTCCTGAAACCGTAACAGAGTCTCCAAATGATAATTGCGTCGAAGTTTTTATGGTAAGCCGCAATCCTATACCATCTATATATACGATGGCCGTCATCTTGCCTTCGCTTATCGCCGGATCATTGGTGATCTTGCCACTAACTTCAATCGTCTCTTCAATTCGTGATTCAAAATATTCCGGCGGAATTACTCTTGCTGTTTCATAGCGAATATATCCTCCTGCAAATGAAACGGCCAGAATGAGCGAAACAATACCATAAGCAGCCGGGGTGAATCGTGCTTCCGTGCGTCGTCCAAAATATAAAAGCCCTACCAGAAGCATCACACCAAAAGCAGAACCTTGCCATACGTCATGGCCGGCAATAACTCCGGAGAGAAATCCAAAAACTATAGAAAATAGCAAAATGTCCGGCACGTACCTACGGTACGTGCCGGACATGAAACAATGCTTAATTATTTCTGAAAATCAGCGGCGATTGCTTTCTCATCTTCCGCGCTTAATGCTTTCTTAAATCTCACTCCCTTCTTTCCTTTCACTCGCTTCTCGCAAGCTGCCCAAGTTTTGTCTATATATAAAGTTCCGTCAACATATGAAACATATGAATATGCTTTTGCAGAGCTTCCACTTTTCTTTTTTGGAACCGCGGTTTCTCCAACATGGAAAATATCTGAGCCGAGCATCTTTTCATAATTTGAAAGCATTCCAGTAAAAAGTAATGTGAAATTATTATCAGCATAGCTCGTAGCGATTTCATCCACGCGCTCGTTGCCGCGAAGTCCGCTGTGGCCCGCGACTTTCTTCCAAGAAAGTTCCCGCTTCATTTTAAACGCCATGGTTATCTCGGCCAGTCCCTGCCACAAATCTTTATTCAAAACTGCTTGGCCTTCCTTTGTTAGCCAATTATTTTTCTGCCAACCCCAGATCCACATAGTAATGCCATTAATCAGATATGCCGAGTCAGTATGAATTTCAATATCTCCCTCAAGCTCTCGATCACGGATGGTTTTCAGTGCCTCCAGTGCGGCTGTCATTTCCATGCGATTGTTTGTCGTATGGTCTTCGCGGCCACCAAGTTCGACAACTTTTGAAGTATCTTTATCTCCGGTATCAGCAATGATAATTGAACCCCAGCCACCTTTGCCTGGATTGCCTCGTGATGCGCCGTCAGTGAATACGGTAATTACAGATTTCATATAGAGAGTATATCAACAATTCGTAAACGAAGCTCAGGGCGTCCCATGAAATACGACATTTCCAGAGTAGCGTACAGATTGACCGGGCTCCCCGTTTCAAGCTTCACATTGTAGTCCGCCGGAGTCTTGAAGAATGAAATTGCTTTCACGAATTTGCCATCGCCGGAAAGGATCAGTTCCAAATGCTCTTTTTCCTTACCGAACATCTTTATTCCAGAGACAATCACTCCCTCAAACAGGAAAACTGGCTTGTCATTGCTCATGCCGAACGGTGCAAGCTGTGCTATTTGATCATAATTTTTCTTAATAACTTCTGAAAGTGAAATAGCAAGGTCGTGTTTTTTTTGTTCTACAATTTCTTTTTCTCGTTTCGCTCTTGGATATGCTTCAAGTAATGCTTGTTCAAGGAAATGCACCTGATCGTGCGTTACTACAAACCCTCCGGCGAGTTCGTGTCCGCCGAATGAGTGGATTCCATTTGCTGCCTCGGTCATGAGATGAACAACGTTTACTGAACCTTCTGAGCGACATGATCCCTTGATCATTCCTGTTTCTGAGGCACCTTCTGCTCCCCACACAAAAGCTGGCTTGCCGTATGTTTCGGTAATCTTCGAAGCTACAAGACCAAGCACTCCTACTCGCCAATCTAAATGGCCAATAACAATTACATCACCGAGTTCACGCTTCTCCAATCGCTTATGTACATCTTTCATAATAGTTGCGACGGTTGTTTTTCGAAGATCATTTATTTTTATGAGATGATCTGCAATTTCTGCAGCTTTGATTGGATCTCGCTCTGAAAGAACTTCGAAAGCTCTCTGTGGACTATCCATGCGTGAAGCCGCATTTAGTCTCGGCGTAAGCATAAAGGTAATATCATCCTCAACTAAATACTTCGGATCGATTTTCATTTTCTTGAGCAAGTGCTGCAACCCTGCGCGCTTGGTCTGCTGCAATACTTTCATTCCATAAAAAGCCAGTACTCTGTTTTCTCCCGTGAGTGGAACCATATCAGAAAGTGTTGCAAGCCCCGCCATATCGAGAAGCCATTTTTCCCATCCCGTATTCTGCAGTTCTGGGATTTTCTTGATCAATCCCTGGACGAGCTTGAATGCTACGCCCGCTCCACATAATTCCTTGAATGGATATTCATCGCCTTTCTTCTTTGGATTGAGAATCGCAAATGCCTTGGGAACATTTTCCTGCGGTAAATGGTGATCGGTAACGATAACATCGACGCCGTTCTTCTGCGCATAAGCAACTTCTTCGACTGCGGTAATTCCAAGGTCCACAGTAATGATCAGCTTCGTGCCATTTTCTACAAACTGCTCAACTGCATCCATATGCAATCCGTAGCCTTCGTCATGTCGATGAGGAATATAGTTTTCAAAATTCGAATAGCCAGCTTTTACAAAAAAATCATGGAGGATCACGCCACCAGGGATGCCGTCAGCATCATAGTCGGAATAAATGACAATGTGCTCGTCGTTTTTCATTGCCAAAAGGATCCGGTCAACTGCCTTTCCCATATCACTCATCAAAAATGGATCATGGAGGTGTTCTTCATATGACGGGGAAAGGAAGGAAGGGCGGTCTTCAGAGGAAATCCCACGGAGATCAAGAAGTCGGTCGAGTAAATCGGTGCTTTGCATAGAGAGCATTCTACCATATACTGATATATATGATTACCGACCCAAATTGCATATTCTGCCAAATAGTAGCGGGAGAAGTCCCGGCCTTTGTTGTGTATGAGGATAAGCACTTTTTAGGATTCCTTGATATACACCCTCTCGCCCCAGGCCATGTACAGCTTATCCCAAAAGATCATCACCGGTTCGTTTGGGATGTTCCTAATGTAGGTGAATACTTCGAAGCTGCCCGCAAAATCGCCAGAGCGCTCCAAAAAGTATTTCGCAAAGATCTCATCCGGTCACAGATATTCGGCGAACAAGTATTCCATGCTCATATTTGGCTCTGGCCTGATCTGCCAATCGAAGGAGAAGAGAAGGAATTCGAGCTTATTTCAGAAAAAATCAGAGACGCATTGCATTTTGTCTAAATTGCAACACAAAAAGCGCG
>JACCDG010610171.1_pt1 | contig 12841 bp, 10 predicted proteins | sample 7442471 | NCBI WGS metagenome assembly JACCDG01 (sample SAMN15323444, study PRJNA562643) | freshwater metagenome | isolation source: river surface water | place: USA:Blue River Watershed | collected 2017-08-17 | reverse complement strand
TATATCAAAACAAACATTGCCTTTGAATTTTGAATCCAATATAGCCTGAAGGGTATAATGAAGATTCTTCTTTCTGGAAATACGCGAAATAAAAACCAAATTCAACTGTCCGGATACTTTCTGCCTGCTCACCTCACTGTTTGAACCCCTCATGGAAGAAAGATTAGAAACTGTAGTTAATCGTATTTTAGATCCGAATACAGCCTGAATCTCATTTTTTTCCTGATCAGATGTTGCGTGCCAGGTAATATTTTTATATAATCCCGTGTATTTTGTAAGTGTAATAAATAGTTTCTTTTTTAGACTCTTTAGTTGAAGTGCTCCTTTTCCTAACATTCCTCTTGGAGCGAGTACACAGCGTATTTGAAAGCAATGCTTTTTTATCAAGCGTAACGGAATAATTGTAAAATAATAACTAAATAAACTATTCAGATAAATGCAATCAACCTTAAATTCATTAAGAACTGTAAAGATATTTGCAGCATTTAACCGATCTTTCGAGAAATAAAATACACTTACATTCTCAGAATTTTTAATCCATTTATTACTCTCAATATTTTTATAAGGTTCTTTTGCTCCGAAATCAGTGTCCGTAGTTACAATGTAAAACTTAAAATCTTCTTTAAGATGTTCAACTAAGGATGAAATTGACCTGATGGGTCCTCCGGCTTTATAACCAGGAAGATACCAATCTGTAAATATTAAGATCGAAGCGGGTCTCAACTTATGTTTCTATCTTATTCGCATTAATCCAATTACCCAATACCACCAGTATCCACACCCTTGCCCAGGTAATTTTTCGATCGCCAAGCAAAAATCGGCTCCATAAAGCCTGAATAGCCGGAAAATTAAAATGTTCTACCCGAGAAAGGTACTTGAGATTTTCTTCACAAAAATCTTTCAGTTCATTCTTCATCCATTGCTGAAATGGAAAAGAAAACCCCTGTTTAGGTCGGTCAATAATTTCACGGGGAATCAAATCACCCAAACTATCCGTAAGTAATTTTTTCTGGGTATGAGGATAGCGGTAGCGGTCTTCTATGCCCAGAACATACTCCACTAAAGTATAATCAAGGAAGGGAACGCGTACTTCCAGAGCGCTGGCCATACTCATCTGATCCGTATCCCTCAGCAAAACATTCTGCATATAAGTAGAAATTTCAGCAATAGAATATTTAGTCAGCATACGCTTATTATCGCTAAAATCCATCTGCCTGATAAATTTATATACACTATTCATAGGCAGTTCAAACTTATTTAATAAGCCTGCTATTTGGCTATCATTCAGCACCTGTCGGGAAATAGGATACGCATATTCAAAATTTACGCTTGGTTTTCCCAGCAATTCGGCAATCTTGTCGGAGGCAATACTCTTGTTTTTGACTTTATATAACTCCCCTCCTGCCCTTCTGAATACCCGCGGGATCATATTCAGCCAGTATTTTTTTTCAAGCGCATAATTTCGTTTGAAGGTATCGTATCCACAAAACAGTTCATCACCACCAAGTCCGCTTAATGCCATAGTAATGCCGGCCTTTTTAGTGGCTTTTGATACCGTATAGGTATTGGTACCATCGCCACTGGGATGATCAAACGCAGCCAGTGCATTGGGCAAATCATGAAGGAAGTCATCCGGAGTGAGTAAAATTTCCTGATGTTCAGTATTGTATTGCCTGGCCACCTGATTAGCATATTTCGCTTCACTAAATTCACTTTCATCAAAAACTACTGAAAAAGTTCTGACCGGAGCATTGGATACTTTACTCATAGCCCCTACTACAATACTCGAATCGATACCTCCAGATAAAAAAGCTCCAAATGGGACATCCGCAATTAGTCTTCTTTCCACCGATTTAAAAAACAATTCCCGGATATCCGTACATATTTCCTGATAAGTCCTGTCCTTACTGGAATAATTGATATTATCCTTCAGGTCCCAATACTTGTATGTCGCAATTTTCCCCTCCTGCCAAATTCCATAATGCCCGGGCATGAGCATTTCCACCCCGCCAATCATGGTTTGAGGAGCATTTACTGTCAAATACCTCAGGTAATCCACCAGTCCATCAAAATTCAGTTTTCTTTTTACCTGACCACTTTCCAGCAATGCCCTTATTTCGGAAGAAAACACCAGTACATCCTCTTTACAGAAATAATAAAAAGGCTTTATTCCTAACCTATCCCGGGAAAAGAAAAGCGTTTTCTCCTGTTTATCCCAAATTGCAAAGGCATACATGCCGTTAAACCGTTGCAGGCATTTTTCTTTCCAGCGTGAATAAGCCGCCAGAATTACTTCCGTATCGGTATTGGTTCTGAAAATATAAGGTGACTCATTAGTTCCCTGAACAGCCCGCTGAAGTTCAAATTTTAATTCCTTATAATTGTATAATTCTCCATTATAAACAATTACATACCTACCATCTGTCGAATGTAGGGGTTGATTACCGGATTCCGAAAGGTCGATAATAGATAAACGCCTATGCCCTAGAGAAGCGATATCATCATTCCAGAGGCCATCTGCATCCGGACCACGATGAGCAAGGGCTTTATTCATTTTACACACAGTACTGACAGAATCAGTTGCCACAACTCCCTTAAGCCTAATCATTCCATTGATACCACACATTACAATCCAATAGCTTTTAAAAATTTCTCATCTTTCATCATCCGCTGAATACCTTCTTCAATAGTAATTAATTCTCGTTTAAGAATAGTTTTCATTTTTGAATTATCTGGCTGCCGCCTGGTCATATCGCCCTCTTTTAATGGGGGCAAATGAATAATCTTAGACTTAGATTTGGTCAACTGAATAATGAGTCTGGCCAGATCCAGTACCGTCATTAACTTATCATTTCCTATATTGATGACATCATTCAGTACCTCATCATTATAAAAACAATTCAGACAAGTATCTACCGTATCATCCACATAAGTAAAGGTGCGTGTCTGAGAACCATCGCCATATACGGTAATATCCTCGTTTTTAAGCGCAGCTGCCAGAAAACGGGCTACCACAAAATCGGTACTTTGATTAGGGCCGTAAGTATTAAAAAAACGGAAAACGGTATATTCCAGCCCATACTCTTGATGATAACTTTTGCAAAAGCTTTCACCCACATTCTTCACTATGGCATAAGGAACCCTGGAATTAAGTGGTGTGGTATGCTCATGCTGGGGCAATACAACAGGTTCGCCATACACTTCTGAAGATGAAGAGAAAAACACTCTTTTTACCGAAGTATTTTTGGATAAATTAAGAATATGCTTTATTCCATCAATATCTTTTAACACCTTGACCGGATGCTCCTGTGTACGCTGAACACCAACAACTGCTGCGAAATGAAAAACATAATGAAACTGATGCGCCAGCATGATTTCGGAAATCTCCTTGTAATTATTCACATCGGCCTTGATAAAAGACCATTTGTTTTTGTTTGTTTCTGGCAACTTATGGAGGCAACCTGTAGATAAATCATCAACAATAATAATTCGATTCTCATTTTCTTCAGTTAGTTTTTGAACTAAAGCACTTCCTATATTTCCTGTACCACCAGTTACTAGAATTTTATTCATAAATATGATTTTATCTAATCAACTATTGATTTTGAATTTCATTTGAATTCAATTTTATACGTTTTTTTAATGCCTCCTCCATATCCTTTATTAATGACTTTATAATTGTATTCCAAGTAAAAGAAGTTCTGACTAGTTCGTAAGCTAAAGCTTTCTTTTTACTCATTTCTTCCTCTGAAATTGAGAGAGATGAAATAATTGCAAGTTTCAATGCATCCTTGTTTAATGGAGGAATTAACCAGCCATTCATTGAATTCACCATGATAGAATTAGCTCCTACATCTGTCGCAATTACAGTTAAAGATTGCGCCATTGCTTCCAATATTACTGTAGGCATTCCTTCTGAATAACTTGGAATTACTAAGACGTCGCACGATTGGTATATTTTTTTTAACTCCACTTCATTACCAATTACTCCCAGATACTTTATGTTTTTCAAGTTCAACTGTAATTCGTGAGGAATATTTCCAACAAAATAACATTCAAAATTGTACTTCTCGGATAGTGATGAAAGTACCTCCGTTAATTCTTCAATACCTTTAATTCTCTCATATCTTCCAACATAAACTAATCTTCTGGGTGCAGATGTTTTTATACTCTTCTCTAACCAATTTTCTGCTATTCCATTATGTGAAATGATTAATTTTTCTTGATTAATTCCAAGTTTCAAGTAGATTTCATGTATTTTCCCTGCAAAGGAAAAAACAACATCAGCATATTTTACGTTTTCTAAAACTGCTTTTCGAAATAAAAAATTGTAAAATGTAGAACTCCAACCAACTGACAACTGGAACATATTCAAACCATGAAAATTTACAGCAATTAAAGGAATTTTTCTTCCTTTCTTCTTTTTTTGTATTAGACTCCAACCTGTAAATCCTTGAACATAAATATACTCGTACTGATCAATAGAATAACTTAATTCCGCGTAAATTAATTTTGAATACAAATAAGACTCGTAAATATAATGTCCGGGGAATTTAAGTGTTTTTGGAAATTTTAAAACAATAGAACGAATGTATTTTTTTTCCTCTTCAGTAAAGAATTCCAATTTGTTTATATCGTACTTGCTGTTATTAAGATGAAATAAATCTACCTGTATTTGTTTTTGCGCAAAATACTTAGTCAGATAAAATGAATGCTTTTGCATTCCACCAATCGCATAAGGAAAAATTCCATCCGTAAGCAAAGCAATTTTCATTACACTTACTTATTACCCTCAAATTCGACTCGTAAACTCTGTAATAAATCCGATTGTTGTGTTACACTTAACTGCTTAAACGCTTTTAGTAATTCTGTTGGTGTTTTCATCTTACTAAGATAGCTGTTTTATTTAGAACTCAACCCTTAATATCTATTTGCAGCAATTTTTTTTGACTTTTTTAAAAATGAAATTCATTAATGCAATTTTTAGCTACATCTACTGTATCCCTTTAATTCCGTCCTTCGCCATATTTCATTTTTAATGCTTGGTTTACGATTCTATTGAGCATTTCTTTATCTGATAAAACTCAGTACCGTATTCGACCATTTATTAAGGGTAATTTCTTGAGAAACTTCATAACTTTTATTTCCCATCTTCAACAACTCCGAATCATTTATTGAAATTATTCTTTTGAGTGTCACCTTTATCGATTGTGAATTGTTATGTTCAAAAATATATCCATTTTTCCCTTCCTTTACAAATTTTTCCGCAGCTCCAACTGCATCACTACATAATATAGGAAAACCGGCACACGCAAACTCATGAATAACTACGGCCCAAGGTTCGAAACGAGATGGTAAAATAAAAACTCCTGTTTCTTCTATAAATTTACTCATTTCAGTGGGCTGAATAAATCCAAAATGTTTTATCTTTGAATGTTGTATTTGTTTTAAGTCACCTGCACCTAAACACCATAACTCCCAATCATTGGGCTGCTCTTGTTGTAATTCAATAAATGCGTTCCATAAATCAGTTATACCCTTAAACTCATAATATCTGCCAACAAATAAAAAACGTTTGGGGAATTTTTTTTCCTTTACCCTTTTATTTGAAAAATAATGATTGTGGAAATAATCAGTATTAGCACAATAAAACCCTTCTTTTATTTCACTTTCTCTGAACCCAAGCTGAAGTGCGTATTGTTTTTGTTTAATTCCTGGAACCCAACAATGTGAAAAACGTTTTAACAAAAAGAAAGGGCTTATAAGGCTCGCTACTTTTTGTTTTAAATTTCCGTTCCAATGATTATCCATTGTTAGTACTGTAGGGATTTTCTTGAAATACTTTTTACAAACCTTCAAGTAACCTTTATCTATCCAACCACTACAAATTATAAGATTTGGATTAATCTTATTCACAATCTCTAATAATTGCCCATTATTTAGTTTGCTACGATCAATCAATTTTATACCCTCTGTTTCCATAAATTGAAAAGGAGCCTCTTTGTTCAATGGGAATCTTATAATAAAAACCTCCGCTCCAACTTTTACAAGATTCCTGCAACATGCTAAAAAGTATTCCGCAATTTCAGTATAACAAAACAGAACTTTATTCATTAAATCACATTTATCAATAAGATACTACAATAGATAGTTAATTCAAAAGCTTAATTAATTTCAGTTCTAACACCCTTTTTTCTTTCAATTCCAATTATAACTACTATTGCCAATATAAATAGTAATTGTATTGTAAATGGGTTTAAAGAAGCTGTAAGCCAAGATTCAAATTGATTTGAAAATAATACTGCAAACAATAAAGGGAATATCAATGGGGATGTTTTAGATAAATTCACAAACATGGTAAAAAAACCTATAAAGAAAATAACTAACCCAACTAATCCTGTATCTAACCAAAAGGTAAGATAAGCATTATGTGCATGGCCTTCGTGTCCCAATTTGCTCAAGTAATGATAGTTTTCCCTAAACAAATAATCGGTATACCCAAATCCTTTTCCAATAAAAAAATTCTTCTGTATGTTATCCCAAGCAAAATTCCAAGCAACCAATCTTCCAGATCCATCTTTCAATGTTTCTACCCTAAAAAACTTCTCCGCCCCTAATGAATGAATAATTAATTCAATGTTATCAGAAATAAATTGAAATATAAACAGAACACAGATCATAACAACAAATCCTAAGAAAGGAGAGATTTTATAAAATCGTTTCAATACAAAAAAAATAAATATTCCGATCAAGGAACTTCTGGATCCGGACAAAAGAAGTGAAATTATACCAATGGAAAAAAGAAACAGTTTTTCCCTCTTGGAGAACATCATTGGTTCAAATTCATTCAAAAATGAGAGAAATATTAAAAATAACATTGTAAAAATACCCAATCCGTTAGGATTTCCAAGCACCCCTCTATAACGTCCCTTGGAATAAGCAATATCTGAATTTACAAAATTCAAAAGAAAACCTGTAATTAACAATAAGCAGGTTAGCCATGCTATATCTCTGAGCAGCTCATTTTTATTTAAAGAATAAATCTTTAAAAGATAATTTGGAACAACCAAAAAAAGCAAAAAATAGGAAAGAATTTTCTGAAAAGAGGCGAATGGGACCGGACTAAAAAAAACACAAGATAATGCTATAATGTTAAATGGTATTAAATATTTAAAAATATTAGTGGTGTACTGTAAATCTTTAAAATCTTTAATAAGGATTAGTCCCAATATTACCACGTATAAAACTTTAACATTTGCAGCCCAAGCCATTGATTCCAAACGACTATCAGACAAAGTTAAAACATAAAAAAAACCTAAAAAAATTTCCTTTTCAAGCCTTTTTGAATACATACCTGAAATAGTTATTGATATGATAATAAAAATCAATGGCTGACTTGAAACTCCAATAACTAACCAAGCAATGAATATCATAAGAGCTTGGTAATTTTTTTTAATAAAATCAATCAATAATAACTAATTTTTTCTTTTCGTATGTATACTGAATTTTTTACCTATTCTGAACATTTAACTGTCACTTTAAGCATTTAACAAAAATTTATTCCAATCATCGAAAATTACCTAAGAAATCTCCCATTATATTGTTTGTATTGACTTAAAACCCTAAAAAGAAGATTATGAAGCTTTACTTGAGCTGATTCTGTTAAATGTATTTGATCAAGATAATCTGAATTTTCAATCCCTGAATCCATTCCTCTTATCAATTGAATATTTCTTTCACTCGCAAAATTTACTATTTTTTCCCCCTGTTCATTATAAGCTCCTTTTTCAATTTCAGAAACTTCGGGATGTAAATAGATAATTAAAGGAATCCGATTCTTTTTACAATATTGATAGAAATTTTCAAATCCCGAATTGAACTTATTACCCTTGTTTTTATTAATTCCAACATAATCTTTACTTTTACCTATAATTTTGGGGTATAGGTATCTCCGTGTCAATTCGCCCAGCGCCGTACAATATTGCTTATCTGGGAAGTTGGGTTGATTTCCAACAACATTATCAAATTCCATATTATCGTAAGCATCATGTGAACTCACAACCAGAAAAATCAACTGAGCGTTAAAATCTCCATGTTTTTGAAGATAGGCATAACAGTTGTCAGGACCCCAACTTCCTGCGGAAATATTTAACACCTGAATTATTGTGTCATAAAAAACACTAAGTGATGCGCTCAATTTAGTAGTTGCCAAGCTATCCTGATCCGTTAAACTACCGCCATTTATTACCGAATCCCCAAAACCAATAATTTTAATTGCATCGTTGTTAAGATGTCCATTCCTCATAGAATACTCGTTATACTCGATTTTATTTCTAAAACGAAAGCGATGTTGATTTGACTGAGCTATGTATTCGTATTTATTATCCTTTCTAATTAAAATGGCATCGCAAAATCCCCAATAAATTCTCAAATAAAATTCAAGTCCAAGTATTAAGAACAATACAATAATAATCACTTTTCCCTTTCTTGAAATTGTTTTTTTCAGCATCAAAAGTCAATTATCCATTGTTTTAAATCTTACAGGGAAACAAAGCTATGGCTATTATCCTTTAAGAAAATAATGGAATCTTGATAAATAAGCATGAATAACATACTTATTATCTATATCTGGTAAATTAATTCGATATACCTTTCTATAATCAAAATTTTCTCTTTTGTAATAATTATAAAGTACGTATTTTGAACCTTTAGCTATAATTGCATCAAAAATTTCATTACTGATATCTTTCTTTAATCCAAATGGAATGGCGAAAATATTGGAGTTATATATCTTATTTTCAAACTGTATGTCAAGCTGTTTTAAGAAATCTTCCTTTTTTAGCAAGCTCAAAACATCATGAGTATAACTATGATGCCCTATTTTATGTCCCTTGCTCATTAAAATATTAATTTCAGTAGAATTAATGAAAGAAAAGCGATATTTATTTTTTTTAACAAAATTCGAAAAATTATCGAACCGATAAATGGTATTCATTTCATTTAGAATCTGATCTTTAAGAAAATAATTTTCTCTCAAAAAATCCCATAATTGAATATGAACTTGAGCGCGATTGTCTTCTGTTAGGGTTATTTTTTGTCCCGCAATAGAATAATTTCCTGGAGGAACAAAAGTTAACCATAAAAACCATTTATCTACCCATAATAGTTCTTGCGGATTTGAAATAAAATAATCGATAATAAAAAAGTGGGCTTTTATTCGATACCTTTCAAGTACAGGTAAAGCATACCTATATACATTTTTTGCTCCATCATCAAAAGTAATTACCGCTTCATTTGTATTAAAATGTAGGCCAGTTTTAAATTTTTTTTCAATAATTTCTATTTGCTTTTCGAAAACTGAAAGTTTATGGCTATACCCGTACAGTAAATTATCATATACCTCGTTATCAGGAAGAACATGATGAAAATTAAGAACTAATTGTTTTTTCCTGTTAAGGAAATAAAAAAAAGGTATGATTCCCGTCCAATAAGAAAGAAAATAAAATATCTTTTTTAAAATACAAGGCATAATTATTTTTTGAATTGAACACAAAAATGACTTATTCTTATATCCTCCTCATTTAAATAAATCAATTTAGGGTCTATCTGATCTGGTAAATTAACATCTTTTCTAATCCATTTATATAAATAACGATATGGAAAATTATTCTTTTTAAATATGTTATCATAAGTATTAAACCTTATTCGATTGCTATGAGTAAAATATTTTTTTGCCTCATAAAACAAGGGATCAGGTTTAAGGTAATTAAACGGGCAACTCGAATTATGATCTTCTAAATGAACAGTATGCAGCATCACTCCTCCTTCTTGAAGGGCTTTGCTTAATTTATTTATTAATATGTATAAGTCAGCCTCGGATAAATATTCTAAAACTACATTAGAAAAAATAAAATCGAACTCTCCAGGAACCTCTTGCTTAACAATGTCAAGCGGTGCTCGATATTCAATTCCTAAATCTTTCAATTGATTGAAGTTAAATCGTTTAATTTTTCTTATTGTATCTAGCCTCTCTCTAAGAACTTCGTGATCTTCAAAAGGAGATAATATATCTCTTATTAAAGAAATAGAAGAGTTATTGATTGAGTTTGACAAAAATTCAGGTTTAGCTATTGCTTCAATATCCGTAACTATTGTTTTTTTTGCCCCTAATAAGAAGAAAACGATCGCATGAGAAAGCACCCATCCTCCTCCAAGTTCTAAACACACTTTATCTTTTAAGCTTACTTCCCGGGACAAGCTTAATAAATGAGTCATTTGAGCTGCAACACAATCCAAACGTTTGGAAGATTTACTCAAGGCGTTTGCATGCTTTGTTGTCTGATAATTTCGATAAAAAGCTGAATGCTTTAATTTATTTTTTATTGTATTTATAGCCATTTTTGGATTAGCTTTGAAGAATGCTTTGAGCAATACGTTCCCAAGTATAATTTTTTAAAACCTTTTCCCTAAAATTAGCTGAAATTTGCTTACGCATATCTGGATTAGTAATCAATGTTTCTATTGCATTTTCTAAAGTATTAACCTCTGATTTAATTAACACTGCGTCTTCCCCAGAAATAATAACATCCTTAATTGGATCAATGTCAGGGGCAATAATTGCCTTGCCCATAGCTCCATACTCAAAAATTTTTATTGGCGACATATACCAATTTGTATTGGGTAATACTGCTATATCTATCAATTTAATGTACTTAAACACCAAACTATGTTCTACGTTTCCAGTAAATATTACCCTATCAGACACTCCTAAATCTTTAGTTTTTTGCTTCAACTCTTCCATCGTTTCGCCTCCTCCAACAATTAATAGATGAGTATTGGGGTATCGGTTCACAAGATTTGTAAATGCTTGCACTAAGATATCTACAGAATGCCATTTAGCAATAGATCCAACGAAACCAACCACTGTTTTATTTTTCAACAAAGAGGAAACTCGCTGAATTTCCATGTCGCTGACCGAGCTATGTTTATCACAATCTATTTTTTCTAAATCAATTGCATTAGGCGCAATTATGATTTTAGCTGGAGAGATACCATGTTTCTCGATAAAATACTTTTTCAACGGCGAAGATACTACCGCCATTTTGTCACTGAGTTCAGCACGCAAAGACTCGTTCTTAAATGCCCTTTTTAGCAAAAACGAATTGCCTTGGAAATTACGGCGTTCTTCTACAAAAGGCGTATTTATCTCTAAAATATTTTTTATTCCATATTTTTTTGCGATTAAACCGCCCGAAATTTGCAGGTAATTTGATCTTTCATATATCAAATCTGGTTCATATAATCTCACTTGTTCTTCTAAATGAAGAATCGCAATTCTATCAAAATTAGACAAAAAAATATCCCGGGTTGATTCCCATAATATAGAGGGTATAACCCTTTTTACCATTTTAAGGTTAATAAATTTATCCGGTTTAATTTCTTTCAATTCTGTCCCTCCCATAATCACTGGAAAAACATCATGCCCCAATTTTTTAAAGGCTTTAATCATCTCCCGCATATGCGTGCCATAACCAGACGGGGCTGCTAAATTTAAATTAGGGTGGGGCGAGTAATACAATATCTTCATTACATCCTATGTTAAAGACAATTTACTGATTATTTCAACGATTCTTTGTGTGGATTTTCCATCCCAATACTTAGGAATACTCCCTTCTTTATATTTACCTGACTGGATATTAGAAATATGTACTTTTATTATATCTAAATCAAAAGGCGATAATGTATTGGTTCCTACCTCAACTGTTGAAGGTCTTTCCGTATTAGCTCTTAACGTTAAACATGGTTTTTTTACAAAAGTGGTTTCTTCCTGAACTCCCCCGCTATCAGTAATAACAAAATGTGAATATTTAATTAATTTTTGGAAAGCAAAATAATCTAATGGTTCTACGAAAATAAGATTAGCAATTTGCATGTATTCATCGTTTAACTTATACTCTTGAATTTTTTTTAATGTTCTTGGATGAATTGGAAAAACAATTTTACTTGTCTTAGAAATAAACCGAACAAGTTCCAAAAGTTTTAATAAACCATCCTTATTGTCAACCGTTGCTGGCCGATGCATAGTAATAAGAACATAATTATCTTTATTCAATTGTTTTTCTTGCAAAACGGGAGATTTCTCTATCTCATCTGAAAATGCTATAAGTGTATCAATCATTGTATTACCAACAAAAAACATTCTTTCCTCCTCAACACCTTCTTTCTTCAAATTATCCCATCCACTTTGTTCCGTAATAAAAAAGAAATCACTGATGCGATCTGTTATAATACGATTATGCTCTTCAGGCATCGTTTTATCAAAACTTCTTAGACCACTCTCAAGATGGGCTATTTTTACATTCATTTTATTTGCCGTTACTGCTGCAGCCAAAGTAGAGTTTACATCTCCCACTACTACCAGGAGATCAGGACGAAAAACGGCATTAATTAAATTCTCCAATTTAACCATTATATCTGCTATTTGTCCATTAGCAGAAGTGTTCTTAGCGATATCTAAAAAATAATCTGGAATTAAATTAAATTGTTCAAAGAACACATCAGTCATTTTTGAATCAAAATGTTGGCCTGTATGAACAATCTTCATGTCTAAATTAGGATTTTTTTGTGCTTCTTTTTTAAACTGCGTTACTTTAATAAAATTAGGCCGAGTTCCTATAACTACTAGTACTTTTTTCATTTTTCAAAACATATTATATATTGTTACTGGGACTATTCAATTAATGCTAATAAAATATATTTATATAAACAAAAGGTAATTTAATTCGTTACTGTTCAGTCTAAAATTAAATTTCAAGGGGTTTCCGTTTACAGCAAAAGCCAG